>OEIU01000434.1_pt1 | contig 39653 bp, 42 predicted proteins | sample 1539221 | NCBI WGS metagenome assembly OEIU01 (sample SAMN03792071, study PRJEB22550) | activated sludge metagenome | feature: wastewater treatment plant; material: activated sludge; isolation source: Wastewater treatment plant of a petroleum refinery complex | place: Argentina: Zarate | collected...
ATGAAGATGGCCGCACCCTTCCAGAGGCGGCCATCTTAACCGATTTGATCAGCCCATTCTCACACAGCCTGCGGAGGCGGGGCTTTTTCGTTCGAGCCGCTCCCCGTCATCCCCGGCCGGAGCGAAGCGGAGGGGAAGGGAATCCAGAAGGCTCGCAGGCGACTCTGGATCCCCTTCCCGGTCCTTCGGGCCGCCGGGGATGACAGGGAGTGTCCGCGTGCAAGCCGAAACGGCCGCCCTCTAGCCCGACTGGCTCGGAACCTGCTAGCGCCTCGCCGATGACGATCCTGCACGTCCGGCACGAGACGATCTACCGTTATCGCTCCCCCGTCGCCTTCGGGGAGCATCGCATGCTGCTGCGCCCCCGCGACGGCCTCGACCAGCGCACGCTGGATTACCGGCTGGAGATCGAGCCGGCCCCGGCGAGCCTAACCTGGTGCGAGGACGTCTCGGGGAACGCAGTCGCGACCGCGACTTTCGGGCGGCGCGCGAGCGAATTGTCGGTCGTCGCGACCATGGCCGTGGAGCAGAGCCCGTTCCGCGAGCAGGATCTGCGGCTTCCCGCCCATGCGCGGGAATGTCCGTTCTCGTACGGGGCGGAGGAAATGCCCGATCTCGTGCGTTTCATCGAGCCCCACGATCCCGACCACGACCATTGCGTGGACCAGTGGGCCCGCCGGATCCTCGCGGAAGCCGGGCAGGACACCTGGAGCTTCCTCACCGGCATGAACGCCGCCATCCACCACGATCTCGCCTATCTGCGGCGGGAGGAGCCCGGCATCCAGCCGGCCGCCGAGGCCCTGACCTTGCGCTCGGGCTCCTGCCGCGATTTCGCGGCACTGATGGCGGAAGGCCTGCGCAGCCTCGGCCTCGCGGCGCGCTTCGTGTCGGGCTATCTCCATGTGCCCCACGAGGAGGGGCGCGCCGCCCAGGCAGGGGGCAATACCCATGCCTGGATCCAGGTCTATCTGCCCGGGGCGGGATGGATCGACTTCGACCCGACGAGCGGCTGGGTCGGCAATGGCGGCCTCGTGCGGGTCGCCGCCGCCCGCGACCCCGCCCAGGCCGCCCCGCTGGCGGGCAGCTTCATGGGCTTCCCTTCCGATTATCTCGGGATGACGGTCAATGTCTCCGTCACCTCCCGCGATCCCCCCGCCATCGCGGCAGCCTGAGGGAGACGAGCCGATGCTCATCCGGTGCGGATTCGAGATATCCTACGAGATCCACACGCCCTCGCCGATGATCCTGATGCTGAACGTGCATCCCGAGCGCGGGAAGGACCTCGGCGCGCCCGACGAGATCCTGCTCTCGCGCCCCCTGCCCCGCTCCGATTATGTCGATATGTTCGGCAATCGCTGCACGCGCCTGATGACCTCGCCAGGCCCGCTCGTGCTCTCCAGCGATTTCACGGTCGCGGATTCGGGACGCCACGACGAGGTGGTGCCGGAAGCCTGGCAGCACCCCGTGCAGGATCTTCCGCCCGAGGTCCTCGTCTACCTCCTGGGAAGCCGCTATTGCGAGACCGACCGGCTCTCGGACACGGCCTGGTCGCTCTTCGGCTCCATTCCACCGGGCTGGGGGTTGGTCCAGGCGATCGTCGATTACGTCCATGACCGCATCGCCTTCGGCTACGAGCATGCACGCGCCACCCGCACCGCCTTCGAGGCGCATCAGGAGCAGCGCGGCGTCTGCCGGGACTACGCCCATCTGGCCGTGGCCCTCTGCCGCTGCATGAACATCCCGGCGCGCTATGCGACCGGCTATCTCGGCGATATCGGCATCCCGCCGGTCGACGATCCGATGGATTTCTCGGCCTGGTTCGAGGTCTATCTCGCCGGGCGCTGGTACACCTTCGACGCGCGCCACAACGTCCCGCGCATCGGGCGGGTGGTGATGGCGCGCGGGCGCGACGCGACCGACGTCGCCATGGTCACGAATTTCGGCCCCTGCACCCTCACCGGCTTCAGGGTGATCTGCGAGGAGGTCGCGCAGGCGGCGTGAACCGGTCCCCGCCGAGCCCCTTCAGCGCGGCGAGGGCCGCCTTGGCCGCATCCCGGCCGGACAGCCTCGCCTTCTCGACGGCGAGCGCCGCCCGGAAGGCGGCCCCGCCCTCCGGCCGGGTGCCGACGAGGAGGGATTCGATCGCGCATCGCCCGGTCCAGAGGCGGTCGATCATCGGATGGTCGGCATCGGCGACCGAATCGGCATCCTCGATCGCCGGATCGTCGAGGAGATGGGCGGTCAGGTCGAGGGTGAGGAGGAGGCCCGGCGAATAGCGCGCAAGATCCTCGTCATAGGCAGTCTTGACGTAGAAGGCGCGCCGCCCGGCGATCGAGACGAGCCCTGCCGCGACGGGCCGCCCGTCGAGGAGCAGGGTCGCGACCCGGAAGGCTCCCGCACGCGCCCCCGCTTCCGCCGCCTCGCGGAAATAGGCCGCCGCGCCCGGAGCGGCGGCGAGGGCCGTGCCGGCGCGGCCCTTCCAGCCCGCGGCTTCGAGCGCGAGGAACCCGTCGAGGGCGGCCGCCACCTCGGCCGGCGAGCGGGCGACGGCGAAGTCCAGCGATCCCTGATCCGACAGCCGGCGGCGCTGGCGGTCCGCCTCGCGGCGGCGGCGGCGCTCCAGCGTCGAGCGCATGTAGTCGGCGCCGGTGCAGCCGCCCGGCAGGAGCGCGCGCCGATGACCGCCCAAGACCGCGAGTGGAAACCCGCCGGCCGCGGCCTCGCGCAGGGCGGCGGCCACGGGGCCGCCGGCGCCGAGGAAGGGAAGGGCCAGCGCGCCGATGCCTTCGCGCGCGAGCGCCGCCAGCATGGCGGCCCAGATCTCCGCCGGCCGCTCGGCATCGAGGAGCGGGGTCGAGAGCGGCGCGTAAAGCTCGGCCGCCCGCAGGACCGGAAGCGGATTGAAATGGCGCCCGCGCGGCCGGACCAGCACCATGAGGCCGACGAGGCGCCGGCTTTCCCCTCTCCAGGCGGCGAGAACCCGCGCCCCGGTCCGGTCGGGCAGGTGCCGCAGGCGCGCCTGCGCGGCCCAGCGGCTGAGAAAGGCGTTGGGCTCGGCGGCGCGGGCCGACAACTCGTCCCACGGCCGGCCGAGATCGTCCGCCTCTTCCGGCGAGAGAAAAGCCGCTTCGGTCACGGCGGCCCGGCCGGAATCAGCGGCATGTCCAAGCCACACTCTTCATTCGGGGCAGGTCCCGGACCATAAGGCTCGCGGATGAACGATTGGTTGGCCTTCCCGGTGCAGGCGACGATGGACGAGGCGGACGACATGCGGCTCCGCGGCTGGGCGGCGCTGGCCGCCGGGCGCTCCTCGACGCGCCGCTTCGTCGAGCGGCCGGTGCCGGAGGGGTGGATCGAGGAGATGCTGCGGGAGGCGCGGCACGCACCGAGCGGGGCGAATTTGCAGCCGGGCGAGTTCATCCGCGTCGAGGCCGAGGCGCGCCGCCGGCTGTCGGAGGGGCTGGTCGGGGCCTATCGCTCCGGCCTGCCCCCGCGCGAGGACTACAGCTATTTCCCCGATCCGATGCCGATGATTCTGCGCCGCCGCCAGGTGGCCGCGGCCCAGGCGCTCTACGGGGCGCTCGGCGCGGCGCGCGACGACCGGGAGGCGCGCCGGGCGCAGTTCGAGCGCAATTTCCGCTTCTTCGACGCGCCGGTCGCGCTCGTGGTCACGATCGACGCGCGGATGGGCGCCGGCTGCTACATGGATCTCGGCATGTGCCTCTACGGCCTCATGCTGGCCGCGGCGGCACGCGGCCTCGGAAGCTGCGCCATCGGCGCGCTGGCCTCCTATCCCGGGATCGTGCGCGACGCCCTGGGGCTCGGCGAGGGGGTCTCGGTGGTCTGCGGCCTCGCCCTCGGCCATCCCGATCCCGCCGCTCCCGAGAACGCCGTCCGCACGGCGCGGCGCGAGGTGGCGGATTTCCTGCGCGTGGTAAGATAGGCCCACCCCCTCCCCCCACGAAGTGGCGGGGAGGTCGAGTCGCGCCGAAGGCGCGACCGGGGTGGGGGGCGCCGACGCGAATGCCCGGCCGGGTGAAAGGCGTCGAGCCCACCCGGCTCGGCCTTCGGCCGAGTCCGCCCTCCCCGCCGCAAGCGGGGGGAGGGAGAGCCGGCGCATCAGGCGGCGAGGGCGGCGGTCCAGATGGCCGAGTAGGGATAGACGGCGAGGGCCGCGGCGGCGAGGGCGATGCCGTAGGGGATGCCGGTCTTCGGATGGTGCAGCCGCGCCAGCCAGGGCCAGCCGAGCGCGAAGGCCGGCAAGGGGTAGCGGCGGATCGCCAGGAGGGCGACGGTCAGCACCCCGCCCGCGACGGCGGCGAGGAGCAGGTAGTCGAGCAGCACGCCGAAGCCGAGCCAGAGGGCGCTCGCCCCTGCGAGCTTCGCATCGCCGCCGCCCATCCAGCCGAAGGCGAAGAACGAGAAGGTGAGCGCGAGGACGATCCCGGCCGCCGCGAGGTTCATGAGCATGGCCGCCGGGTCCATGCCCACGGCCCAGGCCATGACGGGAAAGCTGGCCACGAGGATGAGGGCGAGCCGGTTCGGGATGGTCATCGTGAGGAGATCGCTGCTGGCGGCATAGGCCATCAGCAGCGGGAAGAGGACGAGAAGGGCGGCTTCGAGCATGGCTGCGGTCTTTCCTCTTCGGACAGGATAAAAAAAGGGTGGCGCAAGGCCACCCCGGTCGTCACGGATCAACCTGTAGCCGGTTGGCCTATCAGTTCGTATCGGACGTCTTCGCGGTCTCGGCGATGAGCCTGGTGCTGATGCCGTTGAACAGGCCCTTCAGGTCGGTGCCGAGAGCCGTCAGAGCGCCGATGATCCCGACGGCGACGAGGGCGGCAATGAGGCCGTATTCGATCGCGGTGGCGCCGGACTCGTCCTTAACAAAGCGCTTCATGATGTTCATGGTCGGTCTCCTGGATGCTTTCTTTTGATGCCCGTAGGCCGGTGAAACCCGGGTTCGTCTGAACCGAAGTCAGATTAGCCGCCGCCCGTTGCTGGTTGGTTAAACCGATCGCCGATCCGCAAGGGGCGATGAATACAGTTAATGCAGGCTTTCTTCGATGAGTAAGCTTTCCATTTGAAGCAATACGCCCCCTGTCATCCCCGGCCGGGGCGAAGCGGAGGGGAAGGGGATCCGGAGGGCTCGCAGGCGGCTCCGCCCTTCCCGGTCCTGTGGGCCGCCGGGAATGACGGAGGGCGTTGTCCCGGCCACCCCAATTTGGTCGCAAGACGCTGTCATTGCGGGTCGCGCAAGCGAGCCCGGAATGACAGGTTGCGGCGATGCGCGCGAATCAGCTCCTCCGCTGCCTCCCCGTCCTTCTCGCGTTATCCCTGTCGGGGGCGCGGGCGCAGGAAGGCGGCAGCCTCGACCCGGCGCCCCTCCCTCCCCTCGCCTCCGCGGGTCCCTCGACCCCGGCCAAGGAGGTGTTCGGGCGCAAGGCGAGGCCGGCCCGGCTGCCGCCCCGCGCCATCGGCTTCTATTCGCGCGGCTGCTTCGCGGGCGGGCAGGCTTTGCCGCTCGAGGGCCAGACCTGGCAGGTCATGCGCCCCTCCCGCAACCGCTATTGGGGCCATCCGAAGCTGATCGCCTTCCTGGAGCAGTTCTCCGCCAAGGTGCCGGCGATCAACGGCTGGCCGGGCATCCTCGTCGGCGACGTCGCCCAGCCGCGCGGCGGGCCGATGATCACCGGCCACGCCTCCCACCAGATCGGCCTCGACGCCGATCTCTGGCTGACGGCGATGCCGGGCCGCAAGCTCTCGCGCTCCGACCGCGAGGAGATCGCCGCCATCAACCTCGTCCGCCAGGACCGGCGCGACGTCGATCCCTCCGCCTATACGCTCGCCCATATGAAGCTGGTCCGCGCCATGGCGCAGGAGCCGGAGGTGGCGCGCATCTTCATCAACCCGGCCATCAAGCGCGCCCTCTGCCGTGATGCCGGCCCCGACCGCGCCTGGCTCGCCAAGGTGCGTCCGCTCTGGGGACACAACTATCACTTCCACATCCGCCTGCATTGCCCGCCCGGCGAATGCCGCGACCAGGATCCCGTGCCGCAGGGCGACGGCTGCGGCGACGATCTCGACCGCTGGTTCACGCGGGAGATGCTGTTCCCGGGCCCCGGCGCGCCCCCGCCGCCACTGCTCCTGTCCCAGCTTCCGGCCGAGTGCAGCAAGGTGCTCGCCGCCCCGTGAGACGGGGGCGGCGGGCGCCCTCAATGCCCCTTTTCGTGCCCGCTCTCGCCGAAGCGGTCGGTGAGGGCGAAGAGGAGGCCCGAGACCACGAAGACCATGTGCAGCCCGACATACCAGGCGAGCTCCCGGTCGCTCGTATTCGACACGTTCATGAAGACCTTGAGGAGCTGGATGGCCGAGATCGCCACGATCGAGGACATCAGCTTCATCTTCAGGCCCGTGAAGTCGATTTTCGACATCCATTCGGGCCAATCCTTCGTGTCCTCGACATCGATCTTCGAGACGAAGTTCTCGTAGCCGGAGAAGACCACGATCACGATCAGCGAGCCCGTCAGGGCGAGATCGACGAGGGTCAGGACCGCGAGGATCGTATCCGCCTCGCTGATCGAGAAAGGATGGGCGATGAAATGGACCAGCTCCTGGCAGAATTTCAGCAGGAGCACGACCAGGGCGCCCACGAGCCCGACATAGAAGGGCGCCAGCAGCCAGCGGCTGGAGAAGATGATGCGCTCGACCGCGCGCTCCGGCAGGGGCACGCGTCGCCTCGGCTCGCCGGCCGGCGCCGGCTCGAGATTCTCTCCCATCGCTCAGGCCGCGCGTTCGATGCCGGCCGGGCAGGAGACGCCCGTGCCGCCGAGCCCGCAATAGCCGCCGGGATTCTTCGCCAGATATTGCTGGTGATAGTCCTCGGCGAAATAGAAGGGGCCGGCCGGGACGATCTCGGTCGTGATCGCGCCATGGCCCGCCGCGGCGAGGGCCTTCGCGAAAGCCTCGCGCGAGGCGACCGCCGCCGCCCGCTGCGCCTCGCCCATCACGTAGATGCCCGAGCGGTATTGCGTGCCGAGATCGTTGCCCTGGCGCATGCCCTGGGTCGGATCGTGCCCCTCCCAGAACGCCTTCAGGAGGCGCTCGTAGGAGACCCGCCCTGGATCGAAGACCACGAGCACGACCTCGTTATGGCCGGTCAGGCCCGAGCAGACCTCCTCGTAGGTGGGGTTCGGCGTCTGCCCGCCCGCATAGCCGGCCGCGGTGACGTAGACCCCGGGAATGTTCCAGAACAGACGCTCGACGCCCCAGAAGCAGCCCATGCCGAACACCGCCGTCTCGAGCCCCTCGGGATAGGGCTCCTTCAGGGCATGGCCGCTGACGGCATGGGTCCGGGCGGTGGGGATCGGATCGGGACGCCCCGGCAGCGCCTCGCCGGGCCTCGGCATCTCGGCCTTCCTGCGGAAGGGGGAAAACATGGACGGCTCCAGGACTGGATCTCGGGAGCCGCCAATATGGGAACGGAAAGACGGGATGTCATCGGGAGGGCCGGTCATTCCGCGGCGCCGGAGCGAGCCCGGAGCCCATGAACCCGGCGCCGGCCCCTTTTCTCCGCCGGCAGGACCAAGCCTCTTCGGTTCCCCAGGTGTCCATGGATTCCGGGCTCGCCTCCCGGCGACCCGGAATGACAGCAGGAGGCGGCGCAAATTTTTTCTAGTCTTGGACGCGAGCCGACAAGGAAATCTTGTCGCGCGCGATCGAAATAACCCGTTCGAAAAAAATGCGTCGGCCCGGTATGCGGAGAACGGGGCCGCTCTCTACATGCTGCGGAAGGCTCCAGCCACGAAACCCGCGTGCCGACGACGCTCCCCGGAGCGAACGATGTCGCACGCTTGCCGGAGGATGAATCATGGAGGGTAGAACGATGACAAACGAACCCGCGGCCGGGGAGGCCGCTCTTCTGGAGGAAGGCTATCGGCGCGCCGCCACACGGCTGATCCCGTTCCTCGTCTTTCTCTTCGTCCTGGCCTGGATCGACCGGGTCAATGTCGGCTTCGCCAAGCTGTCGATGCTGTCCGACCTCAAATTCAGCGAGACGATCTACGGCATCGGCGCCGGCATCTTCTTCATCGGCTATTTCTTCTTCGAGGTGCCGAGCAACCTCCTGCTCGAGAAGATCGGCGCCAAGAAGACCCTCGCCCGCATCACGATCCTATGGGGCATCAACTCGATCCTCATGGCCTGGGTGCAGTCGGAGACGAGCTTCTACATCCTGCGCTTCCTGCTCGGCGTGTTCGAGGCCGGCTTCTTCCCCGGCGTCGTGCTCTATCTCACCTATTGGTTCCCGGCGCAGAAGCGCTCGCAGATCAACGGCCTGTTCATGACCTCCTTCGCCATTGCCGGCGTCGTCGGCGGCCCGCTGGCCGGCTGGATCATGAGCTCCATGGGCGGCGTCCTGGGACATGCCAACTGGCAATGGCTCTTCATCCTGGAAGGCATCCCTTCGGTCCTGGCCGGCATCGCGGTCCTCCTCTTCCTGCCCGACCGCCCGAAGGATGCCCGCTGGCTCACCCCGGCCATGGCGAACGCCATGTCCACGCGCCTGGAGACCGAGGCGAAGGCGAACGCCAAGGAGCACAACTTCAAGGCCGCCCTCACCGACTGGAAGGTCTGGTTCTGCACGCTGCTCTATTTCTGCATCGTCAGCGGCAACGCCACGATCGCCTTCTGGACGCCCTCGATCATCAAGGAGGTCGGCATCCAGGGGAACTTCACGATCGGCCTCGTGGCGGCGATCCCCTTCATCGCCGGCACGGCCGCCATGGTCTGGAACGGCAAGCATTCGGACAAGACCGGGGAAGTCCGCCTCCACTGCGCCTTCGCGGCGCTGATCGCGGCGATCGGCCTTGCCGCGACGGGCGCCCTGATCGGCAACGCCGTGGCCGCGCTGCTCGCCCTCACCGTCGCCGCGATCGGCATCCTCGCCGCCTTCCCGGTCTTCTGGGCCATGCCCCAGACCTTCCTGACCGGAACGGCCGCGGCCGGCGGCATCGCCGTGATCAACTCGATCGGCAATCTGGCAGGGTTCGTGGCGCCCTACACGATCGGCCTCTCGACCCAGGTCACGGGCTCGTCCTCCTCGGGACTCTATGTCGTGGCCGGCTTCGAGCTGCTGGCGGCCGTCCTCCTCTTCAGCGTGGGCAAGATCGCCGCCCCCGCCAAGGCCGACACGGCCGCCGCCCACTGAAACCCTTTTCTCAAGGAGCAGACATCATGTTGACCTTCGAGCGCATCTCCAAGACCGGCCGGGACCGGATCTCCGTCGAGATCGAGAACCTGATCATCGCCGGCTGGGCCGGCCGGGACGCGGCCGCCATCGAGCATCACATCGAGGAACTGGCGGCGCTGGGCATCCCGCGCCCCTCGACGACCCCGGTCTATTACCGGGTCTCCGCCGCCACCCTGACCCAGGCCGAGCGCTTCGTGGTGCTCGGGCCCGATTCCTCCGGCGAGGTCGAGCCGGTCGTGGTCTCGCTCGCGGACGGCCTCTGGGTCGGCCTCGGCTCCGACCATACCGACCGCAAGGCCGAGGCGGTCGGCATCGCGCTCTCCAAGCAGCTCTGCGGCAAGCCGGTCGGCCGGCAGCTCTGGCGCTACGAGGAGGTCGAGGGCCATTGGGACCAGCTCGTCCTGCGCTCCTTCGCCACCATCGACGGCGAGCGCGTGCTCTACCAAGAGAGCACGGTATCCTCCCTGCGCACGCCGCGCGACCTGATCCGCAAGCATACGGGCACGGACACGCTGCCCCCCGGCACCGCCATGTATTGCGGCACGCCGGGCGCCATCGGCGGCATCCGGCCCGGCACCCGCTTCGAGATGGAGCTGGAGGATCCGGTCCTCGGCCGCACCCTGCGCCACGCCTACGACATCGAGGTCCTGCCCGTGGTGTCGTAACCTCGCAGATCGTGGTCCCGGCCCTTCCGGCCGGGACCATTCCCGGACCCTGCTGCATGATCCAGCCATCTTCCGCTCCGCCTCTCCATCCATTCCCGCCGCCCGAGGGGATCACGGCCATGAACCTGCGCTTCCTCGAAGCCTTCGTCTGGGTGGTTCGGCTCCGCAGCTTCCGGGCGGCCGCCGAGCGGCTCAACCTGACCCAGGCCGCGATCTCGAGCCGCATCGCGACGCTCGAGGACGATTTCGGCCAGAAGCTGTTCACCCGCGACCCGCGCGAATTGCGGCTCACGCCCTCGGGGCGGTTGCTGCTCGGCTATGCCGAGCGCATGCTCGATCTCGGCCGCGACATGCGGGCGGCCATGAATTCCAGCCGGGAGCTGACCGGCGTCCTGCGGATCGGCGTCGTCGAGACGGTGGTGCATACCTGGCTTCCCGATTTCCTCTCCGCCCTGCACGAGCGCCACGCGGCGCTCGAGGTCCAGCTCACGGCGGATTCGACGATCCGGCTGCACGACGACCTCCGGCGCGGCCTGCTCGACATCGCCGTCCAGACCGATCCGGTTCTCCATGAAGGCATCAGCAACCGCGAGATCGGCTCGATGCAGATGGGCTGGGTCGGCATCCCCGAGGATTCCCGCGACCAGGGAACGCCCCTCTCGATCGGCGATCTCGTCTCGCGCCCCATCGTCACCATGACGCGCGGCTCCCAGCCCCACCGGGCGCTCCTGGAAGCCTGCCGCCGGGCCGGGGCCACCCCGAAGACGATCCATTGCGTCGGCTCGCTCGCGGCCATCGTCCGGCTGGTCCGGGCGGGGTTCGGGATCGCGACCCTCCCGCTCGCCGCGATCCATGGCGAGCTGGCGGCGGGAACCCTCGCGGTCATTCCCTGCGAGGTCGATCTCGGGCCCTTGCGCCTCGTCGTGAGCTATCGCGACGATCCGGGCAGCGACGCGGCCGAGGGCGTCGCGACCCTCGTCGCCGAGGAGGCGATGCGCTTCGCCTCGGCGGTCGGGCCCGACCTCGCCCGGCCCCTCTCCTGATCCTTGCCCACCCCGTTCACTCCGCCCCCCAAGAAGGTGACCTCATGACCGAAGCCCCCAGCCTCAAGACCGCCGAGCGCCTCGATGCCGCCCTGGCCCGGATCCGCGATCCGGGGCTCGAAGGGGCCAAGGTGTTCACCGTTCTCTACGAAGCCTCCGCCCGGCGGGAGGCCGAGGCCGCCGATGCGCGGATCGCCGCCGGGCGCGCGCTCGGGCCGCTCGACGGGCGCATCGTGTCGATCAAGGACCTCTTCGACGTCGCCGGCGAGCCGACCCTGGCCGGATCGGCGGTCCTGCGCCGCCAGCCCCCCGCCGCGGCGGACGCGCCCGTGGTCCAGCGCCTGCGGGCGGCCGGGGCGGTGATCGTCGGCAAGACGCAGATGACCGAATTCGCCTTCTCGGCGCTCGGCACCAATCCCCATAATCCCGTGGCCGGCAATCCGCGCGACCGCAGCCGCGTGCCGGGGGGCTCCTCCTCGGGCGCGGTGGTCTCCGTGATCGACGGCATGGCCGAGATCGCGATCGGCAGCGACACGGGCGGCTCGATCCGCATCCCCTCCTCCCTCTGCGGCGCGACCGGCTTCAAGCCGACTTCCGGCCGCGTGCCGACGAGCGGCGCCTTCTCGCTTTCCACCACCCTCGACACGGTCGGCCCGATCGCGAGGAGCATCGCCGATTGCGCCGCCACCGATGCCGTCCTGTGCGGCCAGGCGCAGCCTCCGCTGGTTCCGCAGGCGCCGGCCCGGCTGATCGTGGTCCGCGGCCGCCTCTTCGCCGAAATCGAGCCGGCCGTGGCGGACGCCTTCGAGGCGGGGCTGGAGCGGCTCCGCAAGGCGGGGATCAGGGTCGAGGACGGCTCGCTCGACCCGGCTCTCGACCGCCTCGCGGAGATCGACAGGATCGGCGGCTTCCCCTCGATCGAGCTGGGCGCCACCCTGCGCGACCTCGGCGTGACCAGCCTCGACGAAGTCGATCCCAAGACCCGCACCCGGATCGAGGCGGGGGCGGGCATCCTCGGCGTCGACTATGTGCGCATGCGGCGCCGGCGCGCGGCCATGGTCGCCGCCTTCGAGGCGGGCATGGCCGAGGACGAAGCCTATATTCTGCCGACGACGCCGATCCAGGCCCCGACCCTCGCCTCGGTCGCGGACGATGCGGGCTTCCACCGCGCCAACGGGCTCGTGCTGCGCAATCCGCGCGTCGGCAACCTGCTCGACACGCCCTCGGTCTCGCTGCCGGCGCCCGTTCCGGCGGGCTCCCTTCCCGCCGGCATGATGCTGATGGGCCGCCGTGGTGCCGACCGCAGGCTCCTCGCCATCGCCGCCGCGGTCGAGGCCGCGCTCGCGGGATAGGAAGCGCGGCCACGTCCCGGTGCGCGCGCCCGTCTACGGGGGAGGACCCGACGCGGCGCCCTGATCCTCCCCCGCGTAACGGGGGAGGGAGACCGCCCGCGGGGCGGTCGAGGGGGCGCTCGCGCCGAGCCAATGGTCCAGGAAGGCCGTGAGCCACAGCCGCACGGCCGGATCGTGCATGAACCGGCCCTCGATCTGGCGCGTGCGGTCCTGCGCGCCGGGCATCGACAGGCGCTCGGCGCCGCGCACCGTCCAGCGGCACATCATGGCGTGGGTCACCTCGGGATGGAACTGGAGCCCGAAGGCCGACGGCCCGACCTGGATCGCCTGGGTCGGGAAATCGTCGCCCGTGGCGAGCATGGTCGCGCCGGCCGGCCTGTCGAAGCCCTCGCGGTGCCAATGATAGACATGGCCGGGCCAGGACGCGCCGAGCTCCGAGGAGAAGCGCAGCCCGGCCTCGGTGGGGATGAGCGGATAATAGCCGATCTCGGCCCGCCCCCCGGCATGGGGATAGACGCGCGCCCCGAGATGGCGCGCCAGCATCTGGGCGCCGAGGCAGAGGCCGAGATAGGGCTTCCTCTCCTTCAGCGCGACGCCGATCCAGTCGATCTCCCGCCTGACGAAGTCGAGATCGTCGTTGGCGCTCATCGGGCCGCCGAAGACGACCGCGCCGGCATGGCGGGCGAGCGTCTCGGGCAGGGGATCGCCGAGGCAGGGGCGGCGCAGGTCGAGCGCATGGCCCCGCTCCATCAGGAGCCGCCCCAGCCGGCCGGGGCTGGAGGTCTCCTGGTGGAGCACCATGAGGATCGGGAGGGGTTCGGCGTCCGTCACGGCCTCACGCCCGCGGCTGCGCCACGACGACGGCGGCCCCGACGTTCCGCGCCCGGATGTCGGCGATGGCGCCGTCGTCGAAACGGAGGAGGTGGCCGAGGCGCCAGAGGAGGTTTTCCTCGAACTCGGCCAGCCGGCCATCGGCCGCGGCCACCCCATAGGCCATTCCGAGAAGCCGTGCCCTGTCCACGCCATGGCCTTCATGCCCCAGCATCTCGACGAGCGATCCGACGTCGTCGATCTCCAGATCCAGCCGGTCGGCGCGCGCCAGGAGCGCCCGCGCGCTCGCGCCGTCCAGGCCGTAGCCGGTCTCCAGGAGGGTCAGCAGAGAGCGCCGCTCCCCCTCCTCGATCATTCCGTCGACCCTGGCCACGTGGACCAGGAGGGCCGCCGCCGCCAGATGCTCGTCGGAAAGACGAGGCAGCGAATCCCCGCTTTCCCTGTCCAGCGCCCCGTGCGCGAAGGCGACGAGCTTTCCGATGAGCGACATCCGAAGGCCGACCTCGATTCTAGGAGAAGGAAAGTTAACCTCGCATGGACGCGTGCGAACCGCGGCAAACGCCTCCCGGCTCTTTCCCCCGCGAACTGTGGCCTGAATGCCACGAGCTTCGCCTGCAATCCACCGGCGGTTGGAATCGAGTTGCGCGGCACCCGTGCATGCATGTCTTGTGGAGGCTCCTGTCTCGACCGGGTGCCAAGGACGATGAACGACACGCAACGGCCGCCGACCGAAGGGTTCGCCGGCCTTCGTGTGCTCGTCGTCGAGGACGAGATGGCGATCGCGATGCTGGTCGAGGACATGCTGCTCGACCTCGGCGCCGTCGTGATCGGCCCGGCGGGGCGGCTGTCGCAGGGCAAGGCGCTGGCGGAAAGCGAGGAGGTGGACGTCGCCATCCTCGACGTGAACGTCGCGGGCGAGTCGGTCTATCCCATCGTCGACGTCCTGGCCCGCCGCGGCGTCCGCTTCATCTTCTCGACCGGATATGGCGCGGGGGGCATCGATCCGTCCTGGCGCGACCGGCCGATCCTGCCGAAGCCCTTCTCCCAGGCCGAGCTGGAAGCCGCGCTCGGCCGCGCGGTCAACGGGCCGCCGCCATAAGCCTGACGCTGCGCCGGAATCGTCCATGGCCGGTCAGGGATCGGTCTCCCGAGGCCGCTTGAAGGTGCGGACCTCGCTCGGCGTGCCGTCGGCATAGACGAGCTGGACCTGCACCACATCCGTATCGGCGGGGAGGCTGACCAGCGTGGTGGCGGAGGGCAGGGCCGCCGCCCCCGTGGGATCGCAGGGCGGGAGCGGCAGGGGCCGCCGCGGCGGCTCGTCGCCGAACCCGATCGCCGCCTTCGACAGGGCGCAGCGGTTGCTGACGAGCCCCGCGAAGGACAGGACGCCCGGCATGTCCGGCGGGAAGCTCACCCAGCTCTCCGGGAAGCGCTCCAGGGCGGCGCGGCCGGAATCGACGGTCGCCGCGCCCGGATCGAAGGCGAGCGGGAACGGCCCGGCCTCGCGGCCCGAGCGGTCCTGGTAGAGCAGATAGAGCGTGACGCGCGGCGTGCTCGCCGGCAGCTCGAATTCCAGATGCGGCAGCGGCTTTCCGGTCTTCGCATCGAGCGTCGAGGAGAAGCCCGTCGAGGTGAACTGGCCTCCCTCCCCCAGCCGGACCGAGATCGCGGAGGCGGGCTCGGGCAGGGTCAGCCGCGCGAGCCAGCCCGACGGGATGCGCGTGAAGGCCACGCTCGGCCGCATGTTCCCGGAGGAGAAGAAGCGCTCGATCTCCCCGCGCCGGCGCCGGGCCGCGTCCTGCCAGGCATCCAGGAAGGCGCGGTCGACGAAGCGGCCGTTCAGCTCGCCCGAGCCGGCGGCGTCGAGAAAGCGCTCGGTCGCGCTGAAGGCGAGGCGGCGGTCGGTCAGGGTCGGCCCGCCGCCCTGCGCATCGAGCAGGGCATCGGCGAGGAGATTGTCGATCAGCGGCGCGTCAGGATGGGCGGCGGCCAGGGCTTCGAGCTTCGAGCGCCGCTCGTCTCCCTCGAAGGACAAGGCCAGCACGATCTCCGCCGCGAGGCTCGGCGAGGTCTTGAGGAGAGCCGCATAGGCCGCCCGGACCGCCCCCGCGCCCCGCATCGCGCGGAGCAGCGAGGCGTAGCGGAAATGGACGTCGATGTAGTCGCCGGCCTGCGCCGCGGCATGGCCATAGGAGGCCAGGGCTCCGGCGCGGTCGTTCCTCGCCTCCAGGAAGCGGGCATTGTGATAATATTCGGCGAGCGTCCGGGGATCGGCGATGAAGCCCTCGCGCGCCATCGCCGCATAGGCGGCGGCCGGGTCGGCGGGCCGCTCGGGCCGCGCGGCCTCCTTGGGGGGCTCGGGCTTGGCCGGCTCGGGGTTCGGGGCCGGCTTCGGCCGCTCGGCCTTTGGCGGACGGGGAGCCGCCGGCCTCTCCGCGCCGGCGGGCGGCTTGTCCGGCGCGGCGGGAGCGGCGCCGGCCGGGCCGCCGGATTCGTTGGCGGGCGGCGTCTCCCCGGCCTGGGGCTCCGCGGCGGGGGATTCCGGGGCGGAGGGCCCCGAGGACGGCGCGGCCGGCTGCTGCCAGCCCTCGAGCGAGGTGCGGGCGATCTTCAGCGCCGGCACGGCGAGGAAGATCAGCGCGAGCACGCCCGCGGAGATCGCGAGGCTGCGCACGAGGCGGCCGAGAAAGCCCGGCCGCGGGTCTTTCTCGCGGGCTGGCTCCCGCCGCCGCGGCACGTCGAGGTCGAAGACGGCGCGGCGCGCGACGATCGGCTCCACGGCGAGGGGGGCCTCGCTGCCTGCCGGCTCGACCAGATAGGCGAAGACGGGCTGCGGGATGTTCTTGACGTGGCGCGGCCCGAGTTCCCGGAAGGAGACCGCGAGCTTGTTGGAGACGGCCTCCTGCACCGAGCGTGCGACGCAGATGCCGCCCGCGGGGGCGAGCCCCTCCAGCCGCGCGGCGATGTTGACGCCGTCGCCGAGGAGATCGCCGTCGCGCTCGACGACGTCGCCGATGGTCAGGCCCATGCGGAATTCGAGCCGGCGCCGCGGCTCGATCCCGAGATTGCCGGCCTTCAGCGCCTCCTGGATCTCGACCGCCGCGCGCAGGGCCTCGACCGCCGAGTCGAACTCGACCATCACCGAATCGCCGGCCGTGTTGAAGATGCGGCCCCCGACCTGCGCGACGAGGCCGTCGAAGACCTCGCGCGCGGCGGCGAGCTGGGTGAGCGTCGCCTCCTCGTTCTCGGCCACGAGGCGCGAATAGCCGGCCACGTCCGCGGCGAGGATCGCGGCGATCTTCCGCTTCATCGGAAAGGGCGTCACGGACGCGGCGACGGCCGTGGAGGAGGGAGTCATGTCAGCTGCTTGGATCACTGCGGCGCGGCAAGATGAAGGCGGATTCGCAGTTCTGCCCTCTTTTGCCGTTCTGTCGAGATGAACTCTTGCCCCACCCTGGCGCTTATATCGAGCTGCGGGGCATCACGGAAAAGGAGCCGAGGTGAGCCAGCTCGTCGTGCAGGAGCCTCCGTCCGCCGAAGCGGACGGTCCGGTCGCCATCCGCGATCTCCGCCTCGACCTCGCCGACATGGCGGCGCTCCGCCTCGCCGTGCAGGCGCTGGAGCGCTCGACCCTGGCCGGGCGGCTCAGCGCCATGGCCGGCAAGCCGATCGAGCTGATCGGCCAGGCCCTTCCCGAACAGGCGCGCGGGCTCATCACCGAGGCCGCGGACCGGGCGCTGCGCACCGCCCTCCACGTCGCGCTGCGCACGCTGCCGGACCTTCCCGCCGGGGAGCCGCGCGGACGCGGGCATCGCGACACGACGCTGGTCGCGGCGAGCGGGGCGCTGGGGGGCGCCTTCGGCCTCGTGACGCTCCCGATCGAGCTGCCGATCTCGACCACGCTCGTCCTGCGCGCCATTGCCGGGATCGCCCGCGAGGAGGGCGAGGACCTTTCGGACCCCGAGACGGCCTTCGCCTGCCTCCAGGTCTTCGCGCTCGGCTCGCGGACGGAATCCGACGATCTCGCCTCGAGCGGCTATTTCGCCGTGCGCACGGCCCTCGCGCGCTCCGTGTCGCAGGCCGCCAAGCTCGCGGCCGGCCGGGCCATCGCCGATTCGGCGCCGGGCCTGGTCAAGCTCCTCGCCCAGATCGCCTCGCGCTTCGGCATCGTCGTCTCGCAGAAGGTGGCGGCGAGCGCGGTCCCCGTGGTCGGCGCCCTCGGCGGGGCGGCGGTCAACGCGGCCTTCATGGCGCATTTCCGCACGGTCGCGCGGGCGCACTTCACCGTGCGGCGGCTCGAGCGCCGCTACGGCCGCGAGCCGGTCCGGGACGCCTACGAGGAGATCAGCCGGAACCTGCGCTGATCAGCGCAGGCCGAGCGTCTCGGCAAGGGCGTTGCCGGCATCCGCCACGCCGCCGCCGAGGGCGGAGGCGGAATGCGAGACGGCCCGCGCGGCGCCCGAGCCCACGGCCGCGATGCCGCTGCCGACCTTGCCGAAAGCGTGGGCCGCGTCCTGGCGCGTCGGGAGGTGCCGGCTGCCGGGAACGTCCCAGCCGAGCACCTTGACGGGCGCGGCCGGTCCGACCGGGACGGGGTCGGCCGCGGCCACGCGGATGGACTTTTCCCACGGCCGATGGGCGCCGGCGGCGAGCCGCGGCAGCGAGGTCGGGCGGATCTGCACGGGCCGGATGCCGGCTTCCCGCACCGTCGCCCGGACGGGCGCCGCGCTCCAGGGGCGGGGCTCGGCCTGCGGCAGGGAAAACATCGCGAGCGTGTCGTAGATCCGCGCCTCGCGGACCGGAATCTCGCTCTCGTCGCCGGAAAAGGCGAGGCGGTCGGCATGCTTGCCGACGGGCTCGGCGACAGGCGCGGGCACAGGCCGCGAGGGCCAGAACGCCCAGCCGCCGAAAGCGCCGGCCGCCAGCGCGACCACGGCGAGACGAGCCGGAATCCCGCGGAAGGCGGAGGGCAGGCGGGCGTGCGGGGCCATGCAGGGCGTCTCCGATATCCGGCGGAGATTGGATTCACCATTGCGGCAACTGTGCGGCCCCTGCGTCATCCGCCCCCGTCCGAGCCGTGCGAGGGCGCACATGAGCGGAGCTGCACCGTTTCCCGCCCCGCCTCTCTCCCCTGTCATCCCCGGCCGGGGATGACAGGGGAGAGAGGCGGGGTTTGACTCCGCGCCCCGATTGACCGACACCGCGCCGCTTCTCCCGAGACGAGAGCGACGACACGATGCCCGGCATCGCCGCGACCACCCCGACCCTGTCGGGCCAGGCAGCGTCCTGGTCCGAGCGCCTCCTCGCCTTCGCCGAGGGCAGCCACCGGCGCGCCGCCGCCTTGCTCCTTCTCCTGTCGCTCGTCTGCTTCCTGCCTGGCTTCGCCTCGCTCCAGCCGATGGACCGCGACGAGCCCCGCTTCGCCCAGGCGTCCAAGCAGATGGTCGAGACCGGCGACTACATCGACATCCGCTTCCAGGACGAGCCGCGCTACAAGAAGCCGATCGGCATCCACTGGATGCAGGCCGCCTCCGTGAACCTCGCCCGGGCGCTGGGCCTGCCCGAGGCGAAGACCACCATCGCGGTCTACCGCATTCCCTCGCTGCTCGGCGCCCTCGCGGCGGTGCTGCTCACCTACTGGGCGGCGCTCGCCTTCGCGGGGCGGCGCGAGGCTTTCGTCGCGGCGGCCCTGATGGCCTCCTCGCTCATCCTGATGATCGAGGCGCGGCTCGCCAAGACAGATGCGATGCTGCTCGCCTGCTGCGTCGCCGCAATGGGAGCGCTGGCGCGGGTCTGGTTCGCGCGCCATCTCGACCGGCAGCCGACGCGCACGGTCGTCATCTTCTGGCTCGCCTTCGCCATCGGCATCCTCATCAAGGGGCCCATGGTGATCATGTTCACCGGGCTCGCCGCCGCGGTTCTCTCCGTGCGCGAGCGCTCGCCGCGCTGGCTCGGGGGGCTGCGCCCCTGGCTCGGCCTCGCCTTCGTGCTGCTCGCGGTGCTGCCCTGGTTCCTGGCCATCGCCTGGAAGAGCCACGGCGAGTTCTACCGCCTCGCCGTCGGCGACGACATGCTCGGCAAGGTCACGGAAGGCCAGCAGAAGCACGGCGCGCCGCCGGGCTTCTATATCGTCGCCTATTTCGCGACCTTCTGGCCGGGCGCCATCATGGCGGTCGCGGCCATCCCGCTCGTCTTCAAGGAGAGGCGGCAGGACTGGGCCCTGTTCCTGATCGCCTGGGTCGTGCCGGCCTGGATCGTCTTCGAGGCGGTGCCGACGAAGCTGCCGCACTACGTGATGCCGCTCTATCCGGCCTTCGCCATCGCCGCCGTGATCGGGGTCTCGCGCGGCTTCTCGGGACCCTGGCGCTGGGGCGCGAAGCTCGGCTTCGGCGCGATGCCGCTCGTCGCGGTCGGGCTCGCGGCCGTGGTGACGCTCGGCGCCTGGGGGCTGGACCACCGGCTTCCGGCTTTCGGCCTTCCGGTCATGGCCGGCGCCTGCCTCGTCGCCCTCTTCGCCTGGCATCTCTTCGTCCGGGGCGAGGTCACGGGGTCGCTGCTCGCGAGCGTCGCGGCTTCCGCCCTGATGTCGGTCGGCGTCTTCGGCCTGTCCCAGCCGGTGCTGCAATCCCTGCGCCTGTCCGGCCGCGCCGCCGCGATGGTCCGGACGGCCCCCTGCCCCGATCCGCAGGTTGCGAGCCTCGGCTATCGCGAGCCGAGCCTCGTCTTCCTGGTCGGGACCACGCTCGACCTCGTCGAGACGGCCGACCAGGCCGCTGCCTTCGCGGCGGGGCCCGGCTGCCGGGTGACGATCGTCGAGGAGCGCTATATTCCCGCCTTCCGCGACGCGCTGCTCGCGCGCCAGGAGACGCATCTCGACGTGCTCGGGCGCATCCGGGGCTTCAACATCAACGGCGGCCGCCAGCAGGAACTCGGCCTCTTCAGGATTCCGCGCTGACCATGGCCGACGAGACCAACGCCCCCCTCCGCCTCTCCGTGGTGATCCCGGCCAAGAACGAGGCGGGATCCATCGCGGAGCAATTCGCCGAGCTCGACCGGGTGCTCGCGCCCCTCGCCCCCTTCGAGGTGATCTATGTCGTCGACGGCTCGACCGACGACACGCTCGCGGTGCTGGAGCGCGAGCGGCGGCCCTGGCTGCGCGTGATCCGCCATGCGGAAAGCTGCGGCAAGAGCGCGGCCTTGCTCACCGGCATCCGCGCCGCCCGCGCGCCGATCGTCTCGACCCTCGACGGCGACGGCCAGAACGATCCGAGCTACGTCCTTCCCCTCGTCGAGGCGCTGGAGCGCGGCGGCCCGCAGGTCGGGCTCGCGGTCGGCCAGCGCCTGAGGCGGGGCGACGGCACCTTCAAGAAATACCAGTCGCGCGTCGCGAACGCCGTACGCGGCTTCATGCTGGGCGACGACACGCGCGACACGGCCTGCGGCCACAAGGTGATCCGCCGCGAGGTCTTCCTGCGGCTTCCCTATTTCGACACCCTGCACCGCTTCCTGCCGGCCCTGACCAAGCGGGAGGGCTACGGTGTCGTGCATGTCGACGTGATCGACCGGCCCCGCATCGCGGGGGCCTCGCATTACGGCTTCCTCGACCGGCTGTGGCTCGGCATCCACGACCTGTTCGGCGTGGCCTGGCTGCTGCGGCGCAGGAAGCGGGTGGCGCGGATCGAGGGAACGCCGGAATAGCCCCATGCTGATCCAGCTCTCGCGCGATGTCGGCGCCTATCTCTACGACGTCTTCGTCGCGAAATTCGACCTGTGGCTCGCCTTCGGCATCGTCGCGCAGGTCCTCTTCGCGATGCGCTTCATCGTGCAATGGATCGCGAGCGAGAAGGCCGGCAAGAGCGTCATGCCGATCGCCTTCTGGTTCTTCTCGATGGCGGGGGGAACGCTGACGCTGGTCTACGGCCTCGTGAAGCGCGAGCCCGTCATCATCATGGGCCAGGCGCTGTCGATCTTCATCTATATCCGCAACCTGCAGCTCATCATCAAGGAGAGCCGCCGCCGCAGGGCCGAGGGGAAATCCCCCGCCTGAGGCCGGGGCCGGCGCCTCGTGATTTGGTCGCATGGCCGGGCTCGCGCGGATCATGCAATGGACCGGAAGGTGCGCTTTTCCCCGGCTGTCCGGTCGGCTACCCTTCCGGCGACCAGCGGCCAAAGGAGGGGCATGGCGACGCTGCAACTCGGCTCGCGGGATGTTCGTGACGCACCGCCCGCGGAAGGCGGCCTGCTGGCTCGCATCCGTACCAGCCGCCCGGTCCAGGCGGTTCTCGCCGCCGGCGCCCTGATCCTCGTGCTGCTCGTGGCCGGCGTCGCCGCGCTTCTCGTCGAGCTGCGCGCCCGCGAGATCGAGGATGCCCGCCGCTCCCTCCTCAACCTCAACGCGCTTCTCGCCGAGAGCACGAGCCGCACGCTCGAGAATGTCGATCTCGTCCTCCAGAGCGTGATCGACGAGATGCGGGAGAACGAGATCGCCTCGCCCGCGGCCCTCGCCCGGCTCAAGACCGTGCGCGGCTTCCACGACGCGCTCAGGAGCCGCGTGAGCGGCCTGCCGCAGCTCGATGCGCTGAGCGTCGTCGACCGGAACGGCCACGTGGTCAGCTATTCGCGCGGCTTCCCGACGCCCGAGATCGACCTGTCCGAGCGCGAGCATTTCCGGCGCCTGCGCGACCGCGCGGAAGAGGAGCCGCTCGTCAGCGAGCCGGTCCAGAACCTCGCCACGGGCCGCTGGACCATCTATCTCGCGCGGCGGATCGTGGCGCCCGGCGGCACCTTTCTGGGCGCCGTCTATGCGGGGATCGACCTCGACTATTTCGAGCGCTCCTGGGGCCGGCTCCTGCTGAACCGGAGCACCTCCATCAGCCTGTGGCGGCTGGACGGGATGCCGCTCGTGCGCGTGCCGCAGATCGGGGAAATCGGCCGCCGCCTCGACGCGCCCGGCCTGAGCGGCCTGACGAAAAGCAGCCCACCGGCCGTCTTCGAGACGGAATCCGTCTTCGACCGCAAGCCGAGGATCGTCTCCAGCCACGTGGTGCAGAATTTCCCGCTCGTCACCGTCGTCGCGCGCAAGCGCGACGAGATCCTGAAGCAGACGCGGCAGGAAATCGTGGTGCTCCTCCTGGGAGGTGCCCTTCTCGCGGCGGCGGCCATGGCGGTGACGGCCGCCCTGATGCGCCAGTTCTGGGCCTACGAGGCCGTCGCGCAGGCCGAGCGCGAGCGCGCCGTCGCGGTCGCCGATCTCGGAGAGCTCCAGGACCAGCTCCGCCAGTCGCAGAAGCTCGAAGTCATCGGGCAGCTCTCCTCCGGCATCGCCCACGATTTCAACAATCTCCTCACCGTCGTGATCGGCAATCTCGACCGGCTGACCCGGCGCTTCGGGCGGGAGGACCCCAATCTCACCCGCTATGTGGACGGCGCCCGCTCGGGAGCCGAGCGCGCCGCGGCGCTGAGCCGCAGGCTGCTCGCCTTCTCCCGCCGCCAGCCGCTCGAGGCGCGCCGCCTCGACCTCAACGAGGTCGCGACCGGCCTGACCGACCTCCTCCAGCAGGCCCTCGGCAAGAAGGCGGTGCTCGAACTCGCCCTCGACCAGCAGCCGCTCTTCGTCGTCGCCGATCGCGGCGGCCTCGAATCGGCGCTGCTCAACCTCGTCGTCAATGCCCGCGACGCCATGGCCGACGGCGGCAAGGTGACCATCGCGAGCCATGGCGCGGAGGCCGACGGCGCGCGGCCCGGCGGCATCTGCCTCAGCGTGTCCGATACGGGCAGCGGCATGACGCCCGAGGTCGCCAAGCGCGCCTTCGAGCCCTTCTTCACCACCAAGGAGGCTGGGATCGGCACCGGGCTCGGGCTCGCGCAGGTGGCCGATTTCGTGCGCCAGGCCGAGGGCACGGTGGCCATCGACACAGCATTGGGCCATGGATGCCGCATCACCCTGTGCCTCCCCCCGGCACCCGAGCCCGGCTCCTCCCCGCCGGCCGATACGAAAGACCCCGCATGACGTCCGTCCGCCCCCGCCGCTCCGCGCTCTACATGCCCGGCTCGAACCCGCGCGCCGTCGCCAAGGCGCGCACGCTGCCGGCCGACGCCGTCATGCTGGATCTGGAAGACTCGGTCGCGCCCGACGCCAAGGAGGCGGCGCGCGAGGCGGTCGCGGCGGCCGTGCGCGAGGGCGGCTTCGGCCGGCGCGAGGTGGTGATCCGCGTCAACGGCCCCGCGACGGAATGGGGCCCTGAGGACCTGCGCGCGGCGATCGCCGCACAGCCGGACGCGATCCTCCTGCCCAAGGTGTCGGCGCCGGAGGAGATCGCGGCCGTCGAGGCGATGCTCGGCCCCGATTCGAAGACGAGGATCTGGGCCATGATCGAGACCCCGCTCGCGATCCTGCGCATCGAGGCGATCGCGGCGGCGGCGCGCGGCGGCGCCTCGCCCTTCTCCTGCATGATCCTCGGCACCAACGATCTCGCCAAGGAGACGCGGGCGCGCCTCGTGCCCGGCCGCGCGCCGATGCTGCCCTGGCTCGCGACCGTCCTCGCGGCCGGGCGCGCCCACGGCCTCGACGTGCTCGACGGCGTCTATAACGGCCTCAAGGATCCCGAGGGCTTCCGCGCCGAATGCGAGCAGGGCCGCGACCTCGGCATGGACGGCAAGACGCTCATCCATCCCGACCAGATCGCCGTCGCCAACGAGATCTTCGCGCCCCCCGCCGCCGAGATCGAGGCGGCCCGCGCCGTCATCGCCGCCTTCGCCCTCCCGGAGAACCGGGGCAAGGGCGTGATCTCGCTCGGCGGGCGCATGGTCGAGCGCCTCCATGCCGAGATGGCGCAGCGGACGGTCGCCCTCGCCGACGCTATCGCGCAGGCGGAAGCTTAAGCCCCGCCGACGTGCCCAAGCTCTCCGCCATCCAGATCCTGCGCGCCTGCGCGGCGCTCGCGATCGCGCTCGTGCATCTCGAGCCCGAATGGCGGCTGCGCGGCATCGTCCCGGAAGGCTGGGTCCGGCCCTTCCCATTCGAGGCGGGGGTCGACGTGTTCTTCGTCATCTCGGGCTTCGTCATGGTCTATGCCTCGGCCGCCCTGTTCGGCCGGGACGGGGCCGGCCGCATCTTCCTCGCGCGGCGCATCGCGCGGGTCGTGCCCCTCTACTGGCTGACCACCGCCTTCGTCCTCGCCGCCATCGCCTTCCGGCCCGAGCTGATCCGCAGCGCTCTCGCCACGCCCGGCCTCGTCCTCGCCTCCTTCCTCTTCATCCCCTGGCCGCGCCCGGACGGCCTCGTCCAGCCGGTCTATACGCTCGGCTGGACGCTGAACTACGAGATGTTCTTCTACGTCCTCTTCGCCGCCGCGCTCGGCCTCGGCCTCGCGCGGCGCGCCGTGGTCGGGGCGCTCTCGGCGGTGCTGATCGGGCTGATCGCGCTCGGGCTCGCCGTCCCGGCGCTCCCCCAGCCGCTCGGCTTCTGGACCTCCGCGATGCAGATCGAGTTCGTGCTCGGCATGCTGCTCGGCACGGCGCGGCTCGAAGGGCTGACGCTGCCGCTCCCCGCGCGCCTCGCGCTGCTCGCGGCCGGGGCCGGCCTGTTCTGGCTCGTCGGCGGCGACGCCGTGGCGAGGACCGGGCAGAACACCGCCGTCCTCTTCGCGCTCCCCGCCGCCTGCCTCGTCGCGGGCTGCGGCCTCGCGGCCGGCCGCAAGACGGACCGCTGGCAAGCCCCCGCCCACTCCCTCTCCCCCTGGCCGATCCGCTTCGGCGAGAGCCTCGGGGACGCCTCCTACGCCATCTACCTGCTCCATCCCTTCGCGATCAGGGCGGCGCTGCGACTGGTCGACGGGCTCGGCCTCGGCCTCGCCCTGGGGGGCGTGGGGATCACGGCCGCGGGCCTCGCCGCGACCGTCGCGCTCGCCCTCGTCTCCTACCGCCTCGTGGAGAAGCCCCTGACGCGGCTCGTCCGGCGCCGGACCGCGGAGCGCGCGCCCGCGGCGCGAAGGAGAGGTGGCGCGGCGCGCGCCGATCCGGGATAATCCCCGAAAGCGCCCCCTCCCGATTCAGCGGGAGACGGGCCGGCAGGACGGAAGGGCGATGCAGACCAATTTTACGGCGGCCCAGCTCGCCGATCCGCAGATGGCCGCCTCGGAGAAAATCCTGCGGACCTGCGTCCATTGCGGCTTCTGCACGGCGACCTGCCCGACCTATCTCCTCCTCGGCGACGAGCTGGATTCGCCGCGCGGGCGCATCTACCAGATCAAGGACATGCTGGAGGGAGGAAAGCCCGCCTCGGCCGAAGTGGTCAAGCATGTCGACCGCTGTCTCTCCTGCCTCTCCTGCATGACGACCTGCCCGTCCGGGGTGCATTACATGCATCTCGTCGACCATGCCCGCGCCTATATCGAGCATACCTATCGAAGGCCCCTTCACGACCGGCTGATCCGGGGCCTGCTCGCCCTCACCCTGCCCTATCCGCATCGCTTCCGGCTCGCGATGCTCGCGGCGATGGTCGCGCGGCCCCTGAAGCCTGCCCTCGCCCTCGTGCCCCGTCTCGGCAGCCGGCTCGTCGCCATGCTCGACCTCGCCCCCCGCAAGCCGCCGAACCGCTCCTTCGGCGACCGTCCCGGCACCTTCCCGGCCGAGGGTGAGCGCCGGGGCCGCGTCGCCCTGCTGCGGGGCTGCGCCCAAGCGGTGCTGGCGCCCGGCTACAACGAGGCGGCGATCCGCCTCCTCACCCGGCACGGCGTCGAGGTCGTGCAGGCGCACGAAGGCTGCTGCGGCGCGCTCGTCCACCACATGGGCCGCGAGACGCAGAGCAAGGCCCTCGCCCGCCGGGCGATCGACGCCTGGCTCGCGGAGCACGAAAGAGGAGAACTCGACGCGATCCTCGTGACCGCCTCGGGCTGCGGCACGACGGTCAAGGATTACGGCTTCATGTTCCGCGACGAGCCGGCCTATGCGCAGAAGGCGGCCACCGTCTCGCGCCTCGCGAAGGACGTGACCGAATACGTCCTCTCCCTGGACCTCGCGCCCCCGGCCGAGGAGAGCGACCTCGTCGTCGCCTATCACTCGGCCTGCTCCCTTCAGCACGGCCAGCAGGTCAGGACCGAGCCGAAGACGGCGCTGAAGCGGGCGGGCTTCCTCGTCCGGGACGTGCCGGAGGGGCATATCTGCTGCGGCTCGGCGGGAACCTACAACCTTCTCCAGCCCGAGATCGCCGGGCGCCTGCGCGAGCGCAAGGTGGCGAATATCGAGCGCCTGGAGCCCGATGTGATCGCAGCCGGCAATATCGGCTGCATCACCCAGATCGGGCACGGGACCTCGATCCCGATCGTCCATACGGTCGAATTGCTGGACTGGGCCACCGGCGGCCCGCTGCCGCCCGCCCTGGAAGGCGTCGCGGCGGCCCGCGCCTCCTCTCCCGCCCCTTTGCAAGCGGCGGAGTAACCCGCGCCGCCGGCCCTCAGGCCGAGCGCAGTCTCGCCTGCTCGCGCTCCTTCTGGTGGAGGCGCAGCAGGAGGTCGACATGCTCGGCCGGCAGCGGCGCGGCCTCGGGCGCGCCGTACATCTCGCGCAGCTTCAAGCCGATACGGCGCGCGATCCGATCGTAATCGGGCGCGAAATCCGCGGCATCCCGCCGCGCTGGCTCGTGATTCGGGCACGCCATGAACCGGCCTCCTCGCCCGACCATGGCGCATTAACGTTAACGAGCCGTAAAACACCCCGCCCTCACGGCAGGTGGCCCGCCGCCGCCTTGGCCTTCAGGAGCGCCACCATCAGCGCGTCGCGCTCGCGCAGCATCGCTTCCCGATCGACCTCGCGCATGGCCTCGTCCATGCCGGCGGCGAGCTTGTCCTTCAGGTCCTCGTCCAGCTTCGGCGTCCCGAGATCGGCCCATGCCGCCTCCTTGAACGGTCCCAGATGGTCGAGGGCGTGGCGGATCCCGCCCTCGCCTCCCCCGAGATGCTGGAGCAGGCAGGGCCCCATCAACGCCCAGCGCAGGCCCGGCCCGTGCGCGATCGCCGCATCGACCTCCGAGACCGACACCGCGCCGATCTTCACCAGGTGATAGGCTTCCCGGTAGAGGGCGTTCTGGAGGCGGTTGGCGACGTGGCCGATCAGCTCCATGCGGATATGGATCGGGCGCTTGCCGATGCGGGCGTAGAACTCCATCGCCTCCTCGATCGCCTCCGGCGCGGTTTCCCTGCCGCCGACCACCTCGACCAGCGGGATCAGGTGCGGTGGATTGAACGGATGGCCGACGAGGACGCGGCCCGGATGGCGGCAGCCGGCCTGGAAGAGGCTCGGCATCAGGCCCGAGGTCGAGGAGGCGAGAAGAACGTCCGGCGCCGTCGCCGCGTCGAGGCGGCGGAAGGTCTCCCGCTTGACCTCTTCCCGCTCGGGCCCGCTCTCCTGCACGAAATCGACCTCGGCGACGGCCGCCTCCAGATCCGGCTCGAAGCGGATGCGGTCGGGGCTTGCGCCCGCGGCGAGGCCCAGCTCGGCGAGGACGGGCCAGGCCCGGTCCACCTGCCGCCGCAGGCGCTCCTCCGCCCCCGGAGCGGGATCGGTCGCGACGACATCGAGCCCCTGGGCCAGAAAGCAGGCGGCCCAGCTCGCGCCGATGAGCCCCGTTCCGACGACGCCTACCCGATCGATCCGACGTCCCATCGCCTCCTCCCCGCCATCCGGCCACGGCTCTCACGGCCCGGACCGTGTCTTCTCTTCGCGACGGGGCATCTTAGGGCCCTCTTCTGCCGTGCCAAGCGGCAGGACGCGCGACCGGCGGGTCCTATTCTGGACCGGATGGGCGGCGGAAAGCTTCATTATGCGACAATGGGTGTGATTTGCTTGCGAATGTCACTTGCTTTATTGGGTGGTCGGTGCATTGAAGGATTGTCGTCCCGACGACCCGAGAAAGAATCACCATGGAACCATCCACCGACACGTCGACCCAAGAACTCGCCGAGCTGACCAGCGAGATCGTCTCCGCCTTCGTCTCGAACAACAAGCTCACCGCGAGCGAGCTGCCCGAGATCATCGCTACGGTCCACTCCGCTCTGCGCAGCCTGGGCGAGAAGAAGGCTCCCGAGCCTGAAAGGCTGACGCCGATCGTGCCGATCAAGAAAACGATCACGCCCGATTATTTGATCAGCCTGGAAGACGGCCGCCGCTACAAGTCGCTCAAGCGCCATTTGTCCGGCCGCGGACTGACGCCGGCCGAATATCGCGAGAAATGGGGCCTGGCGCGGGACTACCCGATGGTAGCGCCCAACTATGCCAAGCAACGCTCCGAACTCGCCAAGGCGCTGGGCCTCGGCCAGCAGCGCCGCAAGAAGGTGGAGAAGCCCGTCGAGGCTCCCGCCCCGAAGCGGCGCGGTCGGCCGAAGGCCGCCAGCAGCGAGGCCGGCGAAGCCGCCTGACGACCCTTCCCGGGGGGCGCCCGTCCGCCCCCCGGAAAGCCCGGCCCGGCGGAGACGGAGCGGGACCTCGCCTGAGCGAGGCGGCTCGACATTCGGAAGGCGGGCGCCCATCTGGGGCGAATGCTTCCGCTTTCCTGTCTCGATCTCTCCTTCGTCCGCTCGGGACATCGCCCGAGCGAGGCTCTTCACGACACGATCCGTCTCGCCCGCGCCTGCGATGCGGCCGGATATGCGCGCTACTGGCTCGCCGAGCACCACAACCTTCCCTCCGTCGCAAGCCCGGCGCCCGAGATCATGATCGGGCAGATCGCCGCCGCCACGGCGCGCATCCGCGTGGGCGCCGGCGGCGTGATGTTGCCGAACCATCCGCCCCTCATGGTGGCCGAGCGCTTCCGCATGCTGGAGGGGCTGTTTCCGGGCCGGATCGATCTCGGCCTCGGCCGGGCGCCCGGAACGGACGGCGTGACGGCCTTCGCGCTTCGCCGGCACCAGGAGAGCCGCGAGGGCGACGACTTCCTGGAAAAATTGCAGGAACTGCTCCTGTGGGAGAGCGGCGGCTTCCCGGAAGGGCATCCCTTCCGGCGCGTCGTGGCCATGCCGTCCGACGTCGCGCTGCCGCCCATCTGGCTGCTCGGCTCCTCGGGCTATTCCGCCCGGCTCGCGGCGCGGATCGGGGTCGGCTTCGCCTTCGCCCATCATTTCGCGCAGCACGACGCGCATGACGCCATGCTGGCCTACAAGGCGGAGTTCCAGCCTTCCCCACGGCTCCCCGCGCCCTATGCGATCCTGGCCGTCGCGGCCGCCGCGGCCGAGACGCAGGAGGAGGCGGAACGGCTGGCCTCCAGCCACGACCTGCATCGCCTGCGCCGGGACCGGGGCGAATTCGGACCCCTGCCGAGCCCCGAGGAGGCCACCGCCTATCCCTACAGCGATGCGGAGCGCGCCTCGATCCGCCGCAACCGCGAACGCTTCTTCGTCGGGGAGCCGGACGCGGTCGCGGCGCAGCTCGCCGCCTTCGCCCGCTCGACGCGGGCGGACGAGGTGATGGTCACCTCCGCCATCTGGGACCAGGAGGCGCGGCGCCGGTCCTACGAATGGCTGATCGCAGCCATGGCCCGGCAGCCCGCCGGATAGGGCCGCGCCGTCATCCTCCCTCGAGGAGCGCGTGGGCGCGGGCCTTGAGGTCGAGGCCGAGATCGGCCGCTTCGGCGGGCGTGACGCCGAGCCCCCTCGCCATGAGGCGGCGCGCGATCATGTGGTCGGCCGGCCTGTTGACCGATTCGACCCCGAGCAGCCTCCCCCCGCCATAGCAGAAGACCGAGAAGGCCCCGCGGCCTGGATCGCCCCGCGGCACGGCCTCGTCATGTCCCGCGGTCAGGCCGGCTATCTGGAGCTTCATCCGGCCCTGGTCGCTCCAGAACCACGGGACCGCGTCATAGGCAGCCGGCCGTCCGGCGAGCCGCGCGGCGAGGCAGCGGGCCTGGTCGACGGCGTTCTGCACCGATTCGAGCCGGATCCTCCGGCCTCCCGCAAAGGCGCTCGGATAGCTCGCGCAATCGCCGATCGCCGAGATCGCCTCATCCCCTGTCGCCAGATATTCGTCGACCCGGATGCCGTTCTCGACGGCGAGCCCCGCCTCGGCGGCAAGCTCGACATTCGGCACGACCCCGATTCCGACCAGGACGAGATCGGCCGGAAGAAGCGCGCCGTCCGCCGTCACGACCCCGCTCGCCCGGCCGCCCTCCCCGGTGACGCCCGTCACCGCCGTCTCGAACAGGAAGCGCAGTCCCGCCGCCTCGTGGGCCTGCCGGAAATAATCCGACATCGGCACCGACAGCGAGCGCGCCATCGGCCGGCTCGCGGCCTCGACGACCGTCACCTCGATGCCGAGGGAGGCGGCGAGGGAGGCGAATTCGAGCCCGGTGAACCCCGCCCCGACCACGACGATGCGCCGCGCCTGCGCGAGGCGAGCGCGAATCAGGTCGGCCTCCGTGCGCAGGCGCAGGTAGAAGACGCCGTCCAGCGTCGCACCCGGCACCGTCAGCAGGCGGTTTCGGGAGCCCGTCGCCAGCACGAGACGGTCGTAGGACAGCACGGCCCCCGATGCGAGCCCGACCGTTCGGGTCCCCCGGTCGATCCGGAGCGCACGCTCGGGCGCCAGAAGCTCGATCTCCCGCTCGCGGAAGAAATCCTCCGTGCGCAGGTCCAGGCCGCCTTCATGGACCTTGCCCGCGAGATAGGCTTTCGACAAAGGCGGCCGCTGGTAGGGCAGGCCCGGCTCCTCGCCGACGAGCCGGATCGCTCCGCGATAGCCGTCGTCGCGCAGCGAGGTCGCGACCTGAAGCCCGCCCTGCCCCGCCCCGAGGATCACGATGCCGGTCCCGCCGCTCACGCCCCGCCCCTCGACCATTCCGAGACGCCAAGCCATATCATGAAAAGCGCATTCGCCGGGAGGATCGCCGGCCTTTCCGGCCTCACCCGAGCCGCCAGACCTTGGCGTGCTTGACCTCCGCATCCTCCAGCGCCCGCGTGACCGGCACGCTGTAGGCGGCGACCTCGACGAGGCGGTCCTGCGGCAGGTAGGAGCGACCGGGATCGCCGATCAGGATCCGCGCCCCCCGCTTCTCCAGCGCGCGCAGCCAGGATTCCATCGCGCCGGCGATGTCCCGGTCGTAGAAGATGTCGCCCGCCAGCACGACCTCCCAGCCCTCGTCGCGCCCGACGAGATCGCCGAGTCGCGGCGCGACCGCGACGCCGTTCGCCGCCGCGTTCAGGGCGACGGCCTCCGCCGCGAAGGCGTCGATATCGGACGCCTCGACCCGCGCCGCGCCCCCCAGGGCCGCCGCGATCGCGACGAGCCCCGAGCCGGAGGCGACGTCGAGCACGGCGCGGCCGGCGACGATCTCGCGATGGTCCAGCACATAGCGCGCCAGCGCCTGGCCGCCCGCCCAGGCGAAGGCCCAGAAGGGCGGCGGCAATCCCATCTCGCCCAGTTCCTCCTCGGTCTTCTCCCACAGATCCATGGCCTCGTCGGCGAGATGGAGCCTGATCTCGGGCACGTGCGGCGCGGTGCGCAGCCGGGTCTGCGCGCGGATGAAGCCGCGCCGGTCCCCGATCACGGGGCCTTGTCCAGCATGTCGCGGTAGAGCGCCTTCACCTGCTCCATCACCGCGCGCTCGGTGAAGCCGTCGAGGACGCGCGCGCGGGCCGCCTCGCCCATCCGGGCGACAAGGCCGGGATCGGCCGCGAGGCCGGCCAAAGCCGCGGCGAGGGCGGCCGGATCGTCCGGGGGCACGAGGCGGCCCTCCCGCCCGTCGCGCACCAGCCGGCGGCAGCCCGGAACGTCGGTCGTCACCACGGCGCGCCCGCACGCCGCCCCTTCGAGCAGCGTGCGCGGCAGGCCCTCCCCGCCCCGCGAGGGCAGGCAGCAGACATGATGCGCGCGCCAGACGGCGGCGGCATCCCGCGTCGGGCCGTGCCAGGCGATGCCGGGCTCGCGCGACCAGGATTCGAGCTGCTCCCGCGAGAGCGCGCGCGGATTGGAGGGATCGGGCGAGCCGTAGAGCGACAGTTCCACCTCCGCCCCCCCGGCCCGCGCGCGCCGCACCGCCTCGACGGCGGTATCGATGCCCTTGGACCAGAGCATGCGCGCGACGATCGCGACCCGCAGGGGCGGGGGCGGCAGGGGCGCGGGGGCGAAATGGCCGGGATCGATCCCCGCCCCCCCGACGAGCCAGACCCGCCGCCGGTCCGCCGGATCGAGGCCGAGAAGGCGCGGATCATCCTCGTTCTCGAACAGGAAGCGCGTCCCGGCGCTCTGGAGCGGGCCGCGCAGGAGACTGCGGATGGCGAGCCGCGCCCCCCGCCCGACGAGATCGGGCCGCGCGCCGAGATAGCCGAGCCCCGTCAGCGCATAGACGCGCCGGTCGATCCGCGCCATCGCCGCCGCCGCCCCGCCGACGAGGATCGAGCGCAAGGCGATGCAATGGACGATGTCGGGCCGGCGCGCCTTCAGGATGGCGGCGAGGCGCCCCGCCGCGTCGCCTGCCGCGAGCGGATTGAGGCTGCGCCGTTCCGCCTCGAGCGGCACGACCGTCGCGCCCGTCTCCTCGATGAGAGCCGCGTGGTCGCGCACGCGCGTGACCACGTCGACCTCGAGCCCCATCTCGCGCGCGGCGCGCGCCATGGGCAGGAAATGGGACGCGTAGAACCAGTCCTCCGTGACCACGAAGGCGAGGCGGGCACCCATGCTAGCGGATGAAGGGATTCGTCGCCTTCTCCCGGCCGATCGTCGAGCCCGGCCCGTGGCCCGGCAGGAAGGAGACGTCGTCTCCGAGGGGCAGGATCTTGGCCTTGATGCCCCCGATGAGCTGCTCGTGGCTGCCGCCGGGAAGGTCCGTGCGCCCGACCGAGCCCTGGAACAGCACGTCGCCCATGAAGGCGAAGCGGAGCGAGGGCGCGAAGAGCACGACGCTTCCCGGCGAATGGCCGGGGCAATGCAGCACCTCGAAGGGCACGCCCGCGATCTCGATCGTGTCGCCCTCCTTCAGATAGCGGTTGGGCGTCACGTTCCGCGTGCCGTCGAGCCCGTATTGGGCGCCCTGGATGTCGAGGCGTTCGAGCAGGGGCTTGTCCGCCTCGTGAGGGCCGACGACCTCGACGCCCAACGCCTCGGCCAGTTCGGCCGCGCCCCCCGCATGGTCGATATGGCCATGGGTCAGGAGGATGAAATCGACGGTGATCCCGGCCCTCTCGATCGCCTCGCGAATCGCGGCCACGTCGCCGCCGGGATCGACGACGACGCCGTGCTTCGTCGCCTGCGACCAGATGAGCGAGCAATTCTGCTGGAAGGACGTGACCGGCACGACCTGGATCTGGATATCGGGCATGGCACGCTCGCTGAAGCCGGGGCGGCTCCGTCAGGTATCCTGATGGGGCCCGCACCAGCCGGGCAGGTACACGGCTTCGTCGCCCTTGGCGAGGGCGAGCGCCTGACGCATGGCGCCGGTGAAATCCTTCTCGACGAGCTTGCGCGACAGGCGGCGCCGCATGAAATCCGCCCACAGGAACTCGCTGAAGGGCGTCGTGTCCTTGGCGAAGCCGCCGGCCCGCCTCAGCTCCCCGGCGAGGCTGCGGAACGGATCGTCGGCGAGATCGGAGACCCGCTTCGGGATGTCGTCGATCGAACGGCGCACACCCGTCGCATCATAGGGATGTGCCCAGCCCCGGTGGTCGGTCACGATCCAGAAGGCATCCTTGTCGAGATGGCGCAGATCCGCGACCACGTTCGTCGACACGTGCTTCACCCCCTCCAGGAGGAGGGCCATGGCCAGATGGTGGTGGTCGATGATGTAGCGCCGGCCCTTCGGCCCCAGCAGGACGGGGATCATGTGCTTGCCGAGGAAGTTCCCCTGGTCCTCCTCCTCCTGCTCGCGCCAGCGGCGGCGCTTCTCCTCGACCTCCCGATAGCCGACCGTCATCTGGGTCGGGCGAAGCTCCTCGATCGGCACCGAGTGCAGGACGGGCTCGCGCAGACTCATCGGACAGGTCTCTCCAGCGAAAGGACGAGGATCCGGGCCGGATGCGACCGGCCCGTGACAACGCTCGCCGTGCCTTCAGCGCCGCTTGCCACCCTTGGCGGGCGGAGCCGCAGGCTCCTCGCCGGCGGCGAGCTGGGCCTTGACGGCAAGCGAGGCGAGAGGGCTCGCGACCTCGACGACCTCGGCCTTGCCGATGCCGGTCTTCGGATCGAAATCGCCGGTCAGCATCACGACGCGTCCGGCATTCTTGGACAGGTCGATCTTCTGCCCGTCGGGGCCGGTCACGTCGACCGGTGTCGGATCGGCGCCCTGCGCGGCGGGCGCGTTGCTGTAGAGGATCGCGACCTGCGAGCCCACGACGACGCCGAGATGGCAGATCTCCTCGGCCGTCCGGCAGGGGAAGATCTGGACGGGCTCGGGGGCGGCCGCGGCCGGCTTGGCGGGAGCCCCCTTGCGCTGCTGCGCCTCGGCGGCGCCGGCAAAGGCGAGAGGCAGGAGCAGCGAGAGGGAAAGAAGAAGGCGCATCATGATCTCCGTGACGGATGGAACGGCTTCGTGGCCAAAAGCGGCGCCACGATGACGCCCCGCCCCATAGGGCCATCGGGACGCCCGCGCCATCCGCGCCGTCCCTCTCAAGCCTCGCGGGCGAAGCGTCCGATCACGATCTCCGTCTCGCCCTGGAGCCGCCGCTCGGCCTCGACGAATCCCTCCGGCAGCGCGAAGGCGCTCTGCGCCGCCTCCTCGACCACGACCAGCGCCCCGGGCGCGAGCCAGCCTCCCGCCGCGCAGGAGGACAGGGCGGGTCCCGCCAGATCGCGGCCATAGGGAGGGTCGCAGAAGACGAGCGATGCGGGCGCGTTCGGGGCGGCCGGCCCCATCCTCGTCGCGTCGCGCCGAAACAGGCGCGAGATCCCCCCCGCGCCGAGGCTCTCGATATTCCGGCGGATGAGTCCACGCGCCTCCGCACCGTCATCGACAAAGGTCGCGAAGCACGCGCCCCGGGACAGAGCCTCGAAGCCCAGCGCCCCGGTCCCGGCATAAAGGTCGAGGACCCGCGCGCCCGCGAGCGGGTCCTCATAGGCATGGGCCAGCACGTTGAAGAGCGTCTCGCGCAGGCGGTCGGACGTCGGGCGAATCGCCGAATCGCGCCCCTGCGCAGCCGGCGCTGCGAGCGGCCGCCCGCGCCAGCGGCCGCCGACGATTCTCATGACGACGCCTAGGCCCCGCGTCCTTTCGGGCCGCCGCCGCGATGCGGCTTGCCGCCTGGGGAGCCGCCGAAGCGGCCCGGCTTGCCTCCGCGAGGCGCGCCGCCTCCCCGGGGCGCGCCGCCCCCGCGGGGCGCCTCGCCCCGGCCAGGGGGACCGCCCGGACCGCGCTTGCCGAAGGAGGCGCCGCGCGGCGCCCGGCCCGGCGGCCCCTCGGCCGTCTCTCGCCATCCCGCATGGTCGCGGCGATGGCGGGCCGGCCTCTCCTCGGGGACGGGCTTCAGCCGCTCGACGAGAACCCGCCTCCCCTCGCCGGCCTCGATCGGCTTGCCGCGGCTGCGCGGCCGGGCGGCGGAAGCGAGGCGCTCGCTCTTGGGGTCCTCCCGCCGCTCGCGGCGCGGGGGCCGGGGCGGGCGCGTCTCCTCGTCGGCCCGCCAGACGAGGTCGCGGGGACGCTCCTCGCGCGGCTTGCGGCGATCCTGCGCAGGTTCCGGCATCTCCCGGCCACGCCGGAAATCCGCGCGCGCGCCGAAATCCCGGCCGCGTTCCTCGCCGGCCCGGCGCGGGCGCGGCATGCGGGCCGGCAGCTTCGGCTCCCGCCCGAAGGGCGCGATGGGCATCCTGACCGGGCTCGCGAAATCCGCCCCCGCCTCGGCGGCCAGCGCCTCGCCGAGCTGCTCCTTGAGGACCTTGGTCCGCACCTCCTCGACGAGGCCCGGCTCGATCTCGCCGAGCTGGAAGGGCCCGAAGGACAGCCGGATGAGGCGATTCACCTGGAGGCCCAGATGCTCCAGGATGCGCTTGACCTCGCGGTTCTTGCCCTCGCGCAGCGCGATGGACAACCAGGCATTGTCTCCTTGGACGCGGTCGAGCGTGGCCTCGACCGCGCCGTATTCCATGCCGTCGACGGTGATGCCGCCGCGCAGCCTGTCGAGCTGGGCCTGGGTCACCTCCGCGCCGTGGGCCCGCGCCCGGTAGCGCCGCGTCCAGCCCGTCGCCGGCTGCGCGATCACCTTGGCGAGGCCGCCGTCGTTGGTCAGGAGCAGGAGGCCCTCGGTATTGATGTCGAGCCGGCCGATGGCGACGACGCGCGGCATGTCCTCGGGCAGCGAATCGAACACGGTCGGCCGCCCCTCGGGATCGCGGAAGGTCGTCACAAGGCCGCGCGGCTTGTGGAACAGCCACAGCCGCGTGCGCTCGCGCGAGGGCAGCGGCTCGCCGTCCACGGCGATGCGGTCTTCCGGCCCGACATTGAGGGCCGGAGAGGTCACGGTCTCGCCGTTGAGGCTGACGCGGCCGGCCTCGATCATGGCCTCGGCATCCCGGCGCGAGGCAAGGCCCGCGCGCGCGATCACCTTGGCGATCCGCTCCTCGGCCGGGGCCGCCTCCGGCTCCTCGGCACGCTCCTGTCGTGCAGGGCGTTCCTGTCGTACAGGACGTTCCTGCCGTGCAGGACGCTCCGTGCGCCCCGGGGCGGGGCGGGGCTTGGCGCGCTGTTCCGGCCTCCGTGTCAGGAAGCCCTCGCCCCCTGGGCCCCGTCCGGGAGGCGCGCGCCGGCCGCCGCGGCCCGGCCGCCGGTCATCGTCGTTGGTGTCGGTCATGGCCTGCTGATAGCAGAGCAGACCATGGAGGGCGAGCGCATTGGCCGTCGCAAGGAACCGCAAGCCGAGGATCGACCCGATGGAGCGGGCCTTCGCCGAGGCGCGGGCCCCCGGCCCCGCCGGGGAGGGTCCCGTGGGCGCCCCCCTCGTGCGGGACCGGGCCGTCGTCGCCGCGGGGGGGAACGCGACGCGGCGCGACAGCGATCCCACCGCCCATGCCGAGATGGTCGCCCTGCGCGCCGCCGCCCGCGCGCTCGGGGACGACCGCCTCGCCGGCTGCGATCTCTACGTGACGCTCGAGCCCTGCGCGATGTGCGCGGGAGCCATTGCACATGCCCGCATCCGCCGTCTCTATTTCGCCGCGCCCGACCCCAAGGGCGGCGCCGTCGAGCACGGTCCGCGCTTCTTCGGGCAGCCGACCTGCCACCATGTCCCGGAGGTCTATGGCGGCATCCGCGAGTCGGAAGCCGCCGCCCTGCTGCGGGAGTTCTTTGCAGGTATACGCCCCTAACTCCGGCACGCGGGATGCAGCGCCGTCCTCGCCCGTTAACGCTCGCCTAACAGCCGGGTGCGATCCTGGGACAGAAGCGGCCCGCCATGAACCAGAAGGCTGCCGGAGGCGACCAACGGACAAAGGGGGAGACGTCCCATGTCGAGCCTCATCCTCTTCACCTTCGCGCTCTTCGTCATCGTTTTCGCGGCCCTGGCCCGGATCGCCCGCCGTCCCGCCTGGAGCCGTCTCGTCCTCGTCGCCGTCCTGACGCTGATCTTCGACCGGCCCGGCGGCAAGCGCCCGGCCCGCGCCCGCGGCCATCGCATTTGAACCCTATGGCTGGGGCGTCCCCTCCAGCCATCGAAGGTCTCCTAGGCAGCAAATTCCTCGCGCCGATATCCCTGGAGATAGAGCAAGGCCGTGAGGTCGCCGTGGTCGATGCGCACGCGCGCCGCCGCGGCGACGGCGGGCTTGGCGTGATAGGCGACGCCGAGGCCGGCTTCCCCCAGCATGGCGAGGTCGTTGGCCCCGTCGCCCACCGCCAGGACATCCTCGGGAGCGAGGGCGAGCTTCCCACGCAACTCGCGTAAAGTGTCCCGCTTGGCCTCCTTGCCGAGGATCGGCTCGGCCACCGCGCCGGCCAGCGCATCGCCCTCCGTCAGAAGCCGGTTGGCGCGGTTCTCCTGGAAGCCGATCATGGCCGCGACAGGCCCGGTGAACAGCGTGAAGCCTCCCGAGACGAGGCAGGCATAGGCCCCGTCCCGCCGCATCGTGCGGACCAATTCGCGCCCGCCCGGCGTCAGCGTGATCCGCTCGGCGATGATCTTGCCGACGATGTCCAGCGGCAGCCCGCGCAACAGGGCCACGCGCTCGCGCAGGGCCGGCTCGAAGGCGATCTCGCCCCGCATCGCCCGCTCGGTGACGGCGGCGACCTGCGGCTTCAGCCCGACGAAATCGGCCAGCTCGTCGATGCATTCCTGGTCGATCATGGTCGAATCCATGTCGGCCAGGAACAGGCGCTTGCGCCTCGCCGGGGCGGGCAGCACCGCGACATCGAGCGCGAGCCCCCCGAGCGCCTCGCGCAGCCGCGCCTCGACCGCCGCCGGATCGCCCCCGGCGTCGAATTCGGCCGCGACGCCCTCGGCCAGGAGGCGCACGGATGCGCCCGCGAGCACCGAGGAGGCGCAACGCAGCGCCTCTTCGGTGAGGGCGGGGCGCGCGGGATTTGCAATCAGGGTCGCGATGAGGGACGGGCTTGCCAAGGTCGGGCGATCTTCGGTCTGGGAGTTGTCGTGGAGCAGGCGATCCTCATTGCAGGGCCGACCGCCTCGGGCAAGTCGGCGCTGGCGCTGCGGCTCGCGCGGGAGCGGGGCGGCGTCGTGATCAATGCCGATTCGATGCAGGTCTACCGCGACCTGCGTCTCCTCTCGGCCCGCCCCTCCCACGAGGAGGAGGCAGCCGCCCCGCATCGGCTCTACGGCCATGTGGACGGGGCCGTGAACTATTCCGCCGGCCGCTATGTCGAGGATGCAGGGCGGCTCCTCGCGGAATTGCCGCCAGGGGCCCTGCCCATCTTCTGCGGCGGCACGGGCCTTTATTTCAAGGCGCTCACCGAGGGCCTTTCGGCCCTGCCGCCCGTGCCGGAGGAGGTGCGCGCGCGGATTCGCGCCGGGGCCGAGGGCCGGCCGGCGCCGGACCTCCACGCCGAACTCGCGCTCCGCGATCCCGAAGGCGCCGCGCGGCTCCGGCCCGGCGACCGCCAGCGCATCCTGCGCGCGCTCGAGATCCATGCCGCGACCGGCAGGCCGATCGGCGCCTTCCAGGGCGCGCGCATCCCCGGTCCCCTGGCCGGCCGGCCCTGGCGCGGCCTCTACCTGATGCCGCAGGAGCGGACCGTCTTGCGCGCGCGCATCGACCGGCGCTTCGAGCAGATGATCGAGGCCGGCGCCCTGGAGGAGGTCCGCGCCCTCGCCGAACGCGGCCTCGCGCGCGACCTTCCGATCATGCGCGCCCACGGCGTCCCCGGCCTCCTCGCCCATCTGCGCGGCGAGGCGACGCTGGCCGAGGCGATCGAGAGAGGCCAGGCCGATACCCGCGCCTATGCCAAGCGCCAGATCACCTGGTTCCGCCACCAGATGGAGGGCTGGGAGATTGTGGCGGCCTGACCCGGAATCCTGCCATAAGGAGACAACGGGGAACGGGGCACATGATCTACGATTATTGCGTGGTGGGTGGCGGGATCGTCGGGCTCGCGACGGGT
>OEIU01000435.1_pt1 | contig 39634 bp, 39 predicted proteins | sample 1539221 | NCBI WGS metagenome assembly OEIU01 (sample SAMN03792071, study PRJEB22550) | activated sludge metagenome | feature: wastewater treatment plant; material: activated sludge; isolation source: Wastewater treatment plant of a petroleum refinery complex | place: Argentina: Zarate | collected...
TACCGAATGCGGTAAAGAACGGCCGGTGAAATGCGAATTAGTGAGAGAGACAACACCTCGCCGACCCGCAAGCCCAGCCCGTACAGCAGTGCGAACACAGTCTCGTAGACGAGTGCGCGATGCGGTGCCTTTGGTCGCGTACGCATGCTGCGGGCGGCGTCGAGCAGCCGCTGCGCATCCGCGAGGCTGAACAGGTAGGGGATCCGCTGGCCTGTCACTCGCCGAGGACGAGCATTGACCGGGTTGCACTCGACCACTCCCTGCAGCGCCGCCCAATCGAAGAACCGGCGTATCGCACCGACGAGGTGGTTGTAGCTGCGTGGTCGATCGCGCGGACGAGAAGCGAGAAAGGCCTCGATCAGCCGAGAGTCGAGCTGATCCAACGCGACCACGCGCTGGTCGGCCAGGTAGGCGTAGAGCAGGTGCAGCGCGGCGGCCTCGGTCCTGGACTTGCAGCCGCGCGCTGTCTTGTATTGCAGGAAGGCAGCGATCGGCCCGGCAAGCGGGCTGCACAGTGGGGCGCCGGGGCGGCTCATAAGGCCTCCCCGTTGCCCATGGCAACTTCGCGCAGCGCAGCAAGATCGACCTTGGTGTAGATCTTGGTCGATTGGGGTGAGCGGTGGCCGATATAGTCGCCAATCGTCTTCAGCGAGAACTCGGCATCGACCAGACGTTGCACGCAGGTGTGGCGCAACGTGTGTGCGCCGGCTCGGTGAACTCGTACACCGGCGCGCTGCAGGTATCTCACCGCTGCCGACGACACAGCCGCGCTCGTGATCGGGCGCCACGGCGCCATCGACCGGAAGAACACGTGTCGATCGGTGGTCTGAGGGCGCGCGTTCTTCAGGTAGTCGATGATCGCTTCGCCGACGATGGCGGCCAGCGGATACGCCGACCAGTGACCGGCCTTGCGCTGGGGAATGCTCAGCCGCTCGTGCTGCCAGTCGATGTCATCCAACGTGATCTGGGCGACCTCATTGCCGCGCAAACCATACGTCACCAGCAACAACAGCATCGCGTAGTCGCGCCGGCCCAACGCGCAGCGCCGATCCACGCAGCCGAGCATGTCTCGGACTTCATCCCAAGTGATGGCACGCGGCACACTGGCCAGGCGATGTAGCCGCGGGACCTCCACCGCAGCGCTGAGGTCGCGCACGATGATCCTCTCGCGATGACAGTACCGAAGAAAGATGCGCAGCGTTCCGCACAGGTCGCGCCGGCTCGTGCGCGCCAGCCCGGCGCAACGCTCGACGAGGAACGCGGCAAGCAGCGGCGGCGACACCGACGCCAGCGAAGCAACGCCGGCACGATCGAGGAATGAACTCAGGCCATTGAGGTAGAAGGCGTGCCGCTCAATGGTGTCGTCCTTCAACCCGCGTTCGTCGCGCAGGTAGCCGGCAAATCCCGGAACCGCCGCTTGGAACGGAAACGGCTTGCGTTGGCGATGCGCTCCGACGCTGCCGCACATCGCCAGCTCGAGCATCTGACGGACCGGATTACGTGCGTCGAACGCGACCTTCGCGCGCGCCGCTTCGGACCTGCACGACTTGCCATGGATCGACTTCCAGTATTGTGCGAATGGCTCGACATGCTCGAGTGCGGTCTGGCCGTCGATCGCGCCTCTGGCACTGGCGAACTCGCCGAACTGACAAAGAATCGGCACGCGCTTAAAGACATTGCGGTCCGCATAGCCCTGCGCTCGCATCCAGCTGACGTAGTGCTCGATGTAGGCGCCGGCGGCGTTGGCCCGAATGCGATCAACGGTGACTGGCCGGATGAAATAGCGCTCCAACATGACAACCTCCAATCCGTGGTGGGAAGGGAGATTGATCGTCGGTCCCAGGGCCTCGCGTTATGTGCCTATCCTCAAGGAAACTGCAATGCTTGGCGCGGTGCTCAGGCCGGTTGGGCACATAACGCGCCTGGGCACAAAAGTACGACAACCTCAAGAGTGCCGTGCTCGAACGCGTGGACCATGGCAGCGGCTCGGCCATCCGCTTCAACGCCGACCTGCTGGCTTTCGCTGCCGCCCACCGCTACGAGCCGCGCCCGGTGGCGGTGGCACGCGGCAATGAGAAGGACTACGTCGCATATTGCACCTCATTCGCACGATCAGATGGGACCACAGGGCCAGCCCCTCGCCGCGCGAGGCTGACGCCCTGTGAACGGCGCGGCGCGTTGGAGTCCAGCGGCTCGTACAGGGATTCGTTCTTGCCGTTGTAAGCATGCCCGCGCAGCAGGCCGCGGCGCAGCCAGATCTTCACCGTATGGGGCGTGATTTGCAATGCGCTGGCAACCTCTGCCTGCGTGAGCATCCCGCGTTGGCGCAGCCGGTCGTATCGCGTCTTCAGCTTGTAGGTTCGCACCAGACGAGCCACCAGTCGAGGGTGGAACGATTGACCGAGACCCGGCGTCATGCCGCGTTCGTTCAGGATGTCGGCGATCTCGTCCACAGTATGGTCATCGAGAAGCTGACCAATGTGCGCGATCACGGCCGGCGGTGTAAGCCGCAGCTGCCAGCCGCACAGCGGCAGCGGCAGGTTCAGGGCTTGGCATGCGCCGCCCTTGAATCGAATCTGTGCAGTGACATGGGCCTCGCGGTTCAAGGTCACGTCCTCCAGCAGCAGCCGAACCATGCGCTTGCGGTCGCGATCGGAGGTGGCCGGGTCACGCCACAGGCGTGGGAAGTCCGAGGCCAGCGCCATGACTTCACGGTGCTGGTCGTCGCCGAGAGTGCGTTGATCCTGTTCCTTGCGCCGCGTGTACTGCTCGCGCGCTTGACCAAGTGCGCGCAGCTTCTCGTTCCACAGCGCCTCCAGGGAATCGGCCACCAGCCGGTTGTCGGGGTCCACGCGCATGTAGCGTCGCTGCGCCAGTTCGCACTCGTACTGCGCGCGCTCGACCTGCGCGTGGCGCAGCCGATCGGCTTCGGCCAGACGTGACTGCAACTCGCGCTGAACGGACAGCGTCACCTCGAGTGCTACCGGATTGACCGCTTCGACGAGCAGCGCGCCGATCGCCCGGTCGATGCCGGCGCCGGGCACACGCTGGCAGATTGGCTCGGCGCGTTCGATGCCGCTGCGTTGGCAGACGTAGTCGGGCCTGGGCTGACCCTGGCGGTCGTGATACTGAACGGTCATGCGCTGGCCGCAGCGCCCGCACAGCACCAGCCCCTGCAGCAACGCAGTTCCCTCGCGCGGCGGTCCGCGACGCCGATCGGCACCCATGGCCTGGGCACTCTCATGCAGGCGCACCTGGTTGCGCTCGAACGTCTCCCACGAGATGTAGCCGGCATGGGTGCCAGGGATCAGCGTGACCCACTCGTCACGAGGCATGCGCCGTAGTCGCGTGTGGCCGTCGACGGTGCGCAGCGTATGGCAGCGGCCATAGACGAAGGCGCCAGCATACCTGGGGTTGTGCAGCGCCCGCAGCACCTGGCCGTGATTGAGGCTGTCCCACAACAGTTCGCCCTTGTGCGGCCCCTTGGCACAGCGCCGTGGGAAGCTCAGCTGTTCGACACGAGCGCACCTGACCGTGGCACATGCCGAGCCGGTGCGCTCGAAGGTATCGAACAGCCATCGCAGGCAGTGCTGGACTTGCCGATCGGGATCGAGCACCAGCGTGCCCTCGGCGGTGTAGACCAGCCCCACGGGCGGGCGCATCTCGAGCTCGCCGCGGCGCGCCTTGTTCAGGATGCCACCTTGCAGACGTGCCCGCAGCACGTGCAACTCTGCCTCGCTCATCGTGCCCTTCAGGCCCAACAGCAGTCGGTCGTTGAAGTGCGCCGGGTCGTATACGCCGTCCTCGTCGCAGATCAGCGTGGCGGTCAATGCGCAGATCTCGAGCAGGCGGTGCCAGTCCATCGAATTGCGTGCCAGCCGCGAGACCTCCAGGCCGAGCACGATGCCGGCATGGCCCATACCGACCTCGGCCACCAAGCGCTGGAAGCCTTCACGGTCCGACGAAGCGCCGGACAGCCCGAGGTCGCTGTCGATCACGATGACGCGGTCCTCGGCCCAGCCCAGCGCCACCGCGCGCTGGCGCAGGCCGTACTGGCGTTTGGTGCTCTCGGTGTTCTCGAACACCTGTCGCAGCGTGGACTGCCGGACATACAGGTACGCACAGCGCTTGAGGTGGCTGGCCAGAACCTTCTGGTGGGAGTCGTTAGTCATGCAGGTACCTCCTGGCGGGCGACCAGCACCATGCTGGCCAGCAACATGGCCACGTCGTTGTGCAACTGCACCGGGCATATCTCGTGCTCAGGCTCCGGCGCAGTGCTGGGCGGCACGGCTGGCGCCACCTGTGCACCGACGCAATGGCTCCAGGCCTGCAACCAACCGGCCATGCCGCGGTTGATAAACAGCGCCAGGCCTTGGGCTTGTGCGCCACGTCGATCGACCACCAGGCGCCGCAAATCCTCGTAGCGCGCGATCAGACCTTCGTTGCGCGGCGCCGACGGCGCAGTGCCCACCGGGCAGGTCAGCGCCGTTTTTTTTTGCGGGCGAGCTGCCTGTCGATACTGCGGGGGTGCACCTGCAGGCCGAAGCGTTGGTGTACCGAAGTGGCCAATTGCACAGTGCGCAGCTGTGGATTGGCAGCGCGCGCCAGGGCGACGAATTCGAGCACCTGCGGGGTGAGCTTGTGAGCGCCGTGAGGGCCCGGCTTGTGGCGCAGCAGGCCGGCCAAGCCGCCTTGCTCGAAGGCGGCCTTTGCCTGATAGAACGATGGACGCGACAAGCCGCAGGCCTTGGCCGCCTCGCTGATCGGGCGCTTGTCGACGAGCACCAGCCGCAGCATCTCGTACTTCACCTGTAGCAGGTCGCGGGGATCGAAGAACTCGCCACCCTGGAACAGGGTGTGCGTCACCCCTTGCGCTCGCGGATTGAGCGCGGCGTGCTCGCGCAGGATGGCCGGCTTGTCGGGCTTGTCCGCAGCGGTGGTCATACGGACTCCTCCTGCAAATTTGCCAAATGTACGTAAATACGATTATGTTCTCATTAAGCCTGAAGTCAAGGCGCATAGCCAGCCCACCCAGGAAGTTCATAAGCAACGAAGTTACTGCAGGAGAGAATCGCTGCTCATCGAAATGCGACGATGGCGCAATCGTCTTTACATACTGCGCACAATTGTCTTTACAGAAAGCGCTCGCGTTCATGGCCGGATGCTCTTGATGAGTTCAACCAACTCAAGCATTTCCTGCGTGCGCCACATCGCCCGTCCCGCCGCAGTCGCGTTGAACGGATCGGGCAACACCAGGTCCGTCCATGCCGATGGCAGCGAGCGCAGCTGGCCCTCGCCGTCATGGAACCATGCCCGGTCTTCGCCCCAGTTCTGCCCCCGCTCGACCAGATCGAACTCATGCCCGAACAGCGGGTGATGCGCATGCGTTACACGAAAGGGTCGTCGCTCAACGTGCCCATGCGGTGCAGTTGACTGTTCACTCCAAGGGCCGGGTCGAGAGGTCGATCCGCTACATCCGCGACAACTTCTTCGCCGCCCGCAGCTTCACCGACGTGGACGACCTCAACGCGCAGGCGCTGGCCTGGTGTGAGGGTGATGCCTGTGATCGGCGCTGGCCCGAAGACGACCGGCTGACGGTGCGCCAGGCGGGCCTTGCCGAACAGCCCAGCCTGATGGGTCTGCCCGAGCACGACTATCCGGTGGCCGAACGCCTGGAGGTCCACGCCGCCAAGACGCCTTACGTTCGCTTCGACCTCAACGATTACTCCATCCCCCACACCCACGCGCGGCGCACGCTCACCGTGCTGGCCGAGCCCGACCGCTTGCGCGTGCTCGACGGGGCCACCGTGCTGGCCACCCACCGGCGCAGCTGGGACCGCCGGGCGCAGGTCGAGCAAGAGGCGCATGTGCAGGCCCTGGTCGATCACAAGCACGGCGCGCGGGCTCACCGCGCCACCGACCGGCTGACCCAGGCCGTGCCGGTGGTAGCCGAATTGCTGCAGCGCGCCGCAGCGCGGGGCCACAACCTGGGATCGATCACGGCCGCTCTGTCCAAGCTGCTGGACCGCTACGGCGCCAAGCCGATGCACTGCGCCGTCGTCGAGGCCCTGGCCCGTGATGTGCCGCACCCCAACGCCGTGCGCCTGGCGCTGGAACGAGCCCGTCATGCAGGCCAGACGCCGCCGCCGGTGGACACCCCGCTGTCGGAGCGGGCGCGCTTGCTGGACGTGACGGTGCAGGCCCACGCCCTGGATGCCTATGACGCGCTGCGCCCGGTGGCTGGCCTCATCAGCGATCCCACCAGCGAACCAACGACAGATCCTGCTCCCAAGCCCGCCGACCCCAAGGATGAACCATGACCGCCGCTGCCAGCACCATCGCCGATCTGCCCCAGTTCAAGGAGCGCGCCCAGGCGCTGCGCCTGATGGGCCTGCTGGCGCACTGGGACGCCGTGCAGGGCGACCCGGCACGCATCGCCTGGACGGGCGAGTTGCTGGGCTGGGAGGAGACCGAGCGCGCCCGGCGCAGCCTGGAGCGACGGCTGCGTTCGGCTCACATCGGGCGCTTCAAGCCGCTGGCCGACTTCGACTGGGACTGGCCCAAGCAATGCGACCGCGCCGCGGTGCAGGAGTTGATGACGCTGTCGTTCATGAACGACGCCACCAACGTGGTGCTGGTCGGCCCCAACGGCGTGGGCAAATCGATGCTGGCCAGCAACCTCGCCCACCAGGCGCTCATCGAGGGCAAGACGGTGCTGTTCACCACCGCCGGTCAGTTGCTGGGCGACCTGGCCGCGCTGGACAGCGACTCCCTGCTGCGCCGGCGCATCCGCCACTACGCCGCACCCGACCTGCTGCTCATCGACGAGGTGGGCTACCTGTCGTATTCGAATCGGCATGCCGATCTGCTGTTCGAGCTGATCAGCCGGCGCTACGAGCACAAGAGCACCATCATCACCACCAACCGGGCCTTCAAGGAATGGGGCGAGGTGTTCCCCAACGCGGCCTGCACCGTCTCCCTGATCGACCGCTTGGTACACCGCTGCGAGGTGGTGGCCATCGAGGGCGAGTCCTACCGGCTCAAGGAGGCCAAGGCGCGCACTGAGCTCAAGGCGGCGCAGCGCCGCACCGCGCGAACCAAGGCGGGCAAGTCGTGACGCGCCGGCGGGCCGTGCCAGCGGATATCGACTTCACACAGCATCGCGTGGCAGCCGGATCGATCACGCTGCCCACCCACTGGTCGCCTGAGCAGGCCGTCGCAGTCTTCGAGATCCTGGACGAATTGCGCGAACACGTCTGGGCTTGCTACGGTCTGCAGATCCAGCAGGTATTGCGTGATGACCGCAGCACGGTGGCGCCTGCCGCGCACGACATCGACATCGACGAAGCCGACGTGCCGTTCTGATCGACGCCATTGCCCCGGCAATGCAGCCGGTCACCGCGCCAACGACGCGGAGCAAGACTCATCTGGCCCATCCATCAAAACGCGGTCTCGCAGCCAGACTTGTACGCTGGCTCACAACCGCCAACAGGTTCGAAGTCATTGGCGCAAGGTTCATCTGAAGCGCAGTGTGGACGTGCGTGTCGCCGCCGAAACCTGGACCAAGATCCGGTTGCCTCGGCCGCCCGCGCCCGATACCCTGCGTGCGATCGGCAGCGCACCGCAGGAGCGTCAGCATGAACTCGAAGACCGCAGACGAGGGCACTCGGCCCTATTCGCGCCGAATGAACATGCCACCTGAACCGATTCCCGCGATGCCGCGCCGTTCCCCGCTGAATACGCTGGCCGCCCTGATGTTGAGCCTCGGGCTGGCGTTCGCGGCCGCGGACTGCGACGCTCACGACGTCGGCAGCGTGGACAAGGCCAGCCTCGAAAAGGTGTTCCCGTCGAAGCCGGGCTATTCGCCGTACGCGGGGCGCAACTTCCCGACGCTGCCGTTGTTCGGCGACACCCACCTGCACACCTCGTTCTCGATGGACGCAGGGGTCTTCGGTGCGCGCCTGACGCCCAGCGACGCCTACCGCTTCGCGCGCGGCGAGCAGCTGTTGTCCAACACCGGCCAGCCTGTGAAGCCGTCACGCCCGCTGGACTTCCTGGTCGTCGCCGATCACTCCGACGGCATGGGCTTCTTCCCGCAACTGATGGGCGGCGACCCGGGGCTGCTGGCCACGCCGCAGGGCCGCAAGTGGTACGACGAAATCCGCGGCGGCAAGGGCGCCGACGCGGCCATCGACATCATCGCCACCTTCGGCCTGGGCAAGATGCCGAAGGGCTTCCCCACACCCGGCACCCCGGCCTATCGCAACGCCTGGCTGGAAACCATCAAGGCGGCGGAGGCCTACAACGAGCCGAAGCGCTTCACCGCCTTCATCGGCTACGAGTGGACCTCGAACAGCGGCGGCAACAACCTGCACCGCAACGTCATCTTCCGCGGCAATGGCGAGCAGGCGCGGCTGGTCGAACCCTTCACCACGCTGCCGCCGCTGGGCAGCGACAACCCGGTCGAGCTGTGGAAGTGGATGGCCGCCGCCGAGCAGAAGACCGGCAGCGAGCTGCTCGCCATCGCCCACAACGGCAACCTGAGCAACGGCCGCATGTTCCCGCTGGTCGAGGCCTTCGGCAAGAAGCTCGATGCGCAGTACGTGCAGGCGCGTGCCCGCTGGGAGCCGCTGTACGAGGTGACGCAGACCAAGGGCACCGGCGAAACCCATCCGTTGCTGTCGCCGAACGACGAGTTCGCCGACTTCGAGATCTGGGACAAGGGCAATCTCGACGGCAGCGAAGCCAAGGTCAGGCACATGCTGCAAGGCGAGTACGCGCGCTCGGCGCTGATGAACGGCCTGCGGCTCGAAGCGCAGCTGGGCACCAACCCCTACAAGTTCGGCATGATCGGCAGCAGTGACGCGCACACCGGCCTGGCCGCGGTCGAAGAGGACAACTTCTTCGGCAAGACCGCAACGCAGGAACCCAGCCCCGAGCGCATGACCAAGGTCTTTGCCGACAACCCGAAGACCGGCGTGAAGATCATGGACTGGGAGGTCGGCGCCTCCGGCTTCGCCGCGGTGTGGGCGACCGAGAACACGCTCGAGGCGATTTTCGACGCGATGAAGCGCCGCGAGACCTACGCCACCACCGGCCCGCGCATGGTGGTGCGTTTCTTCGGCGGTTGGGACTTCGTAGCCCAGGACGCCACCGATCGCATGCCGGCGCAAGTCGGCTACACCAAGGGCGTACCGATGGGCGGCGACCTGAGCCGGGCCGCGCCGGGCAAGACGCCCAGCTTCCTGGTCGCGGCGCTGAAGGATCCGATCGGCGCCAACCTCGACCGCATCCAGATCGTCAAGGGCCGGATCAACGCCAAGGGCGAACTGCAGGAGCAGGTCTACGACGTGGTCTGGAGCGGCGAGCGCAAACCCGCTGCCGACGGCAAGGTACCGGCGGTGGGCAGCACGGTCGACCTGGCCAACGCCAGCTGGACCAACACCATCGGCACCCCGGAACTGATCGCGGTGTGGCGCGACCCGGCCTTCAACCCGGCCGAGCGCGCCTTCTACTACGCCCGCGTGATCGAGATCCCGACGCCGCGCTGGACCGCCTACGACGCCAGGCGCTTCGGCGTCAAGCCGCTGCCGGGCACGCGCATGACGCTGCAGGAGCGCGCCTACACCGCGCCGATCTGGTACACGCCGTAGGCGGCCGGTCCATCGCATGCGCTGGTTGCATTGGCTGCGTGAGCCGCTGGCCCAGTTCATGCTGATCGGGGCCGCGCTGTTCGTCGTCTTCGAGTCGCGCGACGGCAGCAGCGCCGGCAGCCAGCGCATCGTCGTCTCGCCGGGGCAGGTCGAGGCGGTGGTCGCCGGTTTCATCCGCACCTGGAACCGCGCGCCGGACGAGCGCGAACTGAAGGCGCAGCTGGACGAACTGGTGCGCGAGGAGATCGCCACGCGCGAAGCCAGGGCGATCGGCCTGGACCGCGACGACACGGTCATCCGGCGCCGGCTGCGGCAGAAGTTCGAATTCACGGCCGAGGATGCGTTCGACACGGCAGCACCGCCCACCGACGCCGAGCTGCAGGCCTTTCTCGACAGCTACCCCGACACATTCCGCCGCGAAGCGCGCTTCACTTTCCGCCAGGTGCACCTGGGGCCGCAGCGTGGCAGCGCGCTGGCCGGCGACGCGCAACGCCTGCTCGAACAGCTGGCCGCGGCCGGCGCAGCTGCCGACACCCGGCGGCTCGGCGATTCGCGCCTGCTGCCCGCCGGCCTGGAGCGTGCATCGCCGGGCGAGGTGGCGCGCATCTTCGGCGACGGGTTCGCCGCCGCGCTGCTCGAAGTCGAGCCAGGGCGCTGGGCCGGACCGCTGCGCTCCGGCTACGGGCTGCACCTGGTCATGGTCGACCAACGCGAAGGCGGGCAGCTGCCGGCACTCGCCGAGGTGCGGCCGCTGGTCGAGCGCGACTTCATGGCCGAGCGGCGCAAGCGCCAGCTCGACACGCTGTACGCCAAGCTGCTGGGCCGCTACCAGGTGGTGATCGCGCCGCGGCCGGTAGCGTCGGCGCCAGCGGGCACATCGGCTTCTTTGCCGCCGAAGTGAATCGCCGGCCGCAGCTTGCGCCGGCGGGCCGGCGCGTCAGCGCACGGACCATCCGAGCAGCAGCAGCCCGCTGGCCGCGATCCAGCTGCCGGCGGCGCGCCAGGCGATGCGCTGCCAGCCTTGCTGCCACGCGACGGCGGACGCCGCGACCAGCGTCGTGATGACGAAGACCGCGCCGACGATACCGATGACGCCGCGGATGCCGGCGCCGGCCTGAGCCATCGCGGCGCCGTTGGCGACACCGAGAAACAGGCCCAGCGCGGCCGCCAGCAACGTCGTCGCGTTGCGGGGCAGCCGCAGATCGGCCGCGACCAGGCCGCCGAGCATGAACAGCGGCAGCCACGACGGCGCGGCGGACGGTGGCATGACCAGGGATGTCCCCAGCAGGCCGCCGATCAGCCAGGCCAAAGGCAGCACGACGATCGCATGCCGCGCGTGATCGTGGCCGCGCAGCCCGGCCAGCAACGCGAGCGCGAGCGCGGGGATCAGGTCTTCGGCGGTCAATGCGAAGTGCGCGATGCCGTCATACACCGGGCCGAGCCCGGTCTCGACCAGGTGGGCGTGCGCCTGCGGCGCGCACAGCGCCAGTGCCAGCCCGATGACACGCAGCCGGGCGCCGAGGCGCAGTGCCTTCACGCCATCGCCCGCCACAGGAAGGCCAGCCCCGCCAGGCCGACACCCCCGCCGACGATGCGCAGCGCAATCCGCCCTGCCGGCCAGCGGTAGATGGCGCCGATGGCGATGCCGACCGCGTGCAGGCAGCCGGTGGCGACGACGAAGCCCAGGCTGTAGAGCAGGCCGCTTTGCCCGGCCGGCAGCTCGGTGCCGTGCGCGTGTCCGTGAAAGACGGCAAAGAAGCCGACCAGCGCGGCCGCGGCCACCAGCGGAAGGCGCTGCTGCGTCATCACCGCGGCGCCGAGCAGCACGGCCGATGCCGCGATGCCGATCTCGACGCCCGGCAGCGCAACGCCGAGCAGGCCGAGCAACCCGCCCAGCGCCATCACCAGCGGGAAGGTCAGCGGCAGCAGCCACAGCGCCGGCGCGCCGAGTTGCGCGCCCCACAGCCCCACGGCGACCATCGCCAGCACGTGATCGAGCCCCGAGATAGGGTGTGCAAGACCGGCAAGAAGTCCCGCCGCCCGCCCCTGTTCGACATGGGCGAACGCAGGCGAGGCCAGCACGGCCAATGCCAGCGTGACGAATGCGCGCCTGGCGAACAAGTTTTGAATCATCACCCCTCCACCATCAAGACGACCCGCTGCAAGGTCCAGAACGCGCCGAGCGAGCCGATCACGTAGGCCGGCGCAAGCTCGAGCGAGCGTGGCCAATGCATGCGCAGGACATCGAGCGAGCGCACCAGCAGCAGGACCAGAGCGACGAAGGCGAGCTGGCCGATCTCGACACCGGCGTTGAACGCGAGCAGCGCGAGCGGGATCTCGCTGCGCGGCAGCCCGAGCGCGGCCAGGCCGCTGGCGAAGCCGAAGCCGTGCAGCAGGCCGAAGGCGAACGCGACGACCCACGGATGGCGGATCGTGAAGCTGGTCTGGCCGCGCCAGGCGCGCACGATCTCGGGGCCGAGGAACAGGATCGACAGCGCGATCGCCACATTGAGCGGCGCCGCCGGCACGCTGGCGACACCGAAGGTGGCGATCGCCAGCGTGATGCTGTGCGCCAGCGTGAAGGCGGTAATGGTCTTCACCAGCATCCACGGCGTGCGCACGATGGCCAGCAGCCCGAGCACGAACAGCAGGTGGTCGACGCCGAGCAGGATATGCTCGATGCCCTGTGCGAGGAAAACACGCGCGCTGGCCAGGGCGCCGCGCGGCGCGGCGATCTCCAGCCACGGCTGCGGCGGGCGGGCGTAGTCGGGCTGGGGCGTGCCGGCCAGCCCCTTGACGCGCCCCCCCCCCACCGGGCTGGGCCACCTCAAAGCCGGGGACGCGGGGCGCCGGCCCGCCAGGCCCTTCGGCCCGGCATCGACCACGCGGCGCTCGAGCCGCGAATCGGGCAGTTCCTGCACGCTCGGCTCGGCGACGTCGTGCACGCCGTCGGGCAGCTTCAGTGCGACCGGCAGGCGCATGCCAGCAAGCACCGGCGTACGCCAGACCACGCTGAACCGGCCGGGCGCGCTTTCCTTCATTTCGAGGTACGCCGGCCGCGACTCGTGCGCGATGGCCGCCAACGACAGCAGTGAAAACACAGCGGCGGCCAGTGCGACGAAGAGCCGACGTGGGCGCATCACGGCATGCTCGCCTTCGCGGATTTCGGCGGCGCCGACGTGCTGTCCGGTGGCATCGGCAGGAGCACGGTGTATTTCGCGCGCAGGTCCTGGTAGGCCTTGTCCCATGCCTTCGCCTTCTGCTCGCCGAGCCACGCCGTCCTGACTTCGGACTCGATCTCCTCGAAGGCCGGCACGCGGCCGGGGATCACGGTGTCGACGAACACCAGATGCCAGCCGAAGCCGGACTCGACCGGCCCCTGCCACGAGCCGGGGGCGAGCCTGGCCACCGCCAGCGCGAAGGGCGCGCCGAATTCCTTGGCCAGGTATTCGGGCGTGCGATCGCGGTAGGTGTTCTGGAACATGAACGCATCGGCGAGCGAGCCCGCGGCCTTGGCGTCGACCGGCTGGCCGGAGAGCTTGGCCAACGCCTGCTGCGCATCGTCGCGTGCGCGCTCGCCGCGCCGGTCGGTCGCGAAGTACAGATGCCGCAAGCTCAGCCTGGGCGGCTGCGCGAACTGGGCGCGGTTCTTCTCGAACCAGCCCTTCAGCTCGGCCGCGCTCGGCTCGCGCGCGGCGGCCAGGTCCTCGGCCAGGAATTGCATCTTCTGCGCCATGCGGCGCTTGACGATCTCGTCGTCTTTGTCCAGGCCCATCGCCAGCGCCTCGCGGTAGAGGATCTCCTGCTGTACCTTGTGCTCGACCATACGCTGCAGCTCCTGCGGCGCCGGCGGGCGGCGCCATTGCGACTGGTACAGCAGCGCGAGCTGGGCGATCTCGCCCTGCGACAGGCGGATCTGCTTCGACGCCACGGTCGCCGGGCCTGCGGACGGCAGCAGGCCGTACAGGCCGAACAGCAGCGCGCCGATCAACACGAAGTGCAGCAGCGGCTCACGCAGAAGGCGTCTCATGGGGCCCGCAGCAGGCCCGGCGCGGTCCGCGACGAGGGTGGTGCCACCCGCACCGAAGAACCCGGTGTCCTGCCATCGGCGCTCTGCCGAAGGTAGGCCAGCATCGCCAGCATCGACGGGTACTGCTGCCGCACGCCCGACTTCATCAGCGCCTGATAGTCCGGCACCGCGTCCCAGTACTGCCAGGCGGCAAAGTCCGGCGCGACGTCGCCGGCTCTTTGCGGATGCGCATTCATGAACACCCGATACGCCTGGATCACGCGCTCGCGCGGAATCACGCCGTTCGCGTTGCCCTGCACCGACAACGCAAGCAGCGCCGCCTCGACCTCCGCCGCCGAGCGCGCCGGGTCGCGCAGGTATTTCTCTTCGACCCATGCCATGCGCGCGGCGCCGCGCAGCTCGAGGTCCGCGCTCAGCATCGACGCCAGGTTCGTCGCATCGCCCGATCGCCATGCCGCCTCCAGGCGCTGCTCCAGGGCATCGGCGTCGCGCGCGTTGCCTGCAAACCCCAGCAGCAACAGGTACAGCCGATGTCGCCCGGCGAGCTCCGGGTCGGCCAGCCAGGCACGCACGCTGCGCGCGTCGAGGCGCGGCTTGGCCGTGCGCATTGCTGCGTAGGGCGCGGCTGCGAGATCACTGTAGGCGATCTCGGCCACCAGCGGCTGCGCATGCTCGAGGAACGGCACGACCAGGGCGATGCGCTCGCGCCGCTCGTGCGTACTGATTTCGCCGGCGGGCTTGCCGACGGCAAGCTTGCGCAGCCAGCCCGACTGCGGCGTGCCGATCGCCCCCAGGATGCCCCAGTTTGCGAGCTGTTCGTCGCGCACGAGCAGCAGCGCCTCGTCCTTTCGCAGCCTGGCGTCCGTCGTCGGCGCGTTGCGCGGGTAGCCACCTTCGACCGTGCCGGACGCAGGCCGCTCGCCCCGGATGACGTCGACGACACGGAACCGCCCCACATCGCCGGTCGGTAGCGCCAGCACCGCCTGCTGCGCGGCCGCCAGTTGCTGGGCCTTGCCCTGCTGGCCCGCACCCAGACAGATCGGACACGCCGCCGCCGCCGCGGTGCTGAGGCACAGCAGCACCACGGCGAGCCCGGCCCGGATCGTCTTCCGCTGGCGGCCCACCGGATTCACTCCGCCTGCGGCCGCTGCATCACGGCTTGCCTGCGCCGGGGAAGAAGTTCGAGACCTGCGTCTTCAGCTTCTCCAGCGCCTTATCGGCCGCGGTCTCGACCAGGCGTCGCCGCAGGTCTTCGCGCAGCGCCTGGAACTTCTGCTGCTGGTCGGCGTTGAGCAGCGGCTTCAGCTTGTCATCGAAGGACACGCTGATCTCGCGCAGCCGTTCGAGCTTCTTCAGCGCGCTGAGCGAGCTGTCCTTCTTCAGTGCGCCCAACTGTTTCAGCTCGTCGTTCAGGATCGGGATGATCTGCTGCTTCTGCTGCTCGGTCAGCCCGAGCTCGATCGCGAACTGGTTCGCCACCGCGGTCAGCGGGTTGGCCGCAATTTGCGGCGGCGGGATGATCTCGTAGTTGGCGTAGCCGAACTCGTTGCTGCGCGCGGCGTAGTAGGTGTCGCCGAGCTTGTAGATCGCCATCGCGTAGGGCTGTTGCGAGACGGGGATCACGACCTTGCCGCCCTCGATCTTGTAGGCGCCGGTCAGCGCCTTGTAGCCGTCGCCCTCGACGTTGCCGACAGCGCTGGGCACCGTGGCGTTGGTGCCGACGCGGAACACCACCGTCTGACCCTCAGCAGTGAAGTTCTGGCTGAACTGATCGCCGGTCACGTTGTTGCGCAGCCAGAAGGCCTTGCCGACGATCAGCGCCTTCAGCTGCGCGTCGTTCAACGCGGTCGCGCCCTTCTTCTGCAGCTCGGTGACGGTCATGCCGGCCGGGGTGGCTTTGCGCGCTTCGGCCGACGGTGTGTACCAGATCGGCGAGCTCCAGGCGCGCTCCTGGCCCGTCAGCGGCACGATGTCGGGCGGCGGCAGCCCCGACTTCACGGCCTGGATCAGCGTCCAGCGCGGGGTCGGTATCTCGAGCACGCGGGCGTAGTAGAAGGCGTGCTGGCTGGCGTCGAACTCGGGGTCGGTCCACACCGTCTTCAGTTCCGCCGCGGCGCCGCTGTTGCTGTAGGTGGCCTTGTCGAGGTCGACCGTGCTCTGGATCGCCGGCACGCGGCCCGACCATTTGTCGGGCTTGCGTTCGCCCGACCAGGCGACGTCGTAGACCTTCTCGAAGCTCTGGCCGCTGCCCGTCCAGCCCTTGATGATCTGGATGCGGTCGAGGTGGGCCGAGCTCGGGTCCTTCACCGCCCAGACGACGAAGCTCGGCGCCGTGCCCTTGCCGCCCGACGGCATGGCCGGCAGGTCGGCACCCATCGGCACCCCGCCAGCGTAGGCCTGCTTGACCCAGTCCCTGGCGTTGACGACGTCCTTGGCGTAGTCCCAGCCGCCGAACAAGCGCAGCTTGATGCGCGGGCCGCTGACGCCGAAGGTCTCCTTGCGGTACATCGCGTCCCACAGCGAGGCGCGGGTGTTCTCCTCGGCCCACACGCCGGTCAGCCCGCCGGGGTTCTCCAGCCGCACGTCCATCGTGCCGCCGATCAGCACGCCGGCGAAGCGCCGCTCGACCGTACCGTCGGCATCGGCGTGCAGGCCGAAGAAGTTGTCCTGGCGGTATGGGCTGGCGCTGTTGTGCGAGTCCGATCCGCCGGCCATGCCGAACTTGTACGGGTTGTAGCCGCGCGTGTCCTGCATCGCGAGGCCGTCCTTCAACGCCTGGCGCGCGTAGCCGCCGGCGATGCGGTCGATGCGTCCGGAGTCGGCCGGCAGGCCGAGGATCGCCTGGTACAGCTCGAAGCTCGCGAACTCGTCGTTCGGCGACAGCAGCGGATGCGTCTCCGACTGGCCCTTGCCCTGCTTGATCTCGACCAGGCGCTCGTTGCGCATGCGCGCCGCGGCCCAGGCGGCGTCGATCGGCCGCCCGGTGGTTTGGTCGATGTCGACCGGGTACATCCAGCCGTCGCTGACGTTGGCATTGTGCGAGATCGCGAGCAGCTCGTTGCCGGCCTTGCGCTGAGAGTCCATCCAGTCCCACAACTCCGTGGGTCGATTCGAGTCGAGCGCGCTGAAGGGATAATCGGGCACCTTGTCGCAGGCGCGGAAGAAGACGTTGCGGTGCAGGTTGCGGCTGCCCGGCATCGACGTCCACTCGTACGAGCAGAACGCGGTGAACTTGCCGGGGCGGTTGGCCTCGTCGGCGAGCTTGACGCCTTCCTTCCACACCGTGGACGTGACCTTCGGGCTCATCAACGCCTTCACCGGCGCGCTGCTGGCGAGCTTGAGCAGATACGAGAACACCTGCTGCTGCTCGGCCGAACTGTTGGGATCCTTCATGATCATCGGCTGCGCCTCGGGCAGCGTGCTCACGTACGAGCCCGGCGTGTTGGCCTCCCGGGTGACGCCCACATACTCCGAGTGGTCGGTCACGCCCATGAAGTCGAGCGGCGTGTCGATCTTGATGTCGAAGCCCATCGGGTGCTTGATGGCCTCGCCCTGCGCGTACTTGTAGGCGTCGGCCGGGCCGGTGATGCGGTTGCCCATGATCCACGCGTCCACCGACCAACTGGTGTGCAGGTGCGTCTCGCCGTAGTAGGCGTTGCGTTCCGGGTTCGGCTGCGGCGCCGCGGCGTCGGCCGGGGCGGCGGCGGGCTGGACCGACACTGCCGCGGCCGCCGACGCAGCCGACGCTGCGGCCTCGGCCTTCTTCGCCGCGCTCTCCGGGGGCTTTTGATCGCAGGCACTCAGCGCCAGCAGCGCGGCGATGGCCGAGCTTGCAGCCGACAGGCGTGAACCCATGACGAGACTCCTACTGTGGTGTTGCCGGGCCGGTTGCCCTTTTGGCGCTTTGCCGCGGCCGGTGCATCGTGCGCTGGACGGGGCCGCGCACACGCCTCCGCCGGGCGCCCAAAGAATATACGAAGACCCGGGCTCGAAAACCTGGACCAAGGTCCAGTAGGCAGGAAGCCGCGCGCTTGCTACCGTGCCAGCCCGATGGGACGCAATGCAACGCTGTTGGCTGTGGTGGATGACGATGCCGACGTGCGCACCGCCCTGACGCGGCTGGTTTCCTCGGCTGGTTTCGCCGTCGAGACTTTTGCCACCGGCGCCGAGTTTCTGCATTCGATCGAAGACCATGAACCGGACTGTCTCGTGCTCGACCTGCACATGCCCGACATGAGCGGCTTCGACGTTCAATCGGCGCTGGCACTGGACCACGCCGCACTGCCGGTGGTGGTCATCACCGGGCATGACATGCCCGAGTCGCGGCAACGCGCGCTGCGGCTCGGCGCCAGGGCCTATCTTTGCAAGCCGGTCGACGACGAAGCCTTGCTGGCCGCCATCGGCACCGCCATCGCAGGCCAAACACCATGACAGGGCTCGGCCGGGGCATGACGGTAGGCAACGGATCGGCACGGTCCGGCGCGCAGCGCGTGGCGACCGTGTTGTTCGCCGCCAGCGCGCTGGGCGAGATCGGCGTCGGCGCTGGCCTGCTGCCGTTTCCGTGGATCGCAGCCCTGCTGCTCGGCGCCCCGCTCGACGGCCTCGGTCTTCTGGTGGCACGCGCGCTCGGGGGCGCGGCGCTGGCCCTGGGCATCACCTGGTGGAGCGTGCGCAACGACGCGCATGCGGTGGCCCGCTGCGCGCCGGGATTCCTGATCTACAACGTGGCGGTGGGGGCTGTCTTCATGTTCCAGGCGCTGCAGGTGTCGCACCCGGCGTTGCCGGGGATCGTCGGTCTGGTCCATCTGCTGGCGGGCGGCGCTTTCGCCGCCGCCCTGGCCGTTGCGCGGCTGTCAGCGAAGCCGAGTCCAAGCGAGTGCGGCAGGGACACGGTACCCCAGCATGAAACACAGTGAGGTAGGCATGAAGAACAGCACCGTTGTCAAAGCCGGCGTCGCGCTCGCGTTGATCGTCAGCGCTTTTGCCAGCTCCGCTTTCTGGACCCTCAGGCAAGGCGCCGGCTATCTGCTCGGCGAGATGGAATACGTCTACGGCTTCCCGTTGGTGATCATGGACGTGACGCGCCAGGTCCTCACCGCGGCGTCGAAGTCGGGCGAATACGCGGCGCCGATCAACCAGTTCGCCCGCATCCGGACCTTCGTCGATCCCGACTTCAAGAACGTCGTGCGCATCAGCGTCAATTCGCTCTGGTCGCACGGCTTCGTCGACCTCGACCAGGAGCCGATGATCGTTACCGTGCCCGACCCCGGCAATCGATACATGGTCGTGCAGGCGCTGAACATGTGGACCGACGACTTCATGTCGGCCGGCTCGCGCACCCCCGACATGAAGTCCGGCAGTTTCCTGATCGCCGGGCCGAAGTGGACTGGCACCGCGCCTGCCGGACTGAAGGGCACGTTCCCATCTAGCACCCGCTACGCGTGGGTCCTGGTGCAGATGGCCGCCGCGAGTCCGGCCGACTTCCCGGCAATCCACGCGCTGCAGGACCAGTTGAAGATCACGCCGCTGAGCGCCTGGGGCAAGCCCTACACGCCGCCGGCGAGCGTGCCCGTCGATCCGGGCGTGGACCTGACGGCGACGCCGTTCGACCAGGTCAAGATCATGACCGGAGAGATGTTCTTTCGCCGGCTGGCGACGCTGCTGAAGGACAACCCGCCGTACGCGGCCGACGCGGGAATGATGGACAAGCTGAAGCTGCTCGGCATCGAGCCGGGCAAGGACTTCGACCCCGCGAAGATCGATCAGCAGGTGCGCAAGGGCCTCAACGAAGCGCCATGGAACGTATGGAAGCAGATGGCCGAGGGCCCGTACACGATGTCGGCGCCGAACGGCTGGATCAATATGACCGACATCGGCCGCTACGGCACCGACTACAACACGCGAGCCTTCATTGCCTACGCCGGGCTGGGTGCGCTGACCTCGGACGACTGCGCCTATCCGAGCGCCTTCGTCGATGGCAGCGGCCACGCGCTCGATGCGGCGTACAAGTACGTGATCCATTTCCCGAAGGGTCAGTTGCCGCCCTCTGCGAGCAACGTCTGGTCGATCTCGCCGTACCGCGAGAACTTCTACATCCGCAACAAGATCGGCCGCTACGGCATCCTGTCGTCGATGCCGCTGAAGTTCAACGCCGACGGCTCGCTCGACATCTACCTGCAGGCCACGTCGCCGGGGCCGGACAAGGAGTCGAACTGGCTGCCCACGCCGCCCAGCGGCGCCTTCAATCTCTCCACCCGTGTCTACCAGCCGAACAAGGAGCTGCTCGACGGAAGCTACAAGTTGCCTGCGGTTACCAAGGTTCCCTGAGCCGGACACGCGGAAGTCCGCTTCGATCCCTATCGCCGAAAGGAAATTGGAATGAAAACGCATCCCTTCAAAGTCGCGGCAGCGATCGCCACATTGGCCTTTGCCGGCACCGCCGCAGCCGACTTCCCGCTGATGAACATGGTCGCCGACAAGGTGATCAAGAAGTACCAGTCGTCGAGCTGTGAGCAGTTGAAGCAGCAGCAGTCGCAGCCCAAGTCCGAACAGGAACAGCGCGTGATGGGTTTGCTGAAGACCGACGCGCAACTGCGCACGGCGTTCCTGAACAAGGTGGCCGGCCCGATCGCGAACAAGCTGTTCGAGTGCGGGTTGATTCCTTGAAGCCACGGGGCTGCAGCGCACCCAGACTCGTTGCCGGCAGGCATGTGGCTGTCGGGTCATCGCCATTGCATTGCGCCACATGCCTGCTTTTTTTGTCATCCGGAGAACCGCGAATGAATACCCGTCGAACACTTCTGACAGGGCTCGCGCTTGTCGCGACAACGGCCCTGCCTCATCTGGCGCGCGCCGCCGACAGCAAGGTGCAACTGATGTTCGTGCAGAGCGCCGAATCGCTGAAGGCAGACGACAAGACGCTGCGGTTGGTGAATGTGTCGCCGCAGACGATCTACTTCTCCGATCGACCGAAGCGTCTTGCGGGACACGTGACGATGCCGGCCTACCTCGCCGAATGGACGGCTGCCGCGGGACCGAACAACTTCGCCAAGGACCCGCCTAACGCCACGCTGTCGGTGTACGAGCCGGGGCAAGGCACGAACACGCTGGTGGTGGTCACGATCAGCCAGCCGGTGGTCGAAGGAAGGGACCTGGTGTACCGCTACAAGTTGATCGACGGCAAGCTGCCCGCTGCCGGCGGAGCCACCTCGCTGTTCATCGACTGGATCGGCCCGGGTGGCGGTGTCGGACCCGGATTCCACGGCGTCGGCGTCGGTGGCCGTGGGGTCGGCTGGCGCTGAACAACCGTACGGGTACCGCACCGGCAAATCAACACGCGTCCTTTGGAAAGGACTGGAGGAACCGAATGACAACCAAGAGGCCATCCGCCGCGGCGCTGCTCACCGTCGCAGCGCTGCTTTCGGCCTGCGTCTCGCAGAGCAGCTACGACCAGCAGGTGAAGAAGGCCAACACCTATCAGCAGATCGACGCCCAGCTGAAGAGCGAAGTCGCCGCCGAGCAGGCGCAGATCACGCAACTGCAGAACGTGGTGCGCGTGACACTGGCCAACGGCATCCTGTTCCCCGAAGGCGGCTGGGAGCCCAACGCCGCCGGCAAAGCCACGCTGTCCAGGCTGGCGCCGGTGCTGAGGACGCTGACCGGGCAGAAGATCGAAGTCAGGGGCTACACCGACAACGTGCCTATCGGCCCGGAGTTGCGCGTGCGCTTTCCGAGCAACGTTGAGTTGTCGAGAGCGCGGGCGCAGTCGGTGGCCGACTTCCTGATAGCCCAGGGCGTCCCAGCCAACATTGTCACCGTCGGCGGCTTTGGCGACGCGCAGCCGGCAGCATCGAACGACACCGCGCAGGGCCGCGCGAAGAACCGCCGCGTGGTCATCGACATCATCGAGACGCGGTGACGGCTGTTGCCTGCTTCACGGCGGCTTGACCCATTCAATCGGAGGCACATATGAACCGAAGCCCCTGTTTCGCAACAGCCCTGCCTGCACTCGCGCTCGCCGCACTCATCGCGCTGCCGCAGGCCGTCTTCGCGCAAGCGCCGGCCAAGCCGGAGCCGGCGGCGATCTCACAGCAGAAGGTGCAGCTGCTGTTCGTGCAGAACGCGACCGGCATCGTCTACGACAAGGCCAAGGGCACGCTGCGCATGAAGAACATCGCCCGCTCGACGCTGTTCTTCACCGACCGGCCGGTGCGCATGGCCGGCCACTACCACACGCGCGACGAATTCCTGCGCCTGTGGAGCGAGGGCCCGGACAGCTTCGCCAGGAACCCGCCGAATGCGACGCTGTCGATGCTGGAAGTGGGCGAAGCCGAGTTGCAGAACGCCGTCATCAACCTGCGCAATCCGCGCATCCAGGGCAAGGACCTGGTCTACGACATCACGATGATCGAGGGCACGCTGCCACCGACGGCGGGGGACGCGGTGCTGTTCATCGACATTCTCGGTTTCTGGCGGCGGAATGTGCGGCGTGTCGCGATCATCGGCACCACCGCCACCGTGGCCGCCGCCGGAGCCGCCACCGCCACCGCCAGCGCCGAGGCGTCGGCGGCGGCGGCGGCGAAGGCGGCCGCACCACCGCCGCCCCCGGCCACGGTGAACGTGCAGGTGACCGAGAAGCCGGCGGCACCACAGCCGGCGGCGACGCAGAAGCTCGAACAGCTCAAGAGTCTGTTGAACGAGGGGTTGATCACTCAGGCGCAGTACCAGAAGGCCTCGCAGCAGGTCCTGAACGAGGTCGTCCAGTGAGTGCGCCGGGCCATGCCCTCGCTGCAACGGGCACGGCCGAGCCGCGCAACGACATCGCGAAGGATCGAAGCATGAAGACACTCCTGCGCAACATCCTCGCTGCCGCCTCGGTGGCAGCTGCCGCGCTGTTCGCCGTGCCGACGGCGCTGGCCATGCAGGCGCCGACGATGGCCGAACTGCTGTTCGTACAGAACGCGGCCAGCGTGGAGATCGGCGTCGGCGGACGCACGCTGACGCTAAAGGGCGTGAGCCCGACGACGCTGTTCTTCTCCGACCGGCCGGTGCGCATCGCCGGCCACTACCGCACCGAGGAGTACCTGCAGTTCTGGAAGAACGGCCCGGACAGCTTCCTCAAGGACCCACCGAACGCCACGCTGTCGGTCTTCCAGAAGGGCAAGGACGAATTGCAGGACATGGTCGTGACGCTGCGCAACCCGCGCGTCAACGGCAACGACCTGAGCTACGACATCAGCGTGATCTCGGGCACGCTGCCCACCGCCGGCAGCGGCCCGGTGTCGCTGTTCATCGACATCATCGGCCTGCCTTTCACGCCGCTGTCGTTTGCCGGCGTGGCGCGGCGCACCGCCTACCGCACCGTCGTATGGGGCGGCGCGGCGGCGGCGGCCACGCATCCGTATGCCGCACCGGCACCGGTGGTCTACCCCGCACCGACCACGGTGCACATCACCGAGACGGTGCAGACGCCGCCTGCGCCAGCGACGGTGAACGCCGCGCAAGCCGCCGCGGTGGCCAAACTGAAGGAGCTGAAGTCGCTGCAGACTCAGGGACTGATCAGCGAGGCGCAGTACCAGACGGAATCGCAGAAGCTGTTGAGCCAGATCGTGCAGTAGCGGCGATGCACATCGTCGAGCGTCTGCCTGCCCCCGTTCGGCCTGTGGATGGGCGAGTTGCGCACGCAGTTGGCCGACGCCGCGACCCAACGGGTCGACCCACTGCGTGGATCGAAAACGCTCTCTGCCTGACAGCGAAGAAAGTCCCCGAAGCTGCATGCCGCTGAACTGGCCGGCGGCTCCAACTGCCAGTTGCGGCGCAGCTGCAGTTCATGTTTCCGAAGTGACCGACTCCAAGGAGAGCTTGCATGAAGTCAGCGACAAGGAACTGGAGGGCTGCGCCGTGGGCGGCCATGGCCATCGCCGCTGCCGGTCCGGCAGCCGCACAGTCGGCTTCCGCCAGCGGCGGCTGGCAGTTTGAAGCGGCGATCTACGGCTGGTTCCCGGCCATCGGCGGCACCACGGCCTTCCCGCCGAACGGCGGCGGACCGAGCGTCGATGTCAGCATGGGCGACGTCATCGATGCCCTGAAGTTCGCCTTCATGGGCAGCTTACAGGCGCGCCATGGCGCGTGGGGCCTGTGGACCGACCTGGTGTATGCCGACTTCGGCGATTCGAAGCAGGGATCGCGCGATTTCAGCATCGGTGGCCAGCGCCCGCCGGTGGGCGTGAGCGCCGACCTGGGGCTCGATCTGAAGTCGTGGATCTGGACCCTGGCCGGCACCTTCAGCCTGAAATCCGATGCCGAGGGCAACACCGATCTGCTGTTCGGCACGCGCATGCTCGATCTGAGCAACACGCTGAACTGGAGCTTCAGCGCCGCGGTGCCGCTGTACCCGGGCCGATCGGGCGGCGGCGAAGCCACGCTGACCAACTGGGACGCGGTGGTCGGTTTGAAGGGGCGCACCCGGCTCGGTCAGGGCAGCCCGTGGTTCGTGCCCTACTACGCCGATGTCGGCGGCGGCGAGTCCAAACTCACCTGGCAGGTGCAAGGCGGCATCGGCTACGAATTCGACTGGGGATCGGTGATCGCGACCTGGCGCTACCTGGACTACGAGTTCAAGAGCAGTTCGAAGATTCAGACCCTGGGCATGAACGGGCCGACGATCGGCGTGAGCTTCAGGTTCTGATGCGATCGGCCAAGCGCCGGCCGTCGGCAACGCGGTCCGCGGCGGCTGTCGTAGCCCCCGATCCCGGTACTGCAATCACACTGGGTCCGCCCGGCGTCACGCGGGACGCCTGGCCGGCTTGAGGACGGCCCTGCCGGCTGCTGCTGGGTCTGCCGTTGGCAAGCGTTTCGTTTCTGGCGCTCGATGTCGCGGTGGCGGCATCGGATCCCGCGGCGAAGCTACCGACTGCGCACTCGTTCGAAGACGAAACCGGCGCGCCAGTGATCGTCGATGTCGAAACGCTGTTCATCGTTCGCGGCGTCTCGGCCCGACCCGCCGACAAGCGCCTCCGGCTCGTCGCCGAGCGCATCGTGGTCGCGGCGGCGCTGCTTGAGGTTCCGCATCCGACGATCTCGCGGCGCGCACAGAAGCCATGCCTCGTCGCACAATTACATAGCGGGGCGTATAGAAGGCGACTCACGTAGGTACGCGTTGAAGCAAGCGATGTGCATTTCCATCGCGTTCTGGCGCTTGAACTCGACAGGCCTGCGAAGCGTTGCCCGCCTGCCCGAAAGCCGTCCGCCATCAGCGGCGGTTGATGGCCGCTCGCCGGTATCGGTGAACGGCGCGTTCGGAGAAGCCTGCGTCAGCCGCGAACGCTGCGGCGGCGTGGCCCTGCATGGACGAAGTGCCGAGGCGATCCCGAGAAGGTCTGTCGGCGCAGGCACACGTTGCCGGGTGGCAGCGTCCCGTGGGCCTTGAAAAGCCTCGCGCCCATGGGAACCTGTGGGCGTCGACTTCAAGGATCACCATGCAACCTCTCAAGCTGACCCTCAAGGGCTTTCGCGGCATCCGCGACGGTATGGGCCTGGACGAGTTCACGCTGGATCTCGAGCACCTCGCCGGCGATGCACAGCTGGTCGCCATCGCCGGGGCCAACGGCAGCGGCAAGACCACCGTCATGGAAAACCTCCAGCCCTACTCGACGATGCCGTCGCGTGCGGCGGTGGCCGGACCGGGCGGCTTCTCGTTCTACGACCACGTGGTGCTGCCCGAGAGTCTCAAGGACCTCGTCTGGGCGCACGAGGGCCGGCGCTACCGCTCGCAGATCGTCATCCGCCTGACGGGCAAGCGCCGGACCGAAGCCTATCTGCACATGGCCGATGCCGAGGGCCGCTGGCAGCCGATGCAACTGGCCGACGGTACCGTGTCCGACGGCAAGGTCGCCACCTATGACCGCTGCGTCGAAGCGATCTGCGGCAGCGCGGACACCTTCTTCACGTCGGTGTTCGCGGCTCAGGGCAAGCGCGCGCTCAGCGCCTACAGGAACGCCGAGATCAAGACGCTGCTCGCCGACCTGCTCGGCCAGGCTCGGATCCAGGCGTTAGGTCAGCAGGCCGCGGAGACCGCACGCCAGCTGCGCGCCGGGCTCGGTCTGCTCAGGCAGCAGGCGGCGGGCATGGACGCCGATGCGCAGCGGCTGCAAGCCGACCGGCAACGGCTCGGGGAATCGCCCGAGCGGCTGCTGCGGTCCGCGGCGTCGCGGGCCGTCGCGCTGCACGGTCTGGAGGAGGCGCAGGCCGAGCACGCCCGATGGACCGCACAGCGCGAACAGTCGGCCGGTGTCGAGTCGCGCCGCCAGCAACTGATGGCCGAACGCCATGCCGTGCTCGATGCGCAAGAGAGGACGAAGCTCCGCCTGCAGGCGCAGGACCGCGGCGAGCGCGAACGGCTCGACCGGCTCGAACGCCGCGTCGCCAGCCGGATGGAAGGCGAACGCAGCCGGCGCATCAACCTGGAACGGTCGCGGCAGCGCTGTCTTTCGACACTGGAGCGCTCGGCAGCGGTGCGCCGCGCCGGCCGCAGACTGGCCCTCGCGGTACGGTTGCTGTCGTGCCGCGAGCACGCAACCCGCGCCTGCCGCGAGCGCGTGCGGGCGCTGGAACGCTGCGATGCCGCCTCGAAGCTGGCCGAGCAGCGGCTGGCTGCGGTCGAACGTGAAGCCGGCCGGGCGGCGCTGCACGCGCGCGACCTTGCCCGCCGCTTTGCGCTGACGGGCGAGGTCCCCTGCGCGAACACGGATCTTCAGGGGCGCTGCCAGCTGCTGGGTGATGCACGCGAGGCCCAGGCGATGGTGCCGAGCGCGAAGCTTCAGATGGAGCGTCTTGCCGGTGAGATCGCTTCGGTCCGGGATCATTTCTCAAAGCTGCAGCGCGAGAAGGCGGCGTTGTCCGGTGCACCGAAGGCGCTGGCCCACGCCGAGCAGCGCGAGGCCGCGGCGCGCACACGGCTGTCGGCCATGCAGGGGCTCGCGGCGCAGCAACCGGCCTGTGACCAGGCCGGGGACGAACTGCAAGGCATCGAGCAGGAGTTGAAGGCGCTGGCGAGGGTAGGGGGCGAGGGCACGTGCAAGGAGGTCGACGAAGAACGCGAGGAGCGTGCGCGCATCGCCGTTTCGCGGCGCGACATCGCGGCACAGGCGCTCCAACTGGCCGAGCAGTCGAAGGCCGCGCTGGTGCGGGCCGATGCGGCGCTTGCCGACCTGCCGTCGCGCTGCGATGAGCGCAAGCTCGTCGCGGCCACCGAAACCCTGGCCCGGCGCCGCGCCGACGCGGCGGCGGCCGAACAGACCCACCTCGCCGCACTGGGCGAGGTCCAGGTGCTCGGCGCAGTCGACCTGCAGCTGGCGGCGCTCGCCGATCGCCGCGGCCGATGCGATGCGCAGCGCAGCCGTATCGAGGACGAGCTGGCAAACTGGACCCTGTTCGCGCGCTGCATGAGCAACGACGGCCTGATCGCGCTGGCCATCGACGACGCCGGTCCCGAACTGTCGGCTCTGGCGAACGACCTGCTGTCGGCAAGCTATGGCCAGAGGTTTGCGGTCAGCATCCAGACATTACTGGAGACCGCCAAGGGCGATCCGCGCGAGGGCTTCGACATCGTCGTGCACGACGCGGAGTCGGCGCAGAGCAAGAGCCTCACCTGGATGAGCGGCGGCGAGCGCACCGTCATCGAGGCCTGCCTGACGCGGGCGATCGCGCTGTACCTGGTGCAGAGCTCCGGCCGCCGCTATTCGACGCTATTCTCCGACGAGGCGGATGGCGCGCTGGACCCCGAGCGCAAGCGCAGCTTCATGGCGATGAAGCGCGAGGTGCTGAGGCTGGGCGGGTACGCGCGCGAGTACTTCGTGTCGCAGACGCCCGAACTCACGGCGATGGCCGATGCGGTGATCGACCTCGAAAGCTACGCCTGCGCACCGCCGACCCGGCGCGATCCCTGCGAGGCCGCTGCGGCCGATGCGACCCCGTAGTTGGGGCGCATCGGCACAGGCGGTTGCAGGGGGGAGAGGGCGGTCGCCCCGCCGTGCTATCGGTCGAGCTCGCCTTCGTCCGGTGCGAACACCGGCAGGCCATCGATCTGCTCGGCCTCGTTGTCGAAAAGGAGCCAGACGATGCCGGCCTGCTCGGCCATCTCGAACAGCAAGGCCAGGTCGGCCTCGCTCGGCACCTGATGCCGCGGCGCACCGACGAAGACCAGGCCGCCGAAGCCGGTGGGATAGGCGTTCACCGACAACTCGTCGTCCAGCAGCTTGCGTCGCGTCAGGGGGCTGAGGTGATTCAGCGAGATCGAGGCCAGCGGCTCGGCGAGTTCACGCAGGGCGGTGATTGCGGGCTGGGGCATCAGGTGCTCCTTGTTTCTTCGCCGAGTCGGGACTGCGACGCGCGCGGCTGCGGCGACCGAAGTCCCAGCCGCAATCGCGGCAGCGGAACCAGGTCGTGGCGCCGAGCTTGCCGAGTATCACCCCGGAGCCCGGACACACCGGGCACGAAGCCATGCGGGCAAGGGCGCTCATTGCCGACTCTCGAGGGGCGGCGCGTCGGCGGCTGCCATGGTGGTGGTGGCGGCCATGGCGTCAAAGAAGTCCGCGTTCCGAGAAGGACGCAATCTGGTCGCCGGCGACGATGAAGTGGTCGATGACCCGCACGTCCACCAGCGCGAGTGCGCTCTTCAGCGTGCTCGTCAGGTACTCGTCGGCCCGACTCGGCTCGGCCGCTCCCGAGGGATGGTTGTGCGCGAATGCCACCGCAGAAGCGTTGCGGGCCAGCGCCGCCTTGACCACCTCGCGCGGATAGACGGCAGTTTGCGAGATCGTGCCGCGGAACATCGGTTCGGCCTCGATCAGGCGAAGATGCGTGTCGAGGAACAGCACGAGGAACACCTCGTGCTGAAGGTCGGCGCAGTACAGGCGCAGCCAGTCGCGCAGGGCCGCCGGCGACGCAACGATGCTGGCGGCGCGCATGTCGCGGCGCAGTCGCCGCAGCAGCAGTTCCTTGGCCTGGTCGAGCAGGGCGGTGAGTTGCGCTTCGCTCAACGCCGCCTGCACACCCAGGGTGGCGAGCAGACTCGCGGCCAGCGGCTCGCGATCGGGGTTGCTTGGGTTCACGGTGTTCTCCTTGGATAGAAAGAAGGGGAACACCGAGCCCTTCGGGGACGATGTCCCCGGTTGGGATGCAGGTGCCGACGGGTGTCGGCACCGCGGTCTTGGCAGCCGAAGGCTGCGATACGGCCGAAGCCGGAATGAAGCTGGCGCAGGGCGCTGGAGCAGTCCTCGCGCGCCGATGCCTTGCGCCTGAAGCGGTCTTCACGTTGGTTGTGGAAGATCGTCCGTGGTGTGATCGTCATCATATGCCGACCATGGGTTCATGCCCATCTCGTCTCGGCACGCGAACGACCCGGCGCTTCTGGCGCTGGGCGCCGCCATTCGCCGCTGCCGGCAGGCCCGAGGCGTATCGCAGGAGGAGCTGGCGCACCGCAGTGCGGTCGACCGCTCCTACATGAGCAGCATCGAGCGCGGCGGGCAGAACCCCGGCGTGCTGACAATCGTGCGCGTGGCTCACGCCATGGACATGACGATGACCGAGCTGATGGCCGAAGCCGAGTTGTAGCGTTGCGGGCCGGCCACGGACAGCGGCTCGGCCGGTGCAACTTGCCTTGGGGTATCGCGGCAGTGTCAGCGGGCTGTCACCCTGGAAATTTCTTCGCGGTGACGCTAGAGCTTCGACCCAAGTGGCAACCGATGCGGCAGGATGCTTGCCTTGCAAGCCATCCCACCCATGCTGTACCTCGGTTCGCGCATCCGACTCACCCGACCCGAAGTCGAGCGTCTTCAGCGCATCACCGGCTTCGAGCCGGCGGGCGTGCACACGCGCGCGGACCTGGGCGACTACGCCAGACGCTGCAAGACGTACTACCGGGGTGCGTCGAAGGACACGCAATTCCTGCACTGGCTCATCGACCGCGAAATCGAGCGCTGCCTGCAGGTGGCCTGAGCCACCTTGTGGGCGTTGCGCTATGGGGCCGTTCGGGCCAGCGGGGTCTCGGACGAGGCTGACGCGGGACCGGTCTGAGCCGGCGCCGGTGTCGCCGAAGGCGCCGACCCGAAATCGGTACGCGCAGCGGCGAACTCGGGGTCCGCAACCAGCCGCCGGACCTGCGCGCGCGCCGGTTCCGCATCCGCTTCGGGCAGGCAGGCAACGGCGAGGTCGCCGCCATGCTTCAGCTTGCGGCCGAAGGTCTTCGGCAGCGCGACGAACAGTCCATGGGCCATGCGGCGCACGAAGGCGCCGATGCGTGCATGACGCTGCTCGCGCTCGGCATGCGTGCGCAACGCTTCCTTGCAGCTCAGGTACAGCGCCAGGTGCGTGCGCTTCATTTCGGCGTCGGCGTCCAACTGGGCCAACACTTCGGTGGCCAAGGCCGTGTCGTCGGCCACGCGTCGATAGAAGCCGATCCAGGCGCGTTCTTCCTCGGCGGCGACGCAGCTGCGGCGCGGCTTCGGGCGGGGGATGCTCGGGGTCATGGTGGTGCTCCTTGATAGGGGAGAAGCACCAGCCCCCTCGGGAGACGGTGGACTCCCGGGGTTGAAACCGCGGCTCGATCGCGAAGGACGGTGCGGCGTTGACGTGGGTCGGCGGCCTGTGTCCGCCGAGAAACGGTTCGCGCCGCCGAGGAAAGTCCGATGACTCGGACTCGCCGCGGCAGGGCGCGAACGATCATGCTTCGGCCAGGAAGCGGTCTTCCTTGGCCGGTTGAATCACGGGCGACACGATGCGTCGCCGGGATCGGTCGATCAGCATGCGGCAATGCCCGAGGGCAAGCCGATGACGACTGCAGGCTTCAGCAACGCCGGCAGGGGCCGGCTTTGCGTGAGGGACGCACGAGCGCGTCCGGAACCGCCCAGCAGTGTGGGCACTGGGCGCAGGACTCTCGTCGGTGTGACGGTGGACATGGGGTTCTCCTTCGCGATGAAGGGGAACGCCCAGCCCAGACGGGGAACTTGGGGTTCCCCGTTCGGGAAGCTCCGCGAGGCGGAGCGACTGCATGACGCGCCAGTGGGCGCGTCGGGTCGAAGGCCTGCATCCTTGCGGGCGCGGACCTTCCCTCGGTGCCGGACAGCGTTGGGCTGCTCGGCAGGCGTTGAACGTCAGCCCGAAGGCTGAACATGCTCTCGGTCAGCGTGCTGACCGGACCCGGACGAACCGGATCGACCTTCGGCAGGTGACGACTGCGACGCCAGCAGGGCTGGACTTCAAGGCGGCCGAAGCTGCCGATGAAGGCTTGCGAACACGATGTCCGCGAGAAGCGTTTCAAGTATGCGTTGCGCTCGGGCGTTCGCTACTACGAGGGCGAACGCCGCTGCCGGAAAGCGGCGGCATTGGCGGGCGGTTATTTGAGGGGCTGGACGGGCGAGGCCAGGGCGGATGGATCAGGCGTGCGTGGCCACCGGTGCCGTGGCCTTGACCGGGGCGACTTCGATACCGCGCAAGTTGTCGGTAGCCGGCCTTTCCACGCGGGCCGGTGTGCTCCGCAACAACTGCATGGCGCCGAGCTGCAGCTGCGCAAGATCCGGCAGCGGCCGCACCGGGAACGAAGCCTGAACGCGCGGGTCCGTCCGGTAGCGCTGCAGCAGCTTGCAGAACGGACATGACTGGTTCGACGCCGGGATGCTGCCGTAGACCGCCAGGAACTCGCTGTGGCAGACGGGGCAGGCCAACACCGAAAAGCTTTGTAGGTCAGTGAGCCACAGCCCATCGGTGTGCGCTGCCAGGTCGAAGGCGCGGTCGAGACTGATGCGGTGCGGTGCTTCGCCGATGCTGCGGTAGTGCCGATAGGCTGCCAGCAGTGCCTCGGCAGCGCTGAAGCCGCCACCTCGCAGCCGCCTGTAGGTCGACATGACGATCGAAGCCTCGGCACGGTAGAGCAGGTTGGCGCCGTGGTACCACTCCGGCGACGCCGGTGGGCGCCCCTTCGGCACGCGGCTGCGGTCGGGAAACAGCTGATGCAGAAGTTCCCGCCGCGGCAGGCCGCTCAGGTGGCTGATGGTGCGCACGCGCGCCCCCAGCGCTGCGCATTCCTTGGCCAGGTGCAGGGCGCGCAGCTGCCGGTCCACGCGCAGCGGGGTTCTGGATTCGCCCATCGTGAGACGCTCTGCGATCAGTGAGGCGGGTCGAGGGCGGCGCTGACGATGGCCAGCGTGCGCGTCAACGGCAGCGGCGAGTCGAGCAGTGCGAGCAGGTCCGCACGTGCCCTGAACAGACTGGCATCGCCTACGTTGGCGACGATCGCCAGGATCTGCTGGATCCCGAGTGCACCGATGCGCTCGGCCTGCATGGCATCCAGCCCGAAGCGGCAGCAGGCGGACGGGTGATCCTGCAGCACGCCATCGCGGATCGTCAGCAGCAGGGTAAGGTTCATCAGCTGGACATCGGAGAGCTGCGCCTGGTTCATGGTGTCGTGCCGGGTTGTGCTCCTGCGGAGCGCGATGGTTGATTGCCCGAGCGTATGGCTTCGCCGGGCGCTTGGTGTGGAGTGACATCGGCCGACCATGGAATGCCACCCGCAATGGCGCGCGATTCGGGGCCGACACCGTACCCATTCGGGTGACGCACCGGCTCTGCCTGCCGGACAGCGCGCAGATACCTGCAACGCCCACAACCCCCAACGGAGGGATCAGGTCGGCCCCCCATCGGAGGGTGCCCGATACCGTGCGCGTGTCGTCGCATCGGCATCCCTCCGCGGAGGGATGCCGCACCCCTATCGGGGGATGCCACCCTCGGGCGCGTCGATCCGCTATCACATCCCTCGGAAGAGGGTGGGGTGCCGGGGGCCACCTTCGGAGGGTGTCCGGATGCTCACGCTCCGGGGTGATTTTGTTCGCGGGACCGCGGTTCTAAATTTGTCCCATCACCGATGCAGGCAGCGACAGAAGACGCAGACCAAGTCTCGGACATTCCTTCTCCATAGAAGGCAGTCACGCCAGGACGCGCCGTCGATGCGGATGCAGCGGGCGCCGGCCGGCGAGCGGCAGAGTTTGCCGCCTCCCGACCGGCGCCCGTCCAACCGTCGGGAGAGGGAGCATGGGTGATGACGATCGAATACGGAAAGGGACTGCCACCCGGGCGATAGCCATGCTCGAGCAGGCGATCGACGGGGCGACCTTCGCGGCCGTGGCGCAGCGCCATGGCATCGGGCGCACGGCGGCCGAGCGCCAGGTGAAGGCACTCGCAGTGCGTCTGTGCAGCGAGGTCGGCATCGCCGGACTGAACGTGCACAGCGCTCGCTTCATCTCGCGGCTGCGCAGCTGCCGCGCCGAGGTTCGGCACGCGCTGGCGAGCTTCGACGTGCATGCGCCACCGCCGGCGCACGCCGAGCGGCTGGTCGGCGATGCCGAAATTCATGCCGCGGCGGCGCGGCTGCAGCAGCGCAGCGCAAACCCGTGTCTGGACGTGGCGTTCTTCTACATGATCTTCGTCACTGCGGCGCGTCCGCTGGAGATTGCCAGGTTGCGCGTGCGCGACTACCTCGATGCGCAGGGCGCGGTGCGACGCGAGTCGGTGCTGCCGGCCGAGGCGAGCCTGAACGGCAGGGCGCGGCCGCTGTACTTCGCGACGCGCCGGCTGGACGACGCGTTGGACGCCTATCTGCAGCTGCGAGTGGATTTGCGCCAGGAACTGGGCGCCGCCGCGGGCTACCGCGGACTCGATCCCGACAGCCCCCTGTTCCTCAACTCCCGCGGCGAGCGCTTCAAGTTGATCGCCCATGGCGAGGCGGGACAGCAGCGCACCTTGTGCCGGCCGATGCTGGAGACCTATCGTCGCATCCTGCGCCAGGCCGGTCTGCAAGGCGTGACGACACGTTCGATCCGGCGCAGCGTGGCGATACGGATGCACGAGCGCGGCGCGAGCGAAGCGCAGATCGGCGACATGGTTGGGATCAGCAATCGCAGTGCGGTGCGCGAACTGCTGAGGCGACCTCGGCCGCGGCTGGATGAACTGATGGCGGACTTGGTCTGAGAGTCGGAAGGGAAGTAGTGACTTTCGGCTCTGCAGCGGTGGACTAAACCGCTCGCGCGGTAGGCGCTCCGGCCACGTTGGTGGCGGTTCGTTACGCCCGTGACTCTGCGATGTTGGCGACCGAGGCAATCCGCCTCGGTCACCGACAGGAGCAGGATCATGGACGTCCCCACCCCGACCCCATCCTCGGCCATCTCGCCGCTGCGCCGGCGCATGCTCGAGGACATGCGCATGCGCCAGTTCGCTGAGCACACGCAGGAGGGCTACATCCGCGCCGTGCGCAAGCTCTCCACCTTCCTCGGCCGCTCGCCGCACACCGCCACCGCCGAGGAACTGCGCCGCTTCCAACTGCACCTGGTGGACACCGGCACCGGCCCGGTCACCATCAACGCCACGCTCACCGGCCTGAAGTTCTTCTTCGACATCACGCTGGGCCGGCCTGAGCTCATGCTCAAGATGACGCACGTGGCCGTGCCACGCAAGCTGCCGGTGATCCTGAGCCCCGAAGAAGTCGGCCGCCTGATCGCCGCCGCCCCCAACCTCAAGCACCAGGCCGCCATGTCGGTGGCCTACGGCGCGGGCCTGCGCGTCAGCGAGGTGGTCTCGCTCAAGGTCGGCGACATCGACGGCGAGCGCATGACCCTGCGCGTGGAGCAGGGCAAGGGCCGCAAGGATCGCTACGCCATGCTCAGCCCGGTGCTGCTGGAGCGGCTGCGCGCCTGGTGGAGGCTTGGCCACGCTCAGGGCAAGATCCGGCACGGTGGTTGGCTGTTCCCGGGCCTGGACCCCACCGACCACGTGACCGCGCGCCAACTCAACCGCGCCGTGCACCTGGCGGCGGCCACCGCCGGCATCGAGAAGCGGATCACGCCGCATGGCCTGCGCCATGCCTTTGCCACCCATCTGCTGGAGCAGAGGGTCGATATCCGCGTGATCCAGGTGCTGCTCGGGCACAAGCGGCTGGACACCACGAGCCTGTACGCCGCCGTGGCCACTGACCTGCTGCGCCGGGTGATCAGCCCGCTGGATCACACATCCGACATGCCCATGGCCGAACCCGTGCCCGAACCTTCTCCCAAGCCGCCAGCCGAGTAACGGCCTGCCATCGTGCAGGGGCGACCCGCCCTGGAGGTCGCCGACATCTTCCGTGCCCACGGCCCCGCATGGCGCGAGGCCGAGCGCGGCCACCTGAGCCTGGCGCAGCTCAAGGTGATGTCGGCCATCACCCAATGCCGCACGGCGGCACTGGGTGGCCATGTCCTGCGCTGCGACGGGTGTGGCCTGGATCAGGTCTCCTACAACTCGTGTCGCGACCGGCATTGCCCGAAGTGCCAGAGCAGTGCAGCCAAGCGCTGGCTGGACGCGCGCCCGGCCGATCTGCTGCCGGTGGAGTATTACCACGTGGTGTTCACGCTGCCGGCGCCGATCGCCGACATCGCGTACCAGAACAAGGCGGCGCTGTACGGCTTGCTGTTCGACATCGCTGCCGAGACGCTGCTGCGGATCGCGGCCGATCCCAAGCACCTGGGTGCCAGCATCGGCGCCACGCTCGTGCTGCACACATGGGGCTCGGCACTGACCCACCATCCGCATGTGCACGGCATCGTGCCGGGCGGCGGGCTGGCGCCCGACGGCGCGCGCTGGATCGCCTGCCGGCCGGGGTTCTTCCTGCCGGTGCGCGTGCTCTCAAGGCTGTTCAGGCGACGCTTCCTGGAGGAACTGCAGCACATGCACGATGGTGGCAAGCTCAGGTTCTTCGGCCAGCACGCGGCGCTGGCCGACGCCGATGCCTTCAAGGCGTGGCTCACGCCACTGCGCAAGTGCGAGTGGGTGGTCTATGCCAAGCGGCCGTTTGCCGGACCGCAGGCGGTGCTGGCCTACCTGTCGCGCTACACGCACCGCGTGGCCATCTCCAACAGCCGGCTGCTCGCGATGGACGAGCGCGGCGTCACCTTCCGCTGGAAGGACTATCGGGCGAACAAGGGCGGCGGCGGCAAGACGCGCCACAAGGCGATGACGCTGAGCCCGCAGGAGTTCATGCGCCGGTTCCTGCTGCATGTCCTGCCGGGCGGCTTCCACCGGATCCGGCACTATGGCCTGCTGGCCAACAGCAACCGGCGGGACAACCTGGCGCTGGCGCGCGAGTTGTTGCGCGTGACGTCGCCACCGCCTGACGAGTCGGCTGACGATGCGTCGGCCGCGCCGGCACCGACCTTCGTGTGCGCGCACTGCGGACACGCCATGGTGGTGTTGCAGGTCTTCTTGCGCGACTGCTCGATTCGAGCACCCCCATCACAATGACGGCGAGCCATCAGCGGCAACCAACTCGACGCCGACTCCGGCGTCTGGTGGATCGCTTCGTGCGCTGCCTGAGCAAGGCGCTTCGATCCCACATTGCCGGTCACTGCAGCATCACAAACGCGCGCGCCAAGCCACCGGTGATCGTCGGCGCGGTCTTGACGAGGCGTCTCCTGCAGCGCGATCACGCCGTCAGCGCACCTCAATCGCCATAGCCGCTGCGCCCAAAGACCACCGTGGCGTTCGCCGCGGTTTCCTCCCTCGAGGCTTATGCAACACCTGCCCGGACGCGCTGGGGTAGCGCGACCGCCTGCGCGTGAGGGCAGGTGTCACACCACTACTGTCCGGTTAAACGAGCCGCGCCGAGCCTGAGAACAAGCACTGGCGCGGGCTATAGGTCGATTTCGTTTGGTGCCGATTTGAACTTCGTTTGTCCAAAACCGCGTACTTTCCCGGGCTTGACTGCCTTTGGGGAAGCGCGTGCATATCGGCAAGACCTTGTTCGCTCAAGTCATGGAGTTCGTGCCGTGGACCAGCTTCGCGCGCATCGTGCAGCGCCATGGCGGCAACGCGGGCGTGCGCACGCTGTCGTGCGCCGAGCAGTTCCGCGCCATGGCCTTCGCGCAGCTGACCTGGCGCGAGAGCCTGCGCGACATCGAGGCCAGTCTGTCGGCCAACGCCGGCAAGCTCTACGCGATGGGTTTTCGCTCGGCGGTCAAACGATCGACGCTGGCCGACGCCAACGAGTCGCGCGACTGGCGCATCTGGTCGGACCTGGCGGCGTTGTTGATTCGCCGTGCGCGCAAGCTGTACGCGAACGATGCGCTCGGCGTCGATCTGGACAACACGGTGTATGCGCTGGACTCCAGCACCATCGATCTGTGCCTGAGCCTGTTCGAGTGGGCGCCGTTTCGATCGACCAAGGCGGCCATCAAGCTGCACACGCTGCTGGACCTGCGCGGGGCGATCCCGGCGTTCATCCACATCAGCGACGGCAAGCTGCACGACGTGAACGTGCTGGATCTGCTGAGCTTCGAGGCCGGCGCGTTCTACGTGATGGATCGCGGCTACGTGGACTTCGCAAGGCTGCACGCGTTGCATCAGGCCGGCGCCTTCTTCGTCACGCGCGCGAAGTCGCCGATGGATGCGCGGCGCGTGTACTCGGCTGCCACCGATCGCAGCACAGGCGTCATCAGCGGCCAGCGGGTCATGCTCAACGGCCACTACTCGGCCAGGAAGTACCCCGAGCACTTGCGGCGCATCCGCTTCAAAGATCCCGCGACCGGCAAGACGCTGATCTTCCTGACCAACAACACGGCCTTGCCGGCGCTGACGATTGCCGCGCTTTACAAGAGCCGATGGCAGGTCGAGCTGTTCTTCGACTGCCTTTCATACTGCACTCCTTCGTATGTCATTGAATATCAAGGACCATCTGGCCCGAGACGCGAGTTGACGGGCTTTGCTCAGCCCGGGTGGCGAGGAATTCTCCGAGATCGTCCTGGCGAATGGTCCACGGCGCATTGCGGCATGCCTGCTTGGCCACGAGGTCCTTCTGTCGGATCAGCCGTAGCACGGTTGTGTGCGTGAGTTGTAGTGCGGCGGCGGCTTCGGCCACGGTCAACTCGCTGCGCTCTTGGCGCTCACCTTCGCGGTAGGCCGCAATGCCATGACCCTTGCGGATTGCACATACCCTCGCAGCAGTCCAGGTCTGTTCGTGCGCTGTGCGGTGCCCCAGGCGATTGATCGTCGCTGCGATGTGCTCGTCGGGCTGCAAGCGAGCCAGTGAGGTGATCAACGCGATCGTCTCGGCGCTGGTGACGCGAGTATGCCGGCCTGTGGGTGTCTTCTTCAGCCGCAGCTCGGTGTGATCGCCGCCTTGCCAGTGCACGATGAAGCGCACCGAGTCGCCCTCGGAAGTCACGACGATCTCTTTGACCGCCGTGCGCAATATGCGCTTCTTGACATCAGGCGAGGTCTCGGGGTGTTCCCATAGGCGCGGCAAGTCTTCGGCCAGTGCAAGCACGGCCTCCTTGGTCGTCTCGCTCAGTGCGTCGGGGCGTTGTCGCATCAACTCGGCAATCTCGTCTTCAAGCCGGGACTGCACCGCCAGCGCATCGTTCCAACGCTTCTCGAGCGATCCGGCGACAAGACGGTTTGCCGGATCGACAGCGTCGTACTGTCGTTGCGCGCGGCTCACCTCGTAGCGAGCCCGCTGCAGCGCCAGGCGCTTCTGGGCAAGCCGCTCGTCCTCGACACCTTGCAGGCTGTCGATGGCTTGCAGCGCCGCTTGAATCCCCAAAGGCTCGAGGCAGCGCAGAACTTGCTCGGCCACCAATCGATCCGCGCCCAGGCCACCGAACATGACGCAGCAGGCATGTTCGCGGCTGAGGATGCGCGTCGTGCATTGATAGCGAATGCTGGTGGCTCCAGGGTATGCCACGCACAGCTTGGCCCCGCAATGCCCACAGCGCAGCAGCCCGGACAGCAATGCGCTGCCGCTCCTGATCGACCCGCGTACTGCGCTGCCACGGCCATTGGTGTTGTGGGCCATCAGCTCCTGGTTGCCACGATAGGCATCCCAGTCGATGTAGCCCTCGTGGTGGTCGAGGATCATCACCGACCAGTCCTGCGCCTTGCGATGACGAGTGCGCACCACGCGCTTGCGCCCTTCCTCGATGCGCACGCTGGTCTTGCTGCGGCCGTACGCGTAGACACCGGCATAGATCGGGTTCTGCAGCAGGCTCAACAGGCTGTGGTAGCGCGGCGCCTTCCACTCCACGCGTTCGCTGCTGCCGACTGCGGCCACAGCCGGCACGTCGATGCGTTGCTCAGACAGCCAGAAGTACAGCCGTCTGGCGCTGCCGAACTCGGCGAACTTGCTCAACACCAGATCGATGGCCGCGCGCACGCGCTCGTCGGGATCCTTCTCGATGCGATCGTCCACAGTGCGCACGTAGCCGATCGGCACACGCATGAACAACTCGCCGCGCTTGGCCTTTTGCTTCATCGCTTCATGCGCCCGCTGCCTGAAGCTGGCCAACTCCATCTCGCTGATCGTTCCCTTCATGCCCAGCAGCAGCCGGTCGTTCATCTGCGCGGGATCATAGATGCCATCGGCATCGATGAGCAATGCACCCACGACACTGCAGAACTCCAGCAGCGTGTGCCAATCGCGGCCGTTGCGCGCCAGGCGGGATGCTTCGATGCTCAGCACGGCGCCGACCTCACCATCGCACAGCATGCGCAGCAATCGATCGAAGCCTGGGCGGGACGTGCCAGAACCGGAGCGCCCGAGATCATCGTCAATGACCTCGACACGCTGCCATCCCAATTGCCGAGCTCGCTCCACCAGCGCGTACTGCCGACGCTGGCTCTCGAGGTTGTTCTGCACCTGATCGGGCGTCGATTGACGAACGTACACACACGCATGGCGCGATAAGTGCTCAGTGGTGATCTTGCTCATCGTGCGCCTCCTTGTTGATCGCCAGGGCCACGGCTCGCATCCACTGCACCATCTGCCGCAGTTGTTGTCTCGCTAATTGCTTCCCCGCATCCCTGTCACGCAGTTTTGTGATGTCGGGCGAGCGGTCGACCGGATTGCGCCACCGGGTGAGCGAAGTGGGAGGGTGAAGCA
>OEIU01000436.1_pt1 | contig 39434 bp, 41 predicted proteins | sample 1539221 | NCBI WGS metagenome assembly OEIU01 (sample SAMN03792071, study PRJEB22550) | activated sludge metagenome | feature: wastewater treatment plant; material: activated sludge; isolation source: Wastewater treatment plant of a petroleum refinery complex | place: Argentina: Zarate | collected...
TGGCGGCGCGCATGCACGCGGTCGCCGAAGGCAGTGGAATCGCATTGGCGGTGGCGTTCAGCGACATGGATCAAGTGCTTGGGCGCGAAGCCGGCAATGCCTTGGAAGTTCGCGCCGTCGTTGATCTGCTCCGCGGCCGCGCCTGCGATCCGCGCTTGCGTGACCTGACCCTTGCCTTGTCCGCCGAGCTGTTGTGCATTGGCGGCATCGCGGATGATCATGCGGCGGCAAAGGTTCGCGTGCGCCGCGCGCTGGATTCGGGCGCGGCGGCCGAACGCTTCGCACGCATGGTCGCTGCACAAGGCGGACCGGTCGATGTGCTCGAACATCCGCAACGATGCTTGCCGCAGGCGCCGGTGCAACGCCCGGTCGTCGCCACCCACGCAGGATTCATCCAATCCATCGCCGTGCGCGAACTCGGCGAATGCGTCGTCGATCTGGGCGGTGGTCGGTGCGTGCCGGGAACGCCCATCGATCACGCTGTGGGCCTTGCCGGCGTGCGCGGGCGCGGCGAGTACGTGGATCGCGGCGAGCCTATTGCCATCGTGCATGCGCGCACCGAGTCGGATGCCGCTGCCGCAGTTGCGCGCATCGCTTGCGCCTTCCGCGTGGGCGAGGATCCCGTGCTGCCGGCGCCGCTGCTGCGTTGGCTGCCACAGGCGCAGCCTCCTCGGGCGATGACCGCGGCCGTGCCCGCATGAACACGCCGCACATCGCAGCCGGGCCAGGCGCGTTCGCCGATACCGTGTTGCTACCCGGCGACCCGCTGCGCGCGCAGTACATCGCGCAGACTTTTCTCGATGAGGTCGTGCAGGTAAACGCATGCCGCAACATGCTTGGTTACACCGGCCGCTACAACGGTCACCGCATTTCGGTGATGGGCAGCGGCATGGGCATTGCATCCACGGCGATTTATGCTACCGAATTGATCCGCGTGTACGGCGTGCGCCGCCTCATTCGCGTCGGCACCTGCGGCGGCATCGGCGATGCAGTCTTGGGCGAAGTGCTGCTGGCGCAATCGGCCAGCACCGATTCGCGTTTCAACCGGCTTGCGTTTGGCGACCTGGATCTTGCCGCTTGCGCCGACTTCGGTTTCTTGCAGTCGGCCGTGACTGCTGCTGCGCACCTTGGCATCGCCGCGCACGTATCCGCAGTCTTCAGCACCGACACGTTCTACGACGAGTCGGCCGGCCGGCTTGAACTGTTGCGCCGGCATGGCATTCGCGGCGTCGAAATGGAAGCCGCCGGACTGTACGGCCTGGCCATGCGTGAAGGCGCGCAGGCGCTCGCGATCCTCACCGTCAGCGATCATCTGGATCACGATGCGCACCTGTCTGCCAACGACCGCGAGCAAGGACTCGGCCGCATGGCGCAGCTGGCATTGGAATCCGCATTGGCCGTAGCGGATTGAAGCCGTTTCTGTCTACCCGGGCATCACGAAACGCCAGGGCAGCAAGGCGCCGGAATCGACTTGCGCCCAGTCGCCATCCACATCGCGAAACGTCACCGCTGCGTCCGGCCCGAATTCGACCAGGGCCTGCCGACAGGCGCCGCAAGGAGAGACTGGCAAAGCCGCGCCATCTGCCGCAAACGCCGCCACGGCAATTGCGACGAGCCGGAAAGCCGCGCCTTCACTTTGCACCGCCGTGGCGATGGCCGCGCGCTCGGCGCAGCCGCCAACCGGGAATGCCGCATTTTCCACATTGCAGCCGACGTACACGGCGCCCTGGGCAGAAAGCAGCGCCGCGCCGACGCTCAGCTTCGAATAAGGCGCGTACGCACGCCGCGCCGCCTGCGTCGCCAATGCGCGCAATTCGTCCAGACGATGCGGTTCGGCCACGATGTCCGCGCGCCAACCGCTCAGTGCTGCGCGGCGGGTCCGCCGAGTGGCGGCGTGGCCGGCTTGCCCACGTTCGGCGTGCCGCCGGAACTGGTTCCGCTCGGCTTGCCCCAGTCCTTGGGCGGACCAGGCTCGCGGCCTTCCATGATCGCCGTAATCTGATCGCTGTCGATGGTTTCGTATTGCAACAGCGCCGTGGCCATCGTGTGCAGCTTGGCGATGTGCGTGGTCAACAAGTCGCGCGCACGATTGTAGGCGTTGTCTATGACGCCGCGCACGACCTCGTCGATCTTGCGCGCGGTTTCCTCCGACACGTGCTTGTGCTGGGTCACGGAGCGGCCGAGGAACACCTCGTCCTCTTCATCGGCATAGGTCATCGGCCCGAGTTCCGGCGACAGGCCGTATTTCGTGACCATGTCGCGTGCCAGGCCGGTCGCGCGCTGGATATCGTTGGAGGCGCCGGTCGTCACTTTGTCGTCGCCGAAGATGATCTCCTCGGCCACGCGCCCGCCGTACAGGCTGGCGAGACGGCTTTCGAGGAAGGTCTTGCTGTGGCTGTACCGGTCCGCTTCGGGCAGGAACAAGGTTACGCCCAGCGCACGGCCACGCGGAATGATCGTGACTTTGTGCACCGGATCGTGCTCGGGCACCAGGCGCCCGACGATGGCGTGGCCAGCTTCGTGGTAGGCGGTGAGCTTCTTCTCGTCCTCGCTCATGATCATGGACTTGCGCTCGCTGCCCATCATGATCTTGTCCTTGGCGCGCTCGAAGTGATCCATCGTAACCGCGCGCGAATTGAAGCGCGCGGCGAACAATGCCGCTTCGTTGACCAGGTTGGCGAGGTCTGCGCCACTGAATCCCGGCGTGCCGCGCGCGATCACGGTGGCATCGACGTCATCGGCCAGCGGCACCTTGCGCATGTGGACTTTCAGAATCTGTTCGCGGCCGCGCAGATCAGGCAGCGGCACCACGACCTGGCGGTCGAAGCGGCCCGGGCGCAGCAGCGCCGGATCGAGTACGTCGGGACGGTTCGTCGCGGCAATGACGATGATGCCTTCGTTGCCTTCGAAGCCGTCCATCTCGACCAGCAACTGGTTCAACGTCTGCTCGCGTTCGTCGTGACCGCCGCCCAGGCCGGCGCCACGATGGCGACCGACCGCATCGATTTCATCGATGAAGATGATGCACGGCGCATGTTTCTTCGCCTGCTCGAACATGTCGCGCACGCGTGAAGCGCCGACGCCGACAAACATCTCGACGAAATCCGAACCGGAGATCGAGAAGAACGGCACCTTGGCTTCGCCGGCAATCGCTTTCGCCAGCATGGTCTTGCCGGTACCGGGCGAGCCGACCATCAATACGCCGCGCGGAATGCGCCCGCCGAGCTTCTGGAACTTGGACGGATCGCGCAGGAACTCGACCAGTTCGCCGACTTCTTCTTTCGCTTCGTCGCAACCGGCGACGTCGCTGAAATTGACCTTGACCTGATCCTCGCCCTGCAGCTTGGCGCGCGAACGACCAAAGCTCATCGCGCCGCGCCCGCCGGCACCGGCCTGCATCTGGCGCATGAAATAGAACAACAGGCCAATGAAGATGATGAACGGAATCCAGTCGAGCAACACGCGCCACAGCGCGGAGTTGTCGGATGGCTCTTGCGTGACCTCAACGCCGTGCGAACGCAGGGTCGGGATCATCTGGCTGTCGTCGATCGGCGCCGTGGTTGACAGTGCGCTGCCATCCTTGCGCTTGCCGGAGATATTGGCCGGCATCGTGGCGCTGATCGAAACTTGCGCTACCGCGTTGTTCTCGACCTGCTGCATGAAATCCGAATAGGAAATATTGCGCTGACTGGCGCCATGCGGATTGAAACTCTGGAACACCGCGAGCAAGACGACCGCGATGACGATCCAGAGCAGCAGATTCTTGGCCATATCGTTCATAAGACTCTCACTTCTTTCCTGTGGCGATCGCGTAGGTCTCGGGACTGCGCGCGCGCGATGCCTTGGGTTTGCGCATGCTGACGCGCTGGTAAGCCTTGCGCAAGTTTTTAAGGTACTCGTCGAATCCGCGCCCCTGGAACAACTTGACCACGAATGCGCCGCCGGGTTTCAGGTGGACGGCGGCGAATTCCTGCGCCAATTCAACCAAATGCATGGCGCGTGCCTGATCCGCGTCTTCCACGCCGCTGATATTGGGCGCCATATCCGACAGAACAAGGTCCACACCTGCACCATCGAGCACGGCTTCCAGTCGTTTCAGGATCGCTTCCTCGCGGAAGTCGCCTTCGATGAACTCCACCCCGGCTAACCCCGCCATCGGCAGGATGTCCAGGGCCACAATGCGGCCGGAGTCACGCAGGCGCTCGCGCACCATCTGTGACCAGCCGCCGGGCGCCGCACCCAGATCCACCACGGTCATGCCGGGCTTGAGCAGGCGGTCGCGGGCGATCAATTCCTCGAGCTTGAACACCGCGCGCGAACGCCAGCCTTCGGCCTGGGCGCGTTTGACAAAAGGATCCGAGAAATGCTCTTTGAGCCAGAGGGAGCTGGATTTGCTACGCGCCACGCCGCGCCTCGAATTGCTGCATGGCCGCATGATACCCTGTGCACCTCACAACCACATAACAAGTTGCTCGTCATTCCGGCAGGGACTGCCGGAATCCAGTCGCCAAGGATGGCAAAACTGGATGCAGTCGCGATACGGCATCCATGCAGTCTGGTTCCCGGCAATCCATGCCGGGATGACGGCCATGGGATTTTCATGAGCCTTACGCCTTCCCAAAAGCGCTATCTGCGCGGCCTCGCACACAGCCTCAAACCGGTGATCCTGACCGGCAACAAGGGCGTGACGCCGGCCCTGATCAAAGAGTTTTCCAATGCGCTCGACCAGCACGAACTGGTCAAGGTCAAACTCGGCGACGACCGCGACGAGCGCAAGGCCCATATCGCCGAACTCGGCGGCGCCGCGCAAGCCGAACTCGTGCAAAGCATCGGCCGTGTCGCCTGTTTTTACCGGCGCAACGAAGAGCAGCCGAAGCTGGCGCTGCCGAGGTAATAGAACTGTCATCCCGGCAGGGATTGCCGGGATCCAGACTGCACGGATGCCGGATGCCGAACAACCTGCAAGCCTGCCTTCCCTGGCTTCTGGATTCCGGCACTCCATGCCGGAATGACGAGCAGGAAAGATGCAACTCACCGAACATCGCAACGACCGGCAGTTCTTCCTGCGCCACGCGGATGCACACTCCGCCGTTGTCGTGGACCGGACGCTGCAGCGCAGCTTCGCGCTCAGCGCAACGCAGGTTGTCGAGAATTTTCCCGCGCAGGCGCCAGACCAGATCGATGTCGCCGCGGTCGAATCCATCCTCGCCCTGCAACCTGAAGTCGTCCTGCTCGGCACCGGCGCGCGCGCCGTGTTTCCGCCGCAAGCCTTGCTCGCACAATTCCTCAAGCGCGGTATCGGTCTGGAAACGATGGACAGCGCCGCAGCCGCGCGCACATTCAACGTGCTGGCCGGCGAAGGCCGCAACGTGGTCGCGGTGTTTCTGCTGCCGGGCTAATCCTTTTCGTCGCGCTCCATCAATCCGCGCAGGCGCTTGAGCGCCGCTGCCTGGATCTGGCGCACGCGTTCGCGCGTCAGGTCCAGATGCTCGGCGACCTCGGCCAGCGTCTGCACGCCGTGATCGTTGAGGCCGAAACGCCGCTCCAGCACCCAGCGTTCGCGCTCGGGCAACTGATCAATCCAGTCCGCGATGCCACCGCCGGCGACATTCTCCACGGTCGCGGTGTCCGCCTCGCCCACCGCGATCTGTTCGCCCAATGCGCGTTCGTCGGATTCCGACAGCGGCGCATCCAGCGAACTGATGCGCTCGTTCGCGGCGAACAGGTCGGCCACGTCCGCCACGGACTTGCCGGCCAACCGCGCCAGTTCATCGATACCCGGTTCGCGCGCGTGTGCGGCCACGAACTCGCGCCGCGCGCGCAGCACCTGCGCGTACTCGCGCAGCACGTGCACCGGCACGCGCACGGTGCGGCCCTGGTGCATCAGCGCATGCTGCACCGCCTCGCGGATCCACCACACCGCATACGTGGAAAAACGCAGGCGTCGCGCCGGCTCGAACTTTTCCACCGCGCGGATCAACCCAAGATTGCCTTCCGCGATCAGATCCATCAGCGGCACGCCGCGGCCGACATAGCCGCGCGCAACGCTCACGACCAGGCGCAAATTCGCTTCGATCATGCGTTGGCGCGCTTCGCCATCGCCGGTGCGCACGCGCTTTGCCAACTCTCGTTCACTCGCCGCATCGAGCAAGGCGACCAATCCGATCTCGCCCAGGTACGCGCTGGTCGAGTCGCGCGCCGCACCGTCATTCGTCTCCACGAAATCGACCAGGCCGAGCAATTCCTCGGCGTCGAGTTCGGCGGGTGCACGCGCAGTCATCGGTGCAGGATACTCGTGCTCACCGCGCCGGCAGGTAATCCAGCGGATTCACCGGCTTGCCGTTCTTGCGGATCTCGAAGTGCAGTTCGTCGCGGCTGGCACTGGTGGCGCCCATCTCGGCGATTTGCTGGCCGGCCTTGACGCGGTCGCCTTCCTTGACCAGGCGCTTGCGATTGTGGCCGTAAGCGGAAAGGTAATTGGCGTTGTGCTTGACGATGATGAGTTCGCCATAGCCGATCAGGCCGTTGCCGCTGTAGACCACTTCGCCGTCGGCGGCAGCGCGCACCGGATCGCCCGCGCTGCCGGCGATGTCCAATCCCTGTTTGGTCTGATCGCCCGCGACGAAGGTACCAACGACCTTGCCATCCGCCGGCCAGCGCCAGGTCACGCCTCCGGCATTCAACTCCGCGGTGCTTTCGGCCGGCTTTGTCGGCAGCGGCGCGACCGGTTTGGTGATTGGCGGTGATTGCTCGATCGGGTTGGGCGCTGGGGTTGCAACCGGCGGCTTTTCCGCAGCCGCCGGGGCCGGCGCGATGGATGCGGGCGCTGCGGGCACAGGCGCTGGCGCAGTTGCCGGTTGCGCGGCGATCGGTTCGAACGCCGATGGCTTCTGCGCTGCCGCAGGCGCTGAGGATAACGGCGCGGTCGTCGCCGTGCTTTCGCCAATGCCCGTGGTTACGGCTTGCCCGGGTTGCGCGTCGGGCGTTGCCGGCGACGCCCCATCTACGACGGGCGCTGGCCGAGCGCTCAAGCGCAATTCTTGCCCAACCAGGATGCGATACGGCGAAGCGATGCCGTTCCATGTCGCCAGATCGCGGTAATCCAGGCCATGCTTGAACGCGATCGAATACAGCGTATCGCCGCGCACGACGCGATACATCGCAGACTCGGATCCCGATGCATTGGTCGCTGCCGTCGCGTTTTCGTTCGGCAGCGACAGATCCACCACCGGCGCAGGCGGATTCGAGGCACATCCGGCCAGCCATGCCGCCACGGCCAGCAATACCATCCGCAAAATCGGGGAAGCGAATATCCGCATCGCGAGTCTCAGCGCAGGTAACGCAAGTAAATCACGATCAGGACGATCAGCACGATGATCGCCCAGCCTATCCATTCGATCCAGCGGTGAACGGCCTTCTCGGCGCGCTCGCCGCCGAGGCGGATCAGGCCGCACAGCAGGTACACGCGCTTGCCGCGCCCGACTGCGATGCCGGCGAGGAATGGCAGGATCGGCATGCCGACGATGCCGCAGGCCCAGCTTGCGACCTTCATCGGAATCGGCACAAAGCCGGCGGCGACCAGCAGCCAGAACGCCTTCCACGGATGCGCGATGGCGTCGGCGCGGAATTCATCGACGAGCTTGTCCAGATGCGCGAGCATTCCCGAGTCGGCCAGCAGCGGCCGCAGCGCGTCGAAGGCGTAATGACCGAGCGCGTAACCGACCAGCGATCCGAGCAGGGAAAACACGAGGCTGATCGAAGCGAAGCGCGCCCAGCGCGCCGGTTTGGCCAGCGTCATCGGCGCGAGCATGAATTCCGGCGCGACCGGGAAGATGAAGGCTTCGACGAAACTCAACCCGGCCAGGTAGGCCTGTGCACGCGGATGCGCGGCCCAGCGCAGGGCGATCTCGTACAACGGCTTGAACAGGCGCATCAGCTAACGCCGCCGAGCAGCGGCACGAAACTGACGTGGCCAAGCATTTCCGCCTTCCACTCCTCGCCCTCGCGGCGGTAGCGCAGCAGGCGTTGCGCGCCGGACGGGCCGACCGGCGCGACCATCACGCCATCCGGCGCGAGCTGCGCGAACAGCGCCGGATCGATTTCCTCGCCAGCAGCGGTGAGGATGATCGCGTCGTAGGGAGCGAACTCCGCCCAGCCGACACGGCCATCGTCGTTCTTGCTGCGGATATTGGCGATGCCGAGCTTGCGGAAGCGACGGCGGGCGTCGCGCAGCAATCCTTCGATACGCTCGACGGTGTATACATTTGCGCAAAGCGCCGCAAGCACCGCGGCCTGATAGCCCGAGCCGGTGCCGATTTCCAGGACCTTGTCGGGAACCCTGGTCTGGATCAGCGCCTCGGTCATGCGCGCCACGACCCAGGGCTGCGAGATGGTCTGGGCGTGACCGATCGGCAACGCGGTGTCCTCGTAGGCGCGCGATTCCAGTGCCGGCTCCACGAACAGATGGCGCGGCAGGCGTGTGAGCACATCGAGCACGCGCCGATCGGCGATGCCTTCTTCCCTGAGCCGCGCAATCAGGCGATCGCGCGCGCGCTGGCTCGTCATGCCCAGGCCTTGCGCCTCCGGCGTGAGACGGGAAAAGACGTTCATGCGGCGCTGCCTAGTTCAAGCGACAGCGAACTGACCCAACTGCTGACTTTGTCCAGCGCCTGGAATCGCGTGAGATCGACGTGGATCGGCGTGATCGAGATAAACCCGTCGCGTACAGCATTGAAGTCCGTGCCGGGGCCATCGTCCTCGGCTTCGCCGGCCGGACCGATCCAGTACATCGGATGGCCGCGCGGGTCGCGCTGCGGCACGCACGGGGCGGAGCGATGCCGGCGCCCGAGTCGGGTCACCGCGAATCCGCGCAACTCGGCCCAAGGCCGGTCCGGCACGTTGACGTTGAGAATAGTGTCGGCGGGCAAGGGATCGACCAGCAGGCGCTGCATGATCGACAGTGCCGCCTGCGCGGCGCTGTGGTAATGCGTGCCCAGGTGATCGGACGACACCAGCGACACCGCAATCGCCGGCAGGCCGAGGAAACGGCCTTCCATCGCCGCGGACACGGTGCCGGAATAGATCACGTCGTCGCCGAGATTGGCCGAATTGTTGATGCCGGAAACGACGATATCGGGCTCGTGATCGAGCAATCCGGACAGCGCCAAATGCACGCAATCGGTCGGCGTGCCGGAGACGCGATAGCGATGATCATCGAGCTTCTTGACCCGGATTGGCTGATCGAGCGTGAGCGAATTGCTGGCGCCGGAGCGGTCGCGATCCGGCGCAACCACGGTGACCTCGCCCATCATCGACAGGCGTTGCGCCAGAATCTGGATGCCGGGCGCGTCGACACCGTCGTCGTTGCTGACAAGTACTCGCATAAGCCGACTATTCTACCAAGCATCGCCATTGCCGTATCCTCGGCGCATGCGCAAATTCCGCCCTGCCGTGATCAGCGACGACGACCTGCGCCTGTTCTGCGAGGCAGTCGGGCCGGTGCGGCGCCTGCATTCCGACGACCCGGTTGCGACATCCAGACCAGCGGCCGAGCCGCTGCAGTCGCGGCGCGACGAGGCAAATGTCGCCAACGAGCTGCTCGACAGCGCCATCGACCCGGCGGCAATCGAGGTCGGCGAGGAATTGAGCTACCTCAAGGATGGCCATTCTCCGCGCCTGCTGCGTCAACTCAAGCGCGGGCAGTTTTCCATTGCGGACGAGATCGACCTGCACCAGATGACCACTGTGGTCGCGCGCGCAGCGGTGAAAGAATTTCTCGACGAGTCGCGCCGCGACGGACGGCTGTGCGTAAAACTGATCCACGGCAAGGGCCTGCGCTCGCGCGCGGAAGGTCCCGTACTCAAGCGCCTGGTCGATGGACTGCTGCGGCGGCGCGCGGACGTGGTCGCCTTCGCCTCGGCCAAGCCTGCCGAAGGCGGAACCGGTGCAACGATTGTGTTGCTCAAGCGAGCTTAGATTCGCTCTCGATAATCAAATATTTCTCTCAATAAAACAGTCGCATAGGCGCCAGAATTCAAGTAGAAACTCAGCTCTGCGCCGCCATCTGGCAGCCAACAAATCGCCAATTCACGCGTACTCAACACCAGGCTACGCCGCTCTTGGCGCAATCCATTCGCAGCCAGACCTGCGGCAAGTTCCGGATTGGCAGACGCGACCGCATTCTCCAGTTCCGCCACCGCTTCCCGGGTACGCTGTTCGCCAGCGCCCCACATCGGGCCGGTCGGCGCGATATCGCCCTGCGCGTGGCGCGCAAGCAGATCCGGCGTCAATGGTTCGGGTCCGAAAATGCTATGTGTGCCAGCAAGCATGAACACGTCGCCTTCCTGCGGAAGATTCCAGTCGCCACGTTCGACCCGCGCGGCTAGCACGGTGTTGAAAAGATGCGAACGCGCCGCAGACAGGAACAGCGAACGCTCGTGACGCTGCACGCGTCGACCCGCGAACATCGCTTTGGCGCGTTCGATGTTCGCCGCATCGCGCCCGAAGCGCTGCTCGCCAAAATAATTCGGGACTCCGTGCGCGCGGATCGATTCGATGATTTTCTGCGCGGCATCGCGGTCGCCCTCAACCTCGCGCAAAACGATGCGGAAGCGATTGCCCTTGAGTGCACCGCGTTGCAGCTTGCGACTGTGACGTGCCGATTCGAGTATGCGGAACTCCGCATGTTCCAACGTCAACCAATCCGGATCAGCCTTGCCGGGCAGATGGATCGAAAACGTCTGCCGCGTGACCGCGTGGCGATCCTTCATTCCCGCATAGCTCACCGACTCCGCACGCACACCAGTGAAACGCGCCAGTTCCTTGGCGACGAAATCCGTATTCGCGCCGCGCTTTTCCACGCGCACGAAGACGTGCTCACCCGCGCCATCCGGCGCGAAACCGAGATCTTCATCAACAAAAAAATCTTCCGGAACCGAACGCAAGATGCCGCGCAGCGGTGGCCCGCCAAATGCAAAAGGAAAGTTCACTTCAGGCAGCAATCAACAACACGACCGCAAATGCAGCGATGCCTTCGTCGCGCCCGGTGAAGCCGAGTTTTTCGCTGGTCGTCGCTTTCACGCTGACCTGACTGACCTCGCAGCCAAGATCGGCGGCCAGGTTCGCACGCATCGCCGCGGCGTGTGGCGCAATTTTTGGCGCCTCGCAGACGATACTGATATCCGCGTTGCCGATCGTGTAACCGCGTTCGCGTAGTAGTGTGGCGCAATGGCGCAAGAACACGCGGCTGTCGACGCCCCGCCAGTGTTCGTCGGACGGCGGAAAATGCTGGCCGATATCGCCAAGCGCCAACGCGCCAAGAATTGCGTCGCACAGCGCATGAATCACGACGTCGCCATCCGAATGCGCGACGATGCCACGCGCGTGCGCGATGCGCACGCCGCCGATGACGATGTGATCGCCAGGGCCGAAAGCGTGTACGTCGATGCCCTGCCCTATGCGCATCATTGCATCCTCGACAACAAGAATTCGGCCAGCGCGATATCCGCCGGCGTGGTGACCTTGATATTGTCCTCGCTGCCCTCGACGAGCAAGGGTTTGTGTCCGGCGCGTTCCATCGCCATCGCCTCGTCGGTGACGGCAACGCGCGCAAGATGTGCCGACTCAAGTGCCGCGATAAGTTCCGCGTAGCGAAACAATTGTGGCGTCAACGCGCGCCAACGTGCTTCGCGCGGCTCAGTGGCGATCGCATGATTTGTATCGTCGGCGCGCTTGAGCGTGTCGCGCACAGGCGCGGCGAGCAACGCAGCGCCAGCGGGAATGCCCTGCGCGATCAAGCGCGAGATGTCATCTGCGCGAACGCATGGACGCGCCGCGTCGTGCACCAGGACGAAGTCACTGTCGCGCACATGATCACGCAGCGCGCGCAAGCCAGCCAACACGGAATCCGATCGCTCGTCACCGCCATTCGTTGTCAGCACCGGCTTGCCGCCAAGCTCGTGCAATGCAGACCAGTGCGTATCGCCAGCCGCCAACGTCACGATCAATCCGGCAATACACGGGTGTGAGGCCAATCGTTCCAGCGTATGCAGCAGCATCGGCTTCCCGGCGATCGGATGATATTGTTTGGGTTTGTCGCCACCGACGCGCGTGCCGCGTCCTGCCGCGGGGACGACGCACCAGAGCGCGGCCTCAATGCTTGCCATCGTCGGGTTGGGGATTCGCGGACGTCGGATCGACGACCTGGTAAAACACTTCGCCGGGCATGATCAGGCCGAGTTCGGAACGCGCGCGCTCCTCGATCGCACCCTTGCCGGATTTCAGATCCTGCACTTCGGCGGACAGCGCCTCGTTGCGCTGCCTGAGCTTGAGGTTCTCGGCCCTTTGTTCACCGAGCCGCTGTTGCAGGCGCCACACGTCGCGCATGCCGCCCTCGCCGGTCCAGAACTTTATCTGCAACGCGATCAGCAGGATCAGCAGAATGAGCGCGATATAGCGGAGCACACGCGAATGCTCAGACCAGGTTCGGCACGTTGGAAAACGCCGAACGACCCGCGTATTTTGCGGACGCGCCGTGCGCTTCTTCGATGCGCAGCAACTGGTTGTACTTGGCCACACGATCCGAGCGGCACAAAGAACCCGTCTTGATCTGCGTCGCGGTGGTCGCCACTGCGATATCGGCGATGGTGGTGTCCTCGGTTTCGCCGGAGCGATGCGAAATCACCGCGGCATAATTCGCCTTGTCGGCCATCGCGATCGCTTCCAGCGTCTCGGACAGCGTGCCGATCTGGTTGACCTTGATCAGGATCGCGTTGGCGATACCGTCGGCAATGCCGGCGCGGAAGATCGCCGGATTGGTGACGAAGTTGTCGTCGCCGACAAGCTGGACTTTCTTGCCGAGTTTCGCGGTCAGCGCCTTCCAGCCGTCGCGATCCTGCTCGGCAACGCCGTCCTCGATGCTGATGATCGGATACTTCGCGCACCAGCCGGCATAGAACTCGATCAATTCGGAGGAAGACAGCTTCTTGCCCTCGCCGGCAAGGTCGTACACACCGCCATCGAAGAATTCGGAACTGGCCGCATCAAGGCCCAGATATACGTCCTTGCCTGCCTTGTAACCGGCCTTGGCAATGGCTTCGAGAATCGTCTCGATCGCCTGCTCGTTGGATTTCAGATCCGGCGCGAAGCCGCCTTCATCGCCGACGGCGGTGTTCAGGCCCTTCGCCTTGAGCACGGATTTGAGCGCATGGAAAATTTCCGCGCCCGCGCGCAGCGCCTCGGCAAAGTTCGGCAGGCCGACCGGCAGCACCATGAACTCCTGCATGTCGACGTTGTTGTCGGCATGTGCGCCGCCGTTGACAATGTTCATCATGGGCACGGGCAGATGCAACGGCGCGCCGGCGGACAGCGCCGTGTTGATGTATTTCCACAACGGTAGTTTCTTCGAGGCCGCCACTGCGTGTGCGTTGGCCAGCGAGACGCCAAGAATCGCATTCGCGCCAAGCTTGCCCTTGTTCGACGTGCCGTCGAGCGCGATGAGTTTCGCGTCGAGTCCCTTCTGGTCCGCCGAGTTGAACCCTTTCAGCGCAGACGCTATCGCGCCGTTGACGTTCACCACCGCATTTCGGACACCCTTGCCGCCATAGCGCGCCTTGTCGCCGTCGCGCAATTCGACTGCCTCGCGCGAACCGGTCGACGCGCCGCTCGGCACTGCAGCGCGCCCAAACGAACCATCGGCGAGTGTGACTTCGGCTTCAAGCGTGGGATTGCCGCGCGAATCCAGGATTTCGCGGGCGTGGATTTTCGTTATCGATTGGCTCATCGGAGAACTCAAAGAGGTTGTGATTTGGTGACGCGATCCAGCGCAACCAGCGTCTCCAGCAACGCCAGCATCTTCCCCAGCGGCCACGCGTTGGGACCGTCGGACAGCGCCTTGTCCGGATCCGGATGCGTTTCCATGAAGATGCCGGCAATGCCTACCGCGACCGCTGCACGCGCAAGCACCGGCACGAACTCGCGCTGGCCGCCAGATTTGCCGTCCGCGCCGCCGGGCAGTTGCACCGAATGCGTGGCGTCGAACACGACCGGACAACCGGTGTCGCGCATCACGGCGAGGCTGCGCATATCGGATACGAGGTTGTTGTAGCCGAAGCTCGCGCCGCGCTCGCACACCATGATCTGATCGTTGCCGGTTGCCTTCGCCTTGGCTGAAACGTGCTTCATTTCCCACGGCGACAGGAACTGGCCTTTCTTGATGTTGACGGGTTTTCCCGCGCGCGCGACGTTCTGGATGAAGTCGGTCTGGCGACACAGGAAGGCCGGCGTCTGCAATACGTCGACGACCGACGCGACTTCGTTCAACGGCGTGTATTCGTGTACGTCGGTGAGCACCGGGACGCCAATCTGCTTTTTTACTTCGGCGAGGATGCGCAAGCCTGCTTCGAGTCCCGGGCCGCGGAAACTCGTGCCCGAGGTGCGGTTGGCCTTGTCGAAACTGGATTTGAAGATGAAGGGAACGCCGAGTTTTGCGGTGATTTCCTTGAGCTTTCCCGCCGTGTCGAGCTGCAATTGTTCCGACTCGATCACGCACGGGCCGGCAATCAGGAATAGCGGTTTATCGAGGCCGACGGTGAAGCCACAAAGATTCATTGCGCCATCCTCTTGGTATCATCCCGGCAGGGAATGCCGGGATCCAGACTGCATGGATGCCAACCAGGCAATTGCCGTAATGCTGCCGTCCTTGGCTTCTGGATTCCGGCACTCCATGCCGGAATGACGAGCTTCTTCATGCCGACGCCACCTGCGCCAGACGCGGCGCGGTGCGCACAACCTTGAGCTCGCGCGCGGCGCGCACGAAGCCCATGAACAGCGGATGGCCGTCGCGCGGCGTGGAAGTGAATTCCGGATGGAACTGGCAGGCCACAAACCAGGGATGCTGCTGCTCCGGCAACTCGACGATTTCAACCAGCAGATCATCCATCGACTTGCCGGCGATGACCAGACCCAAATCCTCGAACTTCTGCCGGTAACGATTGTTGAATTCGTAGCGGTGGCGATGACGCTCGCGAATCACGTCCTGCCCGTAGAGCTGACGCGAGATCGTTCCGGCTTTCAGGCGGCATTCCTGCGCACCCAGGCGCATGGTGCCGCCGAGGTCCGAAGTCTCGTCGCGCTTCTCCACTTCGCCCGTGCCGGTCGTCCACTCGGTGATCAACGCGATCACGGGATCCGCACAGTGCTTGTCGTTTTCGGTGGAACCCGCACCCGGCAGTCCGGCGATGCTGCGCGCGAAATCCACGACTGCGGCGTGCATGCCGTAACAGATGCCGAAATACGGAATCTTGCGTTCGCGCGCGAATTTCGCCGCCGCGATCTTGCCCTCGAATCCGCGCTTGCCGAAGCCGCCGGGCACGAGGATGCCGTCGACATCGGCCAGGATTTCCGCGCCACGCGATTCCACGTCTTCGGATTCAAGCCAGCGCAGATTTACGCGCGTGGATTGCTTGAGTCCGCCGTGACGCAACGCCTCGCCGAGTGATTTATACGCATCCTTGTGCTCGACGTATTTGCCGATAATGGCTATCGTCACTTCGTCTTTCGGATGTTCCACGGCTTCGACCGTGCGTTCCCACTCGGTCATGTTCGCAGGCTTCGCGTCGAGCTTGAGTTGGCCAACGACAATATCGTCCAGACCCTGCTCGCGTAGCCACAGCGGCAGCTTGTAGATGGTGTCCACATCCACCGCGCTGATCACGGCCTTTTCCGGCACGTTGGTGAACAGCGCGATCTTGCGCCGGTCCGACAGCGGCAACGGTTGCTCGCTGCGGCACAGCAGCACGTCGGCCTGGATTCCGAGCGCGCGCAGTTCCTTGACCGAATGCTGGGTCGGCTTGGTCTTGATCTCGCCGGCGGCCTTGATGTACGGCACCAGGGTCAGGTGCATGAACAAGGTCTTGTCCGCGCCGTGTTCGATGCGGATCTGCCGAATCGCCTCGAGGAACGGCTGCGATTCGATGTCACCGACGGTGCCGCCGATCTCGACCAGCGCGACATCGTAACCACGCGTGGCCTCGTCGATGCAACGCTTGATCTCGTCGGTGATGTGCGGAATCACCTGCACCGTGGCGCCGAGGTAATCACCGCGGCGTTCCTTGCGGATCACAGCTTCGTAGATTTTTCCGGTCGTGATGGAATTCTTTCCGGTCAGGCGCGTGCGCACGAAGCGCTCGTAATGGCCGAGGTCGAGGTCGGTCTCGGCGCCGTCGTCGGTGACGTAGACCTCGCCGTGCTGGAACGGGCTCATCGTGCCCGGATCGACATTGATGTAGGGATCGAGCTTCATCATCGTCACGCGCAGTCCGCGCGCTTCGAGGATGGCCGCAAGCGAGGCCGACGCGATGCCCTTGCCGAGAGAGGACACCACGCCGCCAGTTACGAAGATCAAGGGAGTCATCAGCACGAATCCGCTGCTGGTAAAGGCGTATTCTACCGGGACGCGCTGCGCGCTGCGAGTGTTGCTTTTGTTTGTCATTCCGGCATGGATTGCCGGAATCCAGTCGCCAAGGATGGCATCCATGCAGTCTGGATCCCGGCATTCCCTGCCGGGATGACGGCGCTTGCATTTCCAGCCATCAACATTGACTATCCGCCGCCGCTTCAGGATTCGAAACTGAAAATGAGTTCTCGCTACAACGCCGCCGATATCGAGGTCCTTTCCGGCCTTGAACCCGTAAAACGCCGTCCCGGCATGTACACCGACACCTCGCGCCCGAACCATCTGGCGCAGGAAGTCATCGACAACTCCGTGGACGAGGCCCTCGCCGGGCACGCGAAAACGATAGAAGTGATCGTGCACAGCGACGGCTCGGTGGAGGTTTCCGACGACGGCCGCGGCATGCCGGTCGACATCCACCCCGAGGAAGGCATTCCGGGCGTGGAATTGATCCTCACCCGCCTGCACGCGGGCGGCAAGTTCTCGAACAAGAACTACGCGTTTTCCGGCGGCCTGCACGGCGTCGGCGTGTCCGTCGTCAATGCGCTGTCCTCGAAGGTGGAAGTCACCATCCGCCGCGACGGCAATGTCTATCGCATGGACTTCAAACATGGCGACCGCGCCAGCGAATTGAAGACCGTCGGCACGGTGGCGAAGAAGCAGACCGGCACCACGCTGCGCTTCTGGCCGGAAGAAAGATACTTCGATACATCAAAGATTTCAGTATCAAAGTTAAAGCATGTTCTCCGCGCCAAGGCGGTGCTCTGCGCGGGCCTGACCGTGCGCCTGCTGGATGAGGCCAGCGGTGAAAAGGATGAATGGTTTTACGAGGACGGCCTGCGCGATTACCTGCGTTCGATGCTGACTGGCGGCGAGTACCTGCCGTCCGATCTGTACCTCGGCACACTCAAACGCGACACCGGCTTGGTCGAATTTGCGCTGGCCTGGCTGCCGGAAGGCGAGCTGACGCAAGAATCCTACGTCAACCTGATCCCGACCATCCAGGGCGGCACCCACGTCAACGGCCTGCGCTCCGGTCTCACTTCCGCATTGCGCGAGTTCTGCGAAATCCGCAACCTGTTACCGCGCGGGGTCAAGCTCGCGCCCGAAGACGTTTGGGATCGCCTGAGCTTCGTACTCAGCGTGAAGATGCAGGATCCGCAGTTCTCCGGGCAGACCAAGGAACGCCTGTCCTCGCGCGATGCCGCGGCGTTCGTGGAAAACGCCGCGCACGACGGCTTTTCGTTGTATTTGAATCAGCATGTGGAACTCGGCGAGAAGATCGCCGCCATCGCGATCGAACGCGCGACGCTGCGGCTCAAGGCCGAAAAACAGATCGTACGCAAGAAGATCACGCAAGGACCTGCCCTGCCCGGCAAACTTGCCGATTGCGCGTCGAGCGATCTATCGCGCACCGAGTTGTTTCTGGTTGAAGGCGATTCGGCCGGCGGCAGCGCCAAACAGGCGCGCGACAAGGATTACCAGGCGATCCTGCCGCTGCGCGGAAAAATCCTCAACACCTGGGAAGTGGATTCGGGACAAGTGCTCGCCTCCGAGGAAGTGCACAACCTCGCGATCGCCATCGGCTGCGATCCCGGCCGCGACGATATTTCCGGACTGCGCTACGGCAAGGTGATCGTGCTTGCCGATGCCGACTCCGACGGCCTGCACATTGCCACGCTGCTGTCCGCGCTGTTCCTACGCCACTTCCCCGCACTGGTGCGCGAAGGCCATGTCTTCGTCGCCATGCCGCCCCTGTTCCGCGTCGACGTGGGCAAGCAGGTTTTCTATTGCCTCGACGAAGCCGAACGCGACGCGCAACTGGCCCGGATCGAGCGCGAGAAGATCAAGGGCGCGGTCAACGTCACCCGCTTCAAGGGACTCGGGGAAATGAATCCCGCGCAATTGCGCGAATCGGCCATGCATCCGGACACGCGCCGTCTCGTCCAGCTCACCGTCGATGCCGATGACGGCACCGCGCCGCTGATGGACATGCTGCTGTCGAAGAAGCGCGCCGCCGACCGCAAGGAGTGGCTCGAGACGAAGGGGGATTTGGCATCATTGGAGGTGTGACTTCAACCATTTGCACGATGTCGATACATCGAGGCTCGCACATCAACCCAGCGGGATTTCGTCCCTTCCGGGCGAGTCTACTTCGACACCAAATTGAGTTCCGACATTAATTTTGTGAGTCCGAGTTGCCCCGTCACTCCTGTCTTTTGAAAGATTGTTTTTAGCCGAGTTCGGGCGGAACCCGCAGTAATTCTTACCTGCTTTGCGGCAACGGTGAGATCTCCTGTCTCAAAAAGCGCAATAGCAAGATTTGCCTCAGAAGGCGTAAGCTCAAATATCTCGCCGAGCGTTGCGCGAAGCACCGTGTTGTCGGATGGACTCAAGCAATTCACATAGACAGCCGCAGATGGCCAGTCCGGCGCCATGTTGTCCAAACTGCCTCGAATCAGCGGCCTGACCCTGGCGAACGCCGTCACGCTGCCAGCCGGATCGCGAAGCGCTATTCGAAGCGTACCGTTCGGCTTTCCGTCAATCCGCATTTTCAATGCTGTTGCCGATTCGATTGCACGACTCAAGCACTGACGGTCCACCGAGTTCCGCGCATCGAGCCGTTGATCGCGCAATCGCAGAATCTTCGCCTCTCGGATCAAATTTTCGGCAGAAGTGTTCTGTCGGCATACGCGGCCATGCCCGTCGATCAAGAAAATTGCCAGCGCTGCGCTGTCGAGAGCAGATTCAAGAGTTGTCATGAACCCTTGTATGACGCCAAATTCCTCCTTTAGCCCCTGAACATTAATCCAATGCGGAGCAATTTGTTGCAACAAATTGCGTTCGACGCCCCCATACGGGCCCGCTCGATGCGAGCGCATGACGGACAGGCTCAAACGATGTCTGCAATTGTTGGCGCCTACGAACGCCATACCGTGATCGATATCAACAAGCCGCAGGAAATTATTCCAATACGCCGAGCGTTTCAGATCGGACACAGGAAGAAAGTCGTCTGAAGACCACACCTCACCCGGCCTTTGGGCGAACTCAGCATAGATCGGCAACCAGGGATTGTCTCCAACACCGGCGTACTGCGTTTCGTAGAGCTTCTCTACCCCTGCGGATAACCCGAAGTGCGCACGAATTGAACTACGGGAGTTCGAATAGTCGTGACACAAGCTGGTACCAATGTGGCTTCGCGTTGCCCGACAAAGCGCGTCGATGAATTCCGACGACAGTTCGGGTTGAGTCATCGACCCGTACAACAATTCAAGCAGGTGCTCTGCGTGTTTTTCCAAAACCACGACGCCCCCCCTTGTCAAGTCCCATTTGGGACTGAGTTGCGTGTGTGTATGGCAGCACGATTCGCGCAACCCCGCAACCAGAAAACTTCCTATGCAAGCGCGAAGCCAACAGATTAGGCCCAATCAATCCATGCAAATCCGTTCCGTTTTGGTTTTCTGGCTGATCATCCTGCTGGTGGCACTGTTCCAAGCGCCTACAGCCATTGCGCAAGTACCGCTCGCCAATCCGAATATCCAACTGACGGCGGATGGTGTCATCGTTGCCGAGGCACAAGCTCCCGATGGAAGCGTGGTTATCGGCGGCACATTTTCCTCGATCGATGGCGTTGCCCGCCAAAACATCGCGCGGCTGAAACCGGACGGCACTCTGGATGCAAACTGGAATCCCGGCGCGAATGCTGGGGTCTATGCGATTGCAATCGACAGCACCAGTTCGATCTTTGTCAGCGGGGTGTTCGGCCAAATCGGTGGCCAACCTCGATTCTGCATGGGCAAGCTCTCGCCGATTGACGGTAGCGCGGACGCGCAATGGAATCCAGCGCCGGACAGTTGTTATTTTGGAGCGGGAACCATCGCGGTCGACAACGGCGGATCCGTCTATGTCGCCAATGCATTCACCAATATCGGCGGGCAGGCAAGGAACGGGCTCGCCAAACTCTCCACTACGGGTACCGGCGCCGCAGACCCGACCTGGAATCCCAATCCAACCGGATCCGGATATTCACAGGTGAATGCGCTTGCTCTGGACAGCAGCGGCGAGCTGTACGTTGCCGGGTATTTCAGTTCCATCGGCGGCCAATCGCGCAACAACGTGGCGAAATTGTCGACCACTGGCGCTGGTGCCGCCGACCCCACCTGGAACCCGAACGCCGACTATAGTCCAAAGACGCTTGTTTTTGACGGCGCCGGCGCACTGTACGTCGGTGGCAACTTCAGATCGATCGGCGGCCAAACCCGCAGCTTCTTGGCGAAATTGTCGACAACCGGTACCGGCGCCGCCGACACAACGTGGAATCCTAATCCCGATTCAACCGTAACCGCGTTGGCCCTGGATGGCAGCGGGGCACTGTACGTTGGCGGCGATTTCGCCTCTATCGGTGGACAATCGCGCAACAGCTTGGCGAAATTGTCGGCGACAGGTACCGGGGCCGCCGATGCAAGCTGGAATCCTGGCACGCTGACCTCCTCGAGTGAATCCGGCAATTATTATGCCGCGCCAGTCAGCGCGTTGAATTTGAGCATCCCGAATACCGTGCTGGTTGGCGGCGCATTCAGCAGCATTGGGGGCCAATCGCATTTGGGTTTGGCGGCGTTGTCCACCAGCGATGGTGTGGCATTATCGACCGACTACGACGCCTTGCGCCAACCCACTGTCTACGCCATCGCCGCAGAACCGGGCGGCGGCATGATCGTCGGCGGCGATTTCAATTCGGCCAATGCGCTGCCACGCAACAGTCTGTTGCGCCTGCAGGCGGACGGCAGCCTCGACACAGTCTGGAATCCCGGGGCTGACGGCGCAGTCAGCCAAATAGCGATCAATGCTGCAACCAGTGCGATCTACGTTGCCGGATCTTTCATCACCATCGGCGGCCTATACGAATACGGTCTCGCGAAAATTGCCGGCAATGGCGTCGTCGACCCGACATGGACTCCGGCGCCGGACTGCGAACCAGTGACTGCTGTGACCTTGGACGCCTGCGGTAACGTGTATGTTGGCGGATGTTTTGGTTCAATCGGTGGCCTGTCGCGTGCCAACATTGCCAAACTCTCCGGCAGTACGGGGGCGGCCGATGCAACATGGAATCCCAGCGTCGATTATGGTCCTTCCGGATTGGCAGTCGATAACACCAATGGCTGGTTGTACGCTTTTGGATATTTCCAAAACGCCGGTGGCGGTGCGCACAAGTATCTTGCGAGATTCTCCACCAGCGGCGCCGGTGCAGTCGACGCGAACTGGAACCCCAATCCAGATAGCCCGATGAACTCCATCGCCATCGACACGGACGGCAGCGTCTTTGTCGGCGGCTATTTTCAGAATATCGGCGGCCAAGCCCGCAGCAACATCGCCAAATTGACCGGTGCAAACGGTTCAGCCGACGCGACGTGGAATCCCACAGCTTGCCTTCCCTACTCACTGACGCTCGATGGCAGCGGTGCCTTGTATGCAAACGGTTGCGCTTTGTCGAAGCTGTCGACCACCGGGACGGGTGTCGACCCGATTTATGCCTCATGGAATCCCGGGAGCATCGACGGCAATGTCTTAGCAACCGCGCTCGATGCCAGCGGTAATGTCTATGTCGGCGGCAGTTTCTCAACCATCGGCAGTACTGCGAGAACCGCCTTGGCCGCGCTTCCGCCAACGGCGCCGCCCATCCCGAGCACGGAACGCAGTGTGCTGGTAGCGTTGTATAACGACACCACAGGCGCCAATTGGACCAATCACACGAACTGGCTGGGCGCGGTTGGCACCGAGTGCACTTGGTTCGGCGTTACTTGCGCAAACAGCCATGTGACGCAAATCAGCCTTGACAGCAATAATCTTGTCGGAACGCTTCCTGCGATCACGGACTTGACCCAACTGACGATTTTCGACGCGCAATCCAATCCCCAATTAACAGGTAGTATCCCCGCGCTTTCCGGCCTGAACAATTTGTGGTTCTTCCGCCTCGATAGCGACAACATGACAGGAAGCATTCCAACGCTGTCTGGCACTCCAAGCTTGGGGGTCTTCGATGTGGCAAGAAACCAACTGACTGGCAGCATTCCTCCCCTTACTGGCCTGAGCAATCTTGGATTTTTTGGCGTCTTCAACAACCAATTGACTGGCAGCATTCCGTCACTTACCGGCCTGAGCACTCTTGGTGGTTTTTACGCCGACAACAACCAGTTAAGCGGACAAATTCCTGATCTGAGTGGACTCACTAGTCTCACAAATTTCACTATCAGCGACAACCGCATCAGCGGCAATGTACCTGCCGCGCCACCGAGTTTGACCGCCGGCGGTTCGAGTCTCTGTCCCAACCCACTGACACAAACGCCCGCCCCCGCATGGGATACCGCAACCGGCGTGACGCCCTGGTACAGCGGCTGCACGGACGAGATTTTCGGAAATGGCTTCGAGTGATCGATCAGACGTGTTCATCCGCAGCCGGGCAAGGACACCGGATGCGGATTCTTGCCTCAGTGCCGCACGAAAACTACTCCTCGAACACCATCCGTAGCGTCGCCAAGATCGCGCGCAGGGTTTCTGGAGAAACTGTACCCTGCTTGCGGGTCAGGCGTGTCTTGTCGATGGTGCGCACTTGATCGAGCAGGACAAGTCCCCTCTTGCCTGCATGCGTCAATGGAATGCGGAATGGCGCCGAAAAACCTTTTGTGGTCATAGGCGCAACGATGGCCGTGCGCAGATAATCGTGCATCTCGGCGGGGGGAAGGGCGGCACAGGGGCGGGTTTTGCGAATCTCACTGCCCTGCGTGGGATTGAGATGGACGAGCCAAATCTCGCCGCGTTTCACCATTGCAGATCGGCGTCATCGGCATTGCCGAACTCGCCGAGGACGAGAGCATCCTCGCCGCGCTCAGCCACAATCTTGGCGGCCTGCGCCCAACCTGCACGCACTTCGCTGGCAGGCTTGCGCAACACGATCGCGCCATTCTCGACTGTCATCGCCGCCACACGGTCAAGATCGAGTTGGGCAAGCACAGGCTTGGGGATGACAATGCCCTTGCTGTTGCCGATGGCGCGGATGGCGACTTGAACCGATTTCATGATGGTAACAATGTTATTACTGACGGCCAGGAACGTCAACTATCACTACCTGTTCAAACAACGCCCGAATCACCACCTGCGTCGACGCGGCGAGTGCTTCGTCGTAGGCGAACGAATCCTCATCCATGTAATTGCGTTGCGCCAGTTCGAGCTGGACCGCATCGACGCCAGCTGCCGGATCGCCGTAGTGTCGGGTGATGTAGCCGCCCTTGAAGCGGCCGTTGACGACGAAAGTATACTTTTTTTGTGCTTCGAGCACGCCGACGAGGCGCTGTTGCAACTCCGGCGAGCAACTTGTGCCGTTCGCGGTGCCGAGGTTGAAGTCCGGCAGGCGGCCGTCGAAGAGGAACGGCACGACGCTGCGGATGGAATGACCTTCCCAGAGCACCACGCGGCCATGCGCGACTTTGATGCGCGCGATTTCCGCGGCCAGCGCCTCGTGGTAAGGACGCCAGAAATTGCCCACGCGCTGCGCGATCTCGTCCGGCGTCGGTTCCTGGCCCTGCAGGTACACCGGTGCGCCGGAAAATTGCACGATGGGACACAAACCGGTGGTGTTCTGGCCCGGATACAGCGACACGTCGTCCGGCGGGCGGTTCAGGTCGACGACGTAGCGCGAATGCCTGGGCACGATCATCGACGCCCCCAGTTCGCGCGCGAAGGCGTACAGGCGCGAAACGTGCCAGTCGGTGTCGGGCACGCGGCGCGCGGATGCGGTCATGCGCTCGGCCATGTCGTCGGGGAGCGCCGTGCCGTCGTGCGGCAGCGAGACGAACAGCGGCGCGGTGCCGCGATGCAGTGTGAAAACATTCATGGGCGTCAGATATTGAAGCGCGCCGGCGAGAACGGCGCCAAATCGAGTGCGGCCGGCGCGGCGCAAATCAGATCCGAAACCAGCTTTCCGGTGATGGCCGACATGGTGATGCCGAGCATGCCGTGGCCGGTGGCAAGAACCAGATTCCGCAACGTCGCCGCGCGGCCCAGTATCGGCAGATCGTCCCACGTCATCGGCCGCCAGCCATACCATTCCTCGACCATCTGCGGGCCTTCGGACTCGTGCAGGTATTCGGCGGCGCCACGCTTGAGCGCATCCAGGCGCGTGCGATTGAGCGTGGCGTCGTAGCCGGCGAATTCCATCGTGCTGCCGAGGCGGTAGCCGGATTCCCACGCGGTCACGCACACGGCGCGTTCCTTCAACGACAACGGAATGCGCGGAGGATGGAGCGGCCGCGTGTAGGTGATCGAATAACCCTTGCCGGGCTGGATGGGGATGCGCAGGTCGAGTTGGCGCGCGACCCGCGGCGACCACGCGCCGAGCGCAAACACGACGTCGCGGCCGGAGAATTCGCCGCGGTCGGCGACCACGGATTCGATATTGCCGTTGGCCGTGCGGAACCCGCTGATCGTGGTGGATTCGGAAATCTCACCGCCCAGCGCCAAGACCGCGCGCGCGAGTTCCGCGCAGTAGCGCTCGGGACGCAGTTGCGCGTCCCCGGCGTGGAAATAGCCGCCGACGACACTGTCGTTGAGTGCCGGCTCGCGCGCACGGCAAGCGGCGCCGTCGAGCATTTCCACCGGCAGGCCGAATTCGACGGGCAACAGCGCCAACTCCCGCGAATGCTCGAAGGCGCGCGCATCGCGGTAGACATTCAGGGTGCCTTGCGCCTGAAATTCGCAATCGAGTTTCGCATCGCGGACCAGCGCTTCGAGTTCGGCCCGGGCCCGAATCAGCAACGGCGCCTTGATCGCGGTGACGCGGCGGCATTGCGCGGCGTTGCAGCGCCGCGCGAATTGCAGCAGCCATTCGAACAGGGCGAAATCCAGGCGTGGCGCGATGCGCAACGGTGCGTCTGTTTTCAGCATCCAGCGCAATGCCTGGATAAGCACGCCGGGCGCCGCCAACGGGACACTGTGGCTGGGCGTAATCGTCCCGCAATTGCCATGCGAGGTTGCCGCGCCAACTTTGCCGCGATCGATGACCATGACACTGCGACCGGCCCGCAACAGGTACAGCGCACAGGCCAGACCGACTGCGCCGCCGCCGAGGACAAGGACGTCAGGCTGCTGCCGGCTCATGCGTCGCGAGCCCTGTCGAAATTTGACGCAATGCGCCACGCATGTTGATGGACAGCGGGATCGTGCGCGCAAGCCAGGGCGCTGGAAGCGGCTGGAAATGGCTCAACAGCGCCATTTCTTTCCTGATATGTACCTGTTGGCATCGAATCTGCATCTTCACATCCGCCGGCAGGTGCCGGCACCGCAGACGGAACACGACCATGCAGGCGCTCACCAACGAAATGCTGCTGGCCTTGCGCAGCCCGAAGTCCGGCTGGCTTGCCACCATGATCTGTGCGCTGGAAGAAGCGCTCAAGGATCCGGATTTCAGCGCGTCGCATCGCGACATGGTCATGCAGATCGTCCGGAATGGCGAGGTTTCCGACGCTGTTTACGCTGCCGCCGAGAACCGCCTGGCCCATTTCGAGGCCAGCATCGCGGAAACGCAAACCGGGCTTGCGGCGGCCGTTGCCAGCACCGCCACGCAGGCGACGCGCCCGAAGCTTGTACTGGTAAGCAACGCCGCGTAAGTCGCCAACGAATCGCAAGGGGAGTCCGGAAGGGTCAGGTGCAAACCTGGCCCTTCCACTTTTTCGGGCTTCGAGCATCACCTGTTTCGTTCGAAACGCCTCAATGATGGCCGCCCGGTCCGTGCGCATGACCGTGCGCCTGTTCTTCTTCCGTCGCGTCGCGCACATCGATGACTTCCACCGCGAAGCGCAAGGTCTTGCCGGCCAACGGGTGATTCAAGTCTACATCGATCACGCTCGACCCGATCTTGAGCACCGTGACGGAACGCGGGCCGTCCTTGGTACTGAGCAAGGTTGCCATCCCAGGTTTCAGGTGCTCGGCATCGCGGAAATATTTTTTCGCCACGCGCTGCACGAAATCCTCGCGGCGCAGCCCATAACCCTCTTCCGGAGAAACGACGACGTCGAGCTTGTCACCGGCGACATGCCCGGAGATGGCCTTGTCCAGGCCCGGGATGATATTGCCGTGGCCGACCAGGAATGCGATGGGATCACGCCCGTGCGACGACTCTATTTCGTCACCCGGTTCTTCGCTGACGATGTAGTGGATGCTGACGACTTTGCCTGGTTCTGCCTGCATGGGTTGTCCTCGGAAAACGCCGCATCCTAACCGTTTTGCGCGCGGGCCGCATGCAGCGCATTGACAAGTGTGGGCGTATTGCCCGAGTGTGCGGTCATGCGCAAGCTCGGATCCCTCATCTGCTGCATCGCCATCGGGGTGACAGCCGGTTTGACCGGCTGCGGTGGCCTGGGCACGAAACCCATGCCGACGGTGACCTATCCGGCAAAAACGCGCATTGCGAATCCGAACGATATTCTTTTCCGCGCCATCGGCCTTGTCGGCACGCCCTACCGCTACGGCGGCAACACACCGCGCGGCGGTTTCGATTGCAGCGGACTCGTCGACTACGTGTTCCGCGATGTCGCCGGCATCGGATTGCCGCGCACGGCCGAGGAAATCAGCCGCATCGATGCGCCAGAAGTTCCCGGGAACAGGCTCGAGTCGGGCGACCTGGTGTTTTTCCGCACGAGCGGGCGTCGCGTCAGCCACGTCGGCATCTATGTCGGCAAAGGCCGCTTCGTGCACGCACCGAACGAAGGCGGACCCGTGCGCCGGGACTACCTGGACGAGCCGTACTGGCGCGAACACTTCGCCAGCGCCAAGCGCATCCTGAAATAGCCGCTCACTTGGCGGGCGTGACCCGCAGGTTGTCGAGCAACGGCGTCTTCGGTCGCTGGATGACCAGCATGTCGTTGCCGGCGACATGATGGCAGCCGGTACACGCAGCCGACAGCCCGTCGTAGGCTTTTTCGAAAGCGGCCTTGTCCCTGGCGTCCACGGCCTTGCGCAAGTCGGAAATCGGCCCGCGCGTCATGGCCGGCAGCACGTCGGCCAGGCGCTCCGGTTGCAGGTTTGCGTCGTCGGGATTGTGCGTGACGACCGCATCGAACGCTTCCTGCAATTCCTGCACTTCAAACGTGGCCAGATTCCAGTTCTGCGCTTCGCCGGCAAACCACAGGCGCGCATGCCGGATTTGCAGAATCAGCATCTGCTCGCCGAGTTCCGGGTGATAGGCGGACTTCTTCAGCGCATTCACTTCCTGTCGCAGCGCGGCGATCTGCGCAGCCGTCGAAGCGGCGGACGGTGGCGCTGCGCCAGCGCAAGCGGCAATACCGATGCCGGCCATGATCCAGAAAAAACTCGTTTTCATCGCCACCTCAATCACGAAAAATGCTTCGCCACGCGCCCACGCATGCAAAGTCTAGCGCATGCGCGCGATCATTTCGTGACGATGCCTCCACTGCCCCGGCGTTGGGCCATCTCTTCACGGAATTCGGACAACTCGCGCAGCAGCGTTTCAATATTGACCTCATTCTTCATGTTGACGTTGTAGTCGGTTTCCGCACGCGCGCGATCCTTGACCGCTTGGCGGTTCTGGCTCATCACGATCAGCGGGCCCTGCAACGCCACGAAAATTCCCAGGATCAGGTTGAAGAACTGGTATGGGTACGGATCCAGTGGATTGCCCAACCATTCGGTGTTTCCAAAGCACCAGAACACCGTCAGTGCGAGCAGGATGATGATGAACTTCCAGCTGCCGTTGAGCTCGGCCACCTTGTCGGCAATGCGATCGCTCCAGGACAGATGCTTTTCGAATTCCGCGTCGACATTGACCGCGGCGCGCGCGGATAGCTGCATGTTCGTGTCGCGCAGGCGCCCGCTGAGCGTGCGCAGGATCGCCAGTGCCGCGCGCGGGCGTTGCTCCAGGTAATCGCCGAGCGTGCGGTGCGCCAGTTCGAGCAGCACGCAATCGGTCGTCGCCAGCGCGCTCGCACTGCGCGGCTTTTCGTCGAACACCGCCAGTTCACCGAAGAACTGGCCCCGGCTCAGATCCTCCAGAGAGATGCGGTGCGAGTCCTCACCGGGCAGGAAAATGTTCACGTCGCCGCTGGCCACGATGTACATCGCGTCGCCAGCGTCGCCTTGGGCGAAAATCTGCGTACCGGCGGCGAATCGGCGTTCGCTCAGGTAATTTTCCGATAACGCCTTCAAGTCGTCGTCGTCGAGCGAGTCGAACAGCGGGATCGAACGCAGCAATTGAATCGTATCCATAACACGCATTCCCTCAGTCGAATCTTCTTCCGCGCGCTTCCGGACCCAGCCGCGTGACCAGTGCCAGAATCACCGCGACCACGGCGATGAAACCCGCCATCGCGAACGCGTAGTCGCCAGCATGCCGCGCGGCCAGCCACGCCAGGAACGGCGAGGTGAACGCCGCGAGCAGGTTGCCACCCTGATAGGCGAATCCCGGCAGGGTGCCGCGCAATCCGTCCGGCGACAATTCGTTCAGATGCACCGGCACCACGCCCCAGGCGCCCTGCACCATCACCTGCAGGCCGAATACGCCGATGCCGAGCAATACGATAGATCCGCCGTAGGCCCACAACGGAATCATCGGCAGGGCCAGCAGCGCGGCGATCACGATCGCACGGCGGCGGCCGATGCGCTCGGACCAGGCGCCAAAGACCAGGCCGCCGACGATGGCGCCCAGGTTGAGCACGATCGTCAGCATGCTGACCGTGGCTGTATCGAAGTGCATCTGCGCCTTGAGAAACGTCGGGTACATGTCCTGCGAGCCGTGGCTGAACATGTTGAATGCCATCATCAGCACGACCAGGTACGCGAACAGTTTCCAGTGTCCGCGCATGGCGGTGAGCAGATCCTTCGTGCCGGCGCCGCTGCGGCTTCCGTTTTGCCACACCGGCGATTCGGGCACACTGCGGCGGATATAGAGCACCAGCAGCGCCGGCAGTATGCCGAGGGCAAACATGCCGCGCCAGCCGATATGGTCGAAGGCGAGCCAGTAGACCAGTGCGCCGATCAGGTATCCGGTCGGGTAGCCTTGCTGCAAGAGTCCCGAAACCAGGCCACGCGACTTGGCTGGAATCGATTCCATCGTCAGCGAGGCGCCGATGCCCCACTCGCCGCCCATCGCAATGCCGAACAAGGCGCGCACGACCAGCAGCACGGTCAGCGACGGCGCCAGCGCGGAAGCTGCTTCGAACACGGCGAACAGGATCACGTCCAGCATCAGCACCGGGCGCCGGCCGAAACGATCCGCGAGCCGGCCGAAAATCAAGGCTCCGAGCGGGCGCATCGCCAGCGTCAACGTGGTCGAGAACGCGACTTCGGCCACGCTGACGCCGAAATCGCGCGCCACTTCAGGGATGACGAAGACGAGCAGGAAGTAATCGAATGCGTCGAGTGTCCAGCCGAGGAAGCTCGCCGCCACGACATGGCGTTGCTGGGTGTCCAGGTTTCTCAGCGTCGACAGGAATCCCATTCCCCACCTCCCGTTTGCCGAATGCGAGGCTAGGCGGAACCTGAACGACCGTCAATGGCGATGATGCACTCCCGGCATTTCGCCTGTATACTGGGCGCCGATTCATCGCGTCGCCCTCCGTTCTTCCCTCCAGCCATATTGTTCGATCATCCGTGATCAAGAGCCCGCACATCCTGGTGCGGACTTCTCGACAATGTGACGGCACCACTCGGGTTCGATGCCTTTTCCGGCGCTTTGCCGGTTTTTTTCCGCAGCGCGGTTCTTGGGAACGCTCCGGTTTTTCGTTTTACCTGGAGCTTCCAATATGAGTTTCGAAACCCTCGGGCTTGCGCCCGCGTTGTTGCGTGCGCTTGCCGATCAAGGCTACACCGCACCCACCCCGATCCAGTCCGCCGCGATTCCGGTCGCACTGATTGGCCGCGACATGCTCGCCGGCGCCCAGACCGGCACCGGCAAGACTGCCGCGTTCGCCTTGCCCTTGCTGCAGCGCCTGTTCGTCGAGACCGCACCGGCTGCGGCCAACGGCAAGCGCCGCCCGCGCGCGCTGATCCTCACTCCCACGCGCGAACTCGCCGCGCAGGTGCACGACAGCCTGCGCGCATATGCCAAGCACATCAAGATGTTCAGCACGACGATTTTCGGCGGCGTCGGCATGGGCCCACAGGTTGACGCGCTGCGCCGTGGCGTCGACGTACTGGTCGCGACCCCGGGCCGCCTGATCGATCACATGGAACGGCGCACAGTGGATTTGTCCGGCATCGAGATCCTGGTGCTCGACGAAGCCGATCGTATGCTCGACATGGGCTTTCTGCCTGCGATCCGGCGCATTCTCGGCGTGCTGCCAAAGCAGCGCCAGACCCTTTTGTTCTCGGCTACTTTTGCCGACGAGATCAAGAAAATCGCCGCGCAATTCATGCGCAATCCGGCCGAAGTCCAGGTCGCCGCACGCAATAGCGTCGTGGCCACGATCACGCATCGCGTGCATCCGGTCGACGCTGCACGCAAGCGCGACTTGCTGCTGCACCTGATGAGCCAGGACAGCCGCCGCCAGACCCTGGTGTTCAGCCGCACCAAGCACGGCGCGAACAAGCTCGCCGACTTCCTCGAAAAATTCGGTTTGCGCACTGCCGCGATCCACGGCAACAAGAGTCAGGGCGCGCGCACCAAGGCACTGAAGGAATTCAAGGACGGCAAGGTCACCGTGCTGGTTGCGACCGACATCGCCGCGCGTGGTCTCGACATCGACCAGTTGCCCATGGTCGTCAACTACGACCTGCCGATGGTCGCCGAGGATTACGTGCATCGCATCGGTCGTACCGGCCGCGCGGGTGCGGAAGGCTTGGCGGTGTCACTGGTGGCACCCGAGGAAGCACCGCTGCTGCGCGACATCAAGCGTCTGCTCAAGCAGGATATCGCGCTGGAAAACATCGCCGGTTACGAGCCGAGCCGCCCGTTGAATTTCGATGGCCCGCGTCCAAGCAATGGCAAGCCGCGCAGCACGAATCACGCGCGCCGCCCGCATGCAAACGGCCCGAAGAAGCCGCACAATCCCGCCAACAAGAAGCCGCGCTTCTGGCAGGGCAAGCGCGATCAGCGCAAGGCGTAATGCTTTTTCCCTCTCCTGTCTGCGGGAGAGGGAAAACTCTGCGCACATCGTTACGGGCAATGCAGCCCGTTCGGCGTGGTCAAGCGCGTGATCGGCAGCGAGCCCGGTGCATAACCGGATTGTGTCGATTGCCAGGCGACCGTACCGTTGTTGCAATCGCTGAACGCGAACGTGATTATTCCCCACGACTGTTGTTGCACCGCCGCCGCATTGAAGTGCGGCGGAAACTGGCCGCCGGAACCGTCCGTACGAAACGCATTCAGCGTGGCCGTATTGCCGTTGATCGGCCCGCTTGCCGCGATCCAGTCGCGGCTGCCCGTGGGCGAGAACACGAACCATTCGGCAAGCAGCGTGCCGCCCGGCAACACTTCAAGGGAAAACCCGTGCCCGCTCTGGTCCGGGTTGTACCAGTTGCCGGTGATGCCGTTGCCAATCACAAATGACTCCGGTGGTTCTCCCGTCGAATTTCCGCCGACCACGAGCTGGAACGTCTGCGGTGAATTTGCTGCAGTGTTGACGAGCGGATCCGGATCCGGAATCCAGTTGACGCTGACCGTGTAAGTGCCCGCGGGCAACCCATCAATATCCTGTGCTGCGCGAATGACCAACCCCGGCGGCGGCGTTGCAAAACCATTGCCATCCTGCACAAACCACACATTGATCCTGCCGCCATCGGATGGATCTGGATAGCTATGCAAGTTCGGGGCAAAAACATAGCCCTGTGTCTTTACCGAACGTCCACTGTTGGGCCACACGGCATTGATGCTGAATTTCTGTCCCGCTTGGGGATTGGGCGGATCGAAGGTGAATGTCTGCGCGATGCAGCAATTCACGAGGAACACGGACAACGCCGTGGCATAGCGGAAAATGGACATGATCTTCCTCCAGATCAAACAACCATGTGTTACAGGTGCCTCCTGCCAGCAACGCAGTCAACACCGCCCCAAGCCCGACCCTACTACGGATAGCGCGCGCGTTCAATGAACAGACCAGCGTGCTGGGGAAACGTCACCGTCAGTCGCAAGTCTGGCGCAATCAACTGGCGGGCAATTCCAGCGCCGCAACGCAATCCTTCAAGCGCGGCCCGATGTAACAGTGTGCGCCGCAGGTTATCAATCCTGCGGCATGGAATTCACGCCGATACCAGTTTGCCGGCCGCGCGAGAAATCCTTCGCGGTCGCCTTCGGGTTCGTCTTCGCGCGCGAACAGCTCCAGAAATGCCACGCCGTCGAGCATGTCGACGAGCCCGCGCAAGCCGCGGCGAAATTCCGGCGTGCGCACGTAATGCAGCGTGTCGGAGCAGACAATCAAATCGAAATCCCGATCGAAGCGCAGGTGTTCGAGATCGCCGAACCTCGCAAGGCGCAGATTGCGCGAGCGCCCGTAACGCGCGATCGCGTACTCGCTGCCATCAAGACCGAGATATTCGACGGACGGCCGCAACTTGCGCAGCGGAGCGCGCCACACGCCCTCGCCGCAGCCGACGTCGAGTACGTTGACGATGCGCCGACCGAGAAAATATTCGGCCGTTGCCACGGCCAGCGCGACCTTGCGTTCCAGCTCGCTGCGCGACGCCACCGCGTGACGCGGGTGTCGATACCACTTGTCGAAGTAGGCGCGGTCGTAACGCTTTAACGACATCGTGTAAACATCATGACTTTACGCCGTATTGGAAAATAGGAGGAGGCTTGGCAACACAGCACATGCTGCAGTAGCAAGGCCCACCAATCCGGTTTGCATTGCAACATCGTTCGACACCACATCCATTGGTGGCGAAACACCCGACTAAACTCTTGGACGGCATCTTGGTTGAAGCAAAGCTCCCTTTGCCGTGAGTGGCCGAGCGTGCCGACCCAACTCCTGCGCTGCCCTTTCAAGACGTTCGATCAGATATGACAATTTCGCAACTCAAGCGAAAAATGTCGTCATGCGCAATCCGGTTGGCATCTTCGAATCGCAACACGTATTTCCCCGGCGTCGCAAATACCCGCCTGCGGACCAAGTCGTTGCCCGTCACCACATACCCTTCCAAATTTCGCAGGGGAATGACTAACGGCTCGTGCTTGTAGCGTTTTCCGAGGACATCGATTTTCCGCGGCGAATATCTCAGGTATACAAACTCATCCTGAGGCGTCAGGACGCCGAAATACGTTGGATGTCGGTTGTATCCGAAAGTGACGACCACCGATTCAGATGTCTGCTTGCAAGCAATGGGATTTGTAATGGCTGGAATTGCGGCATCTTCTGAACATGCAATGCCGGATGCGGCCAGCAAGGCCGAGGCGAAAAGCAATCGAATAAACATAGTCCCTCCAAAATTGGTTGGACTGATACGTACAGTTACCGCAACGCCGCGTTGATCTTCTCCAGCGCCTTCTTGCCCGGGCTCAGCTCCTTCGCTGCGAGCCGGTTCAACGGCGTGGACACCGTGTTCATGTGTCCGTGCAGGTCGTGTGCGTCCTCGTCGACGTAAAGCAAGCCGGTAACGACTTCGCCTTTCGCCGAACGCTCGTGCAGGTAATTCATCGCGGCGACGCGGTCGTGCGGACTGTAGCTCGCGGCGAGCTTGCGCAGGCGGATCACGTTGCCGTCGTGCTGGGTCACGTCGATCAGTTCACCGGCGGCATAGTCCACGGTGATTTCGTCACGGCCATCGATGAAGTCGAGGCGGTTCGCCGCTTCGTTGTGCTCGCGCACATAGTCGTAGCTCTTGGTGCTGCCCGGATGGTTGTTGAATGCGACGCACGGACTGATCACGTCGAGAAACGCCGCGCCCTTGTGCTTGATCGCGGCCTTGATCAGCGGCACCAGTTGCGGCTTGTCGCCGGAGAATCCGCGCGCGACGAAACTCGCGCCAAGCTGCAACGCCATGCCGACCATGTCCAGCGGCGAATCGGTATTGGTCACGCCTTTCTTGGATTTCGAACCCAGGTCCGCGGTCGCGGAGAATTGGCCCTTGGTCAATCCGTACACGCCATTGTTCTCGACGATGTAGACCATGTTCACGCCGCGCCGGATCGCGTGCACGAACTGGCCGATGCCGATGGAGGCCGAATCGCCGTCGCCGGAAACGCCCAGATACAACAATTCCTTGTTGGCGAGGTTCGCGCCGGTCAGCACCGAGGGCATGCGTCCGTGCACGGTGTTGAAGCCGTGCGAGGCGGACAGGAAATACGTCGGCGTCTTGCTGCTGCAACCGATGCCGGACAGTTTCGCCACGCGGTGCGGCTGGATGTCGAGTTCCCAGCAGGCCTGGATGATGGCAGCCGAAATCGAATCGTGGCCGCAGCCGGCGCACAGGGTCGACACTGCGCCTTCGTAATCGCGGCGCGTGAACCCGGCCGCGTTGCAGGTCAGGCTCGGATGATGCAGTTTGGGTTTGGCGATGTAGGTCATGAGTGCGCCGCCTTGGATTCGATCGACACGACTTTCGCCGCGTGCATGTGCTTGCCGATCGCGCCGGCGATGAAACGGGCGGTGATCGGCGTGCCGTCGTAGTGCAGGACAGGCACCAGCCGCGCGGGATCGATGCCGAATTCGTTGACGATAAGCGAGCGCAACTGCGCATCACGGTTCTGCTCGATCACGAACATATGATCATGTGCAGCGATGAATTGCGCGACGGGATCCGGGAACGGAAACGCGCGCAGGCGCAGCGCATCCACATGCAACCCGTCGGCATCCAAAGCCGCCAGCGCTTCATCCATCGCCGGGCTGGTCGAGCCGTAGTAGATCGCCCCGTAGCGGGTCTTGTCGTTCGCCGCGTGCAGGATCGGCTGCGGCACCAGAGCCTTCGCCGTATCGAATTTCTTCAGCAGCCGCTGCATGTTGTAGATGTAATCGTCGCCGCGCTCGGAGTAACGCGCCTCCGGATTCTTGCTGGTACCACGCGTAAAGAAGCTCCCACGCTTGGGGTGCGTCGCGGGATAGGTGCGCCACGGAATGCCGTCGCCATCGACATCCTTGTAGCGACCAAAATATTTTCCGGCTTCCAATTCCTCGGTCGTCATCACCTTGCCGCGGTCGTAGGCACGCGCATCGTCCCATTCGAACGGTGCGGTCAGGCGCTGGTTCATGCCGATATCCAGATCGGTCAGAACGAAAACCGGCGTTTGCAGTCGGTCGGCCAGATCAAGCGCCTGCGCGGAAAAGTCAAAACATTCACGCGGGTCTTCCGGGAACAGCAGTACATGCTTGGTGTCGCCGTGCGAGGCATAGGCGCAAGCGAGCACGTCGGATTGCTGCGTGCGCGTGGGCATACCGGTGGACGGGCCGCCGCGCTGCACATCGATGATGGTCACCGGAATCTCGGCAAAATACGCCAGGCCGATAAACTCGTTCATCAGCGAAATGCCCGGGCCGGATGTGGTCGTGAACGCACGCGCACCATTCCAGCCGGCGCCAACGACCATGCCGATCGAGGCGATTTCGTCCTCGGCCTGCACGATCGCAAACTTGTTTTCGCCGGTCTCGGCATCGACGCGAAATTTCATGCAGTATTTCTGGAATGCTTCGGCCAGCGACGACGACGGCGTGATCGGATACCACGCGCACACCGTCGCACCGCCGTAGACGCAGCCCAGCGCCGCCGCGGAATTGCCGTCGACGAAGACGCGCTCGCCGACCGCATTCGCGCGGCGCACCTTCAAGCCGATCGGCGCGAGGTGTTCCTTGGCGTAATCGCGGCCCAGATGCAACGCTTTGACGTTGGAATCGAGCAGCTTCTCCTTGCCCTTGTACTGCTCGCCAAAAAGCTTTTCGATTTCGGCAGGATCGATGTCGAGCAACACCGACAGCGCGCCGATATACATGATGTTCTTGAACAACTGGCGCTGGCGCGCATCCGCGTAAGTGCGGTTGCAGATCGCGGTCAGCGGCATGCCGATGACGTGGATGTCTTCGCGGAATTTCGACGCCGGCATCGGCCGCGTGTTGTCGTAGAACAGGTAACCGCCCGGTTCGATCTCGGCGATGTCCGCATCCCATGTCTGCGGATTCATCGCGACCATGAGGTCGATGCCGCCGCGCCGGCCGAGCCAGCCCTGCTCGGTCACGCGCACTTCGTACCAGGTCGGCAGGCCCTGAATGTTGGAGGGGAAAATGTTGCGCGGACTGACCGGCACGCCCATGCGCAGGATGGCTTTCGCGAACAGCTCGTTCGCCGAGGCCGAGCCTGAGCCGTTGACGTTGGCGAACTTGACGACGAAATCGTTGGTGGCTTGAATCGGTTTCACGCCGCCTCCTTCTTCGCGTGCTTGTGGCATCCCGGCCCCGCGTGCGTCATTTCGAGGAAGAACTTGCGCATGTCCCAGGCGCCGGTTGGGCAACGCTCGGCGCACAGCCCGCAATGCAGGCAGACGTCCTCATCCTTGACCATCACCCTGCCGGTTTTCAGCGAATCGGACACATACAAATCCTGCGTCAGGTTCAACGCCGGCGCGGACAGGCGCGTACGCAACACGTCCTCCTCACCATTGCCCGTGAACGTGATGCAATCCATCGGACAGATATCCACACAGGCGTCGCACTCAATGCACACGTCCTTGGTAAACACGGTCTGCACGTCGCAGTTCAGGCAACGCTGCGCTTCGGCGAGCGCGCTCTTGGCGTCAAAGCCGAGTTCGACTTCGGTCTTGATGCTTTTCAGCGTCTGCGCCTTGTCGCGCCACGGCACCGCATAACGCGCGTCGTTGGAGATATCGTTGTCGTAGCTCCACTCGTGAATGCCCATCTTCTGCGAGATCAGGCTGACGCCCGGTTCCGGCCGTTCGCGGATGTCCTCGCCGTTCAGGAACTTGTCGATCGACACCGCCGCGTCGTGACCATGCGCCACGGCCCAGATGATGTTCTTCGGCCCGAATGCGGCGTCACCACCGAAAAACACGTTCGGCAGCGTCGATTGCATCGTGGTCTTGTCGACCTTCGGCATGTCCCATTCGGAGTCAAACTCGATACCAATATCGCGCTCGATCCACGGAAACGCGTTCTCCTGACCGACCGCAATCAACACATCGTCGCATTCGAAGAATGCATCCGGTTCGCCGGTCGGGACCAGCTTGCGCCGGCCCTTGGCATCGTGCTCGGCGCGGACTTTCTCGAAGGTCATGCCGGTGAGCTTGCCGTTTTCGTGCACGAAAGTTTTTGGCACCAGATAGTTCAGGATCGGAATGCCCTCGTGCTGTGCATCCTCTTTTTCCCACGGCGAGGCCTTCATCTCCTCGAAGCCCGAGCGCACGATCACCTTCACGTCCTCGCCACCGAGGCGACGCGACGAGCGGCAGCAATCCATCGCGGTGTTGCCGCCGCCGAGCACGATCACGCGCCGGCCAATTTTCTTGACGTGCTCGAAATACACCGACGCCAGCCAGTCCAGGCCGATGTGAATGTTCGCGGCGGCTTCGCGCCGCCCCGGAATTTCCAGATCGCGACCGCGCGGGGCGCCGGAACCGACGAAGACCGCGTCGAACTTCTGCGCGAGCAGGTCCTTCATCGAATCGATGCGCGTGTTGCCGCGCAACTCGACGCCGAGGTCGAGGATGTAACCGACTTCCTCGTCGATCACTTCCTCGGGCAGGCGGAAGCGCGGAACCTGCGTCCGCATGAAGCCGCCGCCTTTCGCGTCGGCCTCGAACACGGTGACGTGATAGCCGAGTGGCGCAAGATCGCGGGCGACCGTGAGCGACGCCGGACCTGCTCCTACGCAAGCAATGCGCTTGCCGTTTTTCTTCGCAACGGGTTTTGGCATGCGCGCGCGGATTGCGTCGGCATCTTTATTGTCTGCGCAGACGCGCTTTAGGCGGCAGATCGCGACCGGCTCGGGCTTCTCACCGTTGTTTTCCTCCACGCGTCCGCGCCGGCACGCCGGCTCGCACGGGCGATCGCAGGTGCGGCCGAGGATTCCGGGGAAGACGTTCGATTTCCAGTTGATCAGGTACGCGTCGTCGTGGCGGCCGGCCGCGATCAGGCGGATGTACTCGGGAACCGGCGTATGCGCCGGGCACGCCCACTGGCAATCGACGACCTTGTGGAAGTAGTCGGGTTTGCGAATATCGGTCGGCTTCACGGACTGCTCCACGACAACGCTGTCGCCCCGAGTCTACCCGCGCGAAAGCAGTCTGAGAAGCCGCTTTTTTGCGGGATCAGCGACGCATGGCAATGCACTCGATCTCGACGCGCGCATTCATCGCCAGCCCGTTGCAACCGAACGCGCTGCGCACCGGCGGATTCTTCGGGAAGAATTTCTTGTACTCGGTGTTCATCGCCGGCCATTCGGCCATGTCAGCCAACATCACCGTGACCTTGACCACGCGCTCCATTGACGAGTTGTAGCGCGCGAGCACGCGGCTGATGTTTGCCAGCGCGTGTCGGGTCTCTTCGGCGATGCCGCCGCCGACAAGTTTTCCATTCGTGTCGGTGCCGATCTGTCCGGACAGGAACAGCATCTGGCCGACTTCCACGGCCTCGGAAAACGGCATTCCCGGAACCGCGGTAAACGGATGGAAAACGGGCTCGGCGTTCGTTGCGTTGTGCATGACCTTCCTCCTCTGGATGCGCTGTCGCATTGCAACACAAAATCCGCCACAATGCGCCGCCGCCGGGTATTTGCCGGCCCCCGGGAATGCCGATGCTGTACCAATTGCACGAATTCAACCGCAACCTGTTCAATCCGCTGCTGGCCTGGTCGCAGACCAGCGCGAAGATGCTATCCACTCCCGAGAGCTGGCTGTCGCAACTGCCCTTCGCGCAACGCGCCGCCGCCAATTGCGAACTGGTCTACCGGCTCGGCAAGGGTTAGTAAAAACCCGTACTCGGGATGCAAACCCGCGCATGTCCCGGCCCAGGGGACGCCCCCCCCTCACGCGCGCCGTTTGCCA
>OEIU01000437.1_pt1 | contig 39424 bp, 32 predicted proteins | sample 1539221 | NCBI WGS metagenome assembly OEIU01 (sample SAMN03792071, study PRJEB22550) | activated sludge metagenome | feature: wastewater treatment plant; material: activated sludge; isolation source: Wastewater treatment plant of a petroleum refinery complex | place: Argentina: Zarate | collected...
CACCTGGACCGAGTCTGGCCAGACACCGGCCCTGCCGAAAGTCTCTAGCAGCCCAAATTGGGCTAGCCATCTACAGGCAAGCAGTAGGCGTTGCCGTACGACGGTCCAGTCCCGGCGAGGGCCCCGGACGGGTCATACGGGCATCTCGTGCCGCTTGAGTGAAGCCGCAGCGGGCATGACCAGCCAGTTCCCGCTAGGCGTTCCAGTAAGGGACGGCCCCAGATCGCCGATGTGCTGCGTGAGTCAAGGCCCGCTCGTGCCTACCCGTCGGTCTGCCGTCGAGGTACGCCCTCTGCCTACCGCCCATCCGGCCTCGACGGTCCCGGCGACGGCGAGCCCGAAGACCAGGTGCGCGATGACTCCGCGGAGGTGCGTGCTGAGCGGATAGTCGAGGTTTGCTGCGGAGAACCCGAAGGCGGGGGTGATGAGTTCGTCGGCGACGATACTCATGGCCGCACCGGTCGCGAGCCCGGCGATTGGCGGAGACCACCCGGTGCTACGCCGCAGGAGGGGATAGAGCGGCGCCCACTGGATGGCCAGGCCGTGGTGGAAGGCCAGGCTCAAGCGATCCAGCTGCTCGTCGCTGAGATCCAAGCCGACGCGGCGGCTGAGCTTCTCTGCTGCGACCCGGTACGGCGGTCCCGGGCGTACGGCGTCCTCGCGCACTCGGTCAGCTGCGGACTCCATGTCGTACAACTTCATGCTGACCGGTTCCATGGCCTTGGTGCCGACGTATCCCGCGGCGACGGCCAGGACCAGGTCAAGGGCGGCTTGTCGGATGTGCACCGTTCCTCCAAAGGTCGCGTTGAAAGGTTGTCACGGCGGCTGAGCATCCGCGCCGGGATGTAGCCGTGGTGTGCCTGCTAGTCACGCCATCCCGCGGCGTCGGGCTGGGTCGCGGGCCGACGGCAACGGCTTCGCGACCGCGGCGGCTGAGTTGTGCTCGGCGACGACACGTCCGCGAGGCGAGCCTGATGAACGGGCGGCCCGGAAGGTCAGAGGGCTCTCACAGCATCGAGCCCAGGTCGGACCCGGTGGTGGGGTAGGCGGCTGTCGCGGATTTGAGTTGCCGAGTGGTGAGGCCGAGCTTGATGGCCAGGCCGAGGGTGTTGATCAGTTCGCCGTATTCGGGTCCGAGGAGGTGGGCGCCGACGATCTGGTCGTTGGTCTGGTCGATGAGGATCTTCGCGGCTGCGGTTGTCTCCCCGATGCGGTAGTTGGAGTACCAGTCGCTGGTGTCGTTGTAGCGGACGATGAGGACGATGCCGATGTCGCGGGCCTCGGCCTCGAGCATGCCGACGCGGGCAAGTTCAGGGATGGTGAAGACCGCGGTGGGGATGCCTGAGTAGTCCGGGGCCGTGGTGGTGTCCTTGAGCATGTTGGAGGCGGCGACCTTGGCTTCGGAGACCGCGACCGGGGTGAGCGGCATTCCCGCTGTGTCGGCTGAGTCCCCGGCCGCCCAGACGTGGGGATTCGTGATGCTCTGCAGGTAGTCGGCGACGTGGATGCCGTGCTCGCCCCACTCGACGCCCGCGGCGTCGAGTCCCAGGTCAGCCAGGTCCGCGACGCGTCCGGCGCCGTGGACGACGAGGTCGGTCTCGACCGTCTCCTGGTCACCGTCGCGTTCCAGGGTGACCTGGTAGCCATCACCGGACGGCCGTACCTCGCGGATAGTGGTGGTGCGGCGCAGTTGGATACCGATCTCGTGGCCACGGTCGACCAGCAGCTCGACGAGGTTCGGGTCGAAGTTCTTCAGTGGGCGCTCGCCACGGTCGACGATGGTCGGCGAGCTGCCGGCACGGACGGCGATGTGGGCGAACTCGAAGGAGATGAAACCGCCGCCGACGAACAGAATCCGGGAGGGGAGGTGCTCGAGGTTCAGGAAGTCGGTGCTGTCGATGAGGTGCTCGTGGCCCGGGAAGTCCAGGGGGCGGGGGCGGGCGCCGGTGGCGACCAGGAAGCGGTGTGCGTCGTAGGGGGTGCCCTCGATCTCCAGTTGGCGTGGGCCGGTGAACCTGGCGCGGCCGTGGAGGGTGGTAACCCCGTTGCCGGTGAGGCCGTCCTCCACGTTCTGGGGCACCGGGTCGGTGAAGCCGCGCTTGTGCTTCATCAGGTCGGCCCAGTTGATGGAAAGGTCAGCGTCGTCGATGCCCTTGCCGCGCATCAGCCGTGCGCTGTCGATGACCTCGGCCCCGCGGCGCAGGATCTTCTTCGGATCGCACCCCCGCAGCGCGCAGGTGCCTCCGTAGGGCAGGGAGTCCACGATGGCCACCTTCCATCCCTGCGCCGCGCACTTGTTGGCGGCGGCGACACCGGCCATGCCGGCGCCGATGACGATCAGGTCGAACTGTTCATTCATCTGCATCTCTCCATAGTGGAATGGTTGTAAGAGGCGGTGGGTTGGGGCGACCAGGTAGGTGTTTGGCGATCCGTTGGCGACGCGCAGCAGCCAGCTACCCTTCAGGTACGTGCTGACGAGCTCGATCTGACCGCCGCGCGGGCGGGCGGCAAGCCCGGGCCCAAGCGCCGCGGTGCAGCATCCACGCTGCGGCGAAGAACGCGGCAGCGCCGAGGAAGAACGGCCAGGACGCGGGCCCGTTCACGCTGGCCCCTGCGGTAGTTGCAGCCGTACCGGCGCCGGCCACGGCCAAGGGGGCGCCACAGCAGAGGCCGAGCATCGCCAACCCTGCTCCGATGAAGGCGGCCACAGCGCCGAGCCCTGCCGCGATGACCGCGAACAGCCGCAATGCGAGACGGCCGGCGGCTCCGGCAAGGTGGGGTGAGGTGGCTGTCGGCCTCACCGCGAACGGCCCTCGCGACGATCCTGGTCGCGCGCGGGTGTCTCCGGTCGTGTGAGCGCGTGGGCGCAGCAGCCCCCGGGATCGGTCACCATCGGATCCGCGGCCTCCCCCGGGTCGGTGATGCGGCTGGTTCGGTGGTGGTGAATGACCACCGCGAGCGCGAGCAGGACGCCTCCCGTCGCGGACAGGGCGATGAGCGTGCCGTGGGCTTGCACCCAGGTGGCGGCGGTGGCGGCGACGCCGGTCAGGCCGGTGCCGCTGGTCGCGCGGTCACCCGTCACTGCGGTCGGGTACCAATACCAGATGAGGTAGGTGCCGGTGACCGCGAGCACGATCGCGGTGAATGTGGGGCCGTACCGGGCCAGGGAGGCCGTGCCCCGGGTGAGGGCGGTGCCGGCGATGGCGGTGGCGATGGCGAGGAGCAGCAGGACGGTGGCTGCCCCGGCGGCATAGACGGCGAAGACCACGATCAGGCCGGTGTAGGTGGCGGTGGCCTGGGCCTGAGCGATGACCGCGAGGAGCACCCCGAAGGTGCACGATAGCGAGGCCCCGGCGAACCCGACGCCGTAGGCGGCCGATTGGCCCACCCCGTGGCCTCGCGCTGCGGGCTTCGCGCCAATGCCGGGCAGACGGAGGCCCAGTGAGCGACCGGTGAGCATCGCCCCCGCGAACAGCAGCAGCACCACTCCTGTGGCCAGCCCGAGCCAGGGCGCCGCTTTGATGACCGCGTGGGCTCCGGCGCTCACGATGAGTCCGACGGCCACCAGGGTGCCGGCGAACCCGATGGTCAGCGCGACTCCGGACGGCAGGGCCCGGGCTAGGCGGCCCGCCAGGGCGGTGTGGTGGGTGGTGTCTCCCAGGGAGAGGGTGATCCAGGCGGGCAGGAGCGCGAACCCGCAGGGGTTGACGGGGGCCACCATGCCGGCGGCGAAGGCAAGCGCAAGCAGCCCGCCCATCAGCCCGTCACCTTGTCCAGCTCGGCACGGATCTTCTCGGCGTTGGGCTCCACGCCCCGGAAGACCACTTTGCCGTCGGGGTCGACGATTACCACGGTGCTCAACTGGGTGACCCCGTAGCGGGCGGTCAACGTGCCGTCGGGGTCACTGGCGTAGGCCAGGGCGGTGGCGTCGTAGTCCTTGAGGAATCCTTCGATGTCCTTGGACGTCTCGTAGGCGGCCACGTCGATGACCCCGAAGTCCGCCGCCTTGGGATCCTGGGCCCGCGCCTGGGCCAGGGCGTTGGCGGTGGGTCCGCAGCCGCCGCACTCGACGGAGAAGAACAGCAGCACGCTCGGACGCTCACCGGGCAGCGTGATGGAGCTGCCGGCGATGGTGCGGGCGGTGAAACCTGCCGTGGAGGCGCCTCCGTTACCTGCCGGGGAGGGGTTGTCCTTGGTCAGGCCTCCACAGGCGGTCAACAAGACGGCGAGCACGCTGATCATGCCCAGCGCAGTGAATCGGCGCCGAAATGGGCGGGCGCGGCGAGCGTTACCGGTGCGATCGGGAATGTCAGTGGGGTGCACTGGTCAGCGGTCCTCTCCTCGGGCGCGGCCCGGCGTGGATTCGTTCCGGGACGGGTGGGGTGCGCAGCAGTCGTCGTCATCGCGCTTGTGCCGTCGTGGGACGGCCAGCACCGCAACGACGACGAGCAGGACGCCTGCCGCAATCACCCACGGGCTGCGAATGAACCCGCCAATCCCAGCGAGTGCTCCGCCGGCGATGAGGAGGGGAAGGGCGCAGCAAGCGACCATGAGCAGCCCGGCTCCAGCGGCCATGAGCAGGCCACCGCCACCTGGTTGGTTGTCGCGGTTTGATGCCATGGGTGTTCCCTCTCTCGTTCTCTCGTCGGCCCTCTCGTCGGCCTTGTGTCAGCAGCAGTGGGGGTCCTCGGACCCGGCCGGGTCGGCCTGGATCCGGCCAAGCAGGCTGGCGGTGAGGGCGACGCCGAGCTGGAAGGCGTCGGCCACGGTGACCACTTCGGCTTCGGGGTGCCCGGCGAGCCAGTCCGCCGCGTCCTGGGGGGAGGTGAAGTAGTGCACCTGGTTGCAGAATGAGGAGCGGATCGAGGTGATCTCGTCGGGGTTGAACAGGGACACCACAGCCGTGGAAGGCTCGACGCTGGTGACACCGCCGGCGGGGTCAACGCTCACCCGGATCGCGTCACCGCCGACCGGCGAGACCGACTCGATGCGGGCGGCGCGTTCGAGCAGGGCGGGGAACATCAGGGTGTCGAGGGCACACCAGGTGTAGAGCTCCTCGCCGGCCACGGTGAACCGGTGCGCGGTGGGGCGCAGGGTGAGGCCTTGGCCGATGATCCGGCCCTGGTCGTCGTACTCGGTGTCCGGCACGGCGGCCAGACCACGGCGCACGTCGTCGACGGTGCGGCCGGATGCGGCGGCGAGTTGCTCGAGGGTGACGGGCTCGCCGTCCACGAGCAGCCGCAACAGCGGGACGAGCAGGCCTGCGTCCAGGCCGGTCTCCTCGGGCCGGGTGAGTCGGTCGGTCAGGTCGGTGCTGAGGTCGACACGTGCGTTGGCTCCGTTCTTGTCGGGGTGAGAGTGCCCTCGGGTGCGGGGTCAGGCGCAGCAGGACAGCTTCGAGACGTCGGCGCTGAAGGCCTTGGCGGCGATCCGGATGCCCTCGGTCATGGTCAGGTAGGGCGCCCACGCCTCGGCGACCTCGGTGATGGTCTTGCCCAGGACGTGGACGCCGGCGGCGGCGAGTTCGCCTGCGTCTCTGGCGACCGCGGTCAGGCCGAGGATCTCGCCGGTCTCGGCGTTGGCGACCAGCTTGATGAACCCGCGGGTGTCGCGGTTGACCAGCGCCCGGGGTACGTAGTCCAGCGGAAGTACCTGGCAGTCGCAGCGGATCCCGGCCTCGAGGACCTGGGCCTCGGTCATCCCGACTGCCCCGATCGCGGGACTGGTGAACGTCACCCTCGGCAGCCGGCTGTATTCGACGGACCGGTCGGCGGCGCCGAATGCGTTCTCGGCGACCATCGTGCCGTGGTGGGCAGCGACGTAGACGAACTCGGGGTGTCCGGTCACATCGCCGGCGGCCCAGATCCGCGGGTTGGAGGACTGCAGTTGGTCGGTGACAACGACTTGGCCGGCCTCGCCGGTCTTCACCTCCACCGCGTCGAGGTTGAGGCCGTCGGTGACCGGACGCCGTCCGAGCGCGACCAGGACCTGGTCGGCGCGGAACTCCTGCACGCCCCCGGACACCTCGGCGGTCACGACGACCTGCCCGGTAGCCCCGTCGCGGGTGACCCGGCTCAGGACGGCGCGGCGGACCACCCGGATGCCCTCGTCAGCGAAGACCTCTTGCAGCGCCTTGGAGACCTCCGGCTCCTCCTTCGAGGCCAGCCGCGATCGCACCAACATGGTCACCTTGGAGCCCAGCCGGGCGAACAGTTGGGCCTGCTCCAGGGCCACGTAGCCGCCGCCGAGCACCAGGAGCGAGTCCGGAACCTCGGTCAGCTCCATCGCCGTGGTCGAGGTCAGGTAGCCGACCTCCGCCAGACCGGCGGTCGGCGGGGCCCAAGCCTGGGCGCCGGTGGCGACCAGGTAGTTCTCGGATTCGATCACCTCGACGCTGCCCTCGGCTGCGGTGACCTGGAGGGCCGGTGCGTCTGGGGTGCCGGTGAAGCTCGCCTCACCTTGGCGGACCTGCCAGCCGTAGGCATCGGCCACGTCGACGTACTTCTCGCTCCGCAGGGCCTCGACCAGACCTTCCTTGCCGCCGATCAGGCCCGGCATGTCGACCGCGGAGGCGGTGGTGGCGATGCCGGGGAACCGGGTGCTCGCGTCAGCGGCCACATGGCGGGCCTCGGCCGCGGCGATCAGCGCCTTGGACGGCACACAGCCGGTGTTCACGCAGGTGCCGCCGAACGTGCCACGCTCGACCATCACCACCGACTTGCCCAGCGTGGTCGCGCGGATGGCGGCGGCGAACGCCGCCCCACCCGACCCGATCACCGCCAGGTCATACCTCGAACCCATGCCAGTACCTCCCCGGTCGGTTGGGAAACTCACTTGATACGGCGATACTGGACCTTCCAGTACAGGGGAAGGTCAAGGGAGACCTGCGACACAGGAGGCGCGATGCGGATCGGGGAGATCGCCGACACGGCCGGCACCACCACCAAAACGCTGCGGTTCTACGAAGACCAAGGGCTGCTCCCGCCGACTGAGCGCACCCCGGCCGGCTACCGCGACTACACGCCCGAGACCGTCGCCCGGATCGATTTCATCCGCCGCGGCCAGGCGGCCGGACTCACGCTCGCCCAGATCCGACGGATCCTCGACATCCGCGATCGAGGACAAGCACCCTGCGACCACGTCCGCGACCTGCTCGACGCACGTCTGACGGAAATCGAGCAACAACTCGCCGGGCTCGCCGCGCTGCGCGACACCATCGCCGAGCTACGCGACCAAGCGGCCCGGCCCGAACCCGAGCTGTGCAACCCCGACCAGGTCTGCCGCTACCTGTAGGCCGGGGGCTGTCAGGTCGCTAGTTGCACAACGCAAGAGCGCCAGCCGGTGCGCACGCTTTCCGGATGGGGCATGGTCCCGCGAAGCGTCCGGTACGGAATCGTGACTATGCAGGCGTGACCGGTGCGGCACGCCGACACTTTCGGAGCGCGAGCTGGAGGCGGTCCGCGTCGACCGTGGCCGGCCACCGATCCCCATTCGGAACGAACACTGGCGTCTATCCGCCGCCAGTCGACGTACTGCTCCGGCAGACGAGCGCGCTCAGTGGTCGCCTGCGAGATAGTCGGCCAATGGTCCGGATGAGGGCCGGCGGCGCCACCACCAGCCATCCTTGAGCTCGATCCGGTAGTACCGCCCTAGAAGGCCGCCCTTGTCTTCGACCGTGGCTAGCCGGAACGATTCGTCGGCGAGGCGATTTGTCCGTCGAGCGTGCTGCGCAGGCCGCTCGACGCACGCGCGGCGACCTGCTTGTGGACCCCGTCCAAGAGCTTGCTGCAGTCGCGGGAGCTGACGAGGAGCCGCTCGACCCGGGGACGGAGCAGGCCGCCGTCGATCTTCTGGTTCGGCCGTCCCCGGTACTTCTTGGTGTCGATGACGTAGATCCCTGAGCGCGTCACGGCCAGGTGGTCGATGTTCGCTCTACTGCGGGGCAGCGGACGGTCGTGCAGCAGCCGGAGGGTGTCATCGGCCAGGTTGTCCAGTCCCCGACCGAGTCTCTCTTCGCCCCGCGCGCCGGTGTACCAAGCGGTCGTGGACTGCGGGTCATCCGAGAGGGCGAGGATCAGGCCGCCCAACCTCGGATGCGTAGTGCGGATACGCACCTCACGAGCAGACCGTCGCCGTTCGAACTCGCGCCGCGCCGACGCGCCCGCCGTTCCGGCGAGGACCTCTTGCGGGTCATTACTTGACAGCCCGGAGTTGACGTAGGGGGCGGGGACCTGGGCGTCCGGCTTCTCATGTCTGACGCATCGCACAGTCTTGGTTCCACGCTCGAAATCGCGTCGGCCTTCGCCGCAAGGTCCGCTCCACACACTCGGCACGTCCCGGCGTAGCGCAGCCGCATGCGCTTGTCTTGGGGTTCCCCCTGCACGTCCTCACGATATGGCGGCATAGCCCCACTTCGCTGGTGGATGACGCATTCCGCTGCCAGCTGGAAGTCGCGCTGCCGAGCACTCCTTTCGCGGTGGATGTCGCAGTGCTGGCGGGCGCGCGCTCGCTCAAGGCGTCTGTCCGCCTGTCGTTTGGCGAAAGGATCTCGACGAGTTGGGGGACTTTGTATCGCTGCAGGTCACAGCGTTGTACCCCCTCCTTCAGCGCTTCGTACCCCCCACCCCGGGGGACGACCATGGGGACGAACTCGGTGACGTCCGCTCGCGACCTTTCTGCCGTACCCACTCGGCGGAAGGAGCGCGAGATGAACGTCGCAATGCACTTGGGTGTGGCCGATCCCGACAGCGAGGTTTTGCTCGCTGGCCGCAGTCGCTGGCCGGAATGGCAGCGGGACTGCGCGGCCCTCCGGCCCATTGACGAGCTGGCGGACCTTCCTGGCTGGCTCCGCGCCGCCGACCGCGAGAGCGCAGACCGGGTGATGCTGGCCCTCGCGGAGCTGTCATCGCCGCACGGTGGCGACGACACCACCGCCACCGGAATGCTGACCTGGGTGCTGGTCCCAGGAGCGGTCCTGCTGGCGTTCCGCCTCTCACCGTTCAGCAGGCGCATCGACGAGATCCTCGCCGCGCAGCTGTGGCTCGAGGCCCGGACCTTTCCCTGGCAGCACGGACACAAGGTGGCCGCCAACATCCTGATGAACACCCGCCGTCGCGTCCTGCGCGACCTCGGCGTCACCGACGCCGCCGCTGCCAGGGTGATCCCGCTGCCGCCCACCGCCGACGTCTGGACCGAAGCCGTGAGCGACGCGGGCTGTGTCGAGCCGGCGCCCGAAGATGAGCTGGCAGAGATCCTCACGGTGGCGAGGCGTCAGGGCGTGCTCAGCGAGGACGACATCGACCTCCTGCTCAGCCTGGCGGGCGCCGCCGACGCAGCGAAACCCGCCCGCTCGGGAAGGGGCCACGCCGGCCTCATGGCGCCGGCGGCATCCGACGTCGTGGCCGCCGCACGCGGCGTCTCGTCCCGGACCGTGCGTCGCCGCGCTCTCCACTCGGTGACCGCCCTTCGAGCCGTCTGCCACGCCCAGCAGCCCACCCTCGCGTGAGATGTCCACCTGCCTGACCCGCCCCGCATTCGGCGCCGAGGTGATGACGATGATGGACCAGGCCGAGCTCGACCGGCTGCTCGCGGTGGCAGGGAGTGAGACCGAGGCGCTTGCTGCGCTCGTCGGCTGCGTCGACCGCCTCAACCAGGTGCACGCCGCGCGTGCCGCCCTGGCCCGGCTCGACGCACCCAGCCTGCGCGCGGCCATCGAGGCGCGACGAGCGGCCCTCGGCAAGTGGCGGCCACGATGACCGCGACGCAGGCACACAGCGCGACACCGACCACCGCTGTCAGCGTCCAAGAGCTCAAGCGCGCCTGGCGCGCCATCGAGGCCGGCGAGTTCCGAAGCCCCCCGTCGAGCTCCCTCGTGGGAGGCGAGAGGTCGCGCCACGCCTGGGCTTCGGTCGAAAGGGTGCTGACGGTCGTCGGGTGCATCGGGTCATCGGGAGCGACGACTCTGGCTCTGGCCCTCGCCAGTGCGGCGGAGGGGCCGTCCCGGGTCATCGAGTGCTGCACCCCCACCGCGTCCGGGCTGGCGTCGGCGCCGACCGAGGAACTGGGTCCGCACGACAGCGGATGGTCACGAGGCACCCGCGGCGACGTTCTTCTCGAACGAGGCACCAGGACTCTCGGCACCGCGGACGCGTTGCCCGCCCCCGTCGAGCCGGACAGGGCGCAGGCCCTGACCGTGCTGGACGTCGGCTGGGAGCTGGGCCAGCTGCTCGCCGGCCAAGGCTGGCTCCGCGACCACGTCATCCGCGCAGACCATGTCGTCGTCACGACGACCGCCACCATCCCCGGGCTGCGACGACTCGAGGGAACCCTCTCCCTGCTGACCGGTTCGAGCGCCACGGCCGCGGTCCTGGGACCCATCCGCCGCAAGTGGCCCCGCGGGCTCGAACACAGCCTCGGATCGCTGACGCGACAGCTCGACCAGCGCGATGCGATCCACGGCATCCCCTACGACCACGCCCTCGCCGTCCGCGGCCTCGACTCCACCCCGCTGCCTGCACCCCTGCTCAGCGCAGCCGACCTCATCCTCCGCGCCACCGTCGCCGGACCCACCACGAAGGACACCCCGTCATGACCACGCTCACGCGCCACCTCACCACACTCGCGCAGGTCTGCCCCGTCGCACCCCCCGGGGCGCAGCGCTACGCCGACCAGCTCATGGGGTACGTCCTGTGGGGCACGATCATCCTCTTCGTCCTCGGTGTCGTCGTCGGCATCGGTGCCATCGTCGCCGGCCGCATCTTCGGCATGCCGCACGCGTCCAAGGCCGGGATCGTCGGCGTCGTCGTCGTCTTCCTCGCCGTCATCGGCTACCTGGTCCTGCCCGGCATCGTCCGCGCGATGACCGGGGCAGGGTGCGTCTGATGCTTCGCACCGACCAGGCCACCGACGACGGCGGATGGGGCCGCGGCCGCCTGCTGGCCCCCTCGCCGTCGGACTGGCGGCGGCACTGCTGCTGGTCGCTGGCCTCGGTCTCGCGCTGTACTACGGGCTGCGCGGCACCGACCCCCAGCAGGCAGCCGATTCCCAAGACATACGGCGGGCGACCGCGGCATCTGGGGCCAGCTACCGCGACCAGGTCGCGGCCGCGCCGATGCTGCAGGTCACGCCCGCCGACGCCCGCAGCGGTGTGCCCGCCGCCACCCCGGGTCCGGTCATCGACGTGCCCCCCGCCACCACCGTCGGCCCGGCACAGGTACCCACGGGCTTCCCACAGACCCCCGAGGGCGCCGTCGGGCAGCTTGCCGCCATCGAGACGACCGTGCTCGAAGGCATGTCCATCGCCCAGACCAACCAGGTCCACCAGCAGTGGGCCCTACCCGGCGCCGTCGACATCGCCGAGTGGCCACTGATCATGAACGTCCAGAGCTTCCTCTCTGCTGCCGGCCAGAACCAGGCCAAGGACCCGACCGTCGCCGTCACCGCCACTCCGGTCGCGGGGCAGGTCAAGGCCACCGACGACTCCGACTGGGTGCTCGCCTGCGTCCTGCTCGACATCCGCGCCACCATCACCACCGAGGCACGCATCGCCTACGGCTACTGCGAACGCATGCAGTGGCAGCCTGGCGGAGACGAAGGTGGCCGCTGGATGCTCGCGCCCGGCGCACCGGCCGCGGCCGCCCCGTCGACCTGGCCCGGGACCGACATCGCCTTCGAGGCCGGCTGGCGCACCTGGGCCACGAGCGACGAGACGGACTAGCGGCATGGACATCCTCAACCCCTTCACTTACCTCGGCTCGGCCGCCGGCAAGGTCGTCGCCGACGGCTGGACGGCCGCGATGCTCGGGCTCTGGAACGCCGGGCTGTGGTTGCTGAAGCTGGTACTGACCCTCGTCGACGCCTTCACCGTGCCCGACCTGACCGAGGGCGGACCGGCCGCGCAGATCTATCGGATGACGTTCTGGATCGCCGCAGCGCTCGTGCTGATGCTGACCGTGGTCCAGCTGGCCGTGACCGCCGCCCGGCGCGACGGCAAGTCGATGGCGAGGGTTCTCGTCGGGACCGGCCAGTTCGTCGCTGTCTGGGCCGGCTGGATCGCCCTCGCTGTGCTTATCGTCGCCGCCTGCGGCGGGCTCACGCGCGCCCTGATGGGGGAACTGCTGCACATCGACAGCTGGGCGCAGTTCGAGCCGCTCGGCACGCCCATCTCGGTCGAGGACATCACCGACGGCACCGTCGCCACCGTCCTCGGCTTCATGGGGATCTTCCTCGTGTTCGCGGCCATCGGTCACCTGCTCGTGATGCTGACGCGAGCCGGCGCGCTCATGGTCCTGGCCACCACGACCCCTATCGCCGCCGCCGGCCTGGTCAGCGACGCCGGGCAGAGCTGGTTCTGGAAGAGCCTGCGATGGTTCATCGCCGCCGCGTTCACCCCCGTCGTCATGATCCTCGTGCTCGGCATCGGTGTGCAGATGGTCTCCGGGGTCGCCACCGGCATGACCGACGACCTCCAGAACGCCATCGGCACGGCCGTGCCTGGGGTCGTCCTTATCTGCATCGGCTGCTTCAGCCCGCTCGGGTTGTTCAAGCTGCTCGCGTTCGTCGACCCCGGCACCAGCTCCGGGTCCGCGTTGCGAGCCGGGCTCGCCGCCCAGGGCGGCGTCAGCGGACTGCTCGGCAGCGGGGGACAGGGCGCTGCCGCCTCGACCGCCGCGTCGAGCACCGACGCCACCGGGCGCTCCCAGGCCGAGGGGTCGGGGGAGGACGCGACCAGCGCCCGCTTCAACGCCGGCGCGCGCGGGCTCATGGGCACCGTCGGTGGCGTCGTTGGGCAGGCGGTCGGCGCCGGCTTCGGCGCCATGGAGAGCATCGGCTCCCGCGGAGCCGCCGTCGGCGCGGACCTGACCAACCAGATGGGCGTCGGGCACAACAACTACGTCCCCGACTTCAGCCGCAGCAAGTCCCAGTCGGGGCCGAGGCGCAGCAGCTCGAGCGAGGACGACAACCCCGAGGTCAACGGCAGCGGACCCGACGACACCCCCGACCCCGGCTCCGGCGGCACCGGCGTCCCGTCGGCGCCGGCGCCACCGATGCCCAGGCCGCCCACACCCGCCAGCGTTCCTGGCGGGGGCGGCGCGGGAGCAGCAGGCGCCGAGGGCGGCGCGGCAGCCGGTGGCGAGGCCGCAGGCGCAGCGGCCGCCGTCCCCATCGTTCCCGTCTGACCCCGACCTCGACCGTCACTTCGACCTCCGATCTCCGACCGACTCTGACAAGGAGACGCCATGTCCGCGATCTACAGCGACTACAGCCGAGCCCGGATCGGCTGGTTCTTCGGGCTGTCCGGCTGGCAGCTCGCGGTCGTCGCCCTCTCGACGATGCCGGTGTTCTGGTCCGTCCAGTCCGGCGCCTGGGTGTCGGCCGCCCTCTTCCTGGTGCTCTGGCTGATCATCGTCCTGGTCACCGTGACACCCGTCCGCGGACGCTCCGCCTTCGGCTGGGTGACCGCCTCGCTCGCCTTCGCGGTCGGCGGGCTCACCGGGTGGACCCGGTTCAGGTCCAAGGCCGCCGCGGGTCGCGCTGACTCCCTCGACGAGGCGGACCTGCCCGGTGCGCTGCACGCCGTCCAGGTCCACGACGGTCCGCCGCACGGGGCGTCCTTCGCGCGCGTCGCGATCATCCAGAACCACGCTGCCCGGACCTGGGCCGTCACCGCGGCCGTGGTCCACCCCGGCATCGGGCTTCACGAGCTGCACGACCGGCAACGCCAGGGTCGCGGCCTGAGCGACCTGCTCGACATGGCCTGCCAGACCGAGCTCGTCGACGAGATCCTCGTCCTGGTCCGCACCGTCCCCGAGGACGGCGCCGAGCGCGACCAGTGGCTCGCCCGTCACCGCCGCGCCTCCGGGGCACCGGCGGTGCGCCAGGTCAACGACGAGCTGCAGCAGACCCTGACCCGCGCCAGCGTGCGCACCGAGTCCTTCGTCACCGTCGTCATCCCCGAGGGCCGACTCGCCAGGCACGCCAAGGAGTCCGGCGGCGGACTCGAGGGACGCGCCCGCGTCATCTACGGCCTGCTCGGCGAGCTCGAGGCACAGCTGCGCGGCGGGGTCGGGATGACCAGCGTGAAGTGGCTGACCAGCCCCGATCTGGCGCTGGCGTGCCGCACCGGCTTCGCGCCGGGGGACCGGGCCGGGATCATCGACGCGCTCGGCGCCCGCCAGCACGACCCCAGCGTGAACGCCGACGTCCCGTGGGCCATGGCCGGCCCGTCCGGCGCCGACCCCGTCGCCCGGCACTACAGCCACGACGCGTGGAACAGCATCAGCTCGACCATCAAGCTTCCCGTCAGGGGCGCCGCGATGGGGGCCCTGCTGCCGGTGTTGACCCCGACCGAGCCGGGAGAGCGGCGGTCCTTCCTCGTGGCCTACCCGATCCTCAGCCCGTCCGCCGCCGGACGGCAGAGCGCGACGAGCGAGTGGGCGGCCGACATCGGCGAGGAGCTGCGCAACAAGGCCCGGATGAAGCAGAACGCCAAGGCCAGGGACGAGGCCGAGAAGGTCCGGCGGCTCGACACCAAGCTCGCCCGCGGGAACTCCCTGACCCGCCCTTACGCGGTCTGCACCGTCACCGTGCCGAAGACGGCGCGGGTCTCGGAGTTCGGCCGCCGCCTCGACGCCTCCGTCCGTCGGGCCGGGTTCGCGCCGCTACGACTGGACCTCGCCCAGGACCTCGCCTTCGCGGCGTCGACAGCCCCGCTGGGGCTCAGCCTGACCCGGACGGCGGGCTGACGCGTGGGCCGGACCGTCCGCTCCGCCGACCGCCGCCAGCCCGCCGGACGTGGTGTCCCCAGGCTGCTCGCCGACTTCGGCCACGACCTGCCCTCGCTGCCCACGCCGAGCACCGCGACCAAGGAGGCGCGCCTGTTCCGGCACGCACCCCGGCGAGGACCGAGACGGGCCGGGGCCGGCTGGGCACCCGCGTCACCGCCCGTCGCCAGCTGGCGGATGACGTCCGACCAGGCCCCGGTGCTCTGGCCGTTCATCTCCACCCCCGGCCTGCCACCGACCGGCGCGCAGATGGGCATCGACATGCTCTCCGGCGGGGCGTTCTACGCCGACCCCAACGGCTGGGTCCTCGACGACGACGTCCCCGTGACCAACCCGAACATCTTCAGCTTCGGCAAACCAGGCCGCGGCAAGTCCGGCACCGCCAAGGCGTTCTGCCTGAGGATGACCGACTTCGGCTATCGCACCCTCGTCCTCGGCGACCCCAAGGACGAGTACGAGGGCCTATGCGCGTTCTTCGGGGTGCAGCCGTTCGCCATCGGACCCGGTCTACCCGCCCGCATCAACCCGCTCGCCTTCGGGCCGCTGCTCACCGGTTGGGACTCGCTTCCCGCGCCGGAGGCACGAGGGCGCGCGGCAGTCGTCTTCGGCCGGTGGCTCACGCTCGTCCGCGGCCTCGTCGGCAGCCAGCGAATCGGTGACCAGCGGGTGCCGTTCGGGCCGAGCGACGAGGTCGTCGTCAAGAACGCCCTGCAGACCCTCACCGGGTACGCCCACGGACGCTCCCACCTGACGGAGACGACGATCCCGCAGCTGTGGCACCTGCTGAACAACCCGACCGCGGACCTGGTGCAGGAGTGCCGGTACGCCGGCGAGCGGCACTTCCTCGACGACACCCGGCTGCTGCGCGACGCTCTCGGCCAGCTCGTGAGCGGCGCCCTGGCCGGGCTCTTCGACGACCACACCACCATCGATGTCGACTGGTCCGCGCCCGTCCAGTCCCTCAGCCTGTCCCGGCTCGAGCCGCTGGGGGACGACGCGATCGGCATCGCGTTGACCTGCCTGAACTCCTGGGGCCGGGCTATGCGCGAGATGGCCGCTCCCGGCGACCTGCGCGTCGTGGTGCGTGACGAGTCGTGGAAGCAGCTGCGCCTCGGACCGGAGGCGGTGAAGTCGTTCGACGCTGACCTGCGCCTGTCCCGCCGCGACGGGGACGTCCAGCTCGCCGTCGCGCACAAGCCGTCGGACCTTCTGTCGGCCGGCGACAGCGGCTCGCAGGCCGCGACCATCGCGAAGGACCTGTTGCACCTGGCCGACATCAAGATCCTCCACGGCCAGGACCTCGGGATCGCCCGCGAGCTGGAGAGCATGCTCGGCCTCGGCCCCATCGCGCAGGACCTGGTGACGGGCTGGGCGATGCAGGGTAAGGGCCGGGCGCTGTGGTGCGTCGGTGACCAGCACTACAAGGTCCAGACCGTGCTGCACCCGGTCGAGCTCGACCTCACCTTCACCAACCAGGCCCTCGCCGGCGCCCGGTGAGCAGGGGAGTCCGGTGAGCAAGATCGCGGCTGTGCTCGTCCCGGTCATGGTCGTGCTGTTCGGGCTGCCGATGGCGATCGCGTTGCTCGTGATGACGGTGACCGCCCCCGCTGCGGCCGAGCAGCTGCGCACCATCGCCTGCGGCGGAGCGACCCCGATCACCGGCTCGTGGCGCCCACCGTTCGCGCAGGCCTACGTCGTGGGACGCCGCGGCTTCGGCGAGGAGTTCCACCCCATCTACCACGAGTGGCGCATGCACACCGGGCAGGACCTCGTCTCCCAGCCCGGGCCGGCGCCAGTCGTCGCGATCGGGGCCGGACGTGTCGTGTTCGCCGCCGCGAGAGCCGGATACGGCAACGTCGTCGACGTCGAGCACATCGACACCACCACCCAGCAGGCCGTCGTCAGCCGGTACGCCCACCTCGCCTCGCTGGACGTGAGCGTCGGCGCCCAGGTGGCCGGTGGGCAGCAGCTCGGCGTCGAGGGGTCCACCGGAACCAGCACCGGCAACCACCTGCACTTCGAGATCCGGATCGGCGACACCCCGGTCGACCCGGTGCCCTGGATGCTTGCCCACGGTGCGCCGCTGAACGGACAGGCGACGACAGACTGGACACCGCCGCCAGGAGAGTCGGTCGCCGAGGGTGGGGTCGGCTTCCCCTTGCCGCCACCCGGCACACCGAGGCAGGCGTCGCTGCGCACCCCGGCCGCACCGATCCCACCGGACATCCGGCGGCTCTACGCCGCGGCCGCCGATCGATACAAGATCCCGTGGACCCTGCTGGCCGGCATCGGGATGGAGGAGACCGCGCACGGACGCCTCACCGCGACGAGCTCGTCCGGCGCCCGAGGGCTGATGCAGTTCATGCCCGACACCTGGGCCGCCATGGGGGTCGACGGCGACGGGGACGGTCGCTCCGACATCACCAACGACGCGGACAGCGTCATGTCGGCCGCGAACTACCTGACCAGGTCCGGCGTCGACAAGGGCCCGAGCGGGGTGCGGTCGGCGCTGTTCGCGTACAACCACGCCGACTGGTACGTCAACGACGTCCTTTTCTACGCCGCGACCTACGGCGGCGGCACCGTCCTCGGCAGTGCCACCGAGTGCGACGCCGGAGTGGGAAACCCCGACCTGCCACCGCTGACCAGCGACCGGCTGCGCGTGCTGCTCGGGTGGGCGAGCAGCCAGGTGGGGGACCGTTACGTCATGGGTGCCTCCGGCCCTGACGCCTGGGACTGCTCGTCCTTCACCCAGACCGCGTTCGCTCAGATCGGCGTCACCACGCCGAGAACCGCCGCAGCGCAACGCGACTGGCTCGCCGCCGGCAACGGCTTCCGCGTCGACCCTGTTCACGCCCGACCCGGTGACCTCGTCTTCTACGACTCCTACCTCGGCCCGAACGTGATCGGACACGTCGCCATCGTCCTCGACCCCGCTGCGCAGAGCACCCTCGAGGCGATGGACCCCCAGCACGGCGTCACCCACGGCAGCTACGCCGGGAAGGCCGCCACCAAGACCATCTTCGAGATCTGGCGCGTCGGCAACATCGCGGACGGCGCCCTGCGGCCCGCCGCCTGACTCCGATCAGGCAGGTGCCGGCCAGGGTGGCCACCACGACCCTCCTCGACGGCATTAGGAGGAGCAGAAAGGAGCAGAACCAATGCAGCGAGCACGCCGGACCAACCCCTACCCGTTCACCTGGGAGATCCCCGTCTCCGCCATCACGGCCGCCGTCCTAGTTCTCGTCCTCGGCGTTCACGCCGGCCGGGCGGTCGCGAACATGGTCGCCGGCGCGGGGCTGACGTGGCCGTCCCGCGAGCTGATGTTCGTCAGCGTGCCGGCCGTCCTGGGCGGGGACGCCGCCGCCGGTCTCGACGGCCCAAGCGCTCACCTGGCGGGGGCGACCGCGGTCGTCGTCTGGGTCGCGGTCGTCGAGACTCTGCTGCTCGCGATGATGCTGTGGGGGGTCAAGGCCGGGCTGGACCGGTGGGGCCCGGGACGGATCCACGGCATGGCCTCCCGCGAGGACGCCGCTCGTCTCCTCGGCCGTCGGCGCCTGCGCAAGGCTGCGCCTGTGGTCCGCCCCGACCTCTACGGGAAGCGCCGCTGAGATGAAGCGGCGAAACAGCCGGCGCCGGACCCACTTCGACCCTCAGCAGGTCGGATGGCGGCTCGGCCGCGGGCACGAACCCCGCGGCGGCGAGCTGTGGGTGCCGTGGGACCGCATCGCTGGCGTCATTGGCCCGCAAGGCAGCGGCAAGACGCTCGACCTGCTCATCCCCGCGCTCCTCGGCGCTCCCGGCGCTGCGCTGGTCACCCTGACCAAGGTCGACGACCTCCTGCTGAGCCTCACCGCACGGCAGGCCCCCGCGAACCCGGACGGCAATCAGCGCCCGTGTGTCGTGCTCGACCCGTTCGGGCTGGCGGTCGGACTGCCGGAGCTGGTCTGGGACCCGGTCGACGGATGCGTCGACCCGATGGTCGCCGAGCGGCGCGCCAAGGCATTCACCGCAGGCACCGTCAAAGGCGCTGTGGCCGGCGGGCACGCCGATGACGCCGCGCGCTTCTACGCCGCCGAGGCAGCCAAGGTCATCCAAGCCTTCTTCCACGCCGCCGCCCTCACCGGACGCGACCTCGAACAGGTCATCCGCTGGGTCGCGAACCCGCTGAGCGCCAGCGACCCCACCGAGATCCTGCGCGAACACCCCCACGCCGCACCGTTCTGGCACGGGCTACTCCACGGCGCCCTGCACGGCGACGACCGCACAGCCGGCAATACCATCACCACCGTCCAGCAGGCGCTGAGCCTGTTCTTCCAGGAGCCGATCCGCCGGCGATGCGTCCCCGGGCCGGGACGCCCCGCCACCGACATCGGCGACGTCATCCGCCGCGGTGGCACCATCTACCTCCTCGGCCGTGAGGACCCCTACGCCAGCGCCTCCCCACTGATGACCGCGGTCGCCGAGCACGTCCTCGACACCGCGCTCGTTGCGGCCAACGCCTCCCCGTGGGGGCGTCTGTGCCCGCCGATGCTCGCCTGCCTCGACGAGCTCCCCTCGACCGCGCCGCTGCCCACCTTGCGCACCCGAATGGCCAACGAGCGGGCCCTCGGCATCTCGTTCATTTGGGCCGCCCAGACCCGCCCCCAGCTGTCCGCGATCTTCGGAGACCAGGAGGCGCGGACCCTGCTCGGCCTGACGAATAACCTCATCCTCTTCGGGGGGTCGAAGGACGTCGCGTTCAACCAGGAGATCTCCGACCTCCTGGGCCCGGTGCGCATCTCGCGGACCAGCTGGCAGAGCGGACGGATGGGGGGTCGCACCACGACCGCCGACGACATCCCCATCCTCACCGGAGCGGAGGTGCGCCAGCTGAAGGAGCGGCAGGCGCTGGTCGTCTCCGAGAACGGCAAACCGATGATCGCCCGACTCACCCGCTGCATTGACGGACGGGGCGGTCGAACCCTGCTGGAGCAGCAGAGGCGCGCACGAGCCCTGGTCGGGGAGTCCCGCAACGCTGTCGCCGCGAGCGACGACGCCCGACGCACAGCCGCCCTCGCCGAGGCCGCCCAGCGCGGCCTGACCGGCGACAACCGAGCCTGACCCCGGACCGCCGCCATGGACTCACCCGGATCCGACCATCCCGCGCGATCGATGGTGCAGGAGTTCCCGCAACCAGGGCGACTCCTGCAGCACGCCTACCGCGAGCTCGACCTCGCCCTCAACGGCACCGACGAGCAGCGCGCAGCCCTCGGCGACCTTCGCGTGCTACCGCGCCCCTGGGACCCGGACAGCCTCAAGGGGGCCGCGCTTCGGGGCGAGCTGTGGGACTGGCTCGAGGCCTTCACCGTCTGGCTCAACACCGAGCACACGTGGGACGTCACAGCAGTCGTTCCTCAATGCTGGCCCCAGCACCCACACCTCGTCCGTGAGCTCGCTGTCTTGGCCGACCAACGACGCCGCGCGGCGCTCGCGCTCGGCAGTGACGCCCTTGAGGACTGGCACCGCTACGGCCTGCCGTCCTTCACCGAGCGCATGCGCCAGCGACTGAAAGGTCACTGCGACGACGGCCACCAACCGTGGCCCGCCAAAGGTCGCCACTCACGTCACGTCACCGATACCGCCGAGGCGCAGCGTCGCTCCATCTTCGAGCACGATGCCGCCATGGGGCGCGGGGCCCCGGCCGCCGGCTCGGTGGATGGCAGACCTCACCTGCGCGTTCTGGACGGGCAGACGGTCAACCTTCGAACCGGTGAGATCGTCGAAAGTTAAGTGCCAAGCCGCCGCTGGGGTCTCCTCCAACTGTCGGAGACAGCAACTGGTGGTTCGAACTAGCCGCAAGTCTGGGACTCGCTCGAGCGGGTGACTCCAAGCCGGGCATGATCTTCCAGGGTGCTCAACGCCTCTCGCCGAGCTGCTCCTCCAAGGCGGTCGCGACGGCCTCGAACTCAGCCAGGGCCGCGGTGAGGTCCTCGACGATCTCGCGAGCCAGCACGTCCGGCGAAGGGAGGTTGTCCAGGTCCTCGAGAGACTGGTCCCGTAGCCAGGTGATGTCGAGGTTGGCCTTGTCCCGGGCGGTGATCTCGTCGTAGGAGAACGCCTTCCAGCGTTCACTCTCCTCACGCTGGTCCCGGCCGTCGGGCCTGAAGACCGCGACGAAGTCGTCCAGATCGGCTCGGCGCAGCGGGTTCTGCTTCAGGGTGAAGTGTTTGTTGGTCCGCAGGTCGTAGACCCACATCTGCTCGGTCCAGGGACGGCCGGGGCGGGCGACCTTCTTGTCGAAGAACAGCACGTTGGCCTTGACGCCCTGGGCGTAGAAGATGCCGGTGGGCAGGCGTAGCATGGTGTGCAGGTCGAAGTCGGCGAGCAGCTTGCGCCGGATGGTCTCCCCGGCGCCGCCCTCGAAAAGGACATTGTCGGGGAGGACCACTGCGGCACGACCGTTGGTGTCGAGGATCGTCATGATGTGCTGCACGAAGTTGAGCTGCTTGTTGCTGGTCGTCGCGACGAAGTCCTGCCGCTCGATCTCGCGGTCCTCGCGGACCTCGCGGCCGTCGGCGCCGACCATGGTGAGCGAGGACTTCTTGCCGAAGGGCGGGTTGGACAGCACGACGGACCACCGCTTGCCGGGGTCGGCGATGAGGGAGTCGCGGACCTCGATGAGCGAGTCCCCGTCGGCGGTCCCGATGCCGTGCAGGAGCAGGTTCATCGCCGCCAGGCGGGCGGTGCCGTCGACCAGCTCGTAGCCGCTGACCAGGCCGTCCTGCAGCTTGGTGCGCTGGGTGGGCGTCATCGACTCGGCACCGTGCTCGGCGACGTCGTGGGCGACCAGCAGGAAGCCGGCCGTCCCGCAGGCCGGGTCAACGACCGTGTCGTCGACCGTCGGGCGGACGACGTCGACGATGGCCCGGATCAGGGCGCGCGGGGTGAAGTACTGGCCGGCGCCGGAGCCCCGGTCGGAGGCGCCCTTGCTGAGCAGCTCCTCGTAGGCGTCGCCCTTGATGTCGGTGCCGGACTGTGACCAGTTCTCCTTGTCGATGAGGTCGACGACGAGCCGCTTGAGCTTGGCCGGGTCCTGGACCCGGTTCTGGGCCTTGCGGAAGATCGTTCCGATGACGCCGGGCTGTCGCGCCAGGCCGACCAGGATGCGGGTGTATTCGAGCTCCAGCTGGTCGCCCTGCGCATCCAGAAGCCGCTGCCACGAGTACTGCTCGGGCACGATCTGTTGGGGTTTGAGTTTCCGGGTGGCCCGCTCGTGAGCCATCTTGAGGAACAGCAGGTAGGTCAGCTGCTCTGTGTACTCGATGACGCCGACCCCGTCGTCGCGCAGCACGTCGCAGTAGGACCACAGCTTGTCGACGAGCCGGCGGCTGTCACTCATCGTTCGCGCTCCTCCATCGGGAGATGTCCGTCTTGCGTCGTACCTCGGCAGCGAACCGCGGCACACCGCAGCGCTCCAACGACGCAAGGAGCCCCAGGGGGGTCAGCTGGGGTCGGCGCAAGTCGCCGGCCTGCCCACGCAGGCAAGTCAGCACGACGTTCGGGTAGAGATCGAGCTGGTCCAGCAGGAAGGTATCGGGTGAAACCACTTGGAGGTGGTGGGGGTCGAGACTCGCCTCGGGGAAGTCGCCGAGGTTCGCGGTCACAATGAGCTGACAGTCAGAGTGCACCGCTGCGGCGAGGACATGACGGTCCTTGGGGTCGCATGCCATCCCGTCGATCAAGGACTCGTAACCGGTCACCGCCGCGTCCGGGAACGCTGCGCTCATGGCACGCATCCGACGCTTGGCGCTCTCTTCTGAGACGGTTGGGATCTTGGCCAGATTTCGCTCAAGCTCCGCCAGGACGTCGGCCGACCAGTGCGGGCGGAAGACCCCCGCTTCCGCGATCCGGAGCAAGAGGTCAGCCAGCGTCGCGGGGTAGAGGACACAGGTGTCGAGGAAGACAGGGAACGACATGCGTCAGCGCATCGCCGGGGGCAGCCCGTCCGTGGCCTCGTACAGGCCAGCGTCTTCGCTGGCCTCCACCATCTCGTCGAGGACGCGGCGCCTCTCAGCGCGCGACCGCTGCTGGTAGTCGAGCAGGTCGCTGAGACGGACGTAGCGGTGTCGCCCAGGCTGCTCCATCGGGATCTCACCTCGTTCGAGGATTCGGACGAATGTGGGTCGGGAAATGCCGAGGTAGTCGGCAGCCTCTTGGGTCGTCAGCACGGCGTTGAGCGGCGCGACGTTCACTCCCATCCCCGCACTCAGCGCGCGAGCCACCTGACGAAGGACGTCCACCATGGCCTCGGGAATCTCGTGCTGCGTCCCATCCGAAGACACGATGGCGGGGCGCCGCTCCGGGACGGTGCCGCCAGCACGTTCGAGGGCGCCGATGAAATCGAGGATCTCCGCCTCGTGCCCTTGATCCGGGAGGTAGGTGCGGGAGTCCGTCGATGCAGAGGTGCGCGCCATACGAGCCACCTTAGCCCAAACGAACAAAACGAACGCCTGGATTCGCTCGCCCATGGGCGAAACGAGATGCGCTGAGCCCGCACGCCTCGTGCGCGAGCCACCGAGGCGACCTCAGCTCTCCTCGTAGGAGCGCAGCAGGAGGGGCAGCGCCGACGCCAGGCTGTCGGCACCCTTGACCCTGACCTCGAGGTCGCCGGTGCCGAAGTGGCCGATCTGCCGAACGTCTCGGCTGAAGCCCTCGGCGAGGTCGACCGAGTCCGGGTTCACCTTGAGGTATAGCGCGAGTTCACGACGCTGCGGCAGGACCTCGACGCAGAGGAAGTTCTTGATGCGGCGGTACGCGATGTAGTACTTCAGGGTCTTTCGGGTCACGTCGTCACCCAGCGCCAGGACGTATGCCTCCAACTCGTCGTACAGGTCCTTTAGTTCGGTTGGCGCCTGCTCCAGGTACTCGCTCACGGTCTTGTAGGTCGCCGGCGTGGACCGCCCGTTGGCGGGCGGGGTCGCGTCGGGCGCATCGACCGAGCTCTGGGCGTCGACCCGCGAGGAGTGGACGAGCTCCAAGGCCAGGAGCTCGCCCTCGAAATCGCGGTAGCGGACCAGGTCGATGCTGCGGTTCATCTGGTTGACAGCATGCTCGTCGTAGCGGGTGAAGCCGTTCGCGACACAGATGAGTCGTGGGTTGCGCCAGTCGATCCCCTCGGCGGCTGTCGGCCCGAGCCGCTCGAGTACGAGGACCTTGAAGTCGCCCCGATGGTCGAGCAACCAGTCCAGATAGAAGAGCCCCTGGTTGATGACGCTCTCGTTGACGGCGCGCTTGTACTCGAAGATCACGGGGCTGCCGTTCTCGTCGATGCCCAGCGAGTCCATCCGGCCGCCGTGCCGGGCGCCGGTGGAGTACTCCGACTCGAGAAGGCGGACACCGAACAGCGGCTCCATGTTCGCCTCGATGAGCTTCTGCAGTGACCGTTCCAAGGCAATCGACGAGCCGGCCAGCTCGGAAGCGACGCCGTCGGTGATCCGGAACAGCTTGAGGTCAGACATCGGCAAACTCCTCGATCACGTCGCCGTCGGTGCGTCGCCCGGTCAACTTCCCCTCGAACGCCGCAGCGAGCACGGCCCGCCTAAGTGCCCCGCTTCGAGAGGTCGCAGCCTGAAGTGTGACGGCCAGGCGATCACCGGATTCGCCCACCTCCCGTAGTTCGCGAAGGGCAGAAGCTTGTTCGGAGGGCTCGGGGACCGGAACCTCGATCAGGCGCAGCTTCTCTTGAGGGAGGTGCTTGATCGTGGTTCCCGTGAATAGCCGGTCCGCGCGACCAGACTGGATGGTCTCGCGAAGCATGAGCGCCAAATATTCGGGTCGGAGCCGTTGGGGGTCGTGCACCCGAACTCGATGCAGCGCCTTCTGGTAGGCGATGTTGGAGTTGTCACGATCCCAGACCGCGCAACGCCCCGGTTCGCCTCCTTCGCAGACGATGATGTCGCCGGACTGCATCGTCAGCCGAGCTTGCTCCTCGGTAGTTAGGGGAACTGACTTCAGGTTCTCAAGGTCGAAGTAGCCCCACCGCACGTTGATGTTTGCTAGGTACGGCGTCATCTCGCCCGTTGCCTTCTTGGCGTCGAGCATCTTGCCCAGGTTGGTCGATGCGACCTCGCCGACCCGAGCAAACGACACGCCGGCAGATCTGGCAGCGTCGACATGCCTGCGTAGCGCGCCGAGCAGCAGTGCGCTGCGTCGAACCTGTGCTCGGTGGATGTCTGCATCGGCGGCGTCGAGGCGGGAGAGGTGGTCTTCGAGGATCTCGACGATCCGCCGCTGCTCGTTAACGGATGCCAGCGGAACGGGCACTCGCCGGAGTTGCTGCTGTGGCAGGTGCGCGATCGTTGAGCCTGTGAAGAACTTCCCAAGGACTCCTGACGAGGCATGGTGCTGCAACAGGTACCGGAGAAACTTGGGATCTAAAGAGTTGAGCGGTCGGACACGATGCAAGGCCTTCTGGAAGGCCATGTACTCCTGGCTCCCCTGCCAGATAGCACAACGCCCAGGTTCACCCCCTTCGCAAATCAGCAGGTCGCCTGCGACAACGCCGAATCGCTGGCGTTCCTCGTCAGCGAGCTCCATGGATAGCACGTCATCCGTGTCGATATGACCCCACTGCACGTTGACATTGCGGAGATAAGGGACCAAGGGCAGCCCCCGCGGCTTGCCCTTATCGAGCATTTTCCCAAGCGCCGTGTCAGCAACCTCACCCAGCGGTACGACCGGCCAGGTCACGCTGTCAGCTCCGTGTTGAGCTCGTCGAGCAGGGCGCCGGCGCGGTCGCCGAGGTCGCGAAGGGCGCCGTCGACGCCGCCCTTGTCGGTGAAGGGGGCTCGGTCGAGGTCGTCGGCGGTGATGCCGGCGCTGGAGGCGATGACGTCGACCATCCGGTCCAGCCACCACCGTTCGAGCGGCGAGAAGTCCGACCCGGCCTGTGCCTGCTGCGCCAGCCACGCTGCGTAGCGTTCTTGGACGCGTTCGGCGTACGGGACGAGCTCGTCGTCCAGTCCGACGGTGTACCGCAGTAGCGACACCAGGTCGGTGAGGGTGCGCCGGTCGCTGTGCTTGACCTTGCCGACGTCGACGGCCTCGTAGGCGGTCCAGATGATGTCGGGGGTCCAGTTGTGCGGAGGGCGGGAGATACGGTCCGCGAGCTCCTGGATGTCGGCGAACGCGACGCGCCGCTCCTTGGCCTCGGTAATGAGCTGGATCGCGGTTATCTCGTCGCGGTTCTCCAGCAGGTACTCCGCCCAGGACTCGACGACCGACTTGGCGCGGTTCGGGTCAACGACACCGTGAGCGTCGAGGAGGACGTCGACGCTGACCTCGTCGACGATCCGGTCGTGGGTGGCGCGCAGCTCGAGGATGCGCGTGCGCAGCTCTGGATTGGAGGCCAACGGGGCGACGGCACGCTCGACCATGTCGCGGCGAGCCTGGTCGGGATCGGACGCACCGCCGAGCACGGCCGCCTGGGTGTCAGGGTCGACCGCGTCCACGAGGGTCCGGACGAGGTCGCGGACCGAGCCTCCGGCGACATCGTCCAGTTCGGTTCGCTCCTCGGCGGTGAGCTCCAGCTCGAGCTTGGCCAGCCGCGAGGCGAGGGTCGCGGTTTCGTCCTCGGTGATCGTGAGGTTGGCGGCGCGGTCGAGCAGCTTCTTCAGCGGGACGGACTTGTCGCGGTTCAGCGGCGGGTCGACGAACTCGTGCTCGGTGACCCCGACGGCGTCGACGATGACGAACCGGGTCTTCGCGGCGGCGTCCGGGGTGACGGACTGGAAGTCGGCCGGTGCGATGGTGCGGGCCCCGCGCCCCTTCATCTGCTCGAAGTACTGCGCCGAGCGGACGTCCCGCATGAACAGCACACATTCGAGCGGTTTGACGTCGGTGCCGGTGGCGATCATGTCGACGGTCACGGCGACTCGAAGGGTGGGCGAGGTGCGGAACGCCTGCAGGTGGCCTTTGGGGTCCTTCGCGGCATAGGTGATCTTGGCAGCGAAGTCGTTGCCCTTCCCGAAGACCTCACGGACGGTGGTGACGATCTCTTCGGCGTGGGCGTCGTCCTTCGCGAAGATCAACGTCTTCGGCACGGTCGAGCGGCCGGGAAAGACCTCGGTGAACAGCCGGTCGCGGAAGGTCTCGAGGACGAGGCGGATCTGGGACTTCGCGGTGACGGCCCGGTCGAGCTGCTTGTGGGTGTACTCGTAGTCCTCCTCGATCGCCTCCAGCCGCTGCTTGCGGGTGCGACGGTCGATCTTCGGGACGATCGTGCCGGCCTCGATCGTGCCGCCATGGTCGCTGATCTCGGTGCGGATCCGGTACAGGTCGAAGTCAACATTGACCCGGTCGGCGACCGATTGCGGGTAGGTGTACTCCGAGACGAGGTTCTGCCGGAAGAAGGCGAAGGTCTGCTTGCCCGGGGTCGCGGTCAGACCGATGACGTGGGCGTCGAAGTACTCCAGCACGCCGCGCCACACCCCGTAGATGGACCGGTGCGCCTCGTCGACGATGACCAGGTCGAACGCCTCCGGCGGCAGGTCCTTCGAGTAGGCGACGGTGACCGGCCGGTCGGGAACGTAGTCGTCGAGGCCCGGGTCGTCACCGTCCGTGACGTTGTTGCCGCGCAGGACGGAGTAGACGCGCTGGATGGTGGAAACCAGGACCTCGGACGAGCCGAGCATCCCGGCGCCGGTCAGCTTGTCGACGTTGTAGATCTCGGTGAAGCGGCGACCGTCGCCCGGCGTGCGGTAGTTCTGAAACTCCCCGATGGTCTGATCCGCCAGGTTGTTGCGGTCGACGAGGAACAGGATGCGCCGGAACCCGCCGAACCGCAGCAGCCGGTAGGCGAGCGTGACGGCCGTGTACGTCTTGCCGGCCCCGGTGGCCATCTGCACGAGGGAGCGGTCGAAGTGCTGGTCGGCCAGGCTCTTCTCCACTCCGGCGATGGCGGTGATCTGGGCCGGACGCAACGGATCGGTGTCGAGCTCAGGCAGGTTGCCGACCTTGGCCCGCCAGGTCGCGTGGTCGGGGTCGGCCTCCGCGTCGCGAACGATCCTGGCCAGGGTCTGCGGTGTGGGGATGTTGAAGACCCGACGAGCCCGCGGGTTGGGGTCGTAGCCGTTGGTGAAGTGCGTCTCCGACCCACTGGCCTCGAACACGAACGGCAACCGGCCGGCGACTGTCACCGAGCGCAGCTGCGCGTCGGCGGGAAGCCCGTCGGCGTACATCGCGGACTGCCACTCCACGCCCGAGAGCGTGGTCCCCTCTGGCTTGGCCTCGATGACGCCGACGACCTTCCGATCGACGTACAAGAGGTAGTCGGCTCGGCCGTGCCCAGCCTTCATGACGACCTCACGGCAGGCCACACCGTCACCGGCGAACAGGTTCAGGCTCTTCTTGTCCTGCACCGACCATCCGGCATCGGTCAGCTGACGGTCGATGAGCACACGCGCGCGCTGCTCCGCCGCGAGCCGAAGGTCGTCATCACCGGTATCCACCGACCGCCACCTTAGATGCCTTTCGGGGCGGTTCGCTTGAATCTGGGGACACGACGGCCAACGGAGCGGTCAGGCCTCGCCACTCGCTCTTAGCAAGGTGTAGCGACGCTTAGCGGAAATGTAAGCGGCCCTACATATAGGCGTGTTGTCAGACGGTCGGCGATGTCCTGCGCCCGGCATCAAGAGACACGGTAGACGTGGTGGGGGACGGGATCGGCAGTGAGTGACCGTCTCTCCGTCGCGAGGACGCTGGTCCGTGGGTGGTGCCCGCTTCCACCCATGCCGCTCCACGAGGTGTCGTGAACTCTTCGACGATTCCCTCTTCCTGGGTCTGCTGGAATGTCGGAGCGCCCACGTCGAGCGGTAGGGCCTGCACCAAGCGATACCGCAAGTCTTGAGCGGGTAGCGTCCCGAGGGGTTCATCGTTAACGACTTCACGTATGACGTTTCCGACGTCGTGGCCATCTCGATCGGCTAGCTGCATCAGAGCGACCAGGGCCGGCCAGTCGGTCTGCGTGCGGAGGCGGGGGTCCACCTCGTCGGCCAGGGCGGCCCATTCATCGCAAGCCGGCGTCCGGGCGTCCGTGCTGCGCCGCACGATATCGGCGGCCTTGTGGACTCCATCTCGCGCGCAGATGCGCGGATCGCGGTTCCACGCGGTGACGGCGTCTGCGAGCTGTTCTGAGACCGTCGCTCGAGGCAGGTGCAGGGTGGTCGAGAGCGCGTCCACGTGGCCGGTCCAGGTGTGGGCGGGTCTGGCCGCCGCGACCAGGACGGACTCGCGCAACGCGTCGAGGTCCCCGAGGTTCGCCAGTCGCTCCTCGATGAGGACCTCACCGAGTGGTCGGGTTGTCGTCAGTGCGCGAGTGAGAGCAGACGCGCCGCTGTGGGCGAGCACGTCGGCCGGGTCGGAGCCTTCGTCGAGGACGGCGGCGGCGGGATCGAGGCCGTGCTGCGCCAGGAGCCAGTAGTGGCGCTCAGCGGCGACTCGTCCTGCGCTGTCGGCGTCGGTGGCAACGATGACGGGTCGTCGGAGCTGGGCGATCTGTCGGGCTTGTTCGTCGGTCAGGGACGTTCCGAGCGGAGCGATGCCGATGTGGCTGCCGGTCGTCGCGACGGTGACGGCCCACGCGTCGAGCGGCCCCTCGACGAGGACCAGCGATGCGTTGGTGAGGTTCAGTTCGGGTGTGAGCCCGAAGAGCTGGGCGCCCTTGTGGAAGAGGGGGGTGTCGGCGGTGTTGAGGTACTTCGGACCGGCTGCGGCGTCGTCCGCTGCGTCGGGGTTGCGGCGACCGACGAACCCGAGGACGTCGCCGTGGTGAAGGATCGGCATGACGGCCCTGTCGCGGAAGCGGTCGATGAGCCGGCCCGTGCGGGCTCGGGTGGCGACTCCGGTCTCTGTCATCTCCTCGTCGGTGACTCCAAGTCGCCGGAGATGGGTGACCAGGTTGGTCCAGCCGGCGGGGGCGTAACCCGGATCGAAGCCTGGGACGCCCGCAGGGTCCTGGCCGAGCCGGTGGTTGAGGTAGGTCTCGGCCCAGCTGCCGTCGTACCGAGCACGGAAGTAGTCGAGGGAGAGCCGGTTGACCTCGAGCATCCGAGCCTGCGGGACGGGCGCAAAGTCGAGGTCGGCGGCCCTGGCGACCTGTCGCTCGATCTCGCTGTCGCTCAGCGGCAGAGGCCCCATGAGTGAGCGTTGCAGCGCCGCCAGCTGCAGCCGCACGTCGCCGCAGAGTTCGGCGTCGCTGACGGAACTGGGTGCCGGGGCCACGACAGGCTCGGCGTTCTCAATGTCGTCCTCGGGGGGAGTGCCGGGCGGACCGCCGCGCGGTCCCCAGATCTCGGGTGACCGTGGGTGGGGCTGGCCGCCGTCGATGTCCCAGAGGTCGTGGGGGGCGTCCTCGTCGGGGTGGGGAAGGTCGAGATCCTCGGGCGCGGGCGGTGGGTTGGTCAGCACGGACAGGCGCCAGACGAAGGCCTGCGTGGTGTCGACATCGACGCCGACGCCCTCGGCCAGGGTCAGGAGCTCGTCCAAGGCCCAGCCGCGCTGGAGGGCGTGGTCGACGGAGCTGACCAGTGCGGGCCACCAGAGGCTGGCCTGCATCAGCGCGGCGTGCTCGTCGCCGACCGTCGCTCGAAGAGTCGGCACCCAGTCGGTGGTGAGGGTGTGTCCGCGGGCGAGCTCGTGGGCGACGGCGGGGCTGGTGTGCCGGCTGAGGCGCCACCACAGGGCCGCCGCCGCGTGGTCGTCGGGTAGCGGGCCTTGCTCCAGGGCGGCGGCGAGCATTGCGCGTGTGTCGAGGCTGGCACGGGACATGGCTGCGAGTCGCTCGGCCAGCAGGGGGGTGAAGTCGTCGGAGGCGGCCGCGGGGGCGGTGCGGCGGAGCAGGTCGCCCCATTCCTGCAGGGCGGGGGTCCGGTCACCGACGACGGCCGCGTCGAGGTGGCGCTGCCACTGGGCGGGGGCCTTCTGCAGCTGCGGTGCACCAGTCGCACGTCGGTCGTCGTCGGGGACCTGCATCGCGGCCCGCCAGACGGCGACGTCCCCGAGGATGCGGGCATCCGGTCGAGCGGCGCCCTGCCGGGCCCACACCGGCGTGGGTCCGCGCTCGGCGGCGGCTCTGACCTGGGCGGCGAGGTCGTCGACGAGCTCGGCGCGCCGGTGCAGGTACGGCCCCCACTGCGGGTGCTCGCTGAGCCGGCGGGGGACGGCTGGGACCCATGGCAGCGGGCCGGGCCCGGCGTTGCGGAGTCCGGAGTCGTCCAGGCGCCAGTCCAGGAGGGCGGCGCGGTCGTCGGCGGTGTCGATCTCACGTTCGCTGATGGCTTGCTGGAGGGCGTGGAGGGGGTCGGTGCCGGTGGCGGCGAGGAGGGTGAGGTGGGCGCGAAGCACGGGCCACGCCGCGTCCGTCGTCAGCCCGGGAAGGACTTCCTCGGCCTGCTGCTCGAGCGAGGCGAGGGCGTCGCCGCAGTGGATGTCCTCGGCGGCGACGTAGAGGGCGTCGGTGTAGCGGGTCGCGGCGGCTCCGAGGAGGGTGGCCGGGTCGGCGGCTTGCCGGGCGAGGGTGGTCGCCGAGAGAGGCGAGTCGTCGCGAGTGAGGATGCGCTCGAGCAGGTCGGTGGGGGTGGGTGGGGTGATGGTGTCGGGGCGGATGGCGTTGTGCGGGTCGCCGTCGCTCACGACCTCGAGGTAGACGTGGTTGGCGAGCCGGCCGCGGGTGAGCATCGTGTAGAGCTGCTGGCGGGACTCGCTGCCGGTGGCCAAACCGTGGACGGTGTCGACGGACACGCCTTGGGCGGCGTGGACGGTGGCTGCGTAGCCGAGCTCGACGGAGGTGGCAACGTAGTCGGCGGGTAGGTCGATGATGCGTCCGCTGCGTGTGTGCTGGACGGTCACCGCACCCCTGCCTGTGGCGCCGGGCCCGATGTCGAGCACGGTCCAGCGGTCGCCGTTCTTGACCCAGTCGCTGGCGGTGACACGCAGCCGCCGGTCGTTGGTGCGGGTGATGACGAGGTCGCCGGGGGAGGCGTGGTTGCCGTCGGCGAGGCGGACGGTGCGGGCGCCACGTTCGGGGTCGTCTGCGTTGAGGAGGCGGTGGGTTCGGGCACGCTGGTTCAGCTCGGCGACCAATTCGCGGGTAGGGGCGAGCATGATCGCGTCCAGCCCAGCGGCGCGGTCGGACTGCCAGGCGGTGAAGACGTCGTCGGTCATGGTGGCGAGGTCACCGACGTGGACGCGGTGGTGGTCGAGGTAGAAACCGAGGGCGTCGATCTGCCCGTCACGCAGGGCGAGGGAGGCGGCCCCTTCGGCGGGATCGGTGAACCGCATCAGCTCACTCAGACGGAGCGCGCCGTGGGTGGCGTCGAGGTCGCGCAGGACCCCGCCGGCGCCGATAGCGGCGAGCTGTTGGTCGTCGCCGATGAGCCGGACGCTGGCGCCTCGGGAGATAACCCATCTGAGGGTGGTGTCGAGGGAGAGGGTGTCGGCCATGCCGGCTTCGTCGATGACAACGAGGGTGTCGGGGCCGATCTGTGCGGCCCAGTCGGGGAGCTCGCCGCGGTCGAGGTCGTGGGTGAGCTTGGCGAGGGTGTCGGTGTGGACGGTGCCGCCGGCGTCGACCTGGTCGCGCAGTGCGGAGGCTGCGGCGGCGGACGGGGCCAGCCCGATGAGGGTGCCACCGCCGTTCTCCCAGGCGCGGGCGAGAGCGCGCATGGCGGTGGTCTTCCCCGCGCCGGCGGGAGCGATGGCCAGCTGCAACCGCGCCCCGGAGGTGGCCATGCCTCGCACCAGCGCGACCTGTCCGGCGTTGAGGGCTGCGCCGTTAGCGGCGGACTCCAGCAGCGCGAGGTCGACGGCGCCGGAGTCGACGGTGCGGCCGTCGGTGCGGGCCGCGGTGGCGACGATGCGCTGCTCGGCGGCGAGTACCCGGGCGGAGGTGTAGTGCTCCGCGCCGTGGACGGTGTAGACGCTCTCGTCGTCACGGCGGCGCAGCTGGGCGGGCTCGGTGATGCCGTCGCCGTCGGGGGTGAGCCGGACCGAATGACGGCTCAGCGCGTCAGCCGTCAGGGCGTCGACGACGCGGTCGAGGTTGCAGGCCGTCGTGTCGGTGCCGCGGACGCGGCGGAGGGCTTCGGCGCGGACGTGCCAGACCTGCCAGGTGCTGCGTCGAGCCTCGAGGGTGGTCACGATCTGGGCGGCGGTCCGTGCCATCCACGCGGGGTCGACCGGTGCCGTCGTGGGGGTGGTGGCGGTCGTTGCGGCGCGGACCATGGCGGTGACCGCGGCTTGGTCGCCGAGGACCTCGACGGCCTGCTCACGCCAGGCTGCCCGCTGCTCTGCGAGGCTGCGGGGTTCCTTCTTCGCCTCGCGCGTCTCCAGCGTCGCCTGCTGTGCCAGCTGAATCGACTCGACCTCGGTGGGGGGTCTGCCGTGGGCGGCCTGGAACTGCTGCGCGAGGACCGCGCGGCGCGCTTCGATGCCAGCGCGGCGAGCCGACCACCGCTCATTCAGACCCGGGTCGATCCCGACGACCTCGCGCACTGGGCGCTTGCGGGCGTCAGGGTTCGGGCGCTCTGCGAAGCGCAGCCCGAGCTCGGTGCGCAGGTGCTTCTCGAGGGACGTGTTGTACTGCTCGGACGCCGCGACGTTGGCCTTGAACAGCACGCGCCCGTCGATGGAGAGCCAGCGGCCGTCGTCGGTCTGGACCTTGTTCGCGACGGTGACGTGGGTGTGCAGGTCGGGGTCTCCGGCGCGGGAGTCGCGGTGGGTGAACGCGGTCGCGACGAGGCCGCGGACGTTGACCTGGCGCACGCCGTTGGTGCCCAGCCGGGTGAACAGTGCGTGCTGCTCGATGAACGTCAGAGCGTCTCTGACCGCGGCCTGGTGGGCGCGTTCGATGCGGGCCGCGGTGGCGGGGTCGGCGACTGCCCACAGGGTGCTGACGCTTTTGACGGGGGAGAAGGTGAGGTCGTACCCGGCGGCGGCGGTGGTGCGCGGGCGGGAGTGCTTGGCGATGGTCGCGGCGATCTCGCGGGCGTCGGCGGGCTGGCGGCCATGCTCGGTGCGGAAGAACTCGACGGCGACCTCGGTGCGGATCCGAGCACGTTCCTCGACGGAGACAGCGACGTCACGGGCGGCTCGGCCGGTCGCTCCGCGGTCGAGGTTGAGCTGCGCGATGCGCTGGGCGACCTCGAGCCGGAACGCGGACACATCGGTGCCGTAGACCTTGTACGGCACCCCGAGACGGGTCGCGTTCCTGACGTCGCGGTCGGTCAGGTCGCTGCCGTGCAGGTCGTCGCGGCGCTGTTCGGCGAGCGGGTGGTGGCCGGACCCGAACAGCGCCTGCATCTGCTCCGCAGTGACGACATCGCCGGCCGTGAGCCCGTCGATGCCGGCCATCCCGGACCCGACCCACCGGCCCGGCGCCTCGCCCTTAGCGGTGTAGTAGCCGGCCAAGCCGGTGTGGCCCTTCTCGGTCACGTCCTGCGCCGCGACCTGGCGGGTGAGGTAGTCGTACCCGCTGCCGGCCGTCAGCTTGTGGATCGACATCGTCACGGCCAGAACACGCGCGGCGGGATCGCCTGGTGGCCACTGGTTGCGGATTCAACCACCGGGAATGCATGAGGTGTGTGGCACTCGGCGGTTCGCCGTTCGGCCGGGGGTACTTCAGGCGGTCAGTGGCTCGACGGGTGGTCTGTCCACTCGCGCTGGGGTCGCGGCCTTGGTGCGTGATCGAGTCAGCGGCTCAGAGGAAGGCGGACAGGATGAGCGAGGCGGCGAAGAGGCCGGCGCGGGGGCAGGCGCAGAACGCACGGCAGACGGCTCGACGAGCAGCGTTGGACGCGCAGGCCAAGTTGCGTCGGCAGCGCGTCGAGAAGGAGAAGCGCCTTGGCGCTCGCGGGGTAGAAGTCGTGGTGGCGCTCTGCGAGCGTGACGAGGCCGTGCGTCGCTGCGAAGAGCGAGCCGGCGAAGCGCTGCGTGTCATGACGGACGAGGAGGGTCTCAGCCTCGACGCGGCGCTGGAGTGGTGCGGCGACGGTCTCAGCCGACGCGAAGCAGCGAGGCTCCGTGCCCTTGCGTCAGACCGTGAGCCCCAGCCGGAGAACTGACGCACACGGGAGCCGATGGTGGCGAGGCGTCCCACGGCAAGGAACCGCGAGGGCCCGACGCGCGGTCGCCGGAGGTCGGGTGCCCCGGCGGGAGTCCGTGATCATCGCGATGTTCCGGCCGGTGAGGTGCGTCCTAGCGCCCACTATGACGCGACCCGTGTGCAGCCTTCCGTTCTCGAAGTGCCAGAGATGGCCCGATGCCTTGGCCTTCGTCGCTAGGTCCTTGCTTCGGGCAGTGTCGCGCTGGGCGAATCAGTGGCACGCCACGGCGCGTCGCGGTCCTCGAGGGTTTCCAGCATCAGCTGGCACCACGTCTGGGAGGCGCCTGCGGCGAGTCGAGCGTGGCGTGGCCTGACCCAAGTGGGGACGCTCGCGCGGCCGTGGCCGGTGCCGACCTGATTGCGAAGCTCAGTGATGCCCTGGGTCAGGCTGGTCAGCGACTGGAGAATGCGGCGAAGAGCCTTGCCTTCCTCGGCTGTGCCTTCAACCCCAGACGCGTTTAGTTTCAGCGCTTCCTGCGCGCGGGCGACAAGCTGCGGGACGTCGTCAGACTTCGTGTAGCCGACTTCTCGGCTTCGGAGGACGAGCTTGGCGGTCGACTCCACGAGCTCCTTGGCGACACTGACGGCCAGGCGTGGGTCGGTCTCGATGCTGTCATTGAGGCGGCGAAGGTGGTCGCGAATGGCAGAGGCGTCTGGAAGGGAGGACAGCAACTCGGTGGTGAACTGAACCTGCGCGGACCCGACAATTTGCGTCCGCTCGTCTATCGAGAACCCGTCCCGACGAATCTGATCGACGAACCGCTGAGTGAATTCCACTGCCAACGGCTCGGTTTCGGAACGGTGTGTCATCTCGAAGAGGACGTGGTTGACGACCTCGACTAATTTCGCGGCGTCGGTTGCGCGATCCAGGTCCAACGTGGAGATGTACTGAGCCGCAAGCCCCCGCCGCTGGCCGCTGACCTCGCTGGCGGCTGAGGCCTCGCCGAGTTCGACGCCGACGTCGTCAAAGAGATCTGCGATAGTCGCAAGGGTCCACGAGCCAGCAAACTCGTCGCCAAGTATCCGCAGGGTTCGCTTAGAGAACCGGGCCATGTCGGTGAGCCTCCTTCTGGGCGACACACCCTAGTTCGGCTCGGCGACACCGGAGGTTCGCTGCACGAACTGGTGTCACTTTGACCCAGCCCACTCCGCCGCGAGCGACCGCCCTGTCCGCGGCGGGACCGTGCGTTGAGGAAGGCGCCTGCGCCTCGGCCCCTGCGTGGTCTCATTGCCCTGTGCTCTTCATCGTGAGGCTGCCGCAGGCTGAGGTGATCACGAGGGTTCAGGCTCGTGGACCAATTACTGCGTCCGTTGGGCCGACCTCGAGCAGGGGCTGGACAACGGTGTGGTCCGAGGAGGTCAAGGAGTCCGACCGGGTCGAGTACGCAGCCCCTTTTCTCGCACTGGACGAGACGTCGGAGGGGCTTCGGCTGGACGTGCTCGTCAGTTCTGGCGCAGTTCTTCGCCATGTGTGGCCATACGACTGTGAGCCCTCACGTCCCCAGGACGACGCGTTGGCTGGGGCCCTGACGGACCTGTTTGAGTGCGGTGAACGACAGGGAGATGTGGAAGAAGTTCTTCTCGAGGGGCCGGTTGATTCCGACGAGCTGGTGGAGTCGCTGGACGCATTGCTCGACCTGCCGGAGCTGTATCAGCCGGTTCCGGCAGCTGCTGCGGTGGCCTTTCGCGGGGACCGCAAGATCGCGCGGTTCGCCGCTTCCATCGCTGGCCCCGCGTTGTTGGGCACAGAACCCGACGGTTGGTCGGTCCTCTTGGCCTCTGGAGACGACGAGACCAGGTCCGCTCAACTCGCCGCGGGACTGTCCGGCGCCGCGCGGCGCCACGACGTCGTGCTGGACGTGTGGCGTGACGGCCCCGGTTCCGGATGGTCCCTGTGGAGCCGGGGCAGGGCTGTGGCTGAGTGGTCGTGGAACACCCGTTGGTGGTTCTCCAACCCGGACCCTGAGGGTGCCGAGGCGTTCACGGTTCGACGCCTGGTGAAGTCCATGGGTCATCCCGTGGACGAGGACGCTCTGCGCGTACTGCTGCGCAGCCTGTGCCCAGACCGTGACCCTCTCGTCGAACTCGTCGCTCTGCTGGGCCTGCCGGTAGACCTCCTTGTAGCGCTGGACGAGCCGGAGCGGTTCGCCGAACTCGCGCAGGTCGAGGACGTCGCCAAGAGCAGCATCCGCAAGGCGGTCGTTCAAGGTGCCCGCGGCAACGACGGCGCAGATGCCCCGCCGAGATGGCCGGCTCTGTCGATGGCCTACGCCGTCGGAACCGTGGTGGCCGCCGCGATCTGTGTAGCCATGACTGCTCTCTCGGTTGCCGTTCTGAGCACGCACGGCGCCGTGGTGGAGCAAGCAGGCGCAACTCGGGAGGACTGGGTTTTCCTGGCCGTGTTCGCCGCCCTCAGCCTCATTCTCATCCCCACCGCGGTCGTTCGAATCCGCAGGGTTAGAGGCTGGCACCGAAGTTAGGGGTGGGGGCTGTCGGTAGGTACTGCGAGGAAACCTCTCGCCGCGAGAGGCTACGGCCCGCGGAGCAACGCTGCACCAGACAAACTCGGGTCGTGCGCTAGGCGGGAAACCAGGGCGCCCTTCTTGCTCGGCATCCGGTCGGGCTCATCGCGGCAGCCTTGACCTTCGCCTGATCCACGTGCGTCACAGCGCCGCCTGACAACCGTGTCGACGACACGGGTCTAGATGCTTACTCGGCCGCGGTTCGACCAGTAATGGCGCCCGGCGTGCGTCTGTGGGCGAACAGGTTCACGGCGAGCAGGAGGTAGCCCAGCGGTGGCACCAGGAAGAGCAGGAGGAACCACCACACAGGCTTGAGGCTGATCCATGGCCGCATGAAGCCGCCGGACGCATGCGCGCCGTAGAGCGCGACGGCCAACGCCGGGACGAAGAAGAACGGCACGCTGAGCCAGTTGATGTAGAAGTTGACCCCAACGTCCTCCATGGGCGAAGGCTAAAGGTCCCAGGCCTGGACGGAAGGGGAAGGTCGGGAGCCGCGCGCAGCGATATGCCCCACACTCGCCGCGAGTCGACTCCGCCCATCCGAGGCGTGATGGCCAGAGGAAAGGTCGGGCTCCGCTGCGAGGATGTCGCCGTGCAGGACGACATCACTCCGGACGTCAGCGAGCAGGTGTGGCGGGCGGCGGACCCCAGCGGCGAGAACCGCGCCCTGATCGACGCCGCGGTCCACGGGGGCGACGACGTCCCACTCTGGATGCAGCGCTTGGGCCTCGACGTCAGCGAAGCGTGGGAGCGGCTGATGAGCGTGGGTGTCGAGTACCGGCGCAACATCGTGGGGATCACCGGCGCCGTGGTCGTCCTCGTGCCGCGCGGATGGGCCCCGATGAACATGAAGGCGGAGACAGTGTTCCGCGCCGTCGAGATGGTCGACGAGGGCCGCGGCGACGAGGCCGACGAGATGCTGGCCGGGCAGTGGGAGGGCGAGGGGGCTTGGCGCCTAAGCCGGGCCTGCCAGCGCGTGGAGAGCATGGGCGCGACCGACCCGGCGCTGCAGCGGACCTTCGGGGCCCGCGCGAGGCTCCTCAGGCTCGCGATGGACCACCACCTCGAGGGCCGGTACGAGGCGTCGATCCCCATCCTGCAGTCGCAGGTCGAGGGCATCGTCATGGACCTGACCAATGGCAACAAGTTCTTCACTAAGGGGAGGCTGAAGGCGGACCTCGTGGACGACTCCCAATTCGTGAGCATCAAGGCAGGGCTTGCCGTCCTGCAGGCCGCCTACGGCCAGGACGTCGGGGAGACGCAGACGGCGGGCAGCCTGTCGCGCCACGGGGTCGCCCACGGCCGCGAGTTGGCCTACGACACCCGCATCAACTCCGCCAAGAACTGGTCGCTCGTGGACGGTCTCGTGGAGTGGGCCCTCCCTAGGGCTCGCGACCTCGTTCAGGCGCGGAGGGCGGAGCGGCAGGCCCTGAACGCGGGGAGCCAAGAGACGGACGAGCGGGGACGGAGGGTCGACGACCGGGAGATCGCCGAGACCCGCGACGCCCTGCGGGTGTTGCAGAGCTCAGCCATAGGCTGGCACGCCCAGCGCGGGGTTTTCCGCGACGACCTCGTGGGTGGGGTCTATGGGACGGACGACTTCACGCGGCGCGGGCTACCGTTCGACCACGGGCTCAACCAACGGGTCAGCGGAGACGGGCAGGAAGTCGCGTATTGGCGTCGGACCGCCTCGGGGTGGGTGATGGCCCTCGCCCTCACCGCGCAAGGCGACGACGGCTTCGTGGAGCGCCTCTACGCGGGGCCGGACGTGCCTGCTTGGCTGCCATCCGAGGGCCCCGAGGAGTGGGCCCGTCACGGCGAGACCCCGCCGGACTGGTCCTGAGCCATATGGTCTCGTCAGTGAGGTGCGGGCTCTAGGCGGCGCGTCATATCGCCGCGAGATCGCTCCCTTTCGCGGTGTATTGCGGGATGATCCTGGGGTGATCGAACCGGCGCCTCCGCCGGACGCGCGTGGCGTT
>OEIU01000438.1_pt1 | contig 39334 bp, 28 predicted proteins | sample 1539221 | NCBI WGS metagenome assembly OEIU01 (sample SAMN03792071, study PRJEB22550) | activated sludge metagenome | feature: wastewater treatment plant; material: activated sludge; isolation source: Wastewater treatment plant of a petroleum refinery complex | place: Argentina: Zarate | collected...
GCATCAGCAGCGTCCAGGCGAACTGCAGCGCGTGGCCGCCGCCCCAGAACAGGATCTCGTAGTAGCCCTTGCCGTCCAGCTCGCGCGGCACCACCGCCAGCGACCAGGCGAAAGCCAGCAGCGCCACCGCCGCCGACACGGCCGCCGCGTTCAGGCCGAAGCGCAGCGCGTCGGCGCCGCCGAAGCCGCCGTGCAGCTTCGGCGCCGCCCACAGCGCGCGCAGCACCTGCAGCGTGAAGCCGGCGGCAAAGGCCGTCAGACCGGCCATGAACAAGCCGCCGTCGAGCACCGGGATATAGTTGGCCATGATCGGCGTGCCGGGCGCGACGAAGGCCCCCAGCGACATCAGCAGCGTGCCGGCCCCGCACAGGCCGAGCGCGATCCAGCTGGCGGCCTCGGCGCGCGGCGTGGCGATCAGGTTCCACAGCATCGCCGCCATCGCCGCGAACCACACCAGCACCGACAGGTCCACGTGCACGACCAGCGCGACGCGGAAGAAGTCGACCGCCGGCAGCCACTGGTTGACGCCCGGCGTGCGCGCGGCGACCAGCAGGATCGAGAACAGCCCCGCGCCAACCAGCGCCAGCAGGCCGAGCCAAAGCCAGGCCCGTGCCAGCGCGCGTTGTGCCAGCGTCGGCGCCGGCAGCGTGTAGTCGTACAGCGGGGCGGCCGCCGCGGCGTGCGGCGGCGTCAGCGCCGAAGGATTGGCCAGGGTGCTCATGACGGGGCTCTCATCGCAGCGTGATGCCGCCTTGCTCGGCATCGAAATCGATGACCAGGATCTGCGCCGGCGCCAGCTTGACCGTGGCGTCGCGCTGGTACGTGAAGCCGGGCTGGCGCACGTCGTCGTTCATGCGCACGGCGATGTGCTGCTCGCCGGCCGGCACCTGCACGCGCTGGTACATCGACGAGGCGCCGTCGCGCGACAGGCCCGACGGCGTCGCGGTGCGGCGCAGCACCGGCTGGCCGCCGATGTCGACCTCCATCGTCACCGGCGAGCGCTCGCGCGGGCAGCGCATCGGCGCGCGCATGTTCGGCGGCAGCTTGGCCAGCTCCTCGGCGCTCAGCGGCCGGCAGTCGGATACCGGCTTGCCGGTATGCGCGAAGCTGACCTTGATCACCGCCTGATCGGGCCCGAGGTGGTGATAGACGGGCCAGCGCGAGAACACGCCGATGACCAGCGCGAAGGCGGCGAACAGCAGCGCCTGGCCGGCCCAGGCGGCGACGCCGTGCGGCCGGTGCGTGGCGGCGGCATGCTCAACCATGGTGGGTCCTCAAGGCAACGGTCGGCAGCGGCAGCGCGCCCAGGCGCTGGCGCAGGCCCTCGAGCGCCGCGCGCAGCGAGCGCGCATCGGCCGCGTCGGTCCAGGCCACCGCCATACGTTCAGGCTCGTCGAGCCTGCGCAGCCGCGGCTCGCGCTGGCCGGCCAGCCGCTGCGCGGCCCAGCGCTGGCCGAGCCGGAACTCGCAGCCGGCCTCGGCGCAGCCGCTGACCAGCACGCCGGCGGCGCCGTCGCGCAGCGCATAGTCGACGAAGGACGGCGGCAGCATGCCGGCACAGATCAGGCTGAGCGGCGCGACGTCGGCGCCGGCCAAGGCATCGACGCGCACGCCGCGGTCGCAGCCGAAGACGACGATCGGCCGCGCACTGTGCAGCGCGCCCAGCGCCTGCTGCAGCCGGCGGCGCAGCGTGGCCACGCTGAGCTGCGGCATGTCGATGCCGGTGACCAGATCGGCCACGCTGCGAAACGGCGTCGACGACGGGCACGCGCCGGCGCAGATGCCGCAGCTGGCGCACAGGTCGGGGTCGACCTGCGCCAGCTCGCGCCCGCGCCGGCCGTTCGGGTGCGGCACCATGGTGATCGCCGCGTACGGGCAGTCGGCGAAGCAGCGGCGGCAACCGTTGCAGTTGGCGGCATCGACCACGGCCACCGGCGCGCGCGCCGGCTGCGGCAGGAAGGGCAGCGCCAGCAGCCCCAGCAGCGCCGCCGCCAGCGCCCACCACACCGCGCCGGCCGAGGTGGCGTAAGTCAGCGGGTGCACGAACAGCAGGATCCAGTCGAGGGCGAGAACGCTCGGCACCACCGCCAGGTCGGCCGGCGGGTGCGACACCACCGGCGCGGCCAGCGCCAGCAGCAGCAGCAGTGCGCCGCTGGCCAGGGCCAGGCGGCGCGGCGGGAACACGGCCGCGCGCGTGATGCGCTGCACGTGGAACCACAGGCCGAAGACCATCAGCAGCGCCACGCCGATGTGCACGAACACGAACAGCGAGAACAACCGGTCGCTGACCGCCGCGGCGCCGAGGAAGTTGCGCGCCAGCGGCGCGCCCAGCAGCGGCAGCGCGTCCAGCCATTCGGCGGTGGCGATGGCCGAGAACTGGCCGAGTTGGTCCCAGTTGAGCCAGAAGCCGCCGATGGCGCTGGCGAAGGCGAACAGGATCAGCGGCACGCCGGTGAGCCAGGAGAAGCGCCGCACGCCCTGGTAATGGCCGTGCAGCCATTCGCGCAGCAGATGCAGCGCCATCAGCAGCACGAAGGCGTCGGCGGCGTAGCGGTGCAGGCTGCGCAGCCAGCCGCCGAGGTACCACGGCTGCTGCGCCAGACCGTGAATCGAGCGGTACGCGCCCGTGGCCGAGGTGTCGATCAGCGCGTACAGGTAGATGCCGCTGAGCGCCAGCAGCCACAGGCACAGGAACCCCAGCGCACCGAGGTGGCGCAACGGGTTGAGCGCCGAGCCGAACGCAAGATCGAAGCCGCGTTCGACGCGGCGCCAACCGGCCAGAGCTGTTTGCCGCAGCGGCTGCATGCTCTCACTGCGGCAGCAGCGCGCCGTGCTGGCGGCGCCGGTTGCGGCGCTCGACGATGAAGTAGACCGCCACGGAGAGGAAGAAGCCGATGCCGCCGATCAGCTCGAAGATCAGCCCCCACTTGTAGCGGTAGGTACCGGTATCGGGGTCGTACACGGTGCACAGGATGCGCACGCGTTCGATGACGTCGGTCAGCCGCAGCGAATCCGTGCCCGGGCCTTCGGTCAGCAGCTGGCGCAGCGGCTCGCCGATGCGCTGCGCGTTCATGCGGTCGCCGTAGACCTGGGCGTGGATGCGCCCCTGGGCGTCGACCAGCGTGACGCCGAGCACGTGATCGAAGCCGCCCGCCGTGGCCACGTAGCTGAAGCCGAAATCGCGCGCCAGCGCCTCGACGACCTGCGGCGGCGGGCTCAGGAACTCCCAGTTCGCGTAGTCGATGCGGTGCTGCGCGGCAAAGGCGCGCATCGCGGTCGGCGTGTCGAAGGGCTGGTTGAAGCCGATGCTGACGACGTTGAACTGGTCGGGCGCGAGCAGCTTGTCCAGGCCCTTGACCGCCTCTTGCAGCGCGCGCGTGGTGGCCGGACAGACCTCGAAGCAGCCGGTGTAGATGAAGCTGACCAGCAGCGGCTTGCCGCGGTAGCGCGACAGCTTGAGCTCCCGGCCCTGGCGGTCGAGCAGCACGTAGTCGGGAACGCTGCGGCCGATCGCCGCCTCGCCGGCGGCGAGCGCGGCGCGCTCGTCCAGCGCCGGTGGCGCTGCGGCCTGTGCCGCGAGCGTACAGGCCCCGATCAGCAGCCCCAGGGCGATGGCGCGCAGATGTCGCAGTGCTTGCGCCAGGGATGGGAACTCAGCGCAGTGCCGCATCGATTGCCACCGCAGCCAGCAACACGCTCAGCTGCACCATCGAGGCGAAGAACGAAGCCATCGCCGTCTTGCGCGACGGCGCACGCGCCAGCGCGCGCGCCTTGCGCACGAAGTGCAGGCCACCGGCCGCCGCGCCTAGAAGGTAGACCCAACCGGCGCCGAACAGCACCGGCAACAGCGACACCGCCACCAGCAGCACGGTGTTCGCGTAGACGATCCGTGCGGCGCGCTCGGTGCCGGCCACGACCGGCAGCATCGGGATGCCGGCAGCCGCATAGTCGGCGCGGTTGGCGATGGCCAGGCTCCAGAAGTGCGGCGGCGTCCACAGGAACAGCACCAGCGCGAGCAGCAGCGGCAAGGCGCCGAGCGACGGGTCGACCGCCGCAGCGCCGGCCAGCACCGCGAAGCTGCCGGACAAGCCGCCGATGACGATGTTGGTCCAGCTGCGCCGCTTCAGCCACACCGTGTAGACCACGCCGTAGAAGAACGCGCCGAGGAAGATAAACGCGGCCGAAGTGGCGTTCAGCACATAGGCCGCCGCGCCGACGGCGGCCGCGAGCAGCGCAGCGATGAGCAGCAGCCAGCGCGCGCCCGGCTGCAGCACACCGGTGGCGAACGCGCGCGACCGCGTGCGCGCCATCAGCCGGTCGCTCTCGGCCTCGACGTGCTGGTTGAACGCGCCGGCCGCGCCCGACGCGACCAGCACCGACAGCGCCAGCACCAGCACCTGCGGCAGACTCAGCGCCGGACCGCTCGCGATGGCCATGCCGGCCAGCGCGGTGATCATGATCAGCGTGCCGATGCGCAGCTTGAACAGCCCCAGCACCGTGCGCAGCGTGGCGCTGCGCGCTCGGGCCGAGGACTGCATCACGGTGCTGTTCATGCCGTACTCCTGCGGCAGCGGTTGCTGCTCAGCTCAAACCCCAGAGCGTGGACAGGTACTTCCAGTTGATGAAGTAGTACAGGATGAAGGCCACCAGGAACACCATCGCCAGCATGAAGGTGCCGGGTGCGGCGAAGCCCAGCGAGCCGTAGCCCTGCGCCGCCGCGCTCGGCGAGGCCCGCAGCACCGGCGTGAACTTCGGGCTGACCTTGCCGGTGTCGAGCTTCTTGCCCCACAGCAGCGAGCCGACGGTGATGTAGATGAACATGATGCCGCCGATGATCGCCGCCATGCCGGTGATGCCGACCAGACCCATCATCAGGTAGGCCGCGCCGGGCCATTCGTAGGCCAGCGCCGCGCCTTCGAAGGCCATGTCCCAGTGGCGGCGCGACACGCCCAGCGTGCCCGCGCCCATCATCACCAGCGTGAAGGCGTACATCGACAGGCCGAAGACGTAGGGCTGCCACTTGGCCAGGGTCGGCGCGATCAGCTCGCGCCTGAACAGCACCGGGATCAGATAGAAGGTCAGCGCCATGAAGGTCAGCGTGGTGCCGATGACCACCGTGGCGTGGAAGTGCCCCGGCACGTAGATCGTGTTGTGGATGATCAGGTTCAGCTGCTCGGTGCCCATCATCACGCCGGTGATGCCGCCGAGGAAGCCGAAGCCGACGATCGAGATGAACACGCCGCTGAAGGTCGGATTGCCCCACGGCGCCTTGCGCAGCCACTCGAACAGGCCTTTGGTGTAGCCCTTCTGGCGCTGCGCCACTTCCATTGCGCCGGGGATCGTCAGCCCGTGCAGCATCGACGCCAGCACCGCGAAGTACATGAAGTAGCTGGTGTTGACCACCTTCCAGGCGGTGGACACCCCCGGGTCGGCGAGCAGGTGGTGCGCGCTGGCCAGCTGCAGGAACAGGATGTACAGCAGGAAGGCGGTGCGGCTGACGCGCTCGCTCATCGGCTTGGCGCCGAAGACGATCGCCGCCACCAGGTACCAGATCGAGATGTGCGCCGCCACGTTGATCTGCTGCGAACTGTGCCCCAGAGCCCACCACACGGTGCGGTAGACCAGCGGGTCGACGTTCATCAGGCCGAGCGACATCAGCCACGCCGGCACGATGATCATCGCGCCCGACAGCAGCGTGAACACCGCGATGATCGCCGCGGTGAGCGCGCCGAAGGTGACCAGCGGCACCGAGCCTTCGTAGGTCTTCTCGCGCTTGCCGACCACCAGCGTGCCGAAGAAGACGAAGCAGGCGACCAGCGCGCCGACCGCGAACAGGATGATGCCGAGGTAGAAGTTCGGCTCGGCCAGCATCGGCACGTAGGAGGTCATCATCACGCTGGAGCCGCCGCGGAACACCGCGACGTTGTTCAGCACCGAGCCGATGACCATCAGCGCGAAGGCCAGCCAGGCGATCTTCGGCGTGGCGATGCGGCAGCGCAGCAGCGTCGACGACGCGAAGTACAGCACCGCGATCTCGAAGAAGATGATCCAGAAGATCAGCATGTCGAGGCCGTGCGCGGTCAGCACCATGTAGAAGGTGTCGGCCGGCAGCCAGTGCACCGCCGGCCAGCGCGTCAGCACGACGCCGATGGCCAGCAGCCCGCCGATCAGCAGCCAGACGATGCCGACGAAGGCGTTGGCCTTGATCAGCCATTCGGCCTGGTTCTCGAACTGCAGCCCGGAGCGCGGGCAGGTCCGATAGGTGGTGGTCACGCTCATCGCTCGCCCCTCATTTGTCGATGTTTATTTGACGTACGTCACTTGACGTAAAGGCGGCCGACCATCTGGTGATGGCCGATGCCGCAGAACTCGTTGCACACGATCGAGTACTGCCCTGACTGGTTCGGCGTGACCGTGACCACGTGCTCGAAGCCCGGCACCATCTGGATGTTGATGTTGGCCGGCTGCAGCGAAAAGCCGTGGTTGTAGTCCAGCGCCGTCAGGTGCAGCCGGTAGGTCTGGCCCTTCTCGAGCTCGAGGATCGGCCAGAAGGCCCACAGCCGCGCCAGCAGATAGACGTCGCTGCCCGGCGGCGGCGCGACCACCGGGATCTTCTGGTCGGTTTCGGTGCGCACCGTGTACTTGTCCACCATGGCCTGCGCCTTGGCGGTGAACTGGTCGGGGGTGGTGCGGTAGGTTTCGGTCGACAGGTTCTGGTTGCCCCAGATATGCCAGCCGACCATCATGAAGAAAAGGATCATGCACCAGGTCAAGGCGATCACGATCCACGTACCCTCGACGCGGTCGATCGGATGCTTGACCCACAGGCGATCCGCTGGGGGAAGGATGGCGCTCATCGTGTGCTTCCTTGTTGTCGTGCGGCTCGACCGGCGCTCACTTGGACACCGGGATCAGAAGGATTTCGACGACGCCCCAGAGGTTGTAAACCACCATCGGGATCATCACGCCCAGGAACAGCAGCATGAACGGGCTGTCCAGCAGCTTCTGCAGCCACGGCACCGGGTCGTTCTCGTCGTCGTGATGGCCAGCGCTCATCGACGTCTCCTTCATTGATCGCCGCAGCAGCGCGGCCCGCGGGGCATTCTCGGCCGCGCATGCCGCGCGCAGAAATGAACCAGGTCAAGGAATCGGGGTGCATCACTGGCACGATGCCGGCCGAGCGGGCCGCATGCGCCCCGCAGTGCCCTGCCCCACGCGCCGCCGATGCCCGAACCTGCCCTGCCTGACGCTGCCCTGCCGGCAACCACTTCTCTTCGCGTGCCGCACGCACGCCGCCGGCTGCGGCGCCTGTCGCTGGCCGGCATGCTGCTGATGCTTGCCGTGGTGCTGAGCAGCGCCTGGCTGCGCCTGGCTCAGGAACGGCCGGTCTGCAGCAGCTGGCCCGGCTGCCGCGGCGCGCTGTCGGCCGATACCGGCGCCGCTGCCGCGCCATGGATGGGCAGCCCCGGCGTCATGGCCAGTGTGCGCCTCACGCACCGCGTCGCCGCATCGGCGATGCTGCCGCTGACCATCGCGCTGGCACTGCTGGCGCTGACGCGGCGGCCACGCGACACGGCCACCGGCCAGCGTGCGCTGGCGATGCTCGGCCTGGCGCTGGCTCTTGCCGTTCTGGGCGTGGTCACGCCGGGAAGCCGCTCCCCCTGGGTGCTGCTGGGCAACCACCTGGGCGGCCTGCTGCTGCTGGCGTTGGCCTGGAACTGCTGGCGCCGCCTGGCCGGAGGCAGCCCCGCGACGCTGGCGGCCACCACCTCGGCCACCACCTCGGCCGCCACCTCGGCAACCACCCCGGCCATCAGCCGCTGGGCGCGCCCCTTGGCCCTGCTGTGGCTGCTGCAGGCGGCCCTGGGCAGCGGCTCCGGCGGCGGCGTCGGCGGCGGCGCCGCGCTCGTGCATCTGGCGCTGGCGGCACCGGCCGTGCTGGGCGCGTTCATGCTCGGCATCCTCGGCCAGCGCCAGCGCTGCCCGGGTGCGCTGCCGTTGACGCTGGTGGCGGTGACGCAGGTGCCGCTCGGCGTGGCGGCCATGCTCGGCGCCGCACCGCCGCCGCTGGTGCTGCTGCACAATGGCGTGGCAGCGCTGGGCTTGGCCCTGCTGTATGACTTGGCGATGCGCGGCCGCGACCCCGCGCCACCCGGGCCAGCATCGCCAGTGTCCGCGCACCGTTGAACGAACTGCGGCCCGCCGCCGCCGGAGACACCCGCATGAGCACCGAAGCCACCCTGATCTACACGCTGACCGACGAGGCGCCGTTCCTGGCGACCTGCGCCTTCCTGCCGGTGATTCGCGCCTTCACCAAGCCGGCCGGCGTGCGCGTGGACACCAGCGACATCTCGCTCGCGGCGCGCATCCTCGGCCAGTTCCCCGACGTGCTGACGCCCGAACAGCGCGTGCCCGACACGCTGAGCGAGCTGGGCCGGAAGACGCTCGACCCCGACGCCAACATCATCAAGCTGCCCAACATCAGCGCCTCGGTGCCGCAGCTGGTGGCGGCGATCAAGGAGCTGCAGGCCAAGGGCTACCAGCTGCCGGACTTTCCCGACGACCCGAAGACCGACGAGCAGAAGGCGATCCGCGCGCGCTACGCCAGGTGCATCGGCTCGGCCGTGAACCCGGTGCTGCGCGAGGGCAACTCCGACCGCCGCGCGCCGCGCGCAGTGAAGGAATACGCGCGCAAGAACCCGCATTCGATGGCCGAATGGGCGCAGGCCTCGCGCTCGCACGTCTCGCACATGCACGCCGGCGACTTCTACCACGGCGAGAAGTCGATGACGCTGGACAAGGCGCGCGACGTGAAGATGGAGCTGACCACGCGCAGCGGCAAGACGCTGGTGCTCAAGCCCAAGGTCGCGCTGCTCGCGGGCGAGGTCATCGACTCGATGTTCATGAGCAAGAAGGCGCTGCTCGCCTTCTACGAGCGCGAGATCGAGGACGCGCGCAAGGCCGGCGTGATGTTCTCGCTGCACGTCAAGGCGACGATGATGAAGGTCTCGCACCCGATCGTGTTCGGCCACTGCGTGCGCATCTTCTACAAGGAAGCCTTCGACAAGCACGGCAAGCTGTTCGACGAGTTGGGCATCAACGTCAACAACGGCATGGTCGACCTGTACAACAAGATCGCCGCGCTGCCGCAGAGCAAGCAGGACGAGATCAAGCGCGACCTGCATGCCTGCCACGAACACCGCCCCGAGCTGGCGATGGTCGACTCCAGCAAAGGCATCACCAACTTCCATTCGCCCAGCGACGTCATCGTCGACGCGTCGATGCCGGCGATGATCCGCGCCGGCGGCAAGATGTACGGCGCCGACGGCCGCCTGAAGGAAGTCAAGGCGGTGATGCCCGAGAGCACCTTCGCGCGCATCTACCAGGAGATGATCAACTTCTGCAAGTGGCACGGCAACTTCGACCCGAAGACCATGGGCACCGTGCCCAACGTCGGATTGATGGCGCAGCAGGCCGAGGAATACGGCTCGCACGACAAGACCTTCGAGATCCCCGAGGACGGCACGGCCAACATCACCGACCTGGCCACCGGCGAGGTGCTGATGAGCCAGCACGTGGAGAAGGGCGACATCTGGCGCATGTGCCAGGTCAAGGACGCGCCGATCCGCGACTGGGTCAAGCTCGCGGTGACGCGCGCGCGCAACTCGGGCATGCCGACGGTGTTCTGGCTCGACCCGTACCGCCCGCACGAGGCCGAGCTGATCAAGAAGGTCAAGCTGTACCTGCAGGACCACGACACCGAAGGCCTGGACATCCAGATCATGAGCCAGGTGCGCGCGATGCGCTACACGCTCGAGCGCGTGATCCGCGGGCTCGACACGATCAGCGTCACCGGCAACATCCTGCGCGACTACTTGACCGACCTGTTCCCGATCATGGAGCTGGGAACCAGCGCGAAGATGCTGTCGATCGTGCCGCTGATGGCCGGCGGCGGCATGTACGAAACCGGCGCCGGCGGCTCGGCGCCCAAGCACGTGCAGCAGCTGGTCGAGGAGGACCACCTGCGCTGGGACTCGCTGGGCGAGTTCATGGCGCTGGCGGTGAGCCTGGAGGACCTGGGGCTGAAGACCGGCAACACCAAGGCCAAGCTCCTGGCGGCGACGCTGGACGCGGCCACCGGCAAGCTGCTGGACAACCGCAAGTCGCCGTCGCCGAAGACCGGCGAGCTCGACAACCGCGGCAGCCAGTTCTACCTGGCGATGTACTGGGCGCAGGCGCTGGCAGCGCAGAAGGACGATGCCGAACTGGCCGCGCACTTCGCGCCGCTGGCCAAGGCGCTGGCCGACAACGAGCAGAAGATCATCGCCGAGCTGGCCGCGGTGCAGGGCAAGCCGGCGGACATCGGCGGCTACTACCGCGCCGACCCGGCCAAGGTCGAGGCGGTGATGCGTCCGAGCGCGAGCTTCAACGCGGTGCTGGGGGCGGCGCAGGGCTGATCGCCGACACGGGCTTGGCCGAGCGCCGCCAGCGCGTCGCGATCGACGGCGCGCTGAATGCACCAGGCGCTGACGGCCAGCGTGCGCGATGCGCGCTGGCACGCCATGCCGCTTCGCGCCGCCGCCCGCATGAAGCTCGGCCGCCGCGCTACTCGTGCCGCAGCGCCTCGATCGGGTCGAGCCGCGCCGCGCGCCGTGCCGGGAAGTAGCCGAAGATCACGCCGATTGCCGCCGAGAAGCCGAGCGCCAGCAGGTTGATGCCCGGATAGAACTGGAACGGCACCTGCATCAGCTGCGCCAGCCCGATGCTGGCCGCCAGCGCCAGCAGCACGCCGACCACGCCGCCCAGCGCGGCCAGCACCACGGCCTCGATCAGGAACTGCAACAGCACCTCGCGCTCCAGCGCGCCGATGGCCAGGCGCACGCCGATCTCGCGCGTGCGCTCGGTCACGCTGACGAGCATGATGTTCATGATGCCGATGCCGCCGACGAGCAGGCTCACCGCGGCCACCGCGCCCAGCAGCAGCGTCATCACGCGCGTGGTGCCCGACAGCGTGTCGGCGATCTGGCGCGTGTCGAGCACGTTGAAGTTGTCTTCGTCGTTGGGCCCCAGCTTGCGCCGCTCGCGCAGCAGCTGCGTCAGCGCGTCCTTGGCGCGGTCGATGCCGGCCTCGTCGCGCACCGACACCAGCAGCGTGTTGACGCGCGTGGTGCCGGTGACGCGGCGCTGCAGCGTGCGCAGCGGCAGCACCACCATGTCGTCCTGGTCCATGCCCATCGCCGCCTGACCCTTGGGCGCGAGCAGGCCCACCACCTCGCAGGAGAAGCCGCGCACGCGCATCGGCTGGCCGATCGGATCGGTGCTGCCGAAGAGCTCGCGCCGCACGGTCGCGCCGATCACGCACACCGCCGCGCCGGCGCGCTCCTCGCTGTCCTCGAAACGGCGGCCCGCTTCGAGCACCCAGTTGCTGGTGTCGAAATGCGCGTTGGTGGTGCCGATCAGGCTGGTGGCCCAGTTGCGCGCACCCACCACCACGGTGGCCGACGAGCGCACCTCCGGCGCCACCGCGCGCAGCCCCGGCAGCTGCGATTCGATGGCCAGCACGTCGGCCTCGGTGAACCAGGGCACGCCGCTGCTGCTGCCCGGCCCCAGGCGCTGCCCGGGGCGGATCTGCAGCAGGTTGCTGCCCAGGCTGGCGATCTGGGTGCGCACTGCCAGCGTCGCGCCCTGGCCCAGCGTGACCATGGTCACCACCGCGCTGACGCCGATGACCACGCCCAGCACGGTGAGGAAGGAGCGCAGCAGGTTGCGCCGGATCGAGCGCAGCGCCAGCAGCAGCGAATTCCACAGCATCTCAGTACCGCCCGGCCGTTCTGAAGCTACTGAGCGCCCCCTCGGAGGGCGGCGAACGCAGTGAGCTTGGGGGCTTCATCAGGCCACCTCCGTCCGCGTCCCCGCCTGCGCCTGTGCCTGCGCCCGGCGCACATCCTCGGCGATGCGCCCGTCGACGAAGCGCACGGTGCGGCGCGCGTACTCCGCCATGTCCGGCTCGTGCGTGACCATCAGCACGGTGATGCCGCGCTCGCGGTTCAGCGCCGACAGCAGCTCCATGATCTCGCGGCTGCGCTGCGTGTCGAGGTTGCCGGTGGGCTCGTCGGCCAGCAGCACCGTCGGCTGCGTGACGATGGCGCGGGCGATGGCCACGCGCTGCTGCTGGCCGCCGGACAGCTCGCCCGGCGTGTGGCTCTCGCGCCCCTGCAGGCCCACCGACGCCAGCGCCGCGCGCGCCGCGGCATGGCGCTGCGCCGTCGCCTCGCCGCGGTACAGCAGCGGCAGCTCGACGTTCTCGAGCGCGCTGGTGCGCGCCAGCAGGTTGAAGCCCTGGAACACGAAGCCCAGGTGGCGGCGGCGCAGCCGGGCGCGCTGGTCGCGCGTCAGCCGCTCGACGTGCACGCCGCGGAACAGGTACTCGCCGCTGGACGGCGTGTCCAGGCAGCCGAGCACGTTCATCGCCGTCGACTTGCCCGAGCCGCTGGGGCCCATGATGGCGACGAACTCGCCGGCCTCGATGTCCAGGTCTACGCCGTCCAGCGCGCGCACCTGCGCGTCGCCCTCGCCGTAGACGCGGGTCACGCCGCGCAGGCGGATCAAGGGCGGCGGCGCGCCCGTCACGCTGGCATTCACCGCGGCGGCGCCAGTTCGTCGACGATCACCGCCTCGCCTTCGCGCAGCTCGCCGCTGACCTCGGTCTGGCGGCCGTCGCTCAGGCCGGCCTGCACCGTCAGCGCCACCGGCACGCCGTCGCGCAGCACCCACAGCTGGCGCTGCCCGCCCTTGGTGTCGACGGTGCCGGCGCGCTTGGGGCCGCGCGGCAGCTGCGGCATCATCAGCTTGGACACCAGGCTGCCGTCGGCCGGCGCCGCTTGCGATGCCCCCGGTGTGCCCTGCGCGGACGCCGCCGACGGGGTGAAGCGCAGCGCCGCGTTCGGCACCAGCAGCACGTCTTCGCGGTGCACCGCGGCGATGCTGGCGGTGGCCGTCATGCCCGGGCGCAGCAGCAGTTCGCCGTTGGCCACGCGCAGCTCGGCCACGTAGGTGACCACGTTCTCCTTGGTGGTGGAGCCGAAGCCGACACGCGTGATGCTCGCCGGAAAGCTGCGGTTGGGCCAGGCGGCGACGGTGAAGCTGGCGCTTTGCCCTTCGCGCACCTGGCCGACGTCGGCCTCGTCGACGTTGACCTGCAGCTTCATCTGCGTCAGGTCGGCGGCAATGGTGAACAGCGTCACCGCCTGCAGCGAAGCCGCCACCGCGTTGCCGGGGTCGACCGCGCGCGTCAGCACCACGCCGTCGATCGGCGAGCGGATCGAGGCCTTCGACAGATTGGTCTCGTCCACGCGCAGCGCGGCGCGCGCGTCGGCCACGGCCGAGCGTGCCGCGGCCTCGTCGGCCAGCGCGCGGTCGGCGTTGGCGCGCGCGCTGTCGAACTCGGTGGCCGAGGGCACGCGCCCGCCCGACAGGCGCGACACCTCCTCCATGCGCGCGAGGTTGGCGCGCGCCTCCTTCAGCGTGGCCGCGGCCTGCGCCACGCCGGCTCCGCGCGAGGCCAGCGTGGCGCGCGAACGTGCGATCTGGTCGCCCAGCTTGGTGGTGTCGAGCTCGACCAGCACCTGGCCCTTCTTCACCGCGTCGTTGATGTCGACCAGCACCTTGGCCACCGTGCCCGACAGCTCGCTGCCGATGTTGACGGTGAGCGTGGGCGCCAGCGTGCCGTTGGCCACCACCTTGACGTCGAGCGCGCCGCGCTGCACCGCCTCGGTCTGGAAGCGCGGCGTGCGCTGCGCCTCGGCGGTGCGGCCGCGCAGCAGCCACAGCGCGGTGGCGGCAGCGGCGAGCACCGCGGCCAGCAGCAGCCACGCTCCGGGGCGCCGCCACCAGGGGCGCGCCGCGGCGTCGCCCAGCAGCTGGTTCAGGTTGGCCTCGGTGGAGGCGGCATCGTGGTTCGATTGGGTCATGGTGTCCAGCTGTCGGGTGCGGCAGCGGCCAGCGACGCGGCCGACCAGCCGCCGCCCAACGCCTTGTAGAGCTGGATCATGGCCACCGTCAGGTCGGCCTGCGTGCTGGCCTGGCTGTCTTCCAGCGTGCGCACGCTGCGTTCGGTGTCGAGCACGGTCTGGAAGTCGACCAGCCCCGAGCGATAGCGGAAGCCCGCCAGCAGCGCCGCGTTGCGCGCCGCCTGCACCGCCTGCGCCAGCGCGTCGGCGCGCACGCGGCCGTTGGCCAGCGCGGCGCGTGCGTCCTCGACTTCGCGCAAGGCGCCGGTCAGGGCGGCTTCGTAAGCGGCCAGCGCCTGTTCCTGCTGCGCGGTCTGGATCACCACCTGCTGGCGCAGCCGGCCGGCGTCGAAGATCGGTGCCGCCAGGCTGCCGGCGATCAGTCGCGTCGACGCGCCGCTGCCGCTCAGCGCCGACAGTGCCGCCCCCTGCAGCCCCAGGGTGCCGGCCAGGTTCAGCGACGGATAGCGCGCTGCTTCGGCCACGCCGATGCGTGCGGTGGCGGCGGCCAGGCTGCGCTCGGCGGCGACGATGTCCGGCCGGCGCCGCAGCAGATCGGCCGGCACGCCCAGCAGCGGCTGCGCCGCGGCGTCGGGGATCGCGGGCGCGGCCGGCGGCGCTGGCGCGGCAAGCTGCGCGGCCAGCGCCTCGGGCGGCCGGTTCAGCAGCACCGCCAGCGCATGCCGCGTCTGCGCCACCGCGTCCTGCAGCACCGGCGCCTGGGCCCGCGTCTGCTCGCGGTTGGCACGCGCCTGCTCGACGTCGAGCGAGCCCACCAGCCCGGCCTGCGCGCGCCATTCGACGATCTGCAGCGTCTGCGTCTGGTTGTCCAGGTTGGCCTCGGTGATCTGCAGCCGCAGCTGGTAGCCGCGCAGCAGCACGTAGTTGCGCGCCACCTCGGCGGCCAGCGAGATTTGCGTCTGCGCCAGCGTCGCGGCGCTGGTCTCGGCGTCGGCGCTGGCGGCTTCGGCGCCGCGGCGCAGGCCGCCGAAGAGGTCGATCTCCCAGCCGGCGTCGAAACCCACGCCATAACTGGAAACGGCGCTGCGCCCGCCGTCCGACGAACGCGTGGCCGAGGCGTAGGCACCGACCGTCGGCCACAGCGCGCCGTCGGCCTGCGCGCTGGCCGCGCGTGCCGCGCGCAGCCGCGCCCGCGCGCTGCGCACGTCGGTGTTGGCGGCCAGCGCACTGTCGATCAGTTCATCGAGCAGCGGGTCGCCGAAGCGGCGCCACCACTGTGGGTCCGGCGCGGGAGCCGGCGCGTGCGCCGGCGTGGCCGCGGACACGGCCGCCGGCAGCTGGTCGGCGGACCAGGCCGTCGGCAGTGCCGCCGGCGGCTGGCGATAGTCGGGGCCGACCGCACAGCCCCCGAGACACAGCAGCAGCACGGCCGCCGCACGGGACCGGGTCGAATACATGCCGTCAGTGTGCCGCCGCCTTGTTGCCCGCATGGACGCCCTATGTAAAGAAATTGTGCCCGACGCGGAGCGCGCGGGCCGGCACGCCGACGGGCCGTTCCCGCGCCGCCGTCGAGAAAGCGCTTCGCAGGTCGGTGATTCTCGGGCGCACCCGGCGCCGCGAGCGGGGCCTGGGGTGGCTCTCGCAGGCGCCCTCGAGGCGGCGCGCGCGGCCGCGCAGGCGCTGGACCGCCTGCCGCGAGGTGTTTGCGCGCGCGCAGAAACTGCCTGCAGACCGTGGCAATGTGCACGAAACAACTGCTGCACCGCCCACCTGAGGGATGGGCGGCTGCGCCACGACGGATAAAACTGCAGACGCCGTCCCGCAGGAACCTGGAACCTGGTTCATGCGGCTGCCTATCCTCCTCGCCACACCAGCGGGTTGCTGCATGCCGATTGCCGACAACGTCAAGCTCGCCTCGAGCGTCAAGATCTTCCAGCCGTCGCTGGTCAACCTCTACGGCTGTTCGGTGGGCGAGGACACGAAGATCGGCGCGTTCGTCGAAATCCAGAAGAACGCGTTCATCGGCGCACGCTGCAAGATCTCGTCGCACACCTTCGTCTGCGAAGGCGTGGTGATCGAGGACGAGGTCTTCGTCGGCCACGGCGTCATGTTCACCAACGACCGCTTTCCGCGCGCGACCAATGCCGACGGCAGCCTGCAGACCGAAGCCGACTGGAAGGTCGAGCCCACCCGTGTCAAGCGCGCGGCGTCCATCGGCACCAGCGCCACGATCATCTCCGGCGTGACCATCGGCGAAGGCGCCTTGGTTGGCGCCGGTGCCGTGGTGACCAAGGACGTGCCCGACCACGCCATCGTCGCGGGCGTGCCGGCGCGGGTGATCGGCAGCACCAAGGCGCCGGCATGAAGGCGCCGGGCCACACGCATCGCCGATGAGTTCGTGCGCCAGCCTCGGCCGCATGTTCCGCGAAATCCTCGTCTCGCCGCAAAGCTCAGGGAGTCTCAGAAAGTGATCAACATCGGCATCGTCGGCTATGGCTATTGGGGCCCGAACCTGGTGCGCAACTTTGCAGAGACGCCTGGGGCCAGGGTTGCTGCCGTGTCCGACCTCGACACCGCCAAGCTGGCGCTGGTGCAGCGGCGCTTCCCCGGCGTCAAGACCACCACCGATTTTCGCGAACTGCTGAATGACGGCGGGATCGATGCGATCGCCATCGCGACCCCGGTACACACCCACTTCGAGCTGGCGCTGGCCGCATTGCAGGCCGGCAAGCACGTGTGGCTCGAAAAGCCCATGACCGAGACTTCGGCGCAGGCGAAACAGCTGATCGACGAAGCGCACAAGCGCAACCTCGTACTGCTGGTGGACCACACCTTCATCTACACCGGCGCGGTGATGAAGATGAAGGAGCTCATCGACAGCGGCGACATGGGCCGGGTGCTCTACTACGACTCGATCCGCGTCAATCTGGGCCTGTTCCAGCGCGACGTGAGCGTGATCTCGGACCTGGCCGTCCACGACTTTTCCATCCTTGACCACCTTCTGGGCGAACACCCGGTGGCCGTGTCTGCCAATGGCACCAACCACTTCCCCGGCACACCGGAGAACCTGGCTTACGTGACCTTGTTCTACGACTCGGGAGCCATCGCACACACCAGCGTCAGCTGGCTCGCGCCCGTGAAGGTGCGGCAGATCCACCTGGGCGCCACGAAGAAGATGATCACCTACGACGACCTCGAGCCCAGCGAGAAGATCAAGGTCTACGACAAGGGCGTGAGCTTCACCGACGACCCCGCCAAGATCCAGGAGATGCGTGTGGGCTACCGCACCGGTGACATGTGGGCACCCAAGCTCGCGGGTACCGAGGCGCTGGCCGTCGAAGGGGCGCACTTCGTGGACTGCATCGTCAACGCCAAGCTGCCGAAGACCGACGGACAACTGGGCCTGCGCGTCGTCGAGACGATCGAGGCCTGCCACCATTCGATGCGGCGCAAGGTGCGGCGCAACGGGGAAACGGTGAATATCGAGTCAAGGGGGAAGCAAGCATGATTCCGTTCGTCGATCTGAAGGCGCAGTACCAGAGCATCAAACCGGAAGTCAACGCGGCGATCCAGGGCGTCCTGGACAGCTGCCAGTTCACGCTAGGCAGCGAAGTGGCGGCCTTCGAGCAGGAGTTCGCGGCCTACTGCCAGAGCAAGCACGGCATCGGCGTGAACACCGGCACCAGCGCCTTGCACATGGCGCTGTTGGCCGCCGGCGTCGGCCGCGGCGACGAGGTCATCACCGTCCCCTTCACTTTCGTCGCCACCGTGTCTGCCATCGACTACACCGGCGCCACGCCGGTCTTCGTCGACATCGACCCGCAAAGCTTCACGATGGACGCGACGCAGTTGGAAGCGGCGATCACCCCGAAGACCAAGGCGATCATTCCGGTTCACCTGTACGGCCAATGCGCCGACATGGACCCGATCCTCAAGGTCGCCAGGCGCCACGGCCTGGTCGTCATCGAGGATGCCTGTCAGGCGCACGGCGCCGAATACAAGGGCCGCCGCGCGGGCAGCATGGGCGACATGGGCTGCTTCAGCTTCTATCCGGGCAAGAACCTGGGCGCCTACGGCGAGGCCGGCATGGTCACGACCGACAACGCCGAGTTCGCGCGCACCATCCGCATGCTGCGCGACTGGGGCGCCGAGAAGAAGTACCACCACGTGCTCAAGGGCTACAACTTCCGCATGGAGGGCATCCAGGGCGCTGTACTGCGAGTCAAGCTGCGCTATCTGGAGCGCTGGACCGAAGGCCGCCGTACGGCGGCGGCACACTACGACCGCTTGCTGGCCGGCAGCGGCATCCCGACGCCGAAGGCCATGCCCCACAACCGCCACGTCTACCATATCTATGCCGTGCGCACGGCCCACAGGCAAGCTTGGCAGGACGCGCTGCTTGCCCAGGGTGTACAGAGCGGAATCCACTACCCGACTCCGGTGCATCTGTTGCCTGCGTTCTCCGATCTGGGTTACCGGGCCGGGCAATTCCCGCATTCGGAGCAAGCCGCCAACGAGGTGCTCTCGCTGCCCATGTTCCCCGAGTTGACGGAGGCGCAATGTGTAGAGGTGACAGCGGCGCTCGAGAACATCGTCGCCGGCAACTCGCAGGCACCCAGCCTCGCCAAGGCGACGTAGTGCTTGACCCGGCTTGCCCGCCCACACCAGCCTGGAGCGACGACGCCTGTGGCTGAGCCAGTCGATCTGGTCGAGACGAGGCCGCTGCTGATCTTCCCGTTCAACGGCAACGGGTTGGAGGCGCTGGATTGTCTGGGCGGCAAATTCCAGCTGCTCGGCTTCGTCGACGACACCCCGGCGAAGCAGAGTCAAAATGCTTACGGCAGCGCTGTCTTCTCGCGCGAAGCGCTTGTTCGCTGGCCACGAGCGCAGGTGCTCGCCGTGCCCGGCGGTCCCGCCTCGTTCCAGTCCCGCCGCGCCGTCATCGACGGGTTGGGCATCGAAGCTTCTCGATACGCCCGGGTGATTCATCCGAGCGCGCGCATCTCGCCTCTGGCAACGATCGGCCACAACGTGCTGATCATGGCGGGTGTCGTGATCACCAGCAACGCGGTCATAGGCGATCACGTGTGCGTGCTGCCAAACACCGTCATCCATCACGACTCGACCGTCGGCAGCGGGTGCCTGGTCGGCTCCAACGTCAGCGTGGCAGGAAACACGGCCGTCGGCGAGAACTGCTACATCGCCACCGGCAGCAGCATCATGAACGGGCTCGAGATCGGCGCCGGCACGCTGGTGGGCCTGGGCAGCACCGTCATTCGCAGCGTCCCGGCCGCAAGCAGGATTGCGGGCAATCCGGCTCGTCCCGTGTGACTGCGTGAGGACTCACCCGCCTGCGGGACCGACTGGCGCCTATGGCTTCAGTTGCGCGTCGTGAATGACCACGCTCGATCCGCGGCCAGCGCATTTCCCGCCAGGTCTTTTGCACGCGGGTCGGCCGCTCCACCCTTGATGGTGACCGTGTAGACCGTCCGGGCTGCCAGTGTCGGCGTGGGGTTCAGAGTCATCGTCCGCCCGTTCGCGCTCAGGGTCACCACGGCATTCACGAGCACATTGCTCGGATTGCGCAATTCGACCGTGCCCGTGTTGATCGTCGCCGGGTCCATGGCCTCGCTGAAGGTCGCGGTGATGTTGGCGGTGCGGCTGACGCCGGTGGCCCCGCCGGCTGGCGAGGTCGTCGTGACGGTGGGCGGCGTCGTCTCGATGGTGAAGGTCCAGGTCACGTTCGCCGCCAAGGCGCTGCCGGAAGCATTCTTGACCACAGGATCGGTCGCGCCGCCGCGGACCATGGCCGTGTAGACCACACCCGTGGTGAGGTTGGGTGTCGGATTCAGCGTGACCACGCGCGAAGTCGCGTTGTAGCTGACGACCGCCGGCACCAGGGTGTTCGATGCGTCACGCAACTCGACCGTCGTCGAGTTGATGGTCGATGCAGTCATGGCTTCGCTGAAAGTCGCCGTCACGTTGGCGGTTGCGCTGACGCCGGTCGCGCCGTTGGCCGGCGAGGTGCTCGTCACGGTGGGCGTGGTCGCGGCCGCTGCGGTCGTGAATGACCATGCCTGATTTCCCGCCAATGCATTGTCGGCCGCGTCGGTGACGCCCGCCAACACCGTCGCGGTGTAGGTCGTCGACGCCGCCAGCGCCGCGTTCGGCGTCAGCGTCGCAACGCGCGTGCTTGCGTTGTAGGCCACGGTCGCCGCAACCAGATTACCGCCAGTGCGCAGCTCGAAGGTGGCGGTGCTGATGGTCGCAGCGTTCATCGCTTCGCTGAACGTCGCGGTCACTGCAGACGACGTGCTGACTCCGGTCGCACCGCTGGCAGGCGTGAAAGCCGTCACCGTGGGCGGCGTGGTGTCGGCGGAGCCACTCGTGGTGAACACCACGTCGACCCAGTAGTTCGACGAGCCGTATGTCGACGCCGGGAATGCCGTGCCCGACCCGTATGCGTAGACGCCGTTGCCGCCGCTCACGCCGTTCTGCAGCGCATGAAGAGGTGCGTTGTCGACGCCGTTGCTGGCGAAGTAGTTGTTGTCGCCTGCATAGCGTCCGTTGGGCGCCAGGTACGAAGCCACGTAGATGGTGTTCGCGGTCACTGCCACAGGCGAAGCAAAGTTCACCTGCTGCCAGCCCGATGCGGTTTCGTTGCCGAACGTGGCCGTGGCCAGTTGCGCACCGCCGCTGGACCAGAGCGTGCCGACGTGGGTGCCGGTGTTGCCGGACCCCTTGTAGAAGCGGATGCCGGTGATGAAGCCGTCGACATCGGCGCGGAACTTGACGCCCAGGTTCACCGAGGCGGTGTCGCTGTCGCTGACCACGGTCGGCACGGCCGAAGTCGGCCAGATCGTGCATGGGCAGACTTGCGCCCCTCCGCCCCCGCCCACGGTCACGGTCACGCCGGCACCGGGCGATTCCAGGTTGCCGCTGTCGTCTGCAGCGCGCGACTTGATCGACACCTGGCCGGCCGCCGACGGAGTCCAGTTGTAGGTCCAGTTTGCCCGTCCAGTGGCCCTGCGCCATGTCAAGCCACCGTCCACCGAGACCTCGACGCCGCCCACGACACCACCGGAGTCGCTTGCCGTGCCGCTGATGGTGACCGTGGCCAACGGCAGCGACGCGCCCGTTGCCGGCGACGCGATCGCCGAACTCGGCGCCACCGTGTCGGTCGAGGCGGCGGCCGGAACCAGCCCGGGCTGGAGCGTAGCCGGCTGCACGCCCATGTCGGCGAACAGGTTGACCGTCGCTTGCTGCATGCGGGCATCCACCGGCGTGCCGGCGCCCCGGTCGTGGTTCGCGTCCAGGCCCCAGGGCCACTGAATGGTTCCGGCACCGAAGACGCGCGCGCCGCTGCTGTGCTTGTACAGCGTCAGCGCGTGGGTCTGCGTGCCGGTGCCATAGGTCGACCCATAGTCCTTCAGTTCGCCACCGAAGGTCAGCGTCGTCGTCGACAGCCGAATCAGCCCAGGCGGGCGGAAGCCATTGTCAAGATCGGAATCCCACTCGTAGCCCAAGGTGCCCAGCGGCAGCGTGGCCGTCTGACCGGCACCCAGCGTGGCCATGCTGGTGTTGCGCCAGAAGCGCATCTTGCCGTCGCCTTCCGGCACGGCGATCGAATAGGGCACCCCGGTGTCGTTGGCCATGAACAACGTGCCGGTCAAAGCGTTCTCTGGCCTGCCGCCGTCTGCGGGCGGGCTGAAGCGCGGGTCGCGCCAAGTGCCCGTCCACGCGGCGGTCGGATCGATCTTCGCGTTGGCGTGGGTTTCCTTGTAGCTGACGAGCGTGCGGTACGCCGTTCCCGAGCCATCGATGCTGTTTTCCCAGCGGGTCTTCCAGAACACCTCGTTGCCGCTGAAGAATGCGAGGTTCTTGCCCGCGTTGCGTGCCGCCTCGACGTTGGCCCGTTGCCCTGCGGACCAGTACTCATCGTGCCCCACCGACAGGAACGTCTTGTGGTTCAGCAGCAGACCGCCGAACCGGTCGGTGTCGACGCCGCTGAAGTACGACACGTCGTAGCCGTTCGCTTCCAGCCAGCGCACCATCGGGTACTCGGCGTTGAACACCCAGTCCTGTCCGTTGTCCACGCCGCGTGTATGGAACGGGCGGTTGTAGCTGACCTTGTAGGCGCGCCCTGCCGGCGCGCCCGTGTATAGGCTGTTGCCGCCGTAGTTGTTGTAGGCCTGCCAGGTGGTATCCGAGGTCTGGAACAGCAGGTCCGAGGTGCCGGCGTCGTCGCGCACGATGAAGATGATGTGGCTGGCCCCGCCGTTGTCCGTGCGCACCACCTTGGCGAAGTAGATGCCGGACACCGCGTTGGCCGGCACGGCCCACGAGCCCGACACGCTCCAGTTGCCGCAGTCGATCAGGCCGGTCGCAGCATCGTTCAGGCAGGAAGGCTGCGACTGGGGGTTCGCCGGCGTGACCGTCGTGATCTTGCGCGCACCCAGCCCGCCGTAGTAGCCCATGCGATAGATGTCGAAGCGATAGTTCGACGTGGCCGAATCCACCTTGAACGACACGGTGCTGCCACGCTTGACGCTGATGTCGGTGGCGAAGCCCTGGATGCTGGGGTCCCCGATGCCAGCGATGTCCCATTCGCTCGCCGGGTTTCCGGCCAGGCAGTTTTCGGCAACGATGGCGTTGGCCGGCGCGCCGCAGTTTCCACCCGCGCCGCTCGTCGTGAAGCTCAGCGTCGCATTGGCTGCCAACGCGTTGCCCGCCAGATCCTTGATGCGCGGGTCGGTGGTGCCGCCCCGTATCGTTGCCGTGTAGCTTGTCAGAGCGGCCAGGGCGCTGTTTGGCGTGAAGGTCGCTGTCCGCGCAGCCGAGTTGTAGCTCACGGTGCCCGGCACCGCGGCGTTGCCGGGGCCGGCCAGGCTCACCGTGCTCGTGGAAACCGAGGCGGGGTCGACGGCCTCGCTGAACGTGACGTTGACTACGGAGCCCATCGCCACGCCGGTCGCGCCGTTGGCCGGCACGCTCGCCGTCACCGCCGGCGGCGTCGTGTCGCCCTGCCCCACGGTGTTGAACACCACGTCCACCCAGTAGTTCGTCGACTGATAGGTCGAGCTCGGGAACGAACTGCTCGAACCATAGGCATAGACGCCGTTGCCGCCGCTGACCCCGTTCTGCAACAGACGAATGGGCGCGTTGTACACGCCGGCAGCCGCGAAATACTGAGAGTCGCCTGCGTAGTTTCCGTTTGGCGCGAAGTACGACGCCACGTACACCGTGTTCGCTGCAATGGTCACCGGATTGGCAAAAGTGACCTCCTGCCACCCGGTTGCCGTTTCGCCGCTGAACGTGGCGGTGGCCAGCAACGCACCCGAACTGCTCCACAGATTGCCGATGTGCGTGCCCGTATTGCCCGCGCCCTTGTAGAAGCGGATGCCCGTCACGACCCCGTTCACGTCGGAAGTGAACTTCACGCCGAGCTCGACAGGGCTCGGATCGGCTTCCGAAGGATTGGCGGGTGTACTCGAAGGCCCCCAGCCGCCGCAGGGGCAAGCCGATGCCGCTGCGGTGGTGAAGGTCCAGACGAAGCTGGACGCAAGGGCGTTGCCGGCCACGTCCTTGACCCGCGGGTCCGTGCCGCCGCCCACCACGGTGGCCGTATAGGTTGCCGATGCCGCCAAGGGGGCCGCCGGCGTCAGCGTCGCGGTCCGCGTGGCTGCGTTGTACGACACGGTGGCCGCCACCAGCGCGTTCGTGGAAGTGCGCAGTTCGATCGTGCTCGGCGTGACCGTTGCCGCGTCCACGGCCTCGTTGAAAGTGACGTTGACCGCGGAGCCGACAGCTGCGCCCGTCGCGCCGTTGGCCGGCACGCTCGCCGTCACCGTCGGTGGCGTCGTGTCGCCCTGCCCCGCGGGGTTGAACACCACGTCCACCCAGTAGTTCGTCGACTGATAGGTCGAGCTCGGAAACGAACTGCCCGAACCATAGGCATAGACGCCGTTGCCGCCGCTGGCGCCATCCTGCAGCAGGCGAATCGGCGCGTTGTAGACGCTCGACGCCGCAAAGAACTGCGCATCGCCCGCATAGTTGCCGCTGGGCGCAAAGTAAGATGCGACATACACGGTGTTCGCCGTGATCGCCACCGGGGCGGCAAAGTCCACCTGCTGCCACCCCGTCGCGCTTTCTCCACTGAAGGTGGCAGTGGCCAACAGCGCGCCGCCACTGGTCCACAGGTTGCCGATGTGCGTGCCGGTGTTGCCCGCGCCCTTGTAGAAGCGGATGCCGGTGATGAATCCGTTGAGCTCGGACGTGAACTTCACCCCCAGTTCGACAGGGTTCGGGTCGACCACCGACGGATTCACCGGCGTGGCCGAATTGCCCCACCCGCCGCAGGGGCAGACCGGACCGGCGGCAGTGGTGAACGACCAGGAGTAATTGGCCGCCAGGGCATTGCCTGCCGCATCCTTGATGCGCGGATCCGCCGCCCCGCCACGCAGCGTGACGGTGTAAGTCTCGGCCGCGGCCAAGGGGCCGGCAGGTACCAGCGTCGCGGTGCGCGTGGCGGCGTTGTAGGCGACGGTGCTGCTCACTACCGAGTTCGCGGCGTTGCGCAATTCGACGGTGCTTGCGTTGATCGTCGCCGGGTCCATCGCCTCGCCGAAAGTCGCAGAGGGTCGGGCGGTCGCGCTGACGCCGGTTGCGTTGGCTGAAGGAACGGTTGATGTCACCTGCGGTGCCGACGCGTCGCTGGCGTAGTTGGCCGCATAGAGACCCGTGCTGGCCGCGAAGAACGCATACTCCACGCCCTTGATCGCAGACACGGTGAACGGCACCGCGCTGCCGCTCATGGTGATCGCGCTCAGCACCTGCGTGCCGTTTCGCACCGGCAGCATGGCCTGCAAACCATTGGCCGCAGGGTCTTTGATGACGGTGAAGCTCAAAGTGCCTGAAGCAAAACTCACCGCGCTGAACGCCGACGCATTGCGCGCGTCCAGCCAGGTGAGCATCTGCTGCGCTGAAACGATGGGGACGCCGCGCGCCTGCGCCGAGTTGACCACCGTGTCCGATTCGACGATGGTGGCCACGTCGGTGTGCGCATTGACCGTGTAGGCCCCGTAGTAGCCCTCGGGACCGAGCGCTCGGTCCAGCAGTGTGTCCACCGTGTAGGGATAGGCCTGCCCCGACTCGTCGGTCATCTGCGTGGCGGCCATGAACACATCGATGAACTCGCCGTTCTGCTTGACGAAGCGCATCGGCATGGCCGAGCCGGTGAACATGCCCGGAACGCCGTTGACCCAGCTCGGCGGCCAGTAATAGAACGACGTGTCAAGGCGCATGCCCTTGCTGAGCTGGACCTGGGCGCCCGTGCTCCAGTCGCTCCAGGCAATGCAGTGGTGCCGCTGGGTACGCAGCGGCAAGGCGCTGGGATACTTTGCCTGGAACTGCGGAACCTGCTCGTCGTAGGTGCTCTGCAGCGAGGCCGCATCGAAATCGGCGCAGCCGGTGTTGATGTGGATCCCGATCTCGAATCCATCCGCCGCGAACTGCGCGGCCTGCGCATCGGTCATGGGCGTCGACGCGAATATGTAGGAAGTGCCGCGCACGCATTCCCAGTTGACGACAGAGCAGCCCGGTTGATCCAACGACTTGAACTGATTGAAGCGGCCGATCGTGCCGCCGTTGCCGTGGTCGTCTCCCGTCATGATGACGACGGCCTTCTTGCCGCTGGGGAAGTACCAGAAGCGCGGCAACGGCTTCTTGCCTGCATTCATGTGCAGGATCAGGTTGGCCAACAGGCGCTGCTGCTCGTCCGCCTGCGGAATGGCCACCTTGTCCAGGTCAACCCAGTCGGGTTGCGGGTCGCCCGCCTTGTTGCCGAAGAACTTGTCGTTGGAACGTATGGGCGAGAAGCCGTCGCGCTCCTGGGCTGCCCAAGCCGGGTTGCCCTGCCGTGTGTAGACAATCGATTCCGCCAGGTCATAGGCAAAGGCCGCCGCCTTGCCGCTGCCCGCGGCGCGCAGCGTCACCGCTGGATTGATCGTCGGCGTGCTCGACGTGCTGTACAGCGCGGCCACGCGGCCCGTGCCGGACAGCAGCGTGTAGAGGTCCGCCGAACCGTGAAACTGCATCGTCTGCCCAACGATGCCGTTCCCCGGCGCCGTTGACGTGTCCACCAACAGGTAGCCGTTCGACAGCGTCGAGCCTACAGGCGCGATTCCGAGCAGACCGGCCAGCTGCGGATCCGGCGCCATGGCGATCAGGTTCCCGCCGGCATTGACCCAGTTGGTCAGTGCCCCCACCTTGTCTGCAGCCAGCGGCATCTTGGCCAGCAGCACCACGTCGTAGGCCGCCAGCGTGGCCGCGTCAACGCTGGCGATGTCCGCCACGGCAAACGAATTGAAGCCCTCGGTGCGCAGAATCTCGGCGTAGTAGCTGCCGAAGGTCGGCGTACCCGAGGTCACGATCAGGATCGGGCCCCCGGGCCCTTGTGCCGGATCGCCCGCTGCGCGTGCCGGCGGGCTCAGGCCAACCGCAGCCCAAATCAGGGCGATCGCCAAGACAAGCAGCTTCGCCGCCTTCGAGATCGCCACGCCGGCATGCAACATCAAGATTCCTTGCAGAGATCTCATGGGGATTCAGCGTGACCTCGAAGCGCCATACTGACCAACCCACAACAGCCGCGCGTCCAAGGCAGCGTCACCGGGTTGAAAGCTTCCACGGCACGACCGCGTCCTGGTCGTCGCCCACGAACAAGCGGCTCCTGTCGCTGCGGTCGAAGACAACCACGTTGACTGCACCGCCCGGCCCGGCAGACTCGCTGGCGACGGAGCCCGTGGCCATGTCCCAGACCACCACGCGCCCGTCCGCAGCACCGCCCGCAAGCAAGCTGCCGTCCGGGCTGAACGACAGGCTGCGCATGGGTGCACCTTGGCCCTGCAAGCTGCGCACCTGACGGCCGGACGCCATTTCCCACGCGATGACCTTGCCGTCCTCGCCGGCACTCACCAGCAACGAACCATCCGCGCTGAAGGTCACCGCATTGACTTCGTCGGCATGGCCACGCAAGGTGTACAGCAATGTGCCTGTGGCAAGCCGCCACACCAGGATCCGCGCATCGGCGTCGCCGCTGGCGAGCAGGCTGCCATTGGGGCTGACCGCCAAGGCGTTCACGAAGTCGGTATGCCCCCCCAGGATGCGCTTGAGCTTGCCCGTGTTGCCATCCCAAACCAAGACGCGGGTTTCCTCGCCCGCGGTGGCGACCACCGAGCCGTCGCCGCTGGCAGCCACGGTTCTGAGAGCATGCTCATGACCTTGCAGCGAGAACCTTCTTTCACCGGTCTGCACGCTCCACCCGGTGGCGACACTGTCCCTGCCGACACCGATCAGGTAGCGGCCGTCAGCGCTGAACACGAGCCCGGCAATGACCGCACCGCCGCGCGCCTTGAGCAGCCGCCTGTCTGCCGAACCGGACGCGTCCAACAACCGCACCCTGCCGTCGGCATGGGCTACGCCCATCGCGGCACCGTCGGCCGAGACGGCGACGGCAGTCACGCCCTTGCGTGCAAAGGCGCGAGCACGGCGCTTCTTCCTGCCTTGGGCGCCCTTGGCCGAAGCGGCGCTGTCAGCCTGGGGGCGAGCCAGCGCCTGCTCCTGCTCATCAGCGGCGCCGTCATCGGACCCGCCGCCGCAGGCGCCGAGAAACAACCCGGCCGAAGCGGCCAGGAAGCAGCGTCGCTGATGACTAGATGGCAATCGCATTGCCGGCCCTTCCGCTCTGTCTCTGTACTTGCCCGTCCGGCATGCCGCCCGAAGTTGGGGGCGTAACCGAAGGTTTCTCAGTCTAGGCAGCAGCGAGGGACCGTCAATCACTCAGCTAGGGGTCAAAGGCCTCCAGGCACGGCAACCCCCGCAAACAGGGGGGCCAATAGTTCTCGACCCATCAGCCATAGTAGTAGCCGTAGCCGAGCGGCGTGGCCGACTCCGGCGCCTTGTTCAGCACCGACAACACGATGGGACATGGCTCCACCGCGGCAAAGGCCTGGACCACGACGTCGCGCGGCGTCTTCGACGCCTCGACCACCAGCACCACCTGCCCCACTCGGGACGCCAGGACCTTGGCCTCGTTGGTCAACAGCAGAGGCGGCGCGTCGAAGACGATCACGTGATTCGGGTAGCGATCGGCGAGCCTGCCCAGCAGCGCGTCCATCGCATTGCTGGCAAGAAGCTCCGTCGACCTGTCGTTGGGCGCACCGGCGCCCAGGATCGACAGCTTGGGCACGTTGGTTTCCACGACGACATCGGACAACTCCAGCCCTGGGTCGACCAGCAGGTCGAGCAAGCCCTTGCCGGCCCTGACGCCAAGCCGCTGCAGCACGCAAGGCCGCACGACATCGGCATCGACCAGCAGCACGGCCGTGTCCACCTCGGCAGCCATGCTCATGGCCAGGTTGATGGCGAAGAAGGTTTTCCCTTCTTCAGGCAGGGCACTGGTGACCATGATCTCCGCGTGCCGCCCATTTCCGGCGTCCGGACTGCGCGCGTTGTCCAGCAGCGGCCGCTTGATGTGCCGGAACTCTTCGGCCAGCAGCGAGCGCCTGGAGGTCGGCACCAGGTAGCCGGCGCGCTCGAGTTGCACCAAGTCGATGGACACGGGCTGGCACCCGTGGTCCGCCGCGGGTGCTGCAGCCAGGTGCGGCGCGATGCCCGTCCGCGCCGAGCCCGCCGGAGCGGGCCGAACCGCGGATATCGGCGTGGGCAGGCCGGACGGCGCTGCCGCCGCCTCGGCCCCCCGCTCGCGCGCGCCGGTCGGCGGCAGGCCCACCGACTCGCGCGGCACCGCCACGCCTGCACGCTCCAACTCCTCGAGGCGCTTGATCGCTTGATCGACAATGCCCATGGCCGGCCTCAGAGAACCTTTGAACTGATCGCGATCCACACCACCCAGGCGGCCTGCAACAGCAGCAGCGAGCCCAGCGCCGCGCCGAAGCGCATGTGTCTGGCGTGCCGCTCGCGCACCCCCTGCGGCGTGACGAGCTTCGAAACCGTACCGATCACCGGTCGGCCGGACAGCTGCTCCAGCGGCTCGGCCTCTTCAAAGGCCGGCCGCAAGCTGTCGGCAAACAGCGCGGCGCCGGCACCCGCAAGCAGTGACGCCGCAATGGACATCAATGCCAGGTGCAGGCGATTGGGAAACACTGCCTTGTCCGACGCACGCGCGGGCTCGATGACGCGGAACTCGGCATAGTGCGAGCCGCTGTCCAGCCGGGCGCCCAGCGTGGCCGCCTCGCGCCGCGCCACCATGGCATCGTAGTTCTTGCGGATGACCTCGTAGTCGCGATTCAGCTGCGCCAGCTCCGCCTCCACCTGCGGGCGCTGGCTGCCGGAGCCCCGAGTCTGGTCCAGCTCGGCCTGCTGCATCGACAGTTGCGCACGCAACGACGCCACCTGGGCCTCGGCCTCGGCAAGCGACACGCGCAACTTCTGGTACACCGGACTGGTGGCTGCCTTGCCCGGCTTGCCCGGCAGGCGCGCTTCGGCCTCCTTGCGCTGCTTCTCCTCGGCCTCCAGTTCCGCGATGACACGGCGCGCGCTGATGACGTCGGGGTGCGCTTCGGTGAACCTTCGCAGCAGCTCATCGAGGTTCTTCTTCTGCGCATCCAGCCGGGTCTCGGCCTCCAAGGCTGCCGGGCTGCCGGCCCTGGGTGCAAGCTCCGCAGGCAGTTGCGGATCTTCAGCGGCCAGCTCACGCCGGTAGGCGTCGCGTGCCTGCTCGGCGGCACTCAGCTCCGTCCGCAGTTTGGTGACCGCGTCGGTCAGCGCAGACACGCGGGTGTAGTAGTCCTGGCTGGACACACCCGTCACGCCGAAATTGCGCACCTTGAAATCCTTCAGCCGGTTCTCCGCTTCCACCAGAGTGGCCTCGTAGCTGCGGATCTGCTCTTCAATGAACCGGCCCGCGTCCTGGGCATCGCGCCGCTTCGCACCGCTGCTGGCATCGGCGAACATCTGCACCATGACCTGAACCAGGCGCTGGGCCACCTCCGGGCTTTCGCCCCGAAAGCTGATGTCATAGAGGTTGGCGGCGGCGGCGGGCTCCACCTTGATCTTCTGCATCAGGCGAGTGACCAGCTTCTCGTGCGCCGCCGCGTCCGCCGTGTCCAGCCCCAAGGCCGGATTGCGTACCAGCTTCTCCACGTTGGGCCGCGACACCAGCGTGCGCGCGAGCATGCGCACCTGCACGTCGATGTCGGGCTGGTAGGTCAGCTCGGCCATCATCGGCTTCAGTACCGACTGCGTATCGACGTAGATCTGGGCCTTGGCCTCGTAGCGGCTGGGCACCAGCACGACGCCGGCGGCACATAGGGCAGCCGCGGCCGCAGCCACGCCCAAGGCAAGCCACCGGCGCTTCGCCACGACGCGAAGCAGCTGCTTTGCCTTGCCAACCGATTCCGTGACTGCGTTACCCAAGAACCGCCTCCCGAACGCACAGCAAGCATTGCGCAGCAGCGTCGCGCAGCCTGCGGACTCCGAGGAGCCAGGAGCCCGGCTTAGTCAGTGCGCACCAACTCGAACGCGACCCCTCATCCTGAAGTCTGCCCCCAAAAGCCGGAGCCGGTAGACCCATCCGCCCGATCTGCGAAGTATTCACGCTCACGGAGCCCCTTGTTCGGGGGGGATCCGTCTGTTGGGGCGTTGCGCTGCCGCCAGCGAATCGCCATGCTTACATCTGGCGACATTCTGCACTTCGGCGTCCATGCCGAATGCCTTCCAAGGTACAGACAGAAGACATGAGAGCCGATCAATCACCCCGATTTGTGGCGACTGGCAGACCCCCTGGGCTCACCCGTCGCAGGAGCACAAGTTGAGCAAAAACCACACCTTGACGCCTTCGAATCTGGCCGACATGACGGCAAGGGATTCAGCAGCCGCAGCCGCCCCGCAACGGCCGGCCGATGCCCGCGCAAGGCTGCGGCGGCTGTTTCGTTCGTCGAGCCCCAGGCTGGACTCGGGCGCAGCGCGCGCCTCGGCGCCGCCGACGGCGCGTTCGCACCTCGAGCAGACGCTGCCGCTCGAGGCCTTCTTGACCGATCTGCATCGTGAAAAGCGGCGTGCCGAGCGCTCGCATGCGCCTTTGTCGATGGTGCTGTACCGCATTGGCGGTGCGTCGACGGAATCAGCGCGACAAGCCGAGCAGTTGGTGGAAGTGCTGCATCGCGAGAAGCGGGTCACCGACTTCATAGGTCATGTCGGTGACGACATGGTTGCGGTGCTGTGCCCCGACACCGATGCCGTAGGCGTCAAGGGATTCATGCGGAAGATCGAGTCGAAAGCGGACGCGCTGCCCTTCGCCGCCGTCGCTGCCACTTACCCGGATGACCTGTTCGACAGGATTGCCAACGGCACACCCACCGTGCGGACCGTTCAGCCGTTCATGGCGGCCGAGGCGACGGACGAGCCTGACCGGGCCTACCCACTGAAGCGAATGCTCGACATCTCGGGCGCCTTGGTCGCGCTGTGCCTGCTCGCCCCGTTGATGGCGGTCGTCGCGTTTGCCGTGGCAGTGAGCTCCCGCGGGCCGGTGATCTTCAAGCAGACCCGGGTCGGCAAGGGCGGCTTCCCCTTCACCTTCTACAAGTTTCGGTCCATGCGGACCGACGCGGACGACCGCCTCCACCGCGACTTCGTCACCAACCTCATCAAGGCAGGCGACGCAGCGGCGAGTGCAGACGACTCGGCAGCCACCTTCAAGATCAAGTCCGACCCACGGTTCACGCCCGTGGGCCGATTCATCCGCAAGACCAGCATCGACGAGCTGCCGCAGCTCTTCAACGTGCTGAAGGGCGACATGAGCCTTGTCGGCCCGCGCCCGCCGATCCCGTACGAAGCCGCCACGTACCAGGCATGGCACCTGCGCCGCGTGTTGTCCGTCAAACCCGGCATGACGGGCCTGTGGCAAGTGGAGGGGCGCAGCCGGGTTCCCTTCAACGAAATGGTGCGCATGGACCTGCGCTACATCCGGAATTGTTCATTCGGGCTCGACCTGCTCATCCTCGCGAAGACGGTGCCCGCGGTGCTCAGCTGCGACGGCGCGGACTAAAGGCGCCCCCGCAGTTGGGTGGTGGCCGGATTTCACGGCCGCGCCCATCGCCCCGGGCATGGGGCCGGCACAGCCCCTACATTTGACGACAGACGCTGGAACGGCGCCCTCACCGGTGCCGGTCGAACTTCCGAGGACGAGGAATCATGAACATCACTGGCGCGCGCATCCTGGTGACCGGCGGCTGCGGCCTGATCGGTTCGACGACGATCGAGCAGTTGCTGCGCCACCACCAACCCGGGCGCATCGTCATCCTGGACAACCTGGTGCGCGGCTCGCTGGCCAACGTGACGCAGGCGCTGAACGACCCGCGCGTGACGCTGGTGCGCGGCGACATCCGCGACCGTGATGCCGTGGCACGCGCCACCGAAGGCATGGACGCAGTAGTGCACATGGCCGCGCTGCGCATCACCGCCTGCGCCGCCGAGCCGCGTGAAGCCATGGAAGTGATGTGCGACGGCAGCTTCAACGTCGTCGACGCGGCGCGGCAGGCTGGCGTGAAGAAGCTCGTCGTCGCGTCAACCGCGTCGATCTACGGCATGGCCGACAGCTTCCCGACCCGCGAGGATCACCATCCCTACAACAACCGCACCTGGTACGGCGCCAGCAAGGTGATGCTCGAAGGCCTGCTGCGCTCGTACCACGACATGTACGGCCTGCCCTACGTGGCGATGCGCTACTTCAACGTCTATGGCCCGCGCATGGACATCCATGGCAAGTACACCGAAGTGCTGATCCGCTGGATGGAGCGCGTCGCTGCCGGCCAGCCGCCGCTGATCTTCGGCGACGGGCTGCAGACGATGGACTTCGTCTACATCGATGACGTCGCGCGTTCGAACGTGCTGGCGCTGGCGTCCGACGCGAGCGACGAGGTGTTCAACGTCGCCAGCGGCACCGAGACCAGCCTGCGCGGCTTGGCCGAAGCGCTGCTGCGCGTGATGGGCGCCGAAGGGCTCGCGCCCGAGTACGGCCCGGAGCGCAGCGTGAACCCGGTGCCGCGCCGTCTGGCGAGCACCGACAAGGCCGAGCGCCTGCTTGGCTTCCGCGCCGAGGTGGGTCTTGACGAGGGCCTGCGCCGGCTGGTGCACTGGTGGCAGGCCACGCGCCAGATGGGGCTGCAGGCATGATCCCGATCACCAAGCCCGTGATGGGCGAGCCCGAGGCCGACGCGGCCCGCCGCGTGATCCTGAGCGGCTGGATCACGCAAGGCCCCGAAGTGGCGGCCTTCGAGCGCGAGTTCGCCGATGTCGTCGGTGCGCCGCACGCCTGCGCGGTGAGCAACTGCACGACGGCGCTGCACCTGGCCCTGCTGGTGGCCGGCGTGCAGCCCGGCGACGAGGTGATCACGGTCAGCCACTCGTACATCGCTACCGCGAACAGCATCCGCTACTGCGGCGCGTCGCCGGTGTTCGTCGACATCGAGCCGGCCACCTACAACATCGACCCCGAGCTGATCGAGCCCGCGATCACGCCCAAGACCAAGGCGATCCTCGTCGTGCACCAGATCGGCATGCCCTGCGACCTGGCGCGCATCGTGCCGATCGCCCGCAAGCACGGCCTGCCGCTGATCGAGGACGCCGCCTGCGCCATCGGCAGCGAGATCCTCTGGGACGGCGAATGGCAGAAGATCGGCCGGCCGCACGGCGACGTCGCCTGCTTCTCGTTCCATCCGCGCAAGGTGATCAGCACCGGCGACGGCGGCATGATCACCACGCGGCATGCCGACTGGGACCGGCAGTTCCGCCTGCTGCGCCAGCATGCGATGAGCGTGCCCGATACGGTGCGCCACGGCTCGGCGCAGGTGATCTTCGAGTCCTATCCGACGGTGGGCTTCAACTACCGCATGACCGACATTCAGGCGGCAGTCGGGCGGGAACAACTCAAGCGCCTAGGCGCAATCGTGGACGAACGCCGAGGGTTGGCCCAGCGCTATCGCGAACTGCTGCGCGGGGTGCGCGCCGTCACCCCGCCCCAAGAGCCCGCGGGGTGCCGGACCAACTGGCAAAGCTATGCGGTGCGGCTCGACGACGGCATCCAACAGCTGCGAGTCATGCAGCGGATGCTCGACAGCGGCATCAGCACACGCCGCGGAATCATGTGTGCGCACCGCGAGCCGGCCTATTCCGATCTGCCACACGGCCCGCTGCCCGTCTCGGAACACACACAGGACCGCTGCGTGCTTCTCCCGCTGTACAACGGCATGACTGCCGAGCAGCAGGAACAGGTCGTGCAAGCGCTTCGGGATGCATGCGCCGCGCCGGTCGGCGCGCGCGTGGCGAAGGCCGCCTGACGGCGACAACGAGCTGCACCCGTGCGGGCGTCGGCACGCGGCCATGACCACCCCCGACTTGTCCAGTGCCGGCGCCGGCACCACTGCGCAGCGGCCCTCGACGGGCGTTGGGCGCGACAGTTTCCGCGGGATCCTTCGCTCGTCGGCACTGATCGGCGCCTCGTCGTTGATCAACGTCGGGCTGGGCGCGATGCGCACCAAGGCCTTGGCCATCATGCTGGGCCCCGCGGGCATCGGGCTGTTGGGCGCGTTCTCGATGATCGTGGACCTTGCCCGCAGCGTGGCACAACTGGGCCTCAACGGCAGCGGCGTGCGCCAGATCGCCGACGCCGCTGGTTCAGGCGACGAGCGGCGGCTGGCCGTCACCGCCCTCGTGCTGCGGCGTGCGACCCTTGTGTGCGCCCTGCTCGGGACCGTCGTGCTCGGGCTTGCGTCAAGTGCGGTATCGACACTGACCTTCGGCACCGACGAGCATGCCAAGTCTATTGCGCTGCTGTCCGCGGCGCTGTTCCTTGGCGTGGTGGCGGGCGGCCAAGGGGCCCTGCTCCAGGGCACGCGCCGTGTCGCCGACCTGGCGAAGGTCTCCGTCTACGGTGCGCTGCTCGGCACCATCGCCACGGTAGCCATCGTCTACTTCGCGGCTGAGCGGGGCATCGTGCCGTCGCTGATTGCCGGAGCGGTTGCTTCGGTCCTGCTGTCCTGGTGGTACAGCCGCAAGGTACACACCGTCGCAGTCGTGCTCGCGGCCGGCGAAGCATCGCGGGAGGCTGCCCTGCTCCTCAAGCTGGGCCTGGCGTTCCTGGCCAGCGGTCTGCTCATGTCGGGGGCTGCGTTTGCCGTGCGCACCTTCGTGCTTCGCTCTCTAGGGCTCGACGCGGCGGGCATGTACCAGGCCGCCTGGACGCTGGGCGGGCTCTATGTCGGGTTCGTGCTGCAGGCGCTCGGCACGGATTTCTATCCGCGTCTCGTCGGCGTTGCAGACGACCATCACGCCTGCAACGCCACGGTCAACGAGCAGGCACAGGCGAGCCTGCTGCTCGCCGCCCCCGGCATCATCGCGACGATCACCCTTGCGCCGCTGGTGGTGCATCTCTTCTACAGCGCCGCGTTCGGCGGCGCGGTCGAGCTGCTGCGCTGGATGTGCCTGGGGATGGCCCTGCGCGTCATCACCTGGCCGGTCGGCTACATCGTCGTCGCCAAGAACCGGCAGGTGATCTTCTTCGCCCTCGAGGCGGCATGGGCCATCTTCAACGTCGCCGCAACCTGGTGGTGCCTGCGCGTCTTCGGCCTCGAAGGCACGGGTATCGCCTTCATGTTGTCATACGTTTTCCATGCGCTGATCGTCTACCCGACGGCCCGACACATGACCGGCTTCCGCTGGTCTGGCGACAACCTGCGAGCGGGCCTGTATTTCCTGTTGGCGGTGACAGCCGCCTTCGTGGCGCCCAGGGTGCTGCCGCAGTGGCCGGCGCTGGCCTTCGGAGCGTGCCTGACGGCGATCAGCGCGTGGTACTGCCTGCGAACGCTGGTCCGGCTGAGCGCGGCCGAGGACAGGCTGCCGGGTATACGCCGGCTCCTGCGTCTGGGCAAGGCGGCGTGAAGCGATCGCCGCCTCGAGCATCATGATTCGGCTGCGCCACAAGATCTTCATCTACGCACTGCGCGTACTCGATCAGACGCTGCTGTTCGTGACGCTCGGCGGCGTGGTCGCCTTCGGCGCAGAGTCAGGCGGCGAGCGCCTTCTTCAGTTGCTGCACGGCCAGCTGTCGTCCAACGACCTGCTCGGCCTGCTGGTGCTCGGCCTAGCCTGGCTCGCCGTCTTCAACGCCCTGGTCCACTACGAGACCAACCGCCTCAAGTCGCTGCGCTCACAGGTTTTCGACGTCATCAGGGCGACGACGGCCTCGGCATTTCTGCTGATGCTGGCCGCCTCGGTCTTCGACTTCGCGCGCATCAGCCGCGAAGCCGTGGTGATCTTCTGGCTCATCGCCACCTGCCTGTGCGTACTGACCCGCCTGCTGCTGCGCTGGACCCTGATGGCGGTGCGCCGCTCGGGCTATAACTACCGCCACCTGCTCATCCTGGGCTTCAACGAACAGGCGGTGCAGATGGCGCAGCGCATCGATGCCAACCCGGTGCTCGGCTACAAGATTCATGGCTTCATCTCCGAACACGACGAGCCCGGAGCCCGGCCGCGGCTGCAGACCCCTTATCCGGTGATGGGTACGTTCAAGGATCTGCAGGCCATCCTGGAGAAGGGGCCGGTGGACGAGATCATCCTGTGCGTGCCCTTCATGCAGCACATCGCCATCTTCGACCGAGCGGTGCGCCTGGCGCAGGAGCTTGGCATCGTGGTGCGCATGTTCCCCGACAAGGCGGATTCCCGGCTCCTGTCGCGCCTGCACATCGAGCGCTTCGAGGGCGACCATGTGGTCACGCTGTTCCGCGAACAGATGCTGATGCAGCTTCTGCTCAAGCGGCTGATGGACATCGTGCTGTCCGCCGTGGGGCTGATCGTGCTGAGCCCGCTGCTGCTCATCGCGGCACTGGCCATCAAGTTGAGCAGCCCGGGCCCGGTACTGTTCGCCCAGGAACGCGTCGGCATGAACAAGCGCCTGTTCAAGCTCTACAAGTTCCGCTCGATGTACGCGGACGCCGAGAAGCGGCGCAGCGAACTCGAGCATTTGAACGAAATGGACGGCCCCGTCTTCAAGATCAAGAATGACCCGCGCATCACGCCCATTGGCCGCTTCATCCGCAAGACCAGCATCGACGAGCTGCCGCAGCTGTTGAACGTGCTGCGCGGCCAGATGAGCCTGGTCGGCCCGCGCCCCCCGCTGCCCGCCGAGGTGGACCAGTACGAATGGCTGTACCGCCGCCGCCTGTCGATCAAGCCCGGCATCACCTGCCTGTGGCAGATCAGCGGGCGCAATGAGATCAGCTTCAAGCAGTGGATGGAGATGGACAAGGCCTACATCGACAGTTGGTCGCTCTGGTTGGACGTCAAAATCCTGGCCAAGACCATCCCCGCGGTGGTCTTCAGCAAGGGGGCGAGCTGAGTCGTATGACCGAGAAGAAGACCAAGGTCCTTGCGATCTCATCCGGTGGCGGCCATTGGGTGCAGCTGCTTCGCCTTCGACCGGCGTTCGCCGACTGTGATGTCGTGTTCGCGACCGACAAGGAAGGCTATCGCGCCGACCTTGATCCCGGTTCAGAGTTCCGAGTGGTTCCCGAGGCCAACCTCTGGAAGAAGGTTGGTCTGGCGCGGGCGCTAGTTGCCGTCTTCCTCCTCGTGTGGAGAGAGAGGCCCGACGTGGTGATCTCGACCGGAGCGGCGCAGGGCTACTTCGCGATCCGGATTGGTCGGCTCTTCGGCGCCCGCACGGTCTGGCTGGACAGCATCGCGAACAGCGAGGAGTTGTCCCTGTCCGGGCAGAAGGTCGGCCCATATGCCACGCTGTGGCTCACCCAGTGGGTGCATCTCGCCCGGCCCCATGGTCCGTTCTACCGCGGCAGCGTCCTATGAGCGGCCGTGCGAACCCAAAGTCCCAGAACTCAGCATGATTTTCGTTACCGTTGGAAGCGATCTGCCCTTCGACCGCCTCGTCCGCGTGGTCGACGAATGGGCGCACAGCACGGGACGCACCGATGTCTTCGCGCAGATCGGCGACACCAAGTGGCGGCCCGCCCACATCGAGTGGAGCCAGTTCCTGCAGCCGCCCGATTTCGCCCGTCGCGTAGCAGCGGCCAAGGTCGTGGTGGCCCACGCGGGCATGGGCAGTGTCCTTTCGGCATTGCAGTGGGAAAAGCCGATCCTGGTGATGCCACGACGCGCCTCGCTCGGCGAAGTGCGCAACGAACATCAACTCGCGACGGCGACGCATCTTGCCAGTTTGGGGACGATCAACGTGGCGATGGACGAAGTTGAACTTCGCGACAAGCTGCGCCGTCTGCGCGAATTGCAGCCGAGCGACCGGATCGGTCCCTATGCGAGCGCGCCCCTGATCAATGCGCTGCGTGAGGTCATCGCGCGCGCCCAGCGATGAGCGACAACGAACTCCTGAGCGCGCCGCTAGACGAGGGCTTCGTGGCCCGTCGATCGACCATGGCGGCGCACGACGCAGCGCCCACCTTCGAGTCATCGCTGTTTGGCACCGCCCCTGGAGATCCTTCGCCGAAGAGCGATCTGCACCTGCCGGCTGAAACGGTCTCGCCCGGTTCCCCGAGCGTTTCCATCGTGATCGTCACGTTCCGGAGCGCACGCCTGCTTCCCGACTTGTTTCGCTCGCTGCCTACGGCGATGGCCGATCTGCCCGACTACGAGATCGTGGTGGTCGACAACGCTTCGGGCGACGAGACGCTTGCCGTTGTCCGGGAACTCGCGCCTGGCGCGAGCGTGATAGCCCTCGACACCAATCGGGGCTACGCAGCCGGCGTGAACGCCGGGGTCGCTGCCGCTCGCGCGCGCGAAGCGGTGTTGGTTCTCAACCCGGACATCCGGCTCGGCCCTGGATCCGGCGCGGCCCTGCGCGAACGGCTGGGACAGCCCGGCGTCGGCATCGCCGTTCCACGCATCCTAGGCGAGGACGGCACGCTGCAGAATTCGCTTCACCGATCGCCGACTCTCCTGCGTGCATGGGGCGAAGCCCTGCTCGGGGGCAGGCGCGCAGGGCGCATCCCGCCGCTCGGCGAATCCATCGTCAACGCCGCAGCCTACTCGCGCCCGACGTCGGCAGCATGGGCCTCCGGCGCCGCGATGATGATCTCGAGGGCGTGCATCCGGGCCGTCGGCGAGTGGAACGAGGCGTACTTCCTCTATTCCGAAGAGACCGACTTCTGCCTCCGCGCGCGCGACGCAGGGTTCAGAACCCAGCTCGAGCCGTGCGCCGAAGTGGTGCATATCGGCGGGGAGATGAGCCCCCCCCCCCCCCCCTCGGGCCCGACGGGCGCGGGACCCGGGCGGCGGGGACGGGTCGCCCCCCGGAGCCCCGGCGCCCGCGCCGCCGCCCC
>OEIU01000439.1_pt1 | contig 39218 bp, 27 predicted proteins | sample 1539221 | NCBI WGS metagenome assembly OEIU01 (sample SAMN03792071, study PRJEB22550) | activated sludge metagenome | feature: wastewater treatment plant; material: activated sludge; isolation source: Wastewater treatment plant of a petroleum refinery complex | place: Argentina: Zarate | collected...
GACGGGAGGACGGTGCGTCAGGTCGTGACGCTTTGTTTTCAGCCCTGCACCCCGGCCCGCGGGCCCAGGCCCTCTTCGACGCCGGCGGGCGGCGGGCGCAGATCGGACAAATGACCCGGGCCGCGCAGTGTCTGCAGCGTTCCCGCCATGTCACGGTCGAGGTTTCCCTGGCCGAAGTTCGCGAGGCAGTGGCCGCGTGCCACCAGCAGCTCCGTCCAGGCGATCGGCTCATCCTGCGCGTAGGCTGCAAGCGCATCCGCGTAGCGCCGTGCGTCCGCCCACAGCCCTTCGCGCAGACTCACTTCGATCGCCTGAAAATAGAACTCGAAATAGCTGTGGCTCACGCAACCCGATGCGAGGAGTTCCTCGCCTTCGCGCAGCGCCTGCCGGCGTTCTTCCGGCAGCGTCGTGGTTCGTGCCAGCACGCCGAGCACGACCGGGCCGCAATAGTTCATGCCGGTCGCACGGCTGAGTTGCAGCGCTTCGCGAATGAGATCGTCCGCATCGCCGCGCTGCTGGCACGCGAGCCGGCAGCTGGCCTGGAGCGTGATCGCTTCCGCCTGGAATCGGCGTGCGCTCAGCTGTTCTGCCAGGTCGCGCGATCGCTGTGCGTAGCTGTCGCTCAGATCGATGCGACCGCGAATCAGCATGACCCACGCGGCGACCAGCTGCGTCAGCAGTTCGCTGCGCGCATCGCAGAGGCGGCGCGACAGTTCGAGCGCTTCCTGCAGCGACGCGTCCGCGGTGCCGGCATCGCCGCAGTACAGCCGGGTCAATGCCAGCATCGGCAGATTGGCGATGCGCACGGCCGGCAGATTGTGGCGGCGGGCTTCGTCGAGGCTGCGCGCGAAGTATTCGCTGGCGGTACGCATTCTGCCGCGCTGATACCACGCATCGCCGAGACCGCTGTAGGCGCGCGCGAGATCCAGCGGCGAGCTGGCGATGGATGCAAGCTGCATGGCGCGCTCGTGTTCGCGCAGGCAGTCGTCGATGCGTCCGAGCGGGAAGCACAGATTGCCGCGCAGCGTGCTGATGCGTACCCGGACCGGGATGTCCTCCTGTTCGCCCAGCGCTTTCTCGGCGCGGTCCAGTGCGTCCAGCGCCTCCAGGTGCCGATCCATCACGCGCAGCGCGGAGGCGACGCCGATCCAGGCGTCGACCTGGCGTCGCTGATCGGGAGCGAAGTCGATGGCTTCGCGGAATGCCGTGAGCGCATCGTGAGTGCGCCCGAGCGTCAGCAGCAGTTCGCCCAGCAGGCATTGCGCGCGATGCAGTTGCAGCGGATCGCGCGCCGCGCCATTGGCCTTGGTGGCCAGCATCAGCGCCCGCTCGAATCGCGATGCGGCCTGTTCCGAACTGGCCGCGGCGAGATACGCATCCGCCGCTTCGGGAGCGTCGGCCGCGGCGAGGTGATCCGCGCGCAGCGCCAGATCCTGTGCGGCGAACCAGTCGGCGGCGCGACGATGCAGTTCGCGCCGCCGCGAGCGCAGCGTCGATTCGTAGATGGCATCGCGAAACAGGGCGTGCGTGAACTCGATGTCGTCGCCGTCTTCGCGCAGCAGCGTGGTCTGGATCAGTGCCTGCGGTGCGAAGTCGCTGTCGTCGATCAATCGGCGCAGGGCGCCGCTGGCGAATCGCTGGCCGAGCACCGCAGCAGCCTGCAGCGCGTCGCGGTCGTGCAGGGAAAGCCGCTCCGCCCGCGCCAGGATCAGCGCCCGGACCGAGCCGGGCAGAGAATCGTGACCGTCGAATGCCGCGCGAAACAGCTGGTCCAGGAACAGCGGATTGCCTTCGGCGCGGGAGATGCACGCGGCGACCACCTCGGGCGACAGATCGGCGTAGTGACTCGCCAGCAGTTGTGCTTCGTCGTCCGCGAGCGGCGCGAGATCGACCGTGGTCACCGGACAGCCGCGGGCGCGTGCGCGCCACAGGGCGCCGATCGGATCGCCTTCGGGGCGCGTCGTCATGATCAGCAACGCCGGACAGCGGGCGATGACCGCTGCGATCTCGCCGAAGCGGGCCAGTTCGTCCTGGTCCGTCCAGTGCACGTCTTCGACGACGAGCAGCAGCGGCGAGCGGGCTGCGGCTGCTTCGACGAGTTGCGTGAGCGCCAGTGAGCGGCCCCGCTGCCGGGTCGCGGTGTCCATGGCGCGCTCCAGTGCGGCGAGTTCGCTGTCGAGCGGCGCGTCGACCAGGTCGCTGAGAAAGATGAGCTGATCGATTCCGCCGCCGCTCGCCCGGATGACTTCCGCGACGGCAGCCGATCGTTCATTCGCCGGCGCTTCCGGACTGACCCGCAGCAGACTCAGCGCCAGCGTCGTGACGGGCCGGCGGCCCGGCGACTGGCCGAAGTCCAGCGCGCTCGACGCGTGCACGGCGACGCCGCTGCTGCGCGCGGCGACCATCACGGCGTGAATCACTCGCGTCTTGCCGATGCCGGCTTCGCCGCGCACGACGACGGCGCGGCCGTTCCGGCTGGCGCGGCATCGATCCAGCATCGCCGTCAGCATCGCAAGTTCGGGACGGCGTCCCACCAGCGGTTCGTGTTGATGTCTGCCGTCGTCCTGCAGGGACTGCAGCAGCCACGCCGTGTCGTTGTCGGTCGACGATGCGTCGGCGAGCGCCTGCGCTTCGATGGCGGCGCCGAGTGCATTGCGGATCGCGGACGCGATGCAGATGCCGTTGTCGGGCGCGCGCATCGCCAGCGTGTGCGCCAGATGCGTCGGCCGTCCGGTCAACGGAAACAGTTCGGGACTGACGAGCAGCTGACCCTGGGCGATGCCCATGCGCAGCGACAATCCCGCCGATATCGGCCAGCCGCCATCGCGAACCGCCTGGCGCAGCGCGAGGCCGGCCCGCACGGCCTGTTCCGCCTCGTTGCCGCGCACTTCGGTGGCGCCGAACACGACCAGCACGCTCGAACCTGCGCGTCGATCGGCACGGCCATTGAACTGCGTCGCGACGGCCTGCACGCGATCGTGAAAGTCGCGGCCGATGTGGTGGGCCTCTTCCGGTTCCAGCGTGGCTTCGAGTTCCGTCAGGCCTTCGAGGCGTACGACCAGCACGACGGCGTCGCGCAGTTCTGTACGACGTTCGTTGGCGGTGGTCACGAAGGCGCTGGCGACCGACGCCTCGGACGGTGGCGATTCGCTGCCGTCCGCGGTGAACGGCGCGGTCGCGGCGCGCCGGCGTCGCATGAGTTCGCGATAGAGCCGTTCGGTCGCAGGCTCGGGTGCGACGTCGAGCTCGCGACGCAGGATGTCGCGGCAGATCTGGTACTGACGCAGCGCGTCGGCGTAGGCATGTCGCCGCGCCTGCAGTTCCATGACCCGGCGATGAGCCGCTTCGTTGAGCGGTTCGAGCGAGACGAGGCGGCTGCTGGCGGTCAGTGCGCCCTCGACATCTTCCTGTGCCGAACAGAGCGCCGAAAGTTTCTGCAACGCCTCGCCGAGTTGCCGGCGCAGCGCTGCTCTTTCCTGGCTCAGCCATTCGTCGTAGGCCGTCGACTTCGCATCGAACCCTTCGAGGAAATCGCCGCGATGATGCGTCAGTCCGTCCTGCACGGCGCTGCGCGTACCCACGGCCAGCGAGTGCCGCAGCAGCGCGATGTCGGTTTCGATCAGTTCGGGATTCAGGCGCAGCGAGTCGGTATCGCTGATCAGCGCCGCGTGCGCCTCCGGCGGCAGTACCTTGCGGATCGATGCCAGCGCCTGGCGCAGGCTGGTGCGTGCGAGTTCTTCATCGGCTTCTTCCCACAGCAGGTTCGCGAGCCGGTCGCGGCTGTGCATTTCGCCGGGATGGGCGGCGAGAAAGGCGAGCAGGGCGCGTCCCTTGCGCGAGGCGATCCTGAGTTCGGTACCCGTCGTATCGCGCACGACGAAGCGCCCCAGCAATTGCAGCACCAGTTGCGTCAAACGAAGGTCTCCCTGAACCCTCAGGATCGGTCCAGCACGCGTCCGCCGCTGCTGCGATTGGGCCCGATGCGTCCCTGACTTTGGTCAGGGTGGCCGATATTTCACGCTTTTTTCACGCGTGTCGAGACTGGCCGCTCACGCGGCGGGGCTACAAAGGAGCCCGGAAAGAAGCCGGCAGGGGCCGGCGGGAGGCTTCCGTCATGACACTTCTGGATTCGCGCGGCGTACCGGTTTCGACCCACAGCCGCGAAGCGCTGCAGCACTATGAACGGGCCGTGGAACTGTCGGCCGGCTACTACTTCGATCCGATGGCCACGATCCGGAGGGCCATCGACGCCGACCCCGACTTTGCGATGGGTCACTGCCTGCAGGCCGCGCTCGTCGTCATGTCGACCGACCGGTCGCTGGTGCCGATGCTGGCATCGAGCGTCGAGGCGATAGAAACCCTCAGGCACGCCAACGATCGTGAGCGCATGCATGCCGCGGCGGCCAGGAAGTGGCTGAACGGCGACTTCGCGGCCGCGGTGCGGGCTTACGGCGATATCGTCGTCGAGTATCCACGCGACCTGCTGGCCCTGCAGGTGGCGCACGTCGGCGATTTCCTCATGGGGTCGTCGACGATGCTGCGCGACCGCATTGCCCACGTCCTGCCGTACTGGGACAACTCGGTGCCCGGATACGGCTTCGTCCTGGGCATGCATGCCTTCGGCCTCGAGGAATGTGCCGCTTATTCGCAGGCCGAGGACACGGGCCGGCGCGCCCTGGCCATCAATCCGTACGATCCCTGGGCAGTGCATGCGGTCGCCCATGTCATGGAGATGACGGGTCGCACGCGCGAGGGCATCGACTGGCTGACGGGGCGCGAGAATCACTGGGCCGTCGACAACGGCTTCGCGTATCACAACTGGTGGCATCTGGCGCTGTATTGCCTGGACATCGACGATCTCGATCGCGTGTTCGATCTCTACGATCGCCGTATCCGCCCGGTGGCGTCGACGGCGCCGATGGAAATGGTCGATGCATCGGCCCTGTTGTGGCGCCTGCAGTTGCGAGGCGTGGACGTCGGGCCGCGCTGGCAGGAACTCGCGCAGTCGTGGGAGGCGCTGGCCGAACACGCGTACTACGCCTTCAACGACGTGCATGCGGTGATGTCGTTCGTCGGCGCGCAGCGGTTCGATCTCGCGCAGCGCACGATCGCCTCGCTGGAACACAAGGCCATCGGCAACGACACCAACGCCATGATGTCGCGCGACGTGGGCCTGCCGCTGGCGCAGGCGCTGCTGGCGTTCGGGATGGATCATTACAGCGACGTGATCAACCTGATCGCGCCCATGCGCACGATCGCGCACCGCTTCGGCGGCAGTCATGCGCAGCGCGATCTCGTGCACCTGACGATGGTGGAAGCGGCGATGCGCTCGGGCAACGCACGCCTGTCGCGTGCGCTGGCGGCCGAGCGGACGCAGCTGAAACCCGCAAGCCCGTTCAACTGGCGGTTGACCGCGCGGGCGCTGGATCTGGCCGGCGATGCGATGGGGGCGGTGAAGGCGAGGGAGAAGGCCGAGATACGGCGCAAGGTGCAGACGGGGATGCGGCAGGTGGCGTGAGGAGGGCCAGGCGTCACTGTACCTCGGCTCGGCGAATCGATTGTTCGATCAGCTGCTATTAGGCCGGTGCCGTGTCGGATATGCCTGCGGCTTCCTTAATCCGTCAATATCCAAGGTGTGCAGTCGGTGAGCCCAGCTCGCAGGTCCACCGAAGACTCGTCGCAACAAATCTACTTGAGTGTGACTGCCAGTCTTCGAAAGACATGCCTTGAGGTGGGTGCGTGCAGTGTTGATGGTTATTCCAAGTTGTCGCGCTACACCATGGAGATTGAAACCTTCAGCCAGTAGCGCAACGACTTCTGCCTCGCGAGGGGATAAGCCAAGTTCGTGTTCTAGGAGTTCGGTGGCATACGTGCTGCGGTATTGCGGATCGAACCATAACAACATCCAACGCGGTTCTGCGCCTACAAAGAGTGTGTCGATTACGGGAAGTTGAGTGACCAGTATCGACAAAGGTTGTGCGCACGGACGCGGCAAGCACGTAAGTCCGCCGCGTTCATGTGTGCAATCGCGAGACCGTATCCATTCAGACAATCTTGCTCCGGCAGGTTCGCGGAGCCACAACAAACCATCGCGAGTACGACGCACGCCAGCTGTTTCTCGCATAAGCTTCTCGGCCGCACCATTGCATTCAATGATTCGTCCGCGGACGTCCAGGAATGTGATGCCTGTGGACATGCTTTCCCAGACTCTTGCCAGACTGTCGATCCGGACTTGTGCAGCTTCAAGGCGTTGCCGCAGCTCCATCGCGCGGCGCAGATGAGGTAGCAAAGGTCGAAGGGCCTCGCCGTCCTTCTCGTCGAGAGGGCCGCGTCGTCGACTGCCATGGATGGTGAAGAGAACGCTCTTTTCCGGGCTTTTTCGTAACCAATGGGAAAGTATCCAAGGTCGGTCGATTTTCAGAAGGAAATCATTGTAGATGGGGCTCCTTCTCCACAGGCGCATCGGCATCAGCTTCCGATCGAATATTGGTTCGTCGATCGAGCAGCGGAGAGCTGGAGGCAGGCGAATCTCCTTGTCCGCCCAGTGGGCGGCGAATAGATCCATTTCTTCGCGATCCACGCCATGAGGTTCGGCTCGAAGAACGCGATGCTGTGCTGAATCAATTCCGAAGACAATGGCGCTGGCACCGCGGACCATCTTCGTAAGATTCCATATACCCCTCTGCCATGCACCATCGTCTAGCGCACCTGCGTACAGGTCTTCAATGATCGTGATAGGCGTCCGATGCATATCTTGAATCACTCAGCCGCTTGTTCTCGAAGAGTAGCACTCCCCGCGAATGCAGCCATTGGGTTCATAGCGCGGTGATGTGATGTAAAGGATTTCTACGGAGTCAGCGACCTAGCGCAGACCACTGTACCCGCCACGGCGATGGGCCCTGCGGGGATTTCAGCGTCTCTCTACACCATCTGGGTGATCCCAATGAGGCCGTTCTGGCGGATCCTTCAGGACAACGGTCGCGCGGCAATGGGCTGTCGATCTATGGCGCCTGGGTGAGCAAGGGGCGGCTTGGTCATCGTTGTCGAAGCAATGGATCCTAATAGTTAACAAGTTGCTGCGTGGAACGTGCGAAAAATGCACACCCCATGACAGAGATCCGATAGCCAGTGGAACCACAAAAGATGGCAGCCCACAGAAAAAGAGTGGAGCAGCTACTGCAGTTCGCTGTTGGACCAGACGAAATACGAGCCACCCGATCTCAAGGTCGAATTCGACCGACCGACATTCGATCGAAGGAACGGACCATGACAATGCGAACAATGCACGCGGGTATTTTCTCCTTCCTGCTTTCCCTGCTCCTCGTTGCATGCGGAGGTGGCGGGAGTGGAAGCAGCGGCAATGGCGGTGGCGGTGGCGGTGGGACGGTGCCCCAACCCCCTACAGGCCTGAGCTATGCTGGACCGAAAACCTACGCCGTGGGAATTGCCAGCGCCCCGCTGACGCCAACCGTGAGCAATACAGCCACTGGCTACTCTGTCGCACCGGTGCCGCCGGCAGGGCTTTCCCTTGACCAAACTACCGGCGTGATTTCCGGCACGCCGGCCGCCGTCACTGCACAGGGCGAGTACGCGATCACGGCACGCAACTCGGCAGGCAGCACGACATTCGCCCTCACACTGACCGTCGCTCCCGCAGCGGACGCACCGCCATCGGGCCTGTCCTACTCCAGCCCCAATGTCTTTGCGGTGGGCAGTGCGATCGCTACGCTGTCACCCACCGTAACTGGCGCGGTATCGTCGTATAGTGTGGCGCCCGCTCTACCGGTCGGGCTGACATTGTCGGCAACTACCGGCCAGATCACAGGAACGCCCACTTCTCCCGCGGCGCAAGGGACCTACACCATCACAGCCGCGAATGCGGCTGGAAGCACCAGTTTCGATGTTGTCATCACTATCAATGCAACGTCGATCGTGCCTCCCAGCGGCCTGTCGTACGCGACCCCCCAGGTATTCACCGTCGGGACTGGCATTACGCCGCTGTTGCCGACCGTCACGGGACCGGTTTCGAGCTATGCGGTAACTCCGGCTCTGCCGGCAGGACTCGTGCTGCTATCCGACAGCGGCAATATCTCCGGCACCCCGACTACTGTGACAGCACAGACGGTCTACACGATCACGGCCAGCAATGAGGCCGGTTCCACGGCATTCGCGTTGACCATTACCGTCAATCCTGCAGCGCCTCCCACGCTCTCGTTGATTCCGTTTACACGCGCTGTGAATGCTGGACGCGACGCGACGATCTCTTGGCGTACGACAGGCACAACCGCCTGCACCGCGTCAGGCGGCTGGTCCGGTGCGCGCGCTGCGAATGGCGACGAACGCGTACCCGTGAATGCTGCCAGCGTGACGTACAGAATGACCTGCGAAGGCCCGGGCGGTACGGTCAGCGACACCGTAAGCGTGCGCCGCCGCGGCTTGTGCTCGAAGCCGGCCGTTGCATTCGACGCCCCGACCACGGTGAACATCGGAGCAGCTGCCACCCTGCGATGGTTTACTGCGGATGCCGCTGCCTGTGTTGCGTCCGGCGGGTGGTCCGGTACGAAGAGCCTCATGGGAACAGAAACGACTGGCGCACTCACCACCGATACAACATTCGTGCTGACATGCGACGGTGATGTCGGGCAAACGGTGTATGCGCGCGGCGTCGGCATCAATCGATCGCCGCCTACTCTGTACATGCAATCCGACTTCAAGGAAGTCGACGTCAGTGGCGACGTGCACCTGAACTATCTTGTCTGGTCGGCGACGGCAGCCACCAGTTGCACGGCCACCGGCGCATGGAGCGGGGCGCAAGCCGCGTCAGGATTCACGGCGGTGCCGCGACCTTCGCAGGCAACAACCTATGGTCTGCAATGCACCGGGCTTGGCGGAACGACTGCTGCTTCCCTGGTGATCTCGCCTGTAACCAACAATGCACCGCCCGTCGGTACAGCGGATCTCATCCCTGTGGTCGAAGGTCAACGGTATTCGCAGATCTCGCTGCAAGAACTGTGGTTTGCGAACGACTCGGATCCTGATGGTTGTCCAGCGGCTTTCCTCTATCAGAGCAAGAACGACGATGGCTGGGCGCAATGGGACATCGCCTACGAGACCGACGAGCCCGTATGGTTCAAGGCCTCCGCCGACGTGAGTGGCGATCTCGAAGAGGTTTACTACCTCGTCGACAATCGCGCCCGCAGGGCGGCGACGGGAACTACGGCAATCTTCCGCGTGGCGCCTGCAAACGATACTCCGCAGCTAGTGCCGGATGTCGGCGCTACCCGAATGAACAGCGGCCCGGTGTGGATTCAGATCACACGCAACGATTCGGGATTGGATGAGCCGCTGAGCCTGAGTGTCTCGCGCAATCCGGCTCATGGCTCGGTCCTGATAGGAAAGAGTGTCACAGGAGTCTCCGACTACCCCGTGAGCTGGTTTGCGCGCTACATCCCGACGACAGGATTCAGCGGCACGGACTCCTTCGACTATCGTGTCGTCGATGCGCAGGGCGACGTTGCCACGACGACGGTGACGATGGACGTCCTTGCCGCCGACTGCGCTGCAGACGGCACATATACCGCCCCCTTGCCTGGAAGCGCCGGCACGGACTGGCGTGCGATCCAGTTCGCAGATGCAAATGCTGCGACGGGCAGTGTGGCCGACTCGCGCGGTGGCCCCTACGCGCATGATCAGCAACCGCGTACCAGATTCCTGATCGGAGATCTCGACGACATTTACGCGGAAATTCCGGTGCGTGCGATGCAATGTGGGCGCGTGATTGAAGTTGTCGAGAATTACTTTGATGCATCTCCCGCGGATCGCGCAGAACACATTTCCGGAATCTGCGCCAACACGGTTGTGGTTCAACGCTCCGACGGGACGAAAGACCGCTACTGCAATCTTCGGCTCAGTTCGGTCGCCGTGGCCGTCGGTGACGACGTCAGCGAAGGACAGTATCTGGGTCGCGCCGGAGCCTCGGGCGGATATCCCGGCCTCGGCATCAGTGTCACTGCCCCTGATGGAAGCAATGTGGACTTGCTCTCCGTGGCCGGTGGTTTCGATGTGGGCTATCCAACTTCCGCAGCAGTGCTCGGCTTTGGTGTCGCCGCGAGCAGTGATCCTCGCGCATCCGTGGATGCTGCTCGTCTGCGTCCTGAGCTGCAGTCCACGCTCAGCACCGAGGATGCACCAGTACTTTGGTATCGCGTGTACGGAGTACCCTCGACAGCGCCGCGTACACTCTCCATCGAGGATGGTAACGGCGTGATCGTCTGGACTTCATCCATCACACCGGCGTCCCCTGTTGGCGTGTTCGCTTATGCAGCCGGCAGCAGTAACGACCTCGCCGCGGTTGAGCGGCCTGCCAGACTGCCGAACGGTAGTTACGTGGCCAGACTCAGCATCACAGGATCGCCAGCGACTACTGCCAGCTACTCATTCAACGTGCAATGAGGATCCATTCTCCAGTCCAGCTTGCTACTGCGGGAGATTCAATGCGCGCCAATCACGGCTTGTGCGGTCGCGCCAGATATTCCTGCGACTGCATTTCGATCAGGCGACTGCCGGTGCGCTCGAACTCGAACGCGAGTTTCGAGCCGCGATACAGCGTCGTGACCGGCGCGGCCGAGGAGATGACCAGCTTCACGCTGCGGTCGTAGAACTCGTCGACCAGCGTGACGAAGCGGCGCGCCTGGTTGTCGAGTTCACTCGTCAGGACCGGAATGTCGCTGAGCAGCACCATGTGGAAGCAGCGGGCGAGTTCGATGTAATCGGCCTGCCCGCGCGGGCCGTCGCACAGTTCCTTGAAGTCGAACCAGACGACATCTTCGGCAAGGCGCTTCGGATGCAGCCGGCGATGGTTGAGCGTCAGCGTCGGACTCGCGGCGCCGGCTTCACCTGCCACGGCTTCGAATAGCTCGCTCATGGCCGCCGGCGTGGCGGGATCGCTCGAGTCGAACGCCGTCGAGGCGCGTTCGAGCGCGCGCAGCCGGTAGTCGGTGCCGCTGTCGACGTGTACGACCTGCGTGTTCTCCTTGAGCAGCCGGATCGCGGGCAGGAAGCGCGCGCGCTGCAGACCTTCCTTGTAGAGATCGTCCGGCGGCACGTTCGAGGTCGCGATCAGCGTGACGCCGCGATCGAACAGGCCGCGGAACAGGTTGCCGAGCAGCATGGCATCGCCGATGTCGGCGACGAACAGTTCGTCGAAACACAGCACGCGCGTCTTCTTCGCGATCTTTTCGGCGACGAGTTCCAGCGGGTCGGCGCGATCCTTGTGCTTCTTCAGTTCGTCGTGCACCGACTGCATGAAGCGATGGAAATGGCTGCGCTGCTTGTCCTTGAAGGGCAGGCTGTGGAAGAACAGGTCCATCAGCCAGGTCTTGCCGCGACCGACGCCGCCCCAGAGGTAAAGACCGCGTTCCAGATCGTGCTGCCTGCCGGCGAACAGGCCCTTCAGCAGGCCTTTCGGCTTCGGTTTGAGCAGTCGCGAGCGCAGATCATCGAGCAGCGCGACGATGCGTTCCTGCACCGGATCGCGCTGATAGCCGAGCCGGGCGCATTCGCGCTCGTAGTGGGCGGCGACGCTATCCATCAATCGTGCAGTGTCGATCGCCGCGCGTTGTGCATCACAGGTTCTGGTAGTTCGGACCGGAACCGCCTTCCGGCGTCGTCCAGGTGATGATCTCGTACGGGTCCTTGATGTCGCACGCCTTGCAGTGCACGCAATTGGCGGAATTGATCTGCAGGCGTTTGCCACCCGCGCCATCCGGCACCATTTCGTACACGCCAGCGGGACAGAAGTTCTCGCACGGATTGCCGTACTCGACCACGCAGCGGGTCGCGCAGATCGAAGTATCGGCGACCTTCAGATGAATCGGCTGCGCCTCGTCGTGCACGTTGCCGGCAAAGAACACCGAGGCGAGCCGATCGCGCGGCGGCAGCGTGCGATCGATCCACTGGCGATCGGGCGAGGCATAGTCGCCGAGCTTCTCCAGCGCCGACCAGTCCGGGGTGTTCTTCAGGGTCCACGGCACGTGACCCTTGAGCAGCGATTCCAGTCCGCCATTCGCCATCGCGAAATACAAGCCCTTCTTGAAGGCGGGCTTGAAGTTGCGTACCGAGCGCAGCTCCGCGTGACCATCGGAAGCGCGCCAGCGGGCATCGAAGCCTTCGCTCCTGCCCTTCTCGGCGAGATGTTCCGCTGCCAGCACGCCGGAGCGGATGGCCTGATGAATGCCCTTGATCTTGAACACGTTCAGCGTGCCGCCGGCATCGCCGACGATCAGCGCGCCCGGCATGTCGAGCTGCGGCAGCGACTGATAGCCGCCCGCGGCGATCGTGCGTGCACCGGCCGACAGGATCTCGCCGCCTTCGAGCAGCGGCTCGATGCGCGGATGATTCTTGAACTGCTGGAACGCTTCGAACGGCTTGAGGCGCGGATCCTTGTAGTTGAGGCCGACGACGTAGCCCACATACACGCGATCACCGTCGAGGTGATACAGGAAACTGCCGCCGTAGGTCTTCGTATCCAGCGGCCAGCCGAAGGCGTGCTCGATGCGGCCGGGTGTCACGCGTCCCGGCGGCAGCTGCCACAGTTCCTTGAAACCCAGTCCGAACGTCGGCGGATCGGCTTTTACCTTTTCGCGCAGATCGAACTGCTTGATGAGCTGCTTCGCCAGCGAGCCGCGCGAGCCTTCGGCGATCACGGTCGTGCCGGCATGGATCTCGATGCCCGGCGTGAAGTTCGGTCCCGGTTCGCCGTTGCGTTCCAAGCCCATGTCGCCGATCTGCACGCCCTTCACCGCACCGTTGTCGTCATAGACGACGGCGGCAGCGGCGTAGCCCGGAAAGATATCGACGCCGAGCGCTTCGGCCTTCTGTGCGAGCCACGGCGTGAGCTGTCCGAGCGAAATGATGAAGTTGCCGTGATTGTTCATCGGCGACAGGTTCACGGCCCAGTTCGGCAGCTTGTACGAGCCGGTTTTCGTCATGAGCCGCACGTCGTCTTCCGCGGCCGGGACCTTCATCCCGGTGTATTCCGCGCGCCATTCGGGCAACAGTTTTTCGAGCGGCGCCGGTTCCAGCACGGCGCCCGACAGCGAGTGCGCGCCGACGGCCGATGCCTTTTCCAGAACGCAGATGTTCAGGTCGCTCTTCAGTTGCTTCAGCCGGATCGCGCACGCAAGACCCGCGGGGCCTGCGCCGACGATCACGACGTCATACTCCATGACTTCTCTTTCAATGGCTTCACTCATACGTGCGTATTGGGTGTGGCTGTTATTTGGAAACCGGGGGAAGAATCTCGCGCAGCGAGGCGATGGCCTCGAGTTGCGGCCGGACCGTCTGCAGGTCACCGACGACGACGACCGACATGCGCTTCGGATCGAGATGATCGCGCGCTGCCTTCGTGATCTGCGCCGGCGTCACGGCGTACATGCGCTGCGGAAACGTGGTCAGCCAGTCGGACGGCAGGCCCTGCAGGTCCATCTGCGCGAGCTGGCCGATCAGGCCGCCGCGGCTCGCCGTGCCCATCACGAACGTGCCGTTGCGATAGTTCTTGATGGCCGTGAGTTCGGGCTCGGTCGGCGGCTGCGCGCGCAGCAGTTCGATTTCCTTGAACACTTCGGTGATCGCGGGGCCGGTCGAGGCGGACTTGATGTCGGCGTTCTCGATCCAGGTGACCTGGTGATACTTCGTTTCCAGGCCGCTGCCCGGCGAGTAGGCCCAGCCCTTGTCTTCGCGCAGGTTCATGGTGATGCGCGAAGTCAGCACGCCGCCCAGCAGCGAGTTGGTCACCGACAGCGCCATGAAATCCGGCTGGCGCATGTCGATGACGCGCTTGCCGATGCGCAGTGTCGATTGCGGCGCGCCAGGACGATCGATGAGCGTCAGTCGACGCGATCCCGCCTCGACCGGCGGCAGTTCCAGCGGCGCGGCGCCTTCGCGCCATGTGCCGAGCGTTTCTTCGATGGCTTTCTGCGCCGTCGCGCGATCGAACCTGCCGGCGATGTAGATCTGCGTGCGGCGTGCGCCGAAGTTGCCGTCGTAGTACTTGCGGATGTCGTCGATCGTGTAGCTCTGCAGCTGTTCCGGTGTCGGAAACGTCTTGCCGTACGGATGATCGCCGTACAGCAGCCCGGCCATCGCCGCGCTGGCGAGTGCCTGCGGCTGCGTCAGGGCGACGCTGAGGTTGCGGGTGTAATCCTGGCGAATGCGCGGCAGTTCGCTCTCCGGCAGCTTCGGCTGCGTCAGCACTTCGGCCAGCAGCGCGATGGCGTCGGGCACGTATTCGGCGAGCACGTCGAGCTGCAGGAAAGTCTGGTCGGGGCCGGCGGAAATGCCGAGTTCGCCGCCCATCAAGGTGGCCGCTTCGGCGATCTGCTGCGCCGTGCGCTTCGCCGTTCCTTCCTTCAGCAGATCCGCGGTGAGATCGGCCAGCCACACCTGCTGGCCTTCATTGAGATTGCCGGTGCGGACGGCGATGGCGATCGTCGCCTTCGGCACGACGCCGAAGTCCACGAACGTCGTCTTGAGGCCATTCGGCAGCGCGGTCGTCGCCGGCGTCGGCAACTGAAAGGCACGCGGTGGGCCCGGACGTGGCGGCGCTTCCTGCGCAAGCGCTGTCTGCGTCGCCAGAGTCGCAACGATTCCGATCAGCGTGATTCGCAGCGCCTTCATTTCGCAGCCTCCGCAGGAGCAGCGGGCCTGTCCGGTTCGACAGATCGGGCCGGTTCGACCAGCAGCACGGTCCGATTGTCCCTGCGCAGATATTCCTGCGCCGTCTTCTTCACCAGGTCGGGCGTGACCTTGGCGAATTCCGCCTCGATGCGATTGATGCGCGCCGGATCGTCGTCGAAGAGTGCGAAGCAGGCGAGCAGGTCGACGAGCCCGAGCCGCGTGCTGGAACCGACCAGGTCGTAGAGCTGGGAGCGGATCGTGCGGCGCGCGCGATCGAGTTCCGTCTGCGTCACCGGCTCGGTACGGATGCGCTCGATGTTCTCGTCGAAGGCCGAGAGGATCTGATCCGTCGTGGTCGTCGGATCATGGATCAGCGAGGCGGACCAGAGCATCGGCCCGCTGTAGTTGAACATGTTGCCGAGCAGGTTGATGCCGCCGGAGACGCTGTCGGTGTAGCCGCGTTTCTGCACCAGGTCCTGATGCAGGCGCGAGGATTGACCCTGCAGCAGCAGTTCATCGATGAGTCCGAAGGCGAAGTGTTCGGGGGTCCAGCGCGGCGGCACGTGATAGCCGACGGCGAGGGCAGGGCGCGGCGCGAGGGCGTCGGTAATGCTGGCGCGCTTCTCCTTCGTCTGGCGCGGCTCGGCGATGTCCGGCAGCGGCGTCACGGCGCCGCGCGGGATCTTGCCGAAGTACTGCTCGATCCACTTTTTCGTCTGCGCGGTTTCGAAATCGCCGGCCACCACGAGCACGGCATTGCTGGGAACGTAGTAGGTCTTGAAGAAGGCGCGAGCATCGTCGAGCGTCGCGGCGTCGATGTGCTGCAGGTCGCCGTAGAAGTTGTGCGCGTTGTACCAGTTGGTATTCGCGTACTGCGGCAGCTGCAGCCACGGAAAGCCGCCATAGGGCCGATTGAGGACGTTGACCTTCACTTCCTCTTTCACCACGCCCTGCTGGTTGGCCAGGTTCTCCTGCGTGATGTCGAGACTGCGCATGCGGTCGGCTTCGGCCCACAGCATCGATTCGAGCGCATTGGACGGGAAGGCTTCGTAATAGTTGGTGAAGTCGAAGCGCGTGGAGCCGTTGAGCGTGCCGCCGAGGCCCTGCACCAGCTTGAAGAACTGTCCCTTGGCGAGATTCTTCGAGCCCTGGAACATCAGGTGCTCGAAGAGGTGCGCGAAGCCGGTGCGATCCTTCGGCTCGATGCGGAAGCCGATGTTGTAGTAGATGCCGATGGTGGCCAGCGGCACCGAGTGGTCCGCGGAGAGCACGACGCGCAGACCGTTGTCGAGCTTGTAGTACTCGACGGGAACGTTCAGCGCCGCCACCGGCGTCTCGTCCTTTGCCGTCGCCGGAGGCGCGCCCATTGAGAACGCCAGGATCAGGCAGATGGCGAAGTGCTTCATCGACGTGCTTCCTCCGGATCGCTGATGGAACGCTCGGGTGCTGCTTCTTCCTGTAGGTCAGGCTTCAGCCTGACAATTCTCAGGCCGGCTGAAGCCGGCCCCACAGGCAGAGCGAATCGTTGATACAGCTCACTTCGGCGCCATGCGGATCGCGCCGTCGAGGCGGATGGTTTCGCCGTTGAGCATCGAGTTCTCGAGAATGTGCGCGACGAGTGCGGCGTATTCGTCGGGCCGGCCGAGGCGCGACGGGAACGGCACCTGCCTGCCGAGCGAATCCTGGGTTTCCTGCGGCATGGCGGCCATCATCGGCGTCTTGAAGATGCCCGGCGCAACGGTCATGACGCGGATGCCGAGCGAGGACAGGTCGCGTGCCATCGGCAGCGTCATGCCGACGATGCCGGCCTTCGAGGCGGAATACGCGATCTGGCCGATCTGGCCGTCGAATGCCGCGACCGACGCGGTCATGACGATGACGCCGCGCTCGCCTTCTTCATTCGGCGTGTTCGCCTGCATGATCGCAGCGGCTGCCTTGGCGACGTTCACGGTGCCGATCAGGTTCACTTCGATGACTTTGCGGAAGGCATCGCCGGGAATGGCGCCTTCCTTGTTGATGGTGCGGCGCGCCGTGGCGATGCCGGCGCAATTGACGGCGGCATTGAGGCCGCCCATCGAGCTGTGGGCCGCGGCCACGGCGGCGTTGACGGCGGATTCGTTGGTCACGTCGACTTTCTGGAATCGCGCCGAAGCGCCGAGTGCCTTGGCCGCGGCTTCGCCGGCTTCCTGGTTCACGTCGAGCAGCGTGACCTGGCCGCCGGCGGCAACGATGCGGGACGCCACCGCGTTGCCGAGTCCCGAAGCGCCGCCGGTGATGACGGCGCGCACCTGATTCAACTTCATGCTTGCTTCCTCGATAAATGCGCTGTTACTAGATGCGCTGCGCGCCATCGAGCTCGATGACGCGACCGGAAAAGAAATCGTTCTCGGCGATGAAGATCGCAGCGTGCGCCATTTCGGCGGGATCGGCCATCCGCTTGAGCGGCACGGCAGCGACGGCGCGTTCGATCATCTCGGGTTTCATCGCGTCGAGGATCTCGGTACGCGTGAAGCCGGGGGCGATGGCGCCGGCGCGAATGCCGTAGCGGGCCAGTTCCTTCGCCCACACGACCGTCATCGCGGCGACGCCGGCCTTCGCGGCGGAGTAGTTCGACTGCCCCATGTTGCCGGCACGGGAGATGCTGGAGGTGCTGATGATCACGCCGCCATTGCCGAGCGTGATCATGCGCGCGGCGGCTTCGCGGGCGCCGAGGAACACGCCGGTGAGATTCACGTCGATGACGGCCTGCCACTGATCCTTCGACATCTTGCCGACGACCTTGCCGTCCTGGACTTTGACCAGCATGGCGTCCTTGGTGATGCCGGCATTGTTGATCATCACGTCGAGCCGGCCGAAGTCGCGGACGACGGCATCCAGCGTGTTCGCGACCTCGTCTTCGCGGCTCACGTTGCATAGATAGGTGCGGGCCTGCACGCCCAGCGCTTCGCACTCGGCGCGGGTGGTGTCGAGATCGGCTTGATGCAGATCGAGAAGGGCGAGATTGGCGTGCTTTGCTGCGAATGCCAGGGCCATGGCGCGGCCGATGCCGCGGCCACCGCCGGTGATCGCTACCAACTTGCCGTCGAGCTGCATTGCCGTACCTCAAAACGTTGCAGGGCGCCGGATGGTAGCCGCTTTCTTGCGACGCACAAAGCCCCCGGCAACGACGACTGCATCATGGAAAAACGGCCTCTCCTGTAGGTCGGGCTTGTAGGTCAGGCTTGTAGGTCAGGCTTTAGCCTGACTCCTCAGCGCCGGCTGAAGCCGGCCCCACAGAAGAGATTGAGGATCAGGCAGTAGCTTCGAACAGTTCCCGCCCGATCAGCATGCGCCGGATTTCACTGGTGCCGGCGCCGATCTCGTACAGCTTCGCATCGCGCAGCAGGCGACCGGTGGGGTAGTCGTTGATGTAGCCATTGCCGCCGAGCGCCTGAATGGCGTCGAGTGCCAGCAGCGTGGCTTTCTCGGAGGCTTGCAGGATGCATCCTGCGGCATCGAAGCGCGTGATCTGGCCGCGGTCGCAGGCGCGCGCCACGGCATATACATAGGCGCGACAGGCATTCATGGTCGTGTACATGTCGGCAACCTTGCCCTGCATGAGCTGGAAGGTGCCGATCGGGCGGCCGAACTGTTTGCGTTCGTGAACGTAGGGCATCACGTGATCCAGACAGGCGCGCATGATGCCCAGCGGACCGCCGGCGAGCACGACGCGTTCGTAGTCGAGCCCGCTCATCAGCACTTCCGCGCCGAACCCTTCCTTGTGCAGCACGTTGGCTGCCGGTACGTGACAGTCCCTGAACACGAGTTCGCAGGTGTCGGAGCCGCGCATGCCGAGCTTGTCGAGCTTCTGCGCGGTGCTGAAGCCAGGCATGCCGCGTTCGATGATGAACGCCGTGATGCCGCGTGCCGCCAGCGACGGATCGAGCGTGGCGTACACGACGAGCGTGTCGGCGACCGGTCCGTTGGTGATCCACATCTTCGAGCCGTTGAGGATGAAACCGTCGTCGCGTTTTTCGGCGCGTGTGCGCATGCCGACGACGTCCGATCCGGCGCCCGGTTCGCTCATGGCGAGCGCGCCGACGTGCTCGCCCGAAATCAGCGGCGGCAGGTATTTGCGTTTCTGATCCGCGGTGCCCCAGCGCCGCAACTGGTTGACGCACAGGTTGGAGTGCGCACCGTAGGAAAGCCCGACCGATGCCGAGGCGCGGCTGATTTCTTCCATGGCGACGACATGCGCGAGATAGCCCATGCCGGCGCCGCCGTACTCGTCCTCGACCGTGAGTCCCAGCAGGCCCAGTTCGCCCATCTGCGGCCACAGTTCGCGCGGAAAGCGGTTCTCGCGGTCGATGTCCGCGGCCAGCGGCGCAATGCGGTCGTGCGCAAACTGCGCGACCGTCGTGCGCAGGGTGTCGATGTCCTCGCCGAGTCCGAAGTCGAAATCTTCCAACACGGGTATCCTCGCGGGCAGGGTTGAGGAACGATGTCGCATTGTCGGACAATCCGGCACCATGTCAACGCGCACAAAAAATGTATCCCGACCGAAGGCCCGTCGCGGCGTCGCAGCAGCAGCGGATCAGGAATCCGGCGGCCTTGCCGCGCCGGCCAGCCTGTTCGAGCCGGTCGAACGCGAGCCGGCGTATACCAGGGTGTCCGCGGCAATCGAGGCGAAGATCCTCTCGCGCGTCCTGAAGGATGGCGACCCGCTGCCGCCGGAACTCGATCTGGCACAGCAGTTCCGCGTGCATCGCTCGACGGTGCGCGAGGCATTGCGCCAGCTGGAAAGCGCAGGGCTGGTCATGCGTCCGCAAGGGGCGAAACGTCTGATCGTGAGTCGGCCGCACGCCGACAAGGTCGCTTCGGGAATGCGACAGGCGCTCGTGCTGCACGAGGTGTCGTTCGTCGAAGTGTGGGAAGCGATGATGGTGATCGAGCCCGAGGTCGCGGCCATGGCGGCGACGCGCCGCACGCCCGGCGATATCGACACGCTCGTGCGCGTCAGTCAGGCATTCATCGCGGAGCCGCGCGCCGACGTCGCGGTGGAACTGGTCGCTGGGTTCTTCGAACAGATCGGCGTCTGCGCACGCAACAAGGTGCTGATGCTGGCCAAGCACTCGCTGGCCCAGGTGCTGGCGCCGTCGCTGGCGTTGATGGTCGATCGCGTGCCGCAGGCCCGCTCACGCATCGTCGCCGCCCAGCAGAAGATCATCGCCGCGTTGCAGAACCGCGATGCGGAGGAGGCGCGCAAGTGGATGGCGAAGCACGTGCGCGACTTCAAGCGCGGTTATGAAGTGGCGGGCATTGCACCCGACGCGCTGGTGTCGATTTAGTTAGGAATTAATGGCCGCAAAAAGGCGCAAGAAACACAAAGCAAGAATCCAAAACGTCTTTACCTTGTGTCGTTTGCGCTTTTTTGCGGCTATTTTTCTTGATCAGACCAGTTCGACCGCCAGTGCCGTCGCTTCGCCGCCGCCAATGCACAGCGAGGCGATGCCGCGCTTGCCGCCGCGATCCTTGAGCGCATGAATCAGCGTCGTGAGGATGCGCGCGCCGGTGGCACCGATCGGATGACCCAGCGCGCAGGCGCCGCCGTTGACGTTGACGCGAGCGTGGTCGAGGCCGAGGTCCTTGATTGCAGCCATTGCCACGACGGCAAAGGCTTCGTTCACTTCATACAGATCGACGTCGCCGGCTTTCCAGCCCGTCTTTTCCAGCAGTGACTTGATCGCACCGACCGGGGCCGTCGTGAACCACTCGGGCGCCTGCGCGTGGCTGGTGTAACCGACGACGCGGGCGAGCGGCTTGAGGCCGCGCTGCTTGATCAGCGCGCCGGAGGCGAGCACGAGCGCGGCGGCGCCGTCGGAAATTGACGATGAGCTGGCGGCCGTGACCGTGCCGTCCTTGTTGAAGGCCGGCTTCAGGCTCGGGATTTTCTTGATGTCGCAGGTGAACGGCGTTTCGTCCTGATCGAACACGCGCTCGCCCTTGCGATCCTTGATCGTGACGGCGGCGATCTCGCGCTTGAACTTGCCCTGCTCGACGGCGACGAGCGAGCGACGCACGGACTCGGCGGCGAAGGTGTCCATTTCTTCGCGCGTGATGCCGTACTTGGCGGCGGTCTGATCGGCGAAATGGCCCATCATCTTGCCGTCGAACGGACTCTGCAGGCCGTCGAAGAACATGTGATCGAGGATTTCCGCATGGCCCATGCGCAGGCCGGCGCGGGCTTTCGGAATCAGGTACGGCGCATTGGTCATGGACTCGATGCCGCCGGCGAGCACGGCATTCGCCGATCCCGCGCGGATCTGGTCGGCGGCCATCATCACGGCCTTGAGTCCCGAACCGCACATCTTGTTGACGGTGGACACCGGCACGCCCAGCGGCAGGCCCGCAGCGAGCACGGCCTGACGGCCCGGCGCCTGGCCGATGCCGGCCATGAGCACGCAGCCGATGATGGCTTCTTCGATCTGCTCGCCGGAGAGGCCCGAATCGTCGAGCGCGGCGCGAATCGCGGCGGCGCCGATCTGCGGCGAACTCAGCGGCGCAAGTGCGCCCTGAAATGCACCGATGGGTGTGCGGCGGGCCGATGCAATGAAAACTTCGTCGCTCATGCGTGTATCCCGGTCTGCTGATCAGAATGGAGGCGGGGCTTGTAACCAATGCTGCAAGGGGCGGTCAAGCTCCCGCCGCAGCAAAATCAGCCCTTGCGGGAGGCCTGCAGATCGGCGACGCCGTCGCTTTCGCCGAGATCCGGCTCATTCAGCGCAGCAAGAATTCTGGCTCTCGCAGCATCGCGGGTCAGGGCGACGGTCGCACTCGAATCAAGCTCGGCGGGCGCACGCACGGCCGGCAGGATTTCGATGTCGATGCGTCCGGGCCGCGGCAGGAAACGTCCGCTCGGCAGGATATGACGGGTGCCGCGGATCGCCAGCGGCACCACGGGGAGCTTCGCGCGTGCGGCGATTGCGAACGCACCCGTATGAAACTTGCCCAGCCCGGGTTGCGCGATGAACGTGCCTTCGGGAAAGAACGCCAATGCCTGACCCGAGTCCGCTGCCTTGATGAGTCGTCGCGCGTCCATGCCGCCGGCGTGTCGATTGAACCGGTCGACGAACTCCGAACCGATGCGCCGCAGCAGCAGGCCGGCGAGCGGCACGACGCTGACTTCCTTCTTGATGACGAAACTGAAGCGCGCCGGCAGCACGCCCTTGAGCACGACGCCGTCCAGATAACTGGCGTGATTGGCGACGACCACGCACGGCTCCTGCGGCAACTCCTGGGCACCGTGTACGCGGATGCGCATGCCGGCCACCGCGAAGAAACTGCGCGCCGCGGCGTGAGCGATCGAACGACGTGTCTTGATGCCGAGCCCGGGAATCAGCGTTACCAGCACGAGGGCGATGAGGCCGAGGACCAGGAAGACGATCAGCGCGTAGAGGCCGTAGAGAATCTCGAGAAGCCGGCGCAGCAGGGGCAGGGGATTCAACGACATCGGTGTCGGTACGGGTCAGCGGGTTGATATTGCAGGGATTGGCGGCCGCGCAGGTCGTAGTCTGCTTGCGGCGCGGCGGGCATTTTCTGTGAACTGGTTCTCTTTATGTAAACACTAAAAACGTTCTGTGATAACTGTCACTCCTTCAGGGAGGAACGCCTACGCATACTGCCCGCACTGCATGTCCGGACAGCACCGCAGTCCGGCTTGCGCAAGTTGCTTCAAAGGCGATGACCACAGTTACGAAAGCATCAGTCTACGCGAGGACAGGCGAGGCGACCCCTGAAACGCCCTCCCTCCCGGCCATCGACCGTTTCCTCGATGCCGTGTGGATGGAGCGCGGACTGTCGCCCAATACCCTGTCGGCGTACCGTGCCGATCTCACTGCGCTCGATCGCTGGCTGCAGGCGCGCGGAACCTCCGCCAACGGCGCCAAGCGTGCCGATGTGCTCGCCTTCATTGCATGGCGTGTCGAGTCCGGCGCGCGTCCGCGCTCGACGGCGCGTCAGCTGTCCAGCTTCCGTCGCTTCTATCGCTATCTCGTGCGCGACGGCGCCATCACCGAGGATCCGACGGCGCAGATCGCCATGCCCAAGATCGGGCGCTCATTGCCGAAATCGCTGACCGAGGAAGAAGTCGAGGCGCTGCTGGCCGCGCCGGAAGTCGATCAGCCGCTGGGCCACCGCGATCGCACGATGCTCGAAGTGCTGTATGCGACGGGCCTGCGCGTCTCCGAACTCGTGAATCTCAAGGCCGGCCAGGTGAACATGAACCAGGGCGTGCTGCGCATCGTCGGCAAGGGCGATCGCGAACGGCTGATTCCCCTGGGCGAAGAAGCCGTGCAGTGGCTGCAGAAGTTCATCAACGGTCCGCGGCTCGAGATCCTGCTCGAACGTCAGACCGATTTCCTGTTTCCCACGCGCCGCGGTGATCGCATGACGCGCCAGGCGTTCTGGCACATCATCAAGCGCTACGCGCAGAAGGCGGGCGTGCAGAAGGCGCTGTCGCCGCACACGCTGCGTCACGCATTTGCCACGCATCTGCTGAATCACGGCGCCGACCTGCGCGTCGTGCAGATGCTCCTGGGTCACAGCGATCTGTCCACCACGCAGATCTACACGCACGTGGCCCGCGAGCGCATGAAGGAGCTGCACCAGCAGCACCATCCGCGCGGCTGAGCCGCGCCGTCGCTTCGGCCGATGCCTGCGAGGGATCGGTCCTCCCCGGGTCTTCTCCCTGCCGTCGAAAGCGGTGGCATCCCTGCTAGACTGCCGCCCCCGAGCGCGCGAGTGAACCTCCGCGGCGCTTTGGCATCCAACCGATGCGTCCGCTTCCCCCTGGAGTGTCGATGAGCAAACTGATCGGTCGACTGAGTGCATTGCTGCTGTTCGCGATGAGCACCTGTGTGCTTGCGGCGGACACGGACAAGGTAGCGGAGGCACGCACAGCCATCGCAGCCAAATTCCCGGGCGTGAAGCCGGATCAGATCAGGCCCTCGCCGGTCCAGGGCGTGTATGAAGTCGGCATGGGCGCCGACACCGCCTACGTCAGCGCGGACGGCAAATTCCTCTTCAGCGGCGATCTGTACGAAGTCGAGACACGCACGAACCTCACCGAGGCCGGTCGCGCCGTGTCGCGCAGCAAGGCGCTCGCCAGGCTGGATGAGCGCGACATGATCGTGTTCGGTCCGGCGGCGGCGAAGTACACGATTACCGTTTTCACCGATGTCGAGTGCGGGTATTGCCGCAAGCTGCACGGCGAGATCGACCAGCTCAACAAACTCGGCGTGCGGGTGCGTTACCTGGCCTATCCGCGGGCCGGTCCGGGCACGGATGACTGGGCGAAGATGGAGGCCGTCTGGTGCTCCAAGGATCGCAACGGTGCGATCACCAAGGCGAAGCAGGGACAGTCGGTAGACGCCAAGTGTGCGGCGACGCCGGTCGCCAAGCAGTACGAACTCGGCGAGGAAATGGGCGTGCAAGGTACGCCGGCCATCTTCACGCCGTCCGGCGATTACATCGGCGGCTATCTGCCGCCGAAAGACATGGTCAAACAGCTCGACCAGTTGAAGGTCGCGGCGACGAAGACCAAGTGATCAAGTAATCCGGTCGGCCCGGATCGAAAAAAAGCCCGCAGAAATGCGGGCTTTTTTTGTGGGCGCGATGTCCTGCGGATCAGCGTTCGAGCAGCTTCAGCTTGTCGGGCTTGCCGTCCCACTCCTTGGCGTCTGCGGGTGCGGGCTCGCGCTCCGTGATCACGGGCCAGCTCTTGGCGAGTTCGGCGTTGAGCTGCTTGAAGTGTTCCTGGCCGGCTGGCAGCTCTTCCTCGGAGAAGATCGCTTCGGCAGGGCATTCGGGTTCGCACAGCGTGCAGTCGATGCATTCGTCCGGATCGATCACCAGGAAGTTGGGACCGACATGGAAGCAGTCGACCGGACAGACCTCGACACAGTCCGTGTACTTACACTTGATGCAATTCTCTGTGACGACAAAGGTCATCGATGACTCCGGCCGGGGAATGCGGCGAATGCCGCTGCGAACGGCCGGTATTGTGCCAAAGAGGGGCGGGCGATAGAAGCCGAACCCGTCACCGATCCCGGGTAATGATCCTGCCGTCCTGCCAGTCGATGTCGCGGGAATGCACGCCTTCGCGTCCGGCACGGCGATCCTCCAGGTAGCGCCGCAGTGCGAAGTCGACGCTGAGGAACGCCATGTCGTGCCACGGAATGTCGGCTTCGTCGTAGAGCTGCGTTTCCAGGCTTTCGGGCCCGACGCCGAAGTTGGTATCGAGCAGCCGCGCCCGGAACATGATGTGCACCTGGTGCGCGCGAATCACGTTGACGATGGCGAGCAGCGAACCGATCTCGACATTGGCGAGCGCTTCCTCCATCGCTTCCCGCGCCGCGCCGTCCTGCAATGCTTCGCCGTTTTCCATGAAGCCGGCGGGGATCGTCCAGTAGCCGCGCCGCGGTTCGATCGCGCGTCTGCACAACAGGATCTTGCCCTGCCACTCGGGGACGCATCCCGCGATGATGCGCGGGTTCTCATAGTGGATGGTCTTGCAGGCCGTGCAGACGGCGCGCGGCAGATGATCGCCGTCCGGAATCAGACGTTCGACGGGGGCGCCGCAGGCGGAACAGAACTTCATTGGCGATGGAGCAGGTGCACGCCGCGATGGTAGCAACTTCATCCGGGCCGCGACATTGACGAGCCGGCCGGACGAGCCTCGTCCTGGAACCGCGCTGCCGCCAGGTGCGTTCAGCACGGCGATTCTCAGCCTGTGATCGTTCACCAGACGATCGCCTCCCATTCCAACAAGAAGGTTTCCGAGGTGCGACTTGGATCCGCAGCGACCGTCTTCGAGCGACGAAGGTTCGGATCTGTTCATCGGCGGCGGACCTCTGGCCGAGCACATGCGCAGGTGCGACTGGCGCGCGACGTCGATCGGCGCGCCGGGGGACTGGCCGCAAAGCCTGCGCTCCATGGTTCGCATCCTGCTGACGTCCCGCTATCAGATGTGGATGGGTTGGGGCAGGGATCTCGCCTTCTTCTATAACGACGCCTACCGGCCGACGCTGGGAGAGAAGCATCCGTGGGCGCTCGGACAGCCGGCCTCGGTCGTCTGGCGCGAGATCTGGCCGGAGGTGGGGCCGCTCGTCGATCAGGTCATGACGACGGGCGAGGCCACCTACAACGAAGGCATGCTGCTGTTCCTGGAGCGCAGCGGTTTTTCCGAGGAGACGTACCACACGTTCTCCTACAGCCCGCTGTTCGACGACGACGGCTCCATCGCCGGGCTGCTCTGCGTGGTCGTGGAAGAGACGGAGCGGGTCATCGGTGCGCGACGGCTCGCGACGCTGCGCAAGCTCGCCTCTGCACTGTCGCAGACATCGGCGCAGGCGCAGCTGTTTCGCGCGGTGCAGGACGAACTCGGCGACAACCTGCAGGATCTGCCGTTCACCGCCGTCTACCTGTTCGACGACGAGAGCGACAGCGCGACGCTGGTCGCCTCTTCCGGCATCGATGCAGGCCATCCCGCTGCGCCGCTCGAGATCGAGACCGGCCGGCATCCGTGGGCGCTGGGCGCGATCCAGGGCACCGATTCCGTCGTGGTCGTGCCGGATCTCGGCGAGAAATTCGCGGCAGTGCCCAGCGGTGCGTGGCAGCTGCGGCCGAATGCGGCATTGCTGGCGCCGATCGCCGAGCCCGGCGCGACGCGGGCCGCGGGATTTCTGGTCGCTGCGGCCAATCCGCATCGTCGCGTCGACAACGGCTATCGCGATTTCGTCAGCCTGCTCGCGGGCCAGATTGCCGGAGCGCTGGCGAATGCGCGCGGCTTCGAGCAGGAGCGCAAGCGCGCCGAAGCCCTCGCCGCGATCGATCATGCCAAGACGACCTTCTTCTCCAACGTCAGCCATGAATTCCGTACCCCTCTGACGCTGATGCTCGGTCCGCTGGAGGAGCTGCTGGCGACGCCGGCGTTCTCGGAAGAGATGGCGCGCACGCAGGCGCAGGTGGCGCATCGCAACGGCATGCGGCTGCTGCGACTGGTGAACAGCCTCCTCGACTTCGCCCGCCTCGAAGCGGGCCGGATGAATGCCTTCTACGAGCCGGTCGATCTGGCTTCGTTCAGTGCGGAGATCGCCTCGAGCTTTCGTTCGGCCATCGAGAAGGCGGGTCTTGCGCTGACGGTCGATGCGCGAGCCCTGCCCGAGCGCGTCCACGTCGATCCCGACCTGTGGGAAAAAGTGCTGCTGAACCTGCTGTCGAATGCGTTCAAGTTCACCTTGAACGGCGGCATCACGCTGACCGTCGATACGACGACCGACCGCCGCAACGCAGTCGTCTGCGTGACGGATACCGGCATCGGCGTGCCGGAAACCGAAATCCCGCGACTGTTCGAACGCTTCCACCGCGTCGAAGGCGCACAGGGACGCAGCTTCGAGGGCTCGGGCATCGGGCTCGCGCTGGTGCAGCAACTCGTCCGGCTGCATGGCGGCGACGTGTCGGTGCGCAGCGAACTCGGTCGCGGTACGACTTTCAGCGTCAGCCTGCCTTTCGGCACGGCGCATCTGCCCGCCGACAAGCTGCGTCAGGAGCGCAGCGGACCGACTGCAGTGAAAGCGCTGCCCTTCGTCGAAGAAGCGCTGCGCTGGGTTCACGAAGCCCCCGACATCGCGCCGCCGCAGACCACTCCATCGCATCAGCCCAGCCGCAGGATCCTGCTCGCCGACGACAACGCGGACATGCGCGATTACGTGACCCGGCTGCTGGGCACGCAGGGATACCTGGTCGAAACCGCGGTGGACGGGCAGCAGGCGCTGCAACGGGCGCGCGCGGGGAATTTCGATCTCATTCTCGCCGACGTGATGATGCCCAACCTGGATGGTTTCGGGCTGTTGCGCGCCATTCGCAGCGACGCGCGCCTGGCGAGCATCCCCGTCATCATGCTCTCGGCGCGTGCCGCCGACGAAGCGAAGTCCGAAGGCATCGAGGCGGGCGCCGACGACTATCTGGTGAAACCGTTCGTCGCCCGTGAACTGCTGGCGCGCATTCACACGAACATCGAGATGGCCGCCATCCGGCGCGATGCGGCGCGCGCAATCATGCAGAGCGAACAGCAGCGCCTGATCAGTCAGGAGCGACTGTCCCGCGCGCTCGCGACCGGAAGGGTGGCCGTCTACGAATGGAACGTGTCCACGGATCGCCTCAGCATCTACGGCCAGCTCGCGGACGCGTTCGGCGTCGGCATCGAAGCCGCGGCCGACGGCCTGCCGCTCGCGACGTTCTTCGAAGGCGTGCATCCCGACGATCGCGAACGTACCGCAGCGCTGGTGACGAAGACCGTGGAGACGGGCGCGCCGTTCGAAGCGGAGTATCGAGTTCTGGCCGCCGACGGACCGCGCACCGTACTGTCGCGCGGCCAGATCGAAACGCTGCCGTCGGGCGAACGGAATTTCACCGGCGTGCTGATCGATCTCACGCAGGAGAAAGCCGCCGAAGCACAGATGCGCGAGCAGCAGCGCGCGCTCGAAGTGCTCAACCGGGTCGCCGCCATCATCGCCGGCGAACTCAAGACCGAGTCGGTGGTGCAGGCGATCACCGATGCGGGCGTCGAACTGATCGGCGCGCAGTTCGGCGCGTTCTTCTACAACGTCATCGACGCGGCCGGCGAGCGCTACACCCTGTACACGCTGTCGGGCGCGGCGCCGGAATCGTTCGCGAAATTTCCCATGCCGCGCAAGACGGCGGTGTTCGGACCCACGTTCGACGGCGTGGGCGTCGTTCGCGCCGACGACATCACGCGCGATCCCCGCTACGGCCGCAGCGAGCCCTATCGCGGCATGCCGCCCGGACATCTGCCGGTGCGCAGCTATCTGGCAGTGCCCGTGAAATCCACGAGCGGCGAAGTGCTCGGCGGACTGTTCTTCGGTCACGCGCAGACCGGGCGATTCGGTGCTGAGACGGAGGAACTCATTCTGGGCCTCGCGGCCTCCGCGGCGGTCGCGATGGAGAATGCGCGGCTCGTGCAGGCGGCGCAGCGCGAGCTGGTGCAGCGGCGGCGCGCAGAAAACGAACTGCAGCTGTTGAACGCAACGCTGGAGAAGCGCGTCCGGGACGAAGTCGCCGAGCGCACGCGCGCAGAAGAGGCATTGCGACAGGCGCAGAAGATGGAAGCCGTCGGTCAGCTGACCGGCGGCGTCGCGCACGACTTCAACAATCTGCTGACCGTCATCATCGGTGGCCTGGATACCATCCGTCGTTCGAGTCCGGCCACGGACGAGGCGCGCATTCGCCGCGCGGCCGACATGGCCCTGCAGGGTGCGCAGCGTGCGGCGCATCTCACCTCGCGCCTGCTGGCCTTCTCCCGCCGCCAGCCGCTCGATCCGAAGCCGCTGGACCTGAACGTCCTGGTACGCGACATGACCGAGCTGCTGCATCGCACGCTCGGCGAAACCATCGAACTCGAAGGCATTCTCGCGCCGCGGCTGTGGCTGGCCGAGGTGGATCAGAACCAGATCGAAAGTGCCATCGTCAATCTCGCGGTGAACGCGCGCGATGCGATGGAAAACGGCGGCAAGCTCACGATCGAAACCGCCAACACCGATCTCGATGAACGATACGCGGCCACCGATGCGGAGGTGATTCCCGGGCAATCCGTCATGGTGGCGGTCGGCGATACCGGTCCGGGAATGTCGCAGGACGTGCGGGCGCGCGCCTTCGAGCCGTTCTTCACGACGAAGGACGTGGGGCGCGGCACGGGTCTCGGCCTCAGCATGGTGTACGGCTTCGTCAAGCAATCCGGCGGCCACGTCACGATCTACAGCGAAGTCGGGCAGGGCACGACCGTGAAGCTGTACTTCCCGCGCTATCACGGCGGCGCCCCCGTCGTCGCGCCGGTGCCGAGCGTCGAAGTGCCGCGCGCGAGCCGCGAGGAAGTGATTCTGGTCGTCGAGGACAATGCCGACGTACGCAGCTACAGCACGATGGTGCTGGCGGAACTCGGCTATCACGTGCTCGAGGTCGGCGATGCGGAAAGTGCGCTGGCGATATTGCAGACGTCAGCCCGCGTCGACCTGCTGTTCACCGACGTCGTGCTTCCCGGCAAGTCGGGCAAGATCCTCTCGGACGCGGCGCGCGAACTGCGACCCGACCTGCGTGTGCTCTACACGACGGGCTATTCGCGCAATGCCATCGTCCATCACGGACGGCTGGATTCGGGTGTGCAGCTCATCGGCAAGCCCTTCACGTTCGAGCAACTGGGGCAGAGGATTCGCGATCTGCTCGACAAGCCGTAAGGACACGGTCGCCGTTTCCGCATCTGCGTTCGCTCGCGTCCTCCCGGATGCGGCTGTGGCGTGGATGCATCGTTTTTGCACTGCCAAACAAGCGTGAGCCGTTCGCTGCCTTTGTGGCAGTGCGTTGCCGTGCGGACCTGCCTGTCAACGGTGAAATATGCCTGAAACAGCAGGGTTTCATTACTCGAACGGAAAAAGCCCGGTGAGGTACTAGACACCGCTGTTGATAAATTGGAAACTAATCGCAGTCCAAGAAGAGTAGTTGAGTTGTCTACGTGCCATCGATGCCGCAGACGGCAACGTACTCATAAAGTAGTGCTGCGGTCATCAGGCGGGGGCAGGCGACGGTGCTGAAAATCAACGGCGAGCTGCGTGTGCCGGCGGCTACAGGTGTCCAGCGGGCCCTGTCCATTTCCGCCATGCCGTTCCCGACTCTCGCGCCGCGTCCAGTTCAACTGATCGCATCGCCGTAACGATGCGGCTCGATGTCCGATTCGTACTGTTCGCGGACATCGCCAGCCGGCGCAGTCCAGCAGATTCCATTTCGATGTGCCCGCAACGACGCACCGGCCGTGTCGGCGGCGCAGTGCAGGCGCTAGTCAACGTTTTTTCCTCGGATGGGTTGATCGTTATCAAAGGGGGACACCCATGAAGACTCGCAGATTGATGTTACTGACGGGCTCGAGCCTGCTGGCCATCGCGACCAGCACGCCGGCTCAGGACACGGCCGGCGCCGGCTTCCAGCTGGAAGAAGTGGTGGTGACCGCACGCCGTCGTGCAGAAAGTCTGCAGGACGTTCCTCAGACGGTCGATGCCGTAACCGCCGAAGACGTTGCGAAGCTGAATTTCCAGAACTTCACCGACGTCCAGGCCATCGTGCCCGGCCTGACCATGAGCAGTGGTGCAACCGGTTACACGACGGCTGCAACGATCCGCGGCGCCTCATTCCAGGTCGAATCCAGTGCGACGCCGACCGTCGAGTTCTATCTGAACGACGGCCCGATCCAGTCGGCCCTGCTGTTCCAGCAGATGTACGACATCGGTCAGATCGAAGTGCTGCGCGGCCCGCAGGGCACGCTGCGTGGCCGTGCTTCCCCGTCCGGCTCGATCACCGTTACCACCAAGCAGGCGGATGTCTCCGAATTCGGCGGTTATGTGAGCGCCCTGGGCACCGATCAGGATGCCTACCAGGGCCAGGCGGCCATCAATCTGCCGATCATCCAGGACAGCCTGGCTTTGCGCATCGCAGGTATCTACGACGAGAACGAATACGATCACGTCGAGACCACCGACGGTCAGAAGCCTTCGCAGAGAACCAAGAGCGGTCGCGCTTCGCTGCGCTGGGAGGCGGGCGACGTTTTCACTGCGAATGTCATGTATCAGTACCTCGAGCGCGATCTGAAGGCATTCGATCAGTACTCGTCGTTCTTCCTTGCGAATGGTTCGACGGCTCCTGCAGGCGTACAGACGATCCGGCCGGAAGATCGTCTCAGCGTCTTCACCGACGGCGGGCGTCCGACGACGCAGCAGATCGATATGGCGACCGCCCAGCTCGACTGGCGTTTGGGTGGCCAGAAGCTGAGCTACGTGGGCTCATGGAGCAAGCTTGACGTCCAGGCACAGTCGCCGCTGGATCTTGGCGGTGTCGTGCCCAACACCCCGGGATTCGCGCAGAGCCTCCACTCTCAGGCGGAGAGCAAGGCGCACGAATTGCGCCTGGCGTCCGAAGAGCGCCTCGCCGGCAGGTTCGATTACACGGTGGGTGCGTACTACCAGGAGTTCAGCAGTCCCAGCGATCTGACGAACTACACGTTGTTCGCCATACCGGTCGGCCCGTATACGCTGATGCCCGTCAGCGTGCCGCCGAATCCGACGTTGCCTCCGGGCGCTCCGGGAGGTTTGCTCGGTACTCCGATTTCGCGCCGCAGCAGCACGGAAGAAACGTCCGTCTTCGCCAATCTCACCTGGCATCTGACTGACCAGACCGAGATTTCCGGCGGTGCGCGTTACATCATCTTCAAGTCCGAGAGTTCGCTGACGCTGAACAATGCGCCTACGCCGGCGCAGAGCTTCGATGCCGAAGAGAAGCCCACGGTCTGGAACCTCGCCGCCTCGCATCGCTTCACCGAGGACTTCATGCTCTATGCGAACGTCGGCACCTCGTGGCGTGATGGTCCGGATGTCGTGGGTATCTTCAATCCTGAGCCCGTGACGCCGAACATTGCCGAGTTCACCCGGCTGGACTCCGAAGACTCGACGTCCTACGAAGTCGGTTTCAAGGCTGACTTCCTCGACGGCCGCATGCGCCTGAACGCGTCCGTCTTCCATCAGGACTTCGAGAACTTCCTCTATCGCGGTCCGCAGGTGTGGTACGTCAATCGGCAGCAGCCGGCGAGCCCGGTCCCGGGTCAGTTCAACTTCATGGCCAACGTGGACGGCACGATCGACGGTGCTGAAGTCGATCTCGCGATCCAGGCCACCGAGCGGTTCAATATCGGCCTGAACTTCGCCTATGCAAAAGGCGAGATGGACAATGGCGTCGTTGCCTGCAACGACTTCAATCAGGATGGCATTCCCGACCTGAACCCGCCGGCAAACCCGAGCCTTGCGCAGCTTCAGGCGATTCTGCCTGCCGGAGAGGACGTCGCTTCCTGCTCGGTGAACGACCGCATGTCGTTCGCGCCTGACTGGACGACGACGCTGCAGGCGGAGTACACCTTCCCCGTTACTGCATCCCTCGACATCTTCGGTCGCGGCCTGTACTCGTACTACACGAGCAACGAGCAGGACCCGAACAACCAGTATGACGATGTCGATTCCTATGGCCTGCTGAATCTGTATGCGGGTCTGCGCAGCAACGATGGTGCATGGGAAGTGTCCCTCTTCGCGCGGAACGTGCTGGATGAGCAACTGGTGCTGAATCGCGGCAGCGCGGCCGCTTCGACTCCTTTCAGAAATCTGGCTGCCGGAGGCGCAGGTCAGTCTCTGGCCGGTCCTTACATGACGACCAGCATGACGCCGCTGCAGGAGTTCGGCCTGAGCGTCCGCTACTCCTTCGGCTCGCGCTGACAAGTCATCAGGAAGCTCCCGGCGAGAGGTCCTTTCGCCGGGCTGCTTCTGCAGTCCCCTGCGCGGCATGCCCCTCCGGGTATGTCGCGTTTTCATTTGCGCGCCCCAGCTCGAATTCCGCCACCACGGCGAAGTGATCCGACGGATAGCGTCCTGCTTCGTGAGTCGTGACCGTCCTGGTCCGCAGTACTTCCGGTCCGCGAAACAGTATCCAGTCGATGCGCCGTTCCGGACGCCCGGTGAAGTCGTGGAATGTGCCGTCGGGCCCGCTGCGTTCGGGTGATGTCGTCCATGCGTCCGCAAGCAGGGCGGTGAGCAGCGCGTGGACGTCACCGTCCGGCGTCGTGTTGAAGTCTCCCGTGAGAATGATGTTCTCGTTGCGAGGCAATGCCTCCAGGCGCGTGCGGATCAGCTTCGCGCTGCGCAGGCGCGCCGTCTCGTCCTCGTTGCGATAGGGAAAGTGCGTGTTGTAGAGCGTGAACGTTGCGCCATCGGCGCGGTGCTTAAACCGCGCCCACGTGACGAGCCGCGGATACAGGTTCCCCCAGGTTCGACTGCCCGGCGTATCGGGAGTATCGGAAAGCCAGAAGTTGCCCGAGTCGAGCACGCGCAGACGGTCCTTGCGATAGAAGATACCCATGTGTTCGTCGTCGTCGCCGCCGCGACGGCCGGTACCGAACCACACGTACTCGGGCAGTCGGGCGACCAGTTCGTCGCCCTGTCGCTTGAACAGTTCCTGCGTGCCGATGATGTCGGGGGCTTCGGACCGCAGCATCCGGACCGCGAGATCGCGCCGCAGATCCCAGTGGTTGGCGCCGTCGTCCGGCGTGAGCAGGCGGATGTTGAATGTCATCACGCGCAGCGGCTGCGCCGTGGCCGGCGCTGCGATCAGCAGCGACGCAGCGAGACACCACGGAAGTCTCCGCAGGAAATTCAGCCAGGAATCATGTCGTGACATCGCGGCAACTCCAGATCCAGCGGCGGCACGATGGCGACTCCGAAGCGCCGCGCTTTCCTGCGCAGTTTCAGCAGGGCCCTGTCCTTCGTGATGAGCGCATCCGCCCGCGCATGGTAGGCGAGGGCAAGAAAAGGCTGGTCGTCGCGGTCGCGACAGCGCGGAAAGCCTGCGGGCAACAGCCATTCTTCGCGACTGAAGCCGTCCGGCATGGGCGCGAGAATCGCCGCGGCGAGATAGCGATCCAGAATCCGGCGCTGCTCGACGGCGGCCAGTCGGCATTGCGGATAGGAGAGCACGCGCTCCAGTTCATCGATGGCGTGCTGGTGAACGAGCGCCTGCGCGCGTCGCGTCTCGATCGCTGTCGTCAGGTGGTGCGCCGCGCGATCGCGAAACACGAAGCAGTCGAGGACGATGTTCGTGTCCAGCACCAGGCGCGGCGGCGTTCCGCTCGGGGCATCCGGAATGTGTGCATCCGTCTCTGGGGCGCTATCCCTGCTCATGCTGTCGTCCTTCGGTTCGAAAGATCAGAAGCGCTGGACCTGTTCGGTGGCCCAGGTCCTGCCGTTGCCCGCTTCGTTCAGGGGAACGCATCCGCGAAATGGGCCGGGCGCGGGGTTGTATTGCAGCACCTTCGTGGCTGCCGCCTGCGAAGTGAAGTAGCCCAGCAGCGTGAGTTCGCGCGTCATCAGGATGAACGGCCTCGCAAAGGGGCCGGGACCTCCATGAACCCGTTCGGCAGCCATCGCCGCTGCCGTGACTGCTCTGACGTGCTCGATCCGGACATTGCGTTCCAGGTGCAGGAAGTCGTCGGCATGCTGCGCGCGAGCTTGCGAATCGAACTCATCGAGTCCGGCCAGGAAGCGGCCCTGATCCTGCTTCGGGTACACGGCTTCGAGCATGCGGTCGATCAACGCCGGCACGCCGACATCCTTCGCTCCCGGCGTATCCGTGCGTGGAATCAGGATCTCCGCCACTTCGCCGACCAGCGCAGCCTGTGCGGACGTCAGAAAGACCGGTTGCCAGTTCGCCTCCGGTTTCGCAGTACAGCCATTGAGGATGCCCATCAAGGCGGGGGCCGAGAGGGCGCCGCCCATCAGCCAGGCCGCCTGCTGCAGCGCTTCGCGTCGATTCATGTCGCCGTCCTCAGAGATTCATGCGCTTGAGTTCTTCGACCGCGTGATCGGCCGCGCGCGCGGTCAGGGCCATGTAGGTGAGCGATGGGTTCTGGCAGGCGCTCGACGTCATGCAGGAACCGTCGGTGACGTAGACATTCCTGCAGGCGTGCAACTGATTCCATTCGTTGAGCACGGAGGTTTTCGGATCGCGTCCCATGCGCGCGGTGCCCATCTCATGAATGCCGAGGCCCATGCTGTAGCCGCGATCGTACGCGCGAACGTTCCTGTAGCCGGCGGCTTCGAGCATGGTGGCTGCCTCGCTGGCCATGTCGAGGCGCATCCTGCGCTCGTTCTCGCCGATGCCGGCATCGAAGTCGAGCGTAGGCAGTCCGTGCCTGTCCTTCCTGTCGCGGTTCAGCGTGATGCGATTGCGATGATCGGGAAGGATTTCACCGAAGCCGCCGAGGGAGACGGACCAGGGACCGGGCGTCGCTGCGGTCTGCTTCAGTTCCTCGCCCATCACCGGATCGCTCATGAGCCGCGTCCAGTTGCGCCGCGAGGCACCGCCCTGGTAGCCGAAGCCGCGCAGGTAGTCGCGTTTGTCCTTGCCGACGTTGACGAAGCGCGGGACGTAGATGCCGTTGGGGCGCTGGCCCACGTAGTACTGATCATCGAATCCTTCGGCGAGCGCGACGGCACCGACCTGCAGGTGATGATCCATGATGTTGCAGCCCAGTTCGCCGCTGTCGTTGCCGAAGCCGTCGGGGAAACGTTTCGAGATCGAGTTCATCAGGATGTGCGCCGTGCCGAACGTCGATGCGCACAGGAAGATCACGCGTGCGCTGAACTCGTGGTGTTCGCCGGTTTCGGAGTCCAGCACGCGCACGCCGCTCGCCCGGCCGGCCTTTTCGTCGTACACCAGTTCGTACACGACCGAGTCCGGTCGCAGCGTCATGTTGCCGGTCTTCTCGGCCGCGGGCAGGGTGCTGGAATTGCTGCTGAAATAGGCACCGAACGGACAGCCGCGAATGCACAGGTTGCGGCTCTGGCAGGTGCCGCGCTGCGGGCTGTGGGCCAGCGGCGCAGTCAGATGCGCCGTGCGACCGATCGTCATGACGCGCCCGAACTTCTCGGCGAGCGATTTCTTCAAGTGCCTTTCGACGCAGTTCATTTCCATCGGCGGCAGGAAGGCACCGTCGGGCAGTTGCTCCAGTCCTTCGCTCTGACCGCTCACGCCGATGAAGCGTTCGACGTACTCGTACCACGGCTCGACATCGCGGTAGCGGATCGGCCAGTCGACGGCCACGCCGTCCCTGGCATTCGCCTCGAAGTCCATCGGACTCCAGCGATACGACTGCCGTCCCCACACCAGCGAACGTCCGCCCACGTGATAGCCGCGCACCCAGTCGAAGGGTCGCGTCTCGCTGTAGGGATGCTCGGTATCGTCGACCCACCAGTGCTTGGTGGCCTGGGTCACGACATAGTTGGTGCGCGCTGCGGTCGCGTGACGTTCGAGATCTTCCCGGGTCGCGCGACCGCCGTAGGGCAGTTCCCACAGGTCCTTCGTCGCCGTCGGATAGTCGCCATGACGCACCATGCGTCCGCGATCGAGCACCAGCGTCTTCAGTCCTTTCCCGGTCAGTTCCTTGGCGGCCCATCCACCGCTGATGCCGGTGCCGACGACGATCGCGTCGAAGGAGTCGTTCTTGTCGGGCCCCATTGCCGCACTCGCAGTCACCCCTGATGCGGCGACTGTAACGCGAACGGATTGCCACATTGAAGCACTGGAATTACGGCGGGCGTCGAACTATTGACGACGCAATGTGGTCGCGTGTCGCTACGACACCAGGTCATAACATCATCGAGCGCAATCCCTGCGGCGAGAGCACGTGCTCCACGCCGAGCACGACGGCGCCGACGGTTCCGGCGCGGTTGCCGAGCGTGCTGAGTTCGACCGACAGCCTGCGAGTGGCCAGCGGCAAGGCGCGTCGATAGACGACGGAGCGAACGCCCGCCAGCATTTCATCGCCGTACTGGGTCATGCGTCCGCCGAGCACGATTACTGCGGGGTTGAAGAAGTGCACGAGCATGGCGATCACCTCGCCGATCTCGCCGGCGGCGGTGCGGACGAGACCGGAAAGCTGAGCCTCATTGGCCTCGGCGGACTGAACCGCGTTGCCGCCGCTGTCGGCGCCGGCCTTGCGCAGGATCGCCGCGTACGAGGCAAAGGCTTCGATGCAGCCCACGGCGCCGCAGCGGCAGACAGCGTCATGTCCCGGCACGCGAACATGTCCGATGTCCCCGGCCGCACCGTCGGCCCCGCGATGCAGCTGTCCATCGTGCGTGACGATGCCGCAGCCGATCCCGGTCGATGCCTTGACGTACAGCAGGGGACATTGCGAAGCAGGACGACATCGCGCTTCGCCCAGCGCCATCAGGTTGACGTCGTTGTCGACGAGTACCGGTGCCGCGAACGTTTCCTGAAAGGACTCCGGAACGGGATAGTTGTCCCATCCCGGCATGATGGGCGGGCGTACCGGGACGCCGCTTGCAAAGTCCACGGGAGCGGGCAGACCCACGACGACGAGACGCACACTGCCTGACGGTACCTGATGCTCCGCGAGCATCTGGAGGAACTCGGCGCGCACCTCCGCGAGCACGGTATCGGGTCCACGCGCGACATCCGTCCTGATCGAACGCTCCGCGAGGAAATGCTGGCCGAAATCCGCGATGGCCAGTCGTCCGCGAGCGGCGCCGATGTCGGCAACCAGAATGACGCCGGCTTGCGGATTCAGGCTCAGCACCGACGGCGGTCGACCGCGCGCTCCCGCTTCCGCCTCGTGCTCGGCGATCAGGCCGATCCGCAGCAGCGGCGCCAGATGCTCGGAGACGGTCGAGCGCGCGAGTCCAGTGACGCGTGCGAGTTCGGAGCGCGAGGTCGCCTGTCCGGAGGCGACCAGCCTGGCGAGATAGCTGCTGAGGTTCAGCGCGTGACTGGTTTGCGCGGGCGTCGTCCGCGGCAAACCCAGGTTCAACCAGGGGAGCATGGTCTGTCTCTTTTCGTCGATGTCCGAACTAAACCTGTCGATATACAGACGGTGGGCGCAGATTTATTCTGGCAGAAAGAACACCGATGAGTCCGACCGAGGGGGCGCCATGTGGACGCGACGTCGTTTCCTGCAAAGTTCTTCCCTGGCCGTGGCGGCGATGACCTGCCTTCCCGCTGAGGCCTCGCCGGCGAAAGGGCCGCTCGGACGGCCGATCGGCTTGCAGATCTACACCGTGCGCGAAGCCGCGGCGAAGGATCTGCCCGGCACCCTGAAAGCCATCGCAGACATCGGCTACACCGAACTCGAACTGGCCGGTCCGGCGCGACCGGTGAGCGAGATGCGCGCGCTGCTCGCCGACACCGGCCTCAGCATTCCCAGCATGCACGCCAACATGGCCGATCTGCAGGCCCATGCACAGCAGCGCGTTGACTACGCAAAGGAACTGGGTGTCCGGCATCTGGTGTGCTCCTTCCCGTCGACCGCCGATGCGCGTTCCATTCCCACCGGTTCGCTCGGTGCGGGAATGACGCTCGATGACTGGAAGTGGAATGCCGAACAGCTGAACCGGTTCGGTGAACTGGCCCGCAAGGCCGGTGTGCGTTTCGGCTATCACAATCACAACATCGAATTCCGTTCCTTCAATGGCGTTCCTGCTTTCGATGAACTGCTGCGCCTGACCGATCCCACGCTGGTGTCGTTCGAGCTGGACATCGCGTGGGTCGTCACGGCGGGCCAGGATCCCGCGGCCTATCTGAAGAAGTACGCGAATCGGATCACGCAGTTGCACGTGAAGGATGTGCGCAAGGATCTGCGCGTCACCACCGAGCTGCAGGCGCAGACGACCGAGGTCGGCAGCGGCGCGATCGACTGGAAGGCGCTGTTTGCGGCGGCGGACCCGAAGCACATCCAGCATTGCTACGTCGAGCAGGAGAATTTCGATCGCAGTCCGCTGGAGTCCATCAGGATCAGCTTCGACTACCTGAGCAGGCTCGGCGCGGCATCCTGATTCCACCCGAGGACGCAGCATGGCGATGATCAAGGGGCCGGGTATTTTCCTGGCACA
>OEIU01000440.1_pt1 | contig 39123 bp, 44 predicted proteins | sample 1539221 | NCBI WGS metagenome assembly OEIU01 (sample SAMN03792071, study PRJEB22550) | activated sludge metagenome | feature: wastewater treatment plant; material: activated sludge; isolation source: Wastewater treatment plant of a petroleum refinery complex | place: Argentina: Zarate | collected...
CGCCAGGCGCTGGCCGGCGTGATCGAGCCGCGCATCGAGGAGATCTTCTCGCTGGTGCACCAGGTGATCCGCCAGAGCGGCTACGAGGAGCTGTTGTCCAGCGGCATCGTGCTGGCCGGCGGCAGCTCGGTCATGCCCGGCATGGTCGAGCTCGGCGAGGACATCTTCCTGAAGCCGGTGCGCAAGGGCCTGCCGCTGTACGGCGGGCCCTTGTCGGACATGGTGGCCAACCCGCGCTCGGCGACGGTGATGGGGCTGCTGGAAGAAGCGCGCTACGCGCGCGCACGCGGGCTCAAGGCTGCGCAACAGGCGGGGTCGATGAAGACCCTCGCCGGCCGCGCGAAGGACTGGTTCTTGGGCAATTTCTAGAAGGAACCCGGCATGCACGCACAGAGGTTCCGCATTCGCGGGTGGGGTGAGGGGTGATGGAGTCGAGGGAACGAGGGTGGTGGTTTGTTCATTGGCAACTGCAGCTGACTAGGAGGCGCACATGGCTATCGAAATGATCGAAGAGTTTGACCAGGGCACGCAGATCAAGGTGATCGGCATCGGCGGCGGCGGCGGCAACGCCGTCGAGCACATGATCGCGCAGGGCGTGCAGGGGGTGCAGTTCGTCTGCGCCAACACCGACGCGCAGGCGCTGAACCGCAGCCGCGCCAGCGACCTGGTGCAGCTGGGCGCCAGCGGCCTCGGCGCGGGCAGCAAGCCCGAGGTCGGCCGCGGCGCCGCCGAGGAGGCGGTGGACCGCATCCGCGACGCCATCACCGGCGCGCACATGCTGTTCATCACCGCCGGCATGGGCGGCGGCACCGGCACCGGCGCGGCGCCGGTGATCGCGCGCGTGGCCAAGGAGATGGGCATCCTGACGGTGGGCGTGGTCACCAAGCCCTTCGAGTTCGAGGGCAAGCGCCGCTGCACGCAGGCCGACCACGGCGTGGCCGAGCTCGAGGCCAACGTCGACAGCCTGATCGTGGTGCTCAACGAGAAGCTGCTCGAGGTGCTGGGCGACGACATCACGCAGGAGCAGGCCTTCGCGCATGCCAACGACGTGCTGCGCAATGCCGTCGGCGGCATCAGCGACATCATCCACGTGCCGGGGCTGGTCAACGTCGACTTCGAGGACGTGAAGACGGTGATGAGCGAGCCGGGCAAGGCGATGATGGGCACCGCGCAGGCGGGCGGCCCCGACCGCGCCAACAAGGCCGCCGAACTGGCCGTGGCCTGCCCGCTGCTCGAAGGCATCGACCTGTCCGGCGCGCGCGGCGTGCTGGTGCTGATCGCCGCCAGCAAGCAGACCTTCAAGTTGTCGGAAAGCAAGAACGCGATGAACACCATCCGCCGCTACGCCGCGGACGATGCGCACGTGATCTTCGGCACCGCCTACGACGAAGGGCTGGGCGACCAGCTGCGCGTGACGGTCATCGCCACCGGCTTGTCGTCGCTGGCGCGGCGCGGCGCGCAGCCGCCGCTGCAGGTGGTGCAGCAGCCGGCCACGAGCCTGCGCACCGGCACCGACAACCTGCCGATCCTGAACCAGCCGCTGCAGGCCGGCGGCGCGGCGGCGGCGCCGCAGAACTACAGCGAGCTGAACACGCCCAGCGTGTGGCGCACCGCGCGCTCGCAGAGCGCCGCGGCCAAGGTGGAGGCGCTGTCGAGCAACGGCATGGACGAGATCGAGATTCCGGCGTTCCTCAGGAAGCAGGCCGACTGAGGACGAGAGGGCGTGCCTGCGCACGCCCGAACGCCTCAGGAGGGGCGAGCGCCTGCAAGCGCGAGCGCGGCCTGCAAGGCCGACTGAGGACGAGAGGGCGTGCCTGCGCACGCCCGAACGCCTCAGGAGGGGCGAGCGCCTGCAAGCGCGAGCGCGGCCTGCAAGGCCGACTGAGGACGAGAGGGCGTGCCTGCGCACGCCCGAACGCCTCAGGAGGGGCGAGCGGCTGCAAGGCCGATCGAGGCCCGGATTGCGGCCGCAAGCAGGCGGATCGAGGGTGCGTTCGCAAGGGCCACGCGGAGCGTGACCCTTGTCGGTGAATAAGCGCTTCGCAGCGTCGCCGCCGGAGCAGCATCCGTCCATGCAAATCGTCAGACGCACCGTTGTCGCGGGCAAGGTCGTGCTCGAGCGCGACTCGCTTCCAGAATGAGCGGAGCTGGGCGTCTTCCTCACTCGCCAGGCGGCCTCGGTGCGCCTGCCGCCGGCCTTGCAGAAAGAGCTCGAGGACGCCCTGGGCGAACCCGATCGCGCGCTTGGCATTCTCCGCCGAGGAACTCTCCGCCGAGTTGCGCAAGTACGCGGGCGCTGCGGTTGCTGGTGGAGTTTGCGCACATTGGCACGCGAGTGGAGAACGCGAAGTGGCTTGAAAGGCGGCGTTGGCTCCTGGAACGCGTCGGCTGCCACGTCGACTACAGGCCCCGCGGGCCCATTCTCGAAGTCATCCCGTTCTGGAGTTCGGAGCGGGAACGCGCGCCCCGCGTATAAGGGCCATCGTGCTCGCTCGGTTGGCTTTCCTCGCGTTGATCTCTACGCTGGTCGGTTGCGTGGTGGCGGAACGGAACACGCTGCGCATCGAAGGCCGCCTCGACGGCCCGGCCGCCGGCACGCTGCCGCAGCCGGCCGAATGGGTGGTCGAGCTGCGCGACGACAGCTCGGGCAGCGTGCTGGCCGAGCAGCGCGGCACGGTGACGGGCGCGCAGCCGCCGATCCCCTTCGTGCTGAAGATCGATGCGGCACGCATCGACCCGGCCCACCGCCACAGCCTGCGCGGCGCCGTCAGCGTGCAGGGTGTAGTGCGCTGGCTGAGCGTGCCGCTGCCGGTCTCGCCGCGGCAGGCGCGTACGGAGTCCGGCAGCCTGCGCCTGCAGCCCTACACCTGGCCCGGCGCTTTCGCCAGCCTGCTGGACTGCGGCGGCCGGCAGTTGGTTGCCGGCTACGTCGGCCAGCGCCTGCGGCTGAGCGAGGGTACGCGGATCGTCGACCTGGAGGCCGTCGCCGGCAGTCGGCCGGCGCGCTTCCAGCAGGCCGGCGATCTCGGCAGCTTCGTCCAGATCGACGGCGACCGGACGGCGACCGTGTCGCTGCAGGGCACGTTGCTGCCGCCTTGCAGCGCGCAAGCGCTGCCTGAATGAAGCCGTCGTGGAGCTGCCGTGAAGCCGGCGCCCGCGCCGCCGCGCCGCAGCGGCGAGAATCAGCGCCGGCCGTCGCCAATGGAGATCCAATGAAGCCGCATTCGGGTTCGGGTATAGGCGCCATCGTGCTCATCGTGCTGGGTGCCTTGTTCCTGCTGTCCAACCTGGGGGTGATTCCCCGGCTCGGCGCCCTGTTCACGACCTGGTGGCCGCTGATCCTGATCCTGGTGGGCGTGTCGCTGCTGCTGCGGCGGCGCTAGCGGAGCGTGGCATGCCGAGATGCCGTTAAGCGAAGCCGCGCGCCGCACGCCGCTGCTGGCCGAGACCGAGGTGCTGGTGCTGGGCGGCGGGCCGGCGGGCATCGCCGCGGCGGCCAGCGCGGCCGCGGCCGGGCGCGAGGTGCTGCTGGTCGAGCGTTATGGCTTCCTCGGCGGCATGGGCACGGCGGCGGGCGTCACCAACTTCTGCGGCCTGCATGCCAAGGTGCACGGCGAGATGCGCCGCGTGGTGCATGGCGTGGCCGACGAGCTGCTGCAGCGCATCGCCGCGCTCGGCGGGCTGAACGAGCCGCATGCGATCTTCGGCCGCACGCTGGCGCAGGCCTACGACGGCGCGGCCTACAAATGCGCGGCCGACGAGTTGCTGCTGGCGCGCGGCGTGCGACTGCTGTTCCATGCGCAAGCGGCGGGCGTGGCGATGCGCGACCCGGAGCACATCGACGCGCTGCTGGTCGAGACGCGCTCGGGCCGGCGCGCGCTGCGGGCCCGGATCTTCATCGACTGCTCCGGCGACGGCGAGCTGATGCACTGGGCCGGCGCACCCTGGCAGCAGGGCGACGAGCACGGCGAGCTGCTGTATCCGACGCTGATGTTCCGCGTCGCCGGTGTCGACGACGCGCGTGCCGGCGAGGCCTGGCGCGAGGTCGGCCCGCGCATGGCCGAAGCGCAGCGTGCCGGCCGCCACCGCTTCGCGCGCCAGGGCGCGATCCTGCGGCCGATGAAACATGCCGGCGAATGGCGCGTCAACGTCACGCAGATCGCCAATGCCCAGGGCCGCGCAATGGACGGCACCGACGCGCTGCAGTTGTCGGCCGGCGAGATCGAGGGCCGGCGCCAGGTGCGCGAGTTCTTCGCCTTCCTGCGCGCCGAGATGCCGGGCTTCGAGAACGCCTACCTGCTGGAGATCGCGCCGCAGGTCGGCATCCGCGAGACCCGGCGCCTGCTCGGCCGTTTGGTGCTGCAGGCCGAGCACGTGCTGGGCTGCGCCGACTTCGATGACGCCATCGGCGTCAACGCCTGGCCGCTGGAGCAGCACGTGGCCGGCGGCGTGAAGTGGAGCTGGCCGCCGGCCGCTTCGCGCGGCTGGAACCAGCTGCCGTGGCGCATGCTGCTGCCGCAGCGCGTGCACAACCTGCTGGTCGCCGGCCGCTGCGCGTCGATGAGCTCGGCGGCGCAATCGGCGGCGCGCGTCAGCGGCGCCTGTTTCGTGATGGGCGAGGCCGCGGGCCTGGGCGCGGCGCTGGCGCTGCGCGCCGGCGGCGCGGTCGGCGACATCGGCGCGGCCGCGCTGCAGCGCGGCTTGTTGGCCCAAGGGGCCTGGCTGGGATCGAATGAACACACCCGAAGCATGTGAATCGCTGGCGCAGCTGCGCGCCGAGATCGACCGGATCGACGCGCAGATCGTGCCGCTGCTGGCCGAGCGCGGCGCCTACGTGCTGGCCGCGGCGCGCTTCAAGAAGAGCGGCGAGGAGGTGCGCGCGCCGCAGCGCGTCGAGCAGGTCATCGCACGCGTGCGCGCTCTGGCCGAGGCGCACGGCGCGATGCCCGACGTGGTGGAGCGCATCTACCGCGAACTGATCGAGGCCTTCACCGAGGCCGAGCACCGGCGCTGGAGCCGGCCGTGATCGCGGTCGAGGCCGTCGAGACGCCGGCCGGCGCAGCCGACGAGGCGCGGGCGCTGGCGCGCATCGACGCCGGCGGCGGCATTTGGCTCGGCTGCGACGTGTCGGTGCCGGGTTTGTACCGGCGCGAGGCGAAGGCGGCGCTGGACCCGCTGCTCAGCGTCTACCTGGACGGCCGGCGGCTGCGCATCGTGCCGCACGGCGACAGCGGCCGCGCACTGGCCGCCGCATTGCCGCCACTGGCCGGATTCGAGGCCGTGCAGGGCCGGCTGGAGCAGGACTGCGCAGCTGAGGCCGGCGCGCCGCATCCGGCGCTGACGCTGTTGCGCGAGCTGCTGGCGGCCTTCGAGCTGCGCGCGCCCGAATTCGGCTTCTACGGCACGCTGGCTTTCGACTACTACCGCCTGGCGCATGCGGACGATGTGGCCGACGGCGTGCCGGACGACGGCCGGCGCCGCCTGGTGCTGATGCTGCCGCAGCGCGTGCTGTGCGCCGGCGACGGCGGCCACCGCTGGCTGGAATTCCGCTTCCCGGGCCTCGCGCCGCAGCCCGGCACGCAGGCCGGGATCGAGCCGGTGCAACTGCCGCGGCGCGGCGACGACCTGCCGCGCGGCGGCCACGCCGCGGCGGTGGCGCGCGGCGTCGAGCGCATGCGCCGCGGCGAGCTGTGCTCGCTGGTGCTGTCGCAGACCTTCAGGCGCGCCGCGCCGCAGGTCGATGCGGCGGCGGCCTTCGAGCGGCTGCGCCGCGACAACCCCTATCCGGCGATGTTCTTCGCGCAACTGGGCGGTGGCGAACGGGTCTTCGGCGCCTCGCCCGACGTGCAGGTGCGCGCCGATGGCCAGTGGGTCGAGACCGCGCCGGTGTGCGGCACCATCAGGCGCGGCGCCGATCCGGTCGACGACCACGAGCAGGCCAAGGCGCTGCTCGGCTCCGAGGTCGACGAAGCCTCGCTGGCGCTGTGCGCCGACTCCGACCGCAACGACAAGGCGCTGGTGTGCGTGCCGGGCAGCGTCGAGTTGCTGCAGCGGCGGCGCCTGCACTTCTTCAGCACCATCGTGCACACCATCGACCATACGCGCGGCCGGCGCCGCAGCGGCGTCGACGGCTTCGACATCGTGCTCGCGCATGCCACGCCGGCCACCGTCACCGGCATGCCGAAGGCCGATGCGCGCCGCGCCATCGCCGAGCTGGAGGCCGGCTGGCGCGGCTGGTACGCCGGCGCGGCGGTGCGCTTCGGCAGTGACGGCAGCTGCGAGGCGCTGACGATGCTGCGCTTCGCGCGCCTGGCCGACGGCTGCGCCGAGGTACGCACCGGCGGCAGCCTGCTCGCCGATTCCGAGCCCGGGCGCGAGGAGGCCGAGACGCAGCTGAAGGCCGAGTCGATGTTCCGCGTGCTCGCCGGGCAGTCGCCGCGTCCGCCGCTGGACGACGAGCCGGCGCCGCCGCCGCGGCGCGTGCGTTTCGTCGATACCGGCGATGCGCTGGCGGCGCTGGCGCGCGAGGCGCTGGTACAGGCCGGCTGCCGCTTCGACGACGCGGCGGCGCTGCGCGTGCTCGGCGACGCGCCGCTGCCGCGGCTGCGCGAACAGGCGCTGCCGGCCGACGGCCCGCTGCTGGCGCTGAACAACGCCGCGCTGCGGCTGCTGGAGCTGGACGGCGCCCGAGCCGAGGCGCTGGCGCTGCCGCAGTTCGGCCGCGGCCTGGCCTGCGAGGCGCTGCCCGGCCTGCTGCAGCCGCTGGGCCGCTTCCACGCCGGCGTGCATGCCACGCACAGCGTCGGCGCGCTGCAGCTGCCCGAAGGCTGGACGCTGCTGGCGCGCGGCGCCGACGGCCGCGTGGCCGCGGCGCTGCATCCGGCGCGGCGCATCGTCGCGCTGCTGTTCAGGCCCGATGCGCTGCGCTCGCTGCAGCGGCGCGCCGGGCAGCGCGCGCTGCTGGCCGCGCTGCAGTGGCTGCACGAAAGCGCTGCATAGAATTTCCGCTTCTTCCTTCTGGAGACCAGAGCATGACGACCCGTAGAACCCTGTTGCTGGCCGTGGCGCTGTGCGCTGCGGCGGCGCCGGTGGCCGCCCAATCCGCCTGGCCGAGCCGGCCGATCCGCTTCGTCGTGCCCTATGCGCCCGGCTCGTCGCCGGACGTGCTGGTGCGGCTGTTCAGCGACAAGCTCGGCAAGACGCTGGGCCAGCCGGTGGTGGTCGAGAACAAGCCCGGCGCCGGCGGCAACACCGGCACCGACTACGTCGCCAAGGCCGCGCCCGACGGCTACACCTTCTTAGTCAGCACCAACGGCCCGCTGGTGTACAGCACGGTGTTCAACCCCAAGCTGCCCTACGACCCCTTCAAGGATCTGGCGCCGGTGACGCTGGCCGGCGTGCAGCCCAACGTCTGTGCGGTGTCCAACGACCTGAAGGTCAACGACGTCAAGGGCTGGGTCGAGGCGATGAAGAAGGACCCGGGCAAGTACAACTACTCGTCCACCGGCGTCGGCTCGATGTCGCACCTGTCGGTGGAGATCGTCAAGCTGAAGAGCGACTCGTATGCGGTGCACCTGCCCTATGCGTCGTCGCCGCTGGCGGTGATGGCGATCATGCAGGGCGACGTGCAGTTCGCCTGCGTGCCGCCGGTGGCGGTGATGCCGCAGGCCAAGGCCGGCAAGCTGAAAGCCATCGCCGTGACCAGCGCCAAGCGCAGCAAGCTCGCGCCCGAGTTGCCGACGATGGCCGAAAGCGGCTTCCCGGACATCCAGGCGCTGGCCTGGATGGCGATCATGGCGCCGGCGAAGACGCCGCCCGAGATCGTCAACCGCATGAGCAAGGAGATCACCGCCATCCTCGCCGAGCCCGAATCACAGCAGAAGCTGGCCGTGGCCTACATGGAAAGCGTGGGCTCGACGCCGGAGGAACTGGCGAAGTGGATGGCCGAGGAGCGCGATCGCTGGGCGCCGGTGATCAAGCACGTCGGGCTGAAGATCGATTGATGCGGCTTCGCGCTCGGGCCACTGTCAAGGTGGGATGGCGGCTCACGACGCATAGCAGTCGCTCCTACTTCCGGCGGGCCGAGGACAGCGGGGAAGCGAATCCGCTCATGTCCCCCGCCCGCGCCATGAATGGCCCGGGCTCCTCCTTTACTTCCCGGATTCGCTTCCCCGCCATCCTCGGCTGGGCACCGTGGTGCCCTCTGGCGCATCCGAAAACAACCCGTGCCCGACGACTGCGCCGTGTGTTTTCTGCGGATGGCACTCAGCCGAAAGGGCCCGCCCGCGGCCCCACGCGCCAGCCTTTGGAGTGCGACTCGGGAGCGACCGCTATGCGCCGCAAGCTGCCGAAATTGGGCGAAGTGCCGGCTCAGCGTGCCAGTTCTGCCAGCATCGCCCGCCCCACGGCTTCCGCCACCTCGATGCCGTCGACGCCGGCGGACATGATGCCGCCGGCGTAGCCCGCACCTTCGCCGGCCGGGTACAGGCCGGCGACGTTCAGGCTCTGGTAGTCGCGGCCGCGCGGGATGCGCAGCGGCGACGAGGTGCGCGTCTCGACGCCGGTCAGCAGCGCGTCGTGCATCGCGAAGCCGGGGATCTGCCGGTCGAAGGCCGGCAGCGCCTCGCGGATCGCGTCCAGCACCTCGCGCGGCAGGCTCTCGCGGCCGGGCTCGGCCAGGTCGGTGGGACGCACGCCGGGCCGGTACGAGGGCAGCACCGCGCCGAAGGCCGTCGACGGCCGGCCGGCGAGGAAGTCGCCCACGCGCTGTCCCGGCGCCACGTAGCCGCCGCCGCCCAGCTCGTAGGCCCTGGACTCCCACAGGCGCTGGAAGCTGATGCCGTCCAGCGGGTTCACCGCGCTGCCGTCGTGCTTGCCGTCCTGGCGATAGTCCTGCGGCGCGAGGCCGACGACGATGCCGGCATTGGCGTTGCGCTCGTTGCGCGAATACTGGCTCATGCCGTTGGTGACCACGCGCCCCTCCTCCGACGTGGCGGCGACCACGGTGCCGCCCGGGCACATGCAGAAGCTGTAGACGCCGCGGCCTGCCTTGCCGTGGTGCACCAGCTTGTAGTCGGCCGCGCCCAGGATCGGGTGGCCGGCGTTCGGCCCGAAGCGCGCACGGTCGATCAGGCTCTGCGGATGCTCGATGCGCAAGCCCACCGCGAAGGGCTTGGCGATCATCGTCACGCCGCGCCGCTGCAGCATGGCGAAGGTGTCGCGCGCGCTGTGGCCCGGCGCCAGCACCGCGTGCTCGGCCTCGATCTGCTCGCCTCCGGCCAGCACCAGGCCGCGCAGGCGGCCGTGTTCGATCTGCAGATCGGCGAGCTGCTGTCCGAAGCGGACCTCGCCGCCCAGCGCCTCGATCTCGGTGCGCATCTTCTCCACCACGCCCACCAGGCGGAAGGTGCCGATGTGCGGCTTGGCGACGTAGAGGATCTCCTTGGGCGCGCCGGCCTTGACGAATTCGCTCAGCACCTTGCGCGTCAAGTGGCGCGGATCGCTGATCCGGCTCCACAGCTTGCCGTCGCTGAAGGTGCCGGCGCCGCCTTCGCCGAACTGCACGTTCGACTGCGGGTTCAGCTCGCCGCGGCGCCACAGGCCCCAGGTGTCCTGCGTGCGCTCGCGCACCGGCTTGCCGCGTTCCAGCACGATCGGCGCCAGCCCCATCTGCGCCAGCACCAGCGCGGCAAAGATGCCGCAAGGGCCGAAGCCGACGACCACCGGCCGCGGCCTGTGCGAGGCGCGGTAGTCCGCCGGCGCGTGGCCGACGAAGTGGTAGCGGGTGTCCGGCGCGGGCCGCACATGGCGGTCGCCGGCCAGCCGCGCCAGCAGCGCCGCTTCGTCGACGCCGTCGGCCAGCCGGCAGTCGACGGTGTAGCTCAGCACCACCGCCGACTTCTTGCGCGCGTCCCAGGCGCGGCGGAAGACCGTCAGCTCGCGCAGCTGGGCATCGGCCAGGCCCAGGCGCGCGAGCACGGCGGCGCGCAGCGCGCCCTCGGCATGCTCGAGCGGCAGGCGCAGTTCGGTGATGCGCAACATCGGTGTGGCGCGCGCCGCGGCGCGCGCGGCTTCAGCCGCCCTTCTTGGCGCGCTTGCCCGGGTTCTTCTTGCTGCGCGTGTGCACGCCGCGCTCCAGGCTGACCTTCTGGCCGCGCTGCGTGGTCAGCGTCGTGCCCTTGGGTGCCGGCGGGCGCGGCGTGGCACGGCGGTCGGCTTCGGTGATGATCTTGTTGCCCATGTCGATTGCTCCAACAGCTTTTGCGCAAAGGCGCGATTAGGCCACAGCGGCGCGGCAAGCCCCTGCTTCGCGGACAATCAGCAGATGCTCGCGCAACGCACCCTGAAGTCGATCACCCGTGCCGTGGGCCTGGGCGTGCACAGCGGCCAGAAGGTCGAGCTGACGCTGAAGCCCGCGCCGCCGGACAGCGGCATCGTCTTTCGCCGCGTCGACCTGCCGCAGCCGGTGGACATCCCGGTGTCGGTGACGGCGGTCAGCGACACGCGCATGGCCACCACGATCTCGCCCGGCGGGCAAGCGGGGCAGCCGACGGTGCAGACCATCGAACACCTGCTGTCGGCCTGCGCCGGCCTGGGGCTGGACAACCTGGTCATCGACATCAGCGGCGAGGAGGTGCCGGTGCTCGACGGCTCGGCCGCCAGCTTCGTCTACCTGCTGCAAAGCGCCGGCATCGTCGAGCAGGACGCGCCCAAGCGCTTCCTGCGCGTGAAGAAGGCGGTGGAGATCCGCGAAGGCGAAGGCGCGGCGCTGAAGTGGGCGCGGCTCGAGCCGTACCACGGCTACAAGCTCAGCTTCGAGATCGAGTTCAACCATCCGGCGGTGGACGAGACCGGCCAGCAGGTGGTGTTCGATTTCAGCCGGGGCCAGTACAAGCGCGACATCGCGCGCGCGCGCACCTTCGGCTTCACCAAGGATGTCGAGATGATGCGCGCGCGCGGCCTGGGCCTGGGCGGCAGCCTGGACAACGTGATCGTCATCGACGAAAGCCGCGTGCTCAATGCCGAAGGCCTGCGCTACGGCGACGAGTTCGCCAAGCACAAGATCCTGGATGCGATCGGCGACCTGCACGTGCTGGGCCAGCCGCTGCTGGCGGCCTACAGCGCCTACCGCAGCGGCCATGCGCTGAACAACCAGCTGCTGCGCAAGCTGCTGGCCGACCCTGCGGCCTACGAAACCGTGAGCTTCGACGACGCGTCGCAGGCGCCGCAGGGCTTCGCCGAGCTGGCGCCGGCATGGTGATCTTCCGCCTGGTGTTCGGCGCGCTGCTGCTGGCGGCGCTGCTGTGCTTCGCGATGTACATCGGCACGCAGCAGAAGATCTGGCTGCAGCGCGGGCTGGTCGTGCTGAAGTGGACCGTGCTCGCCGGGTTGGGCTTCTTCGCGGTGATTGCGCTGGAGCGGCTGACGCCGCTGCTCTGATCGGCCCGGCGGCGTTCAGTAGTACGGGATCACCCGCTGCGGATGCCCGGCCCGGGCGCAGGCGTCGAGCCAGATCCTTCGCACCAGGGCCTTCAGCCGGCGCAGCGCCGCCTGCGCCAAGCCTTCTTGCACGAACCGGGCGCAGCCCGGCTGCGGGGAGGTGATGCCTTGCATGATGGACTCCATGGAGCGGCGTGCTCGATGGGGTTCATTGCACCGCTTCGGCCGGCGTGCCGCGAGAGGCGCTTGTCCCGCACGGGACCGCGCGCGAGGCCGGTCATGCGCCGCGGCCGGGACAGGCGTCCCGGGTCTCAGCGGCCGGGCCCGCCCAGCCCGAAGCCGGCCTCGCGCGCCCGGACGATGGCCTGGGCCCGCGTCGCCGCCTCCAGCTTGTCGAAGACGGCCGAGACCTTGTTGCGCACGGTCTTCTCGCTCAGCCCGAGATGGGCCGCGATCTGCAGGTTGTCCAGCCCGCGCGCCAGCAGCTCCAGCAGTTCGAGCTCGCGCGGCGTGAGCCTCGCAACGGCTTCGGTGCGGCCCAGATGCGCGCGCAGGAAGGCATCCACTTCGCCGAAGCAGCGCGCGAAGGCCGGTTCGCCCTCCAGCAGGACGTGGTTGCGGCCGTCCAGCGGCACGAAGCTCGCGCCGGGGATCAGCCCGGCCAGCTGCCGGCCTTCGTCGAAGGGGACGCGCTCGTCGCCGCGGGCGTGCAGCACCAGGGTGGGGCAGCTGACGCGAGAGGCGAGCTCGCTCACGTCGATCTGGCCGAAGGCCGCGATCGAGCGCGCCGCGTGTGCCGGGCTGCAGGAGCGGCGCTGCAACTCGTTGAACCACGTCATCTGCTCGGGCGTGCCCTCGGGCAGGAAGAGCGAGGTGAAGAGCTGCCGGAACAGCGGGCTCTCGCGGCCCCAGCCGATCTCGATCGTTTCGAGCAGCAGGCGTGCCTCCTGCGCCTGCGCGGGCGACGGGTTCCGGCGCATCAGGCCGCGTGCATAGCCGCCCAGCAGCACCATGCAGGCCACGCGCTCGGGGTGGCGCACGGCATAGGCGATGGCCGTGGCCGCGCCCTGCGAGGCGCCGAAGAGGGCGAAGCGCGACGCTGCGGCGGCGTCGACCACGGTCTCCAGGTCCGAGACCCACAGCTCGAGCGACAGTGGCGAGCTGCCGGGCTCGGACAGGCCGCATCCGCGTGCGTCGTAGCGCAGCAGTTCGTGGCGCCGGCTCAGCTCGGCCAGCCACGGTCTCCACACCGGGCTGTCGAGGTCGAAGTCCAGATGGGTGAGGAAGTGCGCCGCGCGCACCACCACCGGCCCGCGCCCCGTCGATGCATAGGCCAGACGCGCACCGTCGGCCGCGGTGCCGAAGCGGATGACCTGGTGGAGCCGGCTCACGGCAGCGCTGCTGAAAAGGCCGGGGCCTCGGGCCGGCAGAAGCCGAACGCGGCTCTCAAGGAAATGTGGCTTTGCCACTTTTCTTGACCCCTGGGGGCGGGAATGACGAAGTCATTTCCTGGGGGTGCTCAGAACAACTGCTGCGCGAAGAACTGCAGCGTGCGCCCATGCGCCAGCGCGGCGCTGGCCGCGTGGTACGAGCCGCGCGCCCAGCAGTTGAAGCCGTGGTCGGCCGCGTCGTAGACGAAGATCTCGGCCGGCTTGCCGGCCATCGCCGCGCGCACCTGGTCCACCGCCGTCAACGGAATGTTGGTGTCGAGCGCGCCGTAGTGGAATTGCATCGGGCAGCGGATCTGCGGCGCCAGCTCCAGCATGTCCTGAATGCCGCCGCCGTAGTAGGCGACCGCGGCATCGACGCCGGCGCTGGCCGCGGCGGCGTAGGCCAGGCGCCCGCCCATGCAGTAGCCGACCGCGCCGGCGCCGCGGCCCTGCACCTCGGGCCGCGCGCGCAGCGCCTTGACGCTGTCGGCCAGGTCGCGCTGCAGAGCCGCCTTGTCGGCGGCCATCGCCAGCGCGCGGCCGCGCTGGATGTCGGCCGGCGTGTAGCCGATGTCCAGGCGCGTCTCCTGCTGCCAGAACACGTCGGGCGCGAGCACGACGAAGCCGTGCAGTGCGTACTGCTCGGCCACCGTGCGGATGTGCTCGTTGACGCCGAAGATCTCCTGCAGCAGCAGCAGCCCCGGGCCGCGTCCGGCCGGCGGCAGCGCCAGCCAGGCGTCGAAGCTGCCGGCGCTGCCGGCGATCGTGGTCCAGGAGGCGGTGACGGGCGTGCTCATCGATTTTCCTCGGGGTCGACATCAATAGGTCAATAGGTCCGGCCGCGACGGTACTGCGCATGCGCGCGCGGCGCCAGCGTGGTGGCTTTGGCCATCGCCGCCAGCGAGGCGCCGGCATGCGCATGGGTGATGGCCAGGCCCAGCGCGTCGGCGGCGTCCTTGCCGGGCAGGCCGGGCAGCCTGAGCAGCCGCATCACCATCTGCTGCACCTGGTGCTTCTTGGCATGGCCGTGGCCGACGACGGCCTTCTTCAGCTGCAGCGCGGTGTACTCGGCCACCGGCAGCCCGCCCGACACCAGCGAGGCCAGCGCGGCGCCGCGTGCCTGGCCCAGCAGCAGCGTGCTCTGCGGGTTGACGTTGACGAAGACGATCTCCACCGACGCGCACACCGGCGCGTAGGTGTCGACCACCTCGCGCACGCCGTCGAAGATGAGCTTCAGCCGGCCCGGCAGGTCGCTCAGGCCGGCCTCGGCAGTGCGGATGGTGCCGCTGGCCACGTAGGCCATGTCGCGGCCGTCGACCTCGACCACGCCGAAGCCGGTGCACTGCAGCCCGGGGTCGATGCCGAGGATGCGGCCCTTCATGGCGCCAGGCTCGAGTACCAGCGCACCGAGTGGAAGAACACCGGCGCGGCAAAACACAGCGGCGCGACGCGGTCGAGCAGGCCCACCGCGCCGGTGACCGACGCGTAGTTGCCCCAGGCGCGCACGCCGGCGTCCTTCTTCAGTGCGCGCATGACGAAGTCGCCGAGCGTGCCGCAGGCACCGGCCACCAGCCCCATGACCGCCGTCTCCCACACCCGCAGCGGCGTGATCCATACCAGCAGCGCGCCCACGCCCGCGGCCGCCAGCACGCCGGCGCCCCAGGCGCGGTAGGAGAAGGAACGGTCGATGCGGCGCGCCACCGGACGGCGGCGCAGCCGGCGGCTGGCCAGCTCCTGCGCGATGTGCGCGCTGGCCGTGGTGGCGACCAGGAAGAACAGCAGGAAGGCGCCGCGCCCGGCATAACCGTGCAGTTCCAGCAGCAGCAGTGCCGGCGCATGGCTCAGGCCGAAGACGCAGACCATGATGCCCCACTGGATCTTGGCGTTGCGTTCCAGGAAGCGCTGCGGGTCGCCGGCCAGCGCGCTGAGCACCGGGATGGCCAGGAACACGTACACCGGGATGAAGACGCTGAACAGGTCGAAGCTGCGCAGCCCGACCAGCAGGTACTGCAGCGGCAGCACGACGAAGAAGGCCAGGATCAGGCTGCGGTGGTCGCTGCGCCGCGTGTGCGCCAGCGTGATGAACTCGCGCAGCGCAATGAAGGAGATGACGCCGAACAGCAGCGTCGCGCCCAGCGCGCCCGAGATCCACGACAGCCAGAACACCACGGTGCCGAGCCACAGCGCGCGCAGGTCGCGCAGCTTCTGCGCGTGCTGGTCCTGCTGCGCCGCGTCCAGCGGCTTCAGGCTGCGCATCGCGGCGGCGATGCTGGCCAGCATGAGCAGCCCGAACAGGATCAGGAACAGCAGCGCCACCTGCTGCTCGACGCCGAGTGCGCGCAGCGTGTTCATGACGCAGGCGGCCGCAAGGCGAGCACTGACGCGCGCGCGCGTTCGAGGAAGTCGCGCTTGTCCTCGCCGGACTCGAGCCGCATCGGCGCGCCGAAGGTGGCGGTGCACAGGATCGGCACCGGCACCACCTCGCCCTTGGGCATCACGCGCTGCACGTTGTCGATCCACACCGGGATCAGCTGCACGCCCGGGAACTTCTGGGCCAGGTGGTACAGCCCGCTCTTGAAGGGCATCGGCTCGCCCTTGCTGCTGCGCGTGCCTTCGGGAAAGATGACCAGCGAGTCGCCCTGTTCCAGCGCCTCGGCCAGCGGCTCCAGCGGGTCCTGGTCATCGGTGCCGGAGCCGGAGGCTCCCGTGGATCGCGTGCGGCTGACGTACACCGCATGGAACACCTCGCGCGTCAGCCAGTGCTTGAACTTCGATGCCGTCCAGTAGTCGCGCGCGGCGATCGGCCGCGTGCGCACGCGCAGGTCGTCGGGCAGCGCCGCCCAGATCAGCACCCAGTCGAGGTGGCTCTGGTGGTTGGCAAAATAGATGCGCTGCAGCGCCTCGGGCGGGCAACCCTTCCAGTGTCCCTGCGCGCCGGTGACCAGGCGTGCCACGAAGGACACCAGCAGGCCCATGGCCTTGACCGCGATCGTCATGCGCAGGGATGGTAGCCGCGGCGGCCGGCGCCGCGGCGGGCTTCAGCGCCCGTAGGCGGCGGTGAACGCAGCCTTGCCGAGCACCGCCGTGCCGAGGCCGGAAGCCAGGTCCGGGCTGCCGCGCGTGAAGTCGGTCGGCAGCGCCGTGGTGCTGCAGCCGGCGGCGAGCAATGCCGGCAGCAGGCTGATCGAAGCAACGGTCTTCTTCATGCGCTTGTCTCCCGCGGGCTCAATGCCGGAAATGCCGCGTGCCGGTGAAGACCATCGCGATGCCGCGCTCGTCGGCGGCGGCGATGACCTCGTCGTCGCGCATCGAACCGCCGGGCTGGATGACGCAGGCCGCGCCTTCGTCGATGACCACGTCCAGGCCGTCGCGGAAGGGGAAGAAGGCATCGCTGGCCACCGCCGACGCCGCCAGCGACAGCCCGGCGTTGCCGGCCTTGATGCGCGCGATGCGCGCCGAATCGACGCGGCTCATCTGCCCGGCACCGACGCCCAGCGTCATGCCGTTGGCGCAGAAGACGATGGCGTTGCTCTTCACGAACTTGGCCACCTTCCAGGCGAACAGCAGGTCGTCCATCTGCTGCGGCGCCGGCGCCAGCTTCGTCACCACGCGCAGTTCGGCGCGCGCGACGTTCTTCAGGTCGGGCGTCTGCAGCAGCATGCCGCCGCCGACGCGCTTGAAGTCCAGCGCATTGGCCGCCTCGCCCAGCGGCACTTCGAGCACGCGCAGGTTCTGCTTGGCGGCAAACAGCGCGCGCGCGCCGGCGTCGAAGCCGGGCGCGATCAGCACCTCGACGAACTGCTTGTGCTCGCCGATGCGCCTGGCCGTGGCTTCGTCCACCGGCCGGTTGAAGGCCAGGATGCCGCCGTAGGCCGAGGTCGGGTCCGTGCTCCAGGCCTTGTCGTAGGCCTCGGCCAGCGTCGCGCCCACCGCCACGCCGCAGGGGTTGGCATGCTTGACGATCACGCAGGCCGCGACCCCGGCAGGGTCGCCTGCGGCGCCCGTGCCGAAGGTCTTCACGCATTCCCAGGCCGCGTCGGCGTCGGCGATGTTGTTGTAGCTGAGCTCCTTGCCTTGAATTTGCGTCCAGCGCGCCAGCAGCCCTGCGCCCGGGCGGCCTTCGCGGTAGAAGGCCGCCGCCTGGTGCGGGTTCTCGCCGTAGCGCATGTCCTGCGTCTTCGCCAGCTGCAGCGTGTAGACGGCGGGGAAGGGCTCGCGCGCCGGCACCGCCGCCGGCTGCGCTTCGGCGCCGCCGTGCAGCGCGCTCAGGTAGTTGGAGATCATGCCGTCGTAGGCGGCCGTGTGGGCGTAGACCTTCCGCGCCAGATGAAAGCGCGTGTCGCGGCCGATGCCGCCGTGCTGCAGCTCGGCGAGCACGCGCGCATAGTCGGCCGGGTCGATCAGCACCGCCACGTCGGCCCAGTTCTTGGCCGCGGCGCGCAGCATCGCCGGGCCGCCGATGTCGATGTTCTCGATCGCCTCTTCCAGCGTGCAGTCGGGCCGCGCGGTGGCCTGGGCGAACGGATACAGGTTCACCACCAGCAGGTCGATGGTGCCGATGCCGTGCTCGCGCAGCGCCGCCATGTGCGAGGGCAGGTCGCGCCGCGCCAGCAGGCCGGCGTGGATGCGCGGATGCAGCGTCTTGACGCGGCCGTCGAGCATCTCCGGCAGCCCGGTGACCTCGGCCACCTCGGTCACGGCCAGGCCGGCTTCGGCCAGCAGCCGCGCGGTGCCGCCGGTGGACAGCACGCGCACGCCGAGCGCGGCCAGCTGGCGTGCGAAGTCGACGACGCCGGTCTTGTCGGACACGGAAATCAATGCAGTCAGTTCGGCCATGGAAGGTCCAGCGTTCGCCGGGGAGTCACTTGATCAGCTTGTGATCGAGCAGCTTGCGGCGCAAGGTGTTGCGGTTGATGCCCAGCCATTCGGCGGCCTTGCTCTGGTTGCCCCCGGCATGCTGCATGACCACGTCGAGCAGCGGCTTTTCCACCGCGTGCATGACCATGTCGTGCAGCGAATGCGGCTCGGCGCCGCGCAGGTCCTTGAAGTACTGCGCCACGCTCGCGCGCACGCATTCCTCGATGTGCTTATGGCTCACTGGACTACCCTGCGCACTGCGTGCTCCGGGATTCGCACTTGGGAGCGGCCCGGCATGCTCATCAGGCAACCTGCGCGCTGATCGCGCTCCGGTGTGAGCGCTTTGGAGCGGCCATGCGCGCTCATGCGCTCAGCACCATCGAGGCGTCGTTGGCCGCCGGCTGCGGCAGCAGCGGGTGGGTCGCGGCGAGTTCGTCGAAGAAGGTGGCGACCGCGCGCAGCTGCGCGGCGGTGTCGTCCAGCGTGTTCATCACCGCCCGGAAGGCCTCGCCGCCGGGCAGCGCGCGCACGGCCCAGCCGATGTGCTTGCGCGCGGTGCGCACGCCCAGGTCCTCGCCGTACAGCGCGTAATGGTCCTGAAGGTGTTCGAGCAGCCACTGCCGCACCTCGTGCGTGGCCGGTGCCGGCGCCGGCCTGCCGTGTGCGAGGAAGTGCGCGATCTCGCCGAAGATCCACGGCCGGCCCATCGCGGCGCGGCCGATCATCAGCGCGTCGCAGCCGGTGTGGCGCAGCACCTGCAGCGCCTTGTGCGGCGAGTCGATGTCGCCGTTGGCCACCACCGGAATGCGCAGCGCCGCCTTGACCGCGGCCACGGTGTCGTATTCGGCCAACCCCTTGTAGCCCTGCTCGCGCGTGCGCCCGTGCACGACGAGCATGGCGATGCCGGCGTCCTGCGCGGCGCGCGCCAGACGCAGCGCGTTGCGCTCGGCCGCGCACCAGCCGGTGCGCATCTTCAGCGTCACCGGCACGCCGCGCGGCGCACACGCGGCGACCACCGCCTCGACGATGGCCAGCGCCAGCGGCTCGTCGCGCATCAGCGCCGAGCCGGCCCACTGGTTGCAGACCTTCTTCGCCGGGCAGCCCATGTTGATGTCGATGATCATCGCGCCGCGGTCGATGTTGCAGCGCGCGGCCTCGGCCATCATCGCCGCGTCGGTGCCGGCGATCTGCACGGTGATCGGCGCGCTCTCGCCGGCGTGGTCGGCGCGGCGCGAGGTCTTCGGCGAATCGCGCAGCTCGGGCCGCGCGCTGATCATCTCGCTGACCGCGTGTCCGGCGCCGAGGCGGCGGCACAGCTGGCGAAACGGCCGGTCGGTGACGCCCGCCATCGGGGCGACGAACAGGTTGTTCGCAAGCGCGAAGGCGCCGATGTGCATGACGGACGGGGAAGGCGCGGTTCGGGGAGGCGCGAGTATAGCGGCGCGTCCCCGCACGGCCGCTCGCGCCGGCCGCCGCGCGGCGCTGCCGATAATGCGCGGCGATGGACGCCTGGCTGCATTCGATGCTCGCTGCGCTGGCGCTGCCGCGCTACGGCCTGAGCACGGTGTTCGTGGTCTCGCTGCTGTCGGCCACGCTGCTGCCGCTGGGCTCGGAGCCGGCGGTGTTCGGGCTGGTCAAGCTGAATCCGGAGCTGTTCTGGCCGGCGGTGCTGGTGGCCACCGCCGGCAACACCGCCGGCGGCGCGATCAGCTGGTGGATGGGTTATGCCGCCGAGCGCACCTACGAGCACGTGAAGAAGCACCCGCCGGGCGAGGCGCGCGCGCTGCGCTGGCTGCAGCGCTTCGGCCCGAAGGCCTGCCTGCTGAGCTGGCTGCCGCTGGTCGGCGACCCGCTGTGCGCGGTGGCCGGCTGGCTGCGTATGGCCTTCTGGCCCTGCGTCGGCTACATGGCCATCGGCAAGCTGCTGCGTTATGTCGCGATGACGGCGGCGCTGATCTGGGTCTTTCCCGGGCGCTTCGCGCCCTGAAGAGCCTGTGAAGCGTTCCGCCACGCCCGCTCGAGCGTCCCAGAAGACGCCACTCGTCGTTGCAAATGCTCGCCGCAGCACGCGCTGCGACTGCGCTTTGCGCCTAGATTGCCGCCTCCTGGGCCACTCGCTCGGCCGCGCCGGAATACTTCACAGGCCCTGAGCCGCACCTACACTGGCACCAATGCTCCCGACCCCCGCCTACGACGCGCTGACGCGCACCTACGACCGGCTGTACCGGCTCGGCCATCTGCAGGCGCTGGCCGGCTGGGACCAGGCCGCGAAGATGCCGCCCAAGGCCAGCGACGCGCGCGCCGCGGCCTTGAGCGAGATGGCCGCGCTGCTGCACCGGCTGCGCACCGATCCGGCGCTGGCCGATGCGATCGCTCGCGCCGAGCAGGAGGCGCTGTCCGAGCTGCAGCGCGCCAACCTGCGCGAGATCCGGCGCGACTGGCAACGCGCCAACGCGCTGCCCGAGGCGCTGGTGCAGCGCCGCCAGCTCGCCGCGTCGCGCTGCGAACACGCCTGGCGCACGCAGCGGCCGGCCAACGACTGGGCCGGCTTCCTGCAGAACTTCCGCGAGGTGGTGCACGTCGCGCGCGAGGAGGCGGCGCGGCTGGCTGACGACAGCGGGCTCACGCGCTACGACGCGCTGATGGAGCGTTACGAGCCCGGCATGACCAGCGCCAGCGTCGACCGCCTCTTCGGCGAGCTGCGGCAATGGCTGCCGCCGCTGCTGGACCGCGTCTGCGCCCGCCAGGCGTCGCGGCCGCGGCTGCTGCAGCCGGTGGGGCCGTTTGCGGTCGAGGCGCAGCGCCGCCTGTGCGAGCAGGTGATGCAGCTGCTGGGCTTCGATTTCGGCGCCGGCCGGCTGGACGTGAGCGCGCATCCCTTCTGCGGCGGCGTGCCCGAGGACGTGCGCATGACCACGCGCTTCACCGAGGACGACTTCCTCGGCAGCCTGCTCGGCACGGTGCACGAGACCGGCCACGGCTGCTACGAGCAGAACCTGCCGCGCGAATGGCTGGGCCAGCCGGTGGCCGAGGCGCGTTCGATGGCGGTGCACGAGAGCCAGTCGCTGAGCTTCGAGATGCAGCTCGGCGGCCATCCGGGTTTCGTCGCGCTGCTCGCGCCGCTGCTGGGCGCGGCCTTCGGCGCGCAGCCGGCGTTCGAGGCAGACAACCTGCAGCGGCTGATGACGCGCGTCGAGCCGGGGCTGATCCGCGTCGATGCCGATGAGCTCAGCTACCCGGCGCACGTGATGCTGCGCTACGAGATCGAACGCCCGCTGATCGAAGGGCAAATCGAGGCCGAGGACATCCCGGCGCTGTGGGACGCCAAGATGTTGGAGCTGCTGGGCCTGGACACGCGCGGCAACTACCGCGACGGCCCGCTGCAGGACGTGCACTGGAGCGAAGGCGGCTTCGGCTACTTCCCGTGTTATTCGCTGGGCGCGATGTTCGCCGCGCAGTGGTTCGCCGCGATGCGCCGCGAGCTGCCGGAGCTGGACGCGCGCATCGGGGCGGGCGAGCTGGCGCCGGTGTTCGACTGGCTGCGCGAGCACATCTGGCGCCAGGGCTGCCGCTGGACCACCGACGAGCTGGCGCTGCGCGCCAGCGGCGAGACGCTGAACCCGGCGCACTTCAAGGCCCACCTCGAAGCGCGCTACCTCGGCTGAGTGCCGATGCGAGAGCCCCCAGCTCCAGATCTGCTCCAGATCTAGACCACCTCGTCCTCGTCCTTCTCGTCGCGCGCGACACGGCCCATCGCCGCCAGCGCGGCTTCGAGCAAGGCCATGCCGGGCGCGATGGCCAGTTGCGCCTCTTCGCACAGCAGCGCGAGGTCCTGCGGCGACACCTCGAGCCGCGGGTTCAGCAGCGCGCCCTTGACGAGGATCTCCCGGCCCAGCCGCGGCAGCAGCGCCATGACGCGGCCATCGGCGTGTTCGCGCAGTTCGATGCGCGGCCGGCCGTGCTGGTTGAAGGCCTCGATGGCTTCGACGAGATTCATGGTCCTGGCAGCTCCGGGGCCGCATTGTTGCGCATGGCGCGCGTCAATCGGTACGCATGGCCCGTGCCGGCTGCGCGGCGCCGGGGCGCCCCAGCCGCTCGTATTCGGCGATGACCTGCGCGCCCAGCAGCAGCAGCGTGGCCGCGACCTCCAGGCTCAGCAGCACCGCGATGGCGGTGGTCAGCGAGCCGTAGACGGTGCTGATCTGCGACAGCGTGCCGAAGTACCACAGCAGCAGGTGGCGCGACAGCTCCCACAGCAAGGACGCGGTGACCGCGCCGATCAGCGCATGCCGCCACGACAGCCGTCCCACCGGCATGACCATGTACACCGACGCGAGCAGGAAGATCTCGCCGGCCAGGCCCATCAGGTACAGCAGCACGCCCGAGGGGCCGTTCAGCGACCATTCGCGGCCCAGGAATTCGACCTCGCGCTCGCCCATCGCCTGCAGGCTGCCGGCGACCAGCGTCACCAGCAGCAGCCCGATGCCCGCGCACAGGATGTAGGCGTAGGGCAGCAGCGCCGAGATCATGAAGTGCCGCCGCCGGATGGCGACGCGGTGGTGGAAGATCACCGACATCGCGTTCTCGAGCACGGTGAAGGCCAGCGAGCTGAAGAACAGCATGCTCGCCAGCAGCACCCAGCCCATCACCTCGCGGTGCGCCATGAAGTTCTCGAGCTCGCCGACGATCGCGCCCGACTGCCCCGGCATCAGCCATTCCAGGTAGCGGCCCAGCGTTTGCAGCAGCGCGTCCTGCGGCACGTAATGCGACAGCGCGATGACGCTGAGGATCAGCAGCGGCACGATCGACAGCAGCGCGTAGTAGGCCACCGCGCCGGCCAGCAGCAGGCCCTGGTGGGCGCGGAAGGCGAGCAGCGTGCGCCAAACGAAACCCAGCGGGTCGCGCAGGAGCCGGGTCAGGCGCGTGGGCGGCAGGATGGGCGGCGGTGGCGTCATCGGCAAGGCCGGCTATTTCCCGGTGCTGGCCGCCAGCTGCGAAAGCGGCGTCGTGCCGGGCAGTTCGCCTTCTACGCGCGAGCCGAGCCGGAACCGAGCCGCGCACCACGGCAGGCGGCGCTCGAGGGCTTGGGCATCAGCCCGCCACCCGCAAGGCCAGCGCCTCAGTCTCTTGCGCAATGGTGTTGATGCTCTTGCCCTCGGCCCGAGCCGTGATGGCCAGTCTTTCATGGAGATCAGGGGGAATGCGCAGGTTGAACCTTCCCGGGTAGTTTCGGCGCGGCTCGATCCCCTTTTCGTTGCAGACCTCGAGGAAGACCGCAAGCAAAGCTTGAACTCCTGCCGCAGTTCCTCGCGATTCTTGCCGTAGAAGCCGGCGCACCATTGAGTCCGAGAATCTCGCCCCGGAACATGTCGGTCTCGGGGTCGTACTCGATACGGGCGTTGTATCCGTCCACAGTCATCACGTTCATGGCTTCACTCCATGCTGCTCGAGCCGCCGGCGCACTGACGCCACGGCTGCCTTGTCCGTCTTCGGCGGCGGGGGAGGGCGGTGGAATACGCGCACCTCGTTGAACAGGACCACCGCCACGCGGCTGCCCTCCGGCTCGCACACCCGTGCGCCAAGGGCAGCCGACAGCGTCTCGATGTCCTTCCACGCGAGGTTCGCGCTGGTCGGATGGGTGAAGATGGCCTCGAGCGTTCTCTGGGGGGTGCGCTTCACATGTTGGATGGCACCAAATTGCGGTACCTATCGGCGTGGAGCATCAACTTGCGGATGGCTTCTGCCTCGAGCTGCTTTTGCCGGGCAGCTTTGCCATAGGCGGAAAAGTGCTGATGGTGGAAGAAGTACTTCTCCCGCGCGTTGAGCAGCAACGGGAGGCCGAAGGCCTCGCCGGATGGGCGGCTGGGCAGGAACGAGAGCGGCGCCTGGCTCCTGAGGAGGCGAAGAACCTTCGAGGATAGAAAGACGCAGCCGGGCCCCGGGGCCAGCAGCACGCGAGCAAGCCACGCGATGTGAAGCGGATCGAGGTCGTGCGGTTCAAGATCGCTGCGCCCGGCAGTGGGCACCCCGACCGCTTCGACGAAAGAGACGTCGTCTGCGTGCCGAGGCGAGAACCCGATGCGCGCAAAGCTGCGGTGGTAGAAGCGGCCATCACCTTGGTAGTCAGGCAGCAGGAAGGGGTGATGGACGCCGTATGTGCGCCAGAACCGCGGCCCGTCCTCGTGGTACTCCCGAACGCGCGCGAAGAAGCGTGTGCGCTCGATGTCGGCGTCGTAGTTGGCGTCGAGGCCGACGAACAAGAACACGGCGTGCAACGGATCGGCGCCCTGAAACGGCCGCGAGGCGAAGAGCTTCTGCAGTTCAACGCTCGGATGCCGCAGGTACATGGGGGCGCGAGGACGAAAGTGTCTTCACCGTCCGGCCCAGCGCGCAATGATCGCGTGCAGCTGCTGCAGCCCGTCGGTCAGCGCCGCCGGGCCGGGCTGCAGGATCAGCGGCGACTTGATCTCATGCAGCTCGCCGTCGCGTACCGCGGGGATCGCCTGCCAGCCGGGCCGCGCCGCCACCTTCTCGGGGCGGAACTTCTTGCCGCACCACGAGCCGATGATGATGTCCGGCGCGGCGCGCACCACCTCCTGCGGGTCGGCGACGATGCGTTCGCGGCCCAGGCTGGCCGCGGCGCGCGCGGGAAAGATGTCGTCGCCGCCGGCAATGCCGATCAGCTCGCTGACCCAGCGGATCGCGCTGATCTGCGGCTCGTCCCATTCCTCGAAGTACACGCGCGGGCGCCGCGGCAGCCTGAGCGCGCGCTCGCGCACCGCATCCAGCTGCGCGCGCAGCTGCGCCGCGTAGGCTATCGCCCGGTCGGCGGCGCCCACCAGCGCGCCGAGCCGCTGCACGTAGCCGAGGATGCCCTCGACCGAACGGTGGTTGCTGATCCAGACCTCGATGCCGGCGCGGATCAGGGCGGCGGCGATGTCGGCCTGCATGTCGGAGAAGCCGATCGCCAGGTCGGGCTGCAACGCCAGGATGCGCTCCAGCTTGGCGCTGGTGAAGGCCGAGACGCGCGGCTTCTCGTGGCGCGCCTGCGGCGGGCGCACGGTGAAGCCGGAGATGCCGACGATGCGCCGCTCTTCGCCCAGCGCGTACAGCACCTCGGTCGGTTCCTCGGTCAGGCAGACGATGCGTACGGGCCAGGCGGACATGGCCCACTGTAGCCTGCGCGCACCCGGGCTTCGGCTCGACCGCCGCGCGGCAACGCGCGCAAGACCGCGATCGCTCAGGCCGGGAACAGCCCCGACTGCCGCGCCGCGTCGAGCAGCAGCGCGGCCAGCGTGCCCAGTTGCGCGCCTACGTCCGGCGACGGCGCGGCGCTGGCGCGCCCGCTCCACATCAGCTTGCCGCTGGCCACGTCGGTGAGGCCGGCGCTCGCCGCGTAGCCGGTGCTGGGCGGCGCGCCGGCGCCCACCGGCGCCGATACGCCGACGCCGATGCCCCCGCCGCTGCGGTAGCTGCCGCCGAAGCCGCCGATGCCGATGCCGATGGCCGGCGCGCTCGATATCTGCGTCGAATCGGGGCTGATCGTCGTGCTCAGCACGGCCGCGGCGCCGGCGCGGCGCGCAACCTGCAGCAGTTCGGCGCCGCCGGACGCGGTATCGCCAACTGGGCCCGCGTCGGCCAGCATCGGCACTGCGCCCAGCGCCGCCAGCTTGGCCGCCATGCGGTCGGCGCAGACGCGGCTCAGCGTCGGATCGGGCGCGCGGCAGGCCACCAGTACCTTGGCGCCGCGCGGCGGCTGGCCGCCGAACTGCGGGTCGCTCCACTGCGCGTTGACCGCGCTGCTGGCGCAGCCGGCCGCGGCCAGCAGCGCCGCCAGCGCCGTCAGCGCCGTCAGCGCCGCCGCCGCGCCGCACATCCATCGTGGCCGTGCCTGCGCCATCACGCTACTGCGCCACCCGCACCAGCCGCTTGCCGATCGCTTCGCCGCGCATCATGCCGATCAGCGCCGCCGGCGCGTTCTCGATGCCGTCGACGATGTCCTCGTGGAACTGCAGCGCGCCGCTGCGCAGCCACGGCGCCACGCGCTGCTGGTAGGCCGGCAGTTCGTGCATGTGGTCGTAGACGATGAAGCCGGTCATCGCGATGCGTTTGGCGAGCACCGCCTGCAGGCCGCGGATGCCGGCGTCGCCGGTCTCGTTGTAGCCCGAGATCATGCCGCACACGGCGAAGCGCGCGCCAACGTTGGCATGGCGCAGCGCGGCTTCGAGCGTGCTGCCGCCGACGTTGTCGAAATACAGGTCGATGCCCTGCGGGCAATGCTCGCGCAGCGCGTCGTCGAGCGCGGCGCGCTGGTAGTTGAAGGCCGCATCGAAGCCGCAGCGTTCGCGCACGTAGGCCACCTTGTCGTCGCTGCCGGCCGAGCCGACCACGCGCGCGCCGGCGCGCCTGGCGAACTGCCCGGCGAGCTGGCCCACCGCGCCAGCCGCCGACGAGACGTAGACGGTGTCGCCGGGCGCGGGCCGGCCGATGTCGATCGCGCCGACCCAGGCGGTCAGGCCGGGCATGCCCAGCGCCGAGATGAAGTGGCTGGGCCGGCCCAGCGCCGGGTCGATGCGCTGCAATCCTTCGCCGCGCGGCGCCACGCTGCGCTCGGCCCAGGGCAGGAAGCCCCACACCAGGTCGCCGGCGGCGAAGCCCGCGTGGCGGCTGGCGAGCACGCGCGCGACGACGCGCGAGACGATCGCCTGGCCGAGCTCGAAGCCGGGCGCGTAGGAGGCGCCGGCGTTCATGCGCCCGCGCAGGTACGGGTCGGTCGACAGGTACAGCGACTGCAGCAGCACGTCCTCGGCGCCGCACTCCGGCTCGGCGCCTGACTCGAGCGCGAAACACGAGGCGTCGACCCAGCCGGCGGGCCGCTTGATGAGCACGATGCGCGTGTTCATGCGCGGCACTGTAGCCGCTTCGAGGCCGTCCTCAGCGCACCAGCAGCACGCGCATGCCCAGCGGCTTGCCCTGTGCCTTGTCCAGCACCTGCACCGTGGTCTGCCGCGGCTTGAAGCCGTCGGGCAGCGGCAGGCTGCCGCGCAGCACCTCGTGGCCCAGCATCGACAGCGCGATCGGCTGCAGCGCCAGCGTCGACGGCGCGCCGCGCGCCGATTCGCCGCTGACGGTGAGCTGCACCACACCGGCCAGCGGCTTGCGCGGACTGCCGTCGCGCATCAGCACGACGTTGTATTCCAGCGCGCCCGGCTTGGCGCTGAACTGGCCGGCGCGCACCTCGACGCTGCCGCCGCGCGGGTCGGGCGGCAGCGACTGCACGGCGGCCGACAGGTCGTCGCGCAGCCGCTCGGCCAGCGCGCGGCTGGAGGCGAGCTGCTCGTCCAGCGTGCCCCGCTGGTCGTCGCTTTGCTGCAGCCGCTGGCGCGTCTGCGCCAGCTCGGCCTTCAGCTGCCGGCGCTCGGTATCGGCCAGCTCGAAATCGCGGCGCAGCGCCGACGATTCCTCGGCCGACAGGCGCGGCGGCAGATAACGCTGCTGCACCAGCAGCACGCCGCCGGCGCCGAGCAGCGTGCCGCACAGCAACAGCAGCAGCCAAGCCGGCACGCCGCGGCGCGGGCGGCGGCTGCCGAGGGAATCGAACATCGGGGCGCGGGAACGGGCAAACACTGAAAACCACTCGTTGTAGAACGCTGCAGGCAACAGCCTGAAAGCTACTACGCAAAGCGGTAGGAAATGCAACACGATGTACCGTTGCGCCGCGGCGCGTGCGCGCGACACGGTGCGCAGGCAGCCGCCTGCCGCGCTATCGCGGCGCCCCGCGCCGCAGCCGTTCTTTACGGTTCGTTGCATTCCGGAAACACGAGCCGGTGCGCCATGGCGCTAGGCTTGTTCCGCGGGTCGCCCACGGGCGCCCTGGTTCAGGAACGGGAGGACAGCATGTCGAGCGAATTCGACGAGATCACCGAAGCCGCGGCGCTGCCGCCGGCTGCCGTCCACGAAGCCGCGCCGCGCGGCAGCACACCGGTGTCGCGCCTGGTGGCGCGGCTGTTCGCCGCCGCCGGCAACCCGCTGCGCGTGCGCCTGCTGCGCTGCCTGATGCGCCCGCTGGGGCTGCTCGGCGTGGCCGGCGTGGCGTCGGGCGCCTTCGTCGCCTTCGTCGACCGGCACGGCGGCGAAGCGCAGATCGACCCCGAGGCCGTGGCGCAGGTGTCGAGCCGGCAGATGCTCGAACTGGCGCACTTCGTCGAGCAGGTCGATCCGCAGGCGCTGGAACACTTTGCCGGCTTGGCCGCCAGCAGCCCGCTGGCGATGGCGGCCTTCAGCGCGTCGGTGCTGCTGCTGCTGTACCGGCGGCTGCGGCTGACGCCCGCCTTCAAACCGCCTGCCTGAGCCGGCACACGGCAGCAGCTGCAGCGGCGCGGCGCCTTCCTGTGACGGGTGCCGGCCGCCCGCCGCGCGCCTGCCGGGCGTTCAGGGCCCGAGCAAGCCGATGCGCAACTGCACCGCCGGCACCTGCGTGACGGTGGGCGCGGTCAGCTGTCCGGACGATGCGCCGCGCGCCAGCAGGTGCTTGCGCACGCTGTTGGCGCGCCGCTGCGCGAGCTCGCTGCTGCGCGCCGCGTCGCCCGGCGCGGCGAGCAGCTGCAGGCGCAGCGCCGGCTTGCGCTGCAGGCTCTGCGCCACCTTGTCGAGCACCGCGGCCAGCGCCGGCTCGACCTCGCTGCGGCCGGCGTCGAAGCAGTACTGGCGCGGCACCTCGACGCTGAACGACGACTCGCTTTGCTGCTCGATGCGCACCGGCGTGCCCTCGAACCACGACTGCAGCCATTGCCGTTCGACGGCCAGCGTCGCAGGACGCGGTGCGGGCGGCGCCGGCGCGGCGGCGGGCGCAGGCGCGGCGGCGGGCGCAGGCGCGGCGGCGGGCGCAGGCGCCGACGGCTTCGAAGCCGGCAGGCTCGAGCAGCCCTGCAGCACCAGCAGCGCGCCCATGGCGGCGGCCCATGCGGCGCGCCTCGGCCGCCGCCACGGGCGGCGGCGGCCGAGGCGGGAAGGGGTTGCTGCAGGCATCACCACCGCATGCTACGGCCGCACACCGTGCGTGTGCGAGCAAACGTAACTGCCGCCGCGCGGTGCGCGCGGCGGCGGTCGCCATAATCTGCAAATGACCATCTTCTACTGGGTGATGGGCGGGCTGATCGTGGCCACCTTCGTGCCGTCGGTGCTGTACCTGGTGCTGTACGCGGTGACCGGCGAAGACGGCTGCATGCGGCGTGCCCGCGCGCTGTGGAACTTCACGCGCGTGCTGGCGCTGCTCGGCGGCAACATCCTCATCTGGGGCCACGTGCTGCATGGCCTGTGGGGCATCTGGTTTGGCTGACACGGCGCCCGAGCCCCGGCCCACGCCCACGGAGCCGCCCACGATGCACGAGCATTGCCATCACTCCCCGGAAGCGGCCGGCCTCGGCATCCCGCGCCGCAGCGGCTTCGACGCGGCGGCCTTCGAGCGCGCGGTGGCCGACCTGCTGCGCGCCTGCGGCATCGCCGCCGAGGGCGTGCACACCGGCGGCACGCCGCGGCGCGTGCGCGAGCTGTGGCAGCGCCGCCTGCTCGGCGGCTACGCGCTCGACCCGGCCGAGGTGCTGGGCGCGGGCTTCGACGACGCGCGCCAGGACATGGTGGTGGTGCGCGGCATCGCCGTGCACGGCGTGTGCCCGCATCACCTGCTGCCGTTTCGCGGCGTCGCGCACGTGGCCTACGTGCCCGGCGGCCGGCTGCACGGCTTCGGGCGCATCGCGCGGCTGGTCGACGCCATCGGCCACCGCCTGACCTACCAGGAATGGATGACGCGCGACATCGCCGACGCGCTGGTGCGCCACGGCCACGCGCGCGGCGCGGCCTGCGTCATCGAAGCCGAGCAGCTGTGCCTGCTGCTCGGCGAGGACCGCCGCGGCGACGAGCGCGTGCACACGCAGGCCTTCGCCGGCTGCTTCGACGGCGACGCGCAACTGCGCAGCGAGTTCATGCAGGCCGTCGGCGGCCACCTGCGCTGAAGCGGGATTCGGCGGCCGCCGAGGACGGCGCCGCGCATCGGCGTTAGGCTCGGGCCACGAGCCGCGGCATGCTGCCGCGGCAGTTCGAGCGCAACAGGACCATGAACAACAACGACAACGACGCGCCGCCCGAACGGCGCAACGGCGACGCCGCGGCCGCCTTCGACGGCGCCTTCCATGCGGCGATCGCGCCGCTCACCGGCGGGCTGTCGCCGATCGCGCTGCTGCTGGCCTGGGCCGACTGGTCGCTGCACCTGCTGACGCAGCCGGCGCAGTCGGCGCGGCTGGCGCTGCAGGCGCCGCAGGCGCTGCTCGACGGGTGGCCGCTGCCGCAGGCCGCGCCGCCGGCCTTGCCGCCCGCCACGCGGCCCGACGATCTGCGCTTCAGCCACCCCGGCTGGGCGCAATGGCCGTTCGCGCCGCTGGCGCAGGCCTACCGCAGCGCCGAAGCCTGGTGGACGCAGGCCGCGGCGCTGCGCGGCATGACGGCGCACCACCAGGAAATGGTGCGCGTGTTCGCGACTCAGTGGCTCGACACGCTGTCGCCGGCCAACTTCGCGCTCACCAACCCGGAGGTGCTGGAGCGCAGCGCCGAGCGCTTCGGCGCCAACTTCGCCGACGGCGCGGCGATCGCGCTCGACGACTGGCGGCAGCAGCACGGGCTGCCGCCGCGGCAGCCGCCCGAGCATCCGTACCAGCCCGGCGTCGACCTGGCGGTCACGCCCGGCAAGGTGGTGCACCGCAATGCCTTGGCCGAGCTGATCCAGTACGAGCCGCAGACGCCGCAGGTGCAGGCCGAGCCGGTGTTCATCGTGCCGTCGTGGATCATGAAGTACTACGTGCTCGACCTGTCTGCGCACAACTCGATGGTGCGCTGGCTGGTGTCGCAGGGCCACACGGTGTTCATCGTCTCGTGGCGCAACCCCGACGAGAGCGACGCGCTGCTGGACATGTCCGACTACCTCGAACTCGGCGTGTTCGACCCGCTGGCGGCGATCGCGCGCCTGCTGCCGCACACGCCGGTGCATGCCTGCGGCTATTGCCTGGGCGGCACGCTGCTGGCCATTGGCGCGGCGGCGCTGGCGCGGCCGCAGCGCGTGCAGCGCGCCGAACTGCTGCCGGCGCTGGCCAGCGTGTCGCTGCTCGCCGCCGAGACCGACTTCTCCGAGCCCGGCGAGATGGGCGTGCTGATCGACGAGCCCCAGGTGGCGATGCTCGAAGACCAGATGGCCGAGCGCGGCTTCCTGAGCGGGCGGCAGATGGCCGGCAGCTTCCAGTTCCTGCACTCGCGCGAGCTGATCTGGTCGGCGCTGACGCGCGAGCGGCTGCTCGGCGAGCGGCTGCGCCCCAACGACCTGATGGCCTGGAACGCCGACGTCACGCGCATGCCGGCCGCCATGCACAGCGAGTATCTGCGCCGCTGCTACCTGCGCAACGAACTCGCCGAGGGCCTCTATCCGGTGCAAGGCATGCCGGTGTCGCTGGCCGACATCCGGCAGCCGATCTTCGCCGTCGGCACCGAAAAGGACCACGTATCGCCGTGGCGCTCGGTCTACAAGCTGCACCGGCTGACGCACACCGAGCTCAGCTTCGTGCTCACCAACGGCGGCCACAACGCCGGCATCGTCAGCGAACCGGGCCACAAGGGCCGGCACTACGCGATGCTCATCAGTCGGCCCGACGACCCGGTGCGCGATGCCGACGCCTGGCAGGGGCAGGCGCAGCGCCACGAAGGTTCATGGTGGCTGGCCTGGCACGACTGGCTGCTGCGGCACGGCAGCGGACTGCAGGTGGCCGCGCGCCTTATCGGCGCCGACGCCGCGCTGTGCGATGCGCCGGGCGACTACGTGATGCGGCGGTATTACGACTGAAACGGCTGAAGACGGCGGGCGCGGCTTTCCAGACGCATGAGGACGCGGCGACAGGCTGACGCGGCGGCCGCAGCGGCAGCGCGCGACGCGGTTCAGCGCCACGTGGGTCGACACCGGAAGCTCTTGTGGTGGCGTCGCCGACCGGAACGCAAGCCGCAGGCCATCGTCATCCCGGCCCAGGCGCCTCGGGCGGCTCTTGCGCAGCGGTCGCGCGATGATGCCAGTAGCGTGCGCCCGCTTCGCGTTCGCAGCGCGTCGCGCCCCGCGCATCGCGGCTCCAGGCGCCGCAGACATCGCTGCGCAGCAGCTCGACGCCGAAGCCGAGGTAGCGCGCCTGCACCTCGGCGGCCGGGTGGCCGAAGCGGTTGCGGTAGCCGGCCTGCACCAGCGCCGTGCCGGGCGCGACGGCGGCGATGAAGGCTTCGCTCGACGAGGTGCGGCTGCCGTGGTGCGGCACCAGCAGCAGCCGGCTGCGCAGCCCGGCGCCCCAGCGCGCGACCAGCGCCGCTTCCTGCGCCGCCTCGATATCGCCGGTCAGCAGCACGCTGCTGCCGTCCGCGCCCTGCACGCGCAGCACGCAGCTCAGCGTGTTCGGCGCGGCGGCCGGGCGGTAGTCGCCGCTCTGCGGATGCAGCAGCTCGAAGTCGACGCCGTCCCATTGCCAGCGCTGGCCGGCCGCACAGCGGCGCTGCGGCACGCCGCCGGCGAGCAGCGGGTGGCCATCGGGCAGCGAGCTGAGCAGCGCCTGCACCGGCAGGCCCTGCAGCAGCGTGGCCGCACCGCCCACGTGGTCGAGGTCGCGGTGGCTCAGCAGCAGCAGGTCGATGTGCCGTTCACCGCGTGCGCGCAGCAGCGGCAGCAGCACGCGCTGCGCGGCGTCGGCATCGGGCGAATAACGCGGCCCGGCGTCGTAGACCAGCAGATGATGGCGCGTGCGCAGCAATACCGCCGTGCCCTGGCCGACGTCGGCAGCGACGATCTCGAAGCCGCCGTGCGCCGGCAGCCGCGGCGGCGGTGCCAGCAGCGGCAGCAACAGCGGCAGCCCGAGCAGCCGCAGCCGCCACGGCAGCGGCATGACCAGCAGCGCACCGCCCAGCAGACCGGCCGCGACGCCCCACCACGGTGCGGCGGCGCCCGTCCACAGTGCGTACGGCCCGAGCATCGAGGCCAGTACCGCGACCAGCGCCTGCACCAGCAGGCTGGCCGGGCCCCACAGCGGCGGCACGACGCTGCCCAGCAGCGCCAGCGGCACGATGGCCAGCGTGACCAGCGGAATCGCCAGCAGGTTGGCGATGAAGCCGACCAGCGACAGCTGCTGGAAGAACACCAGGCTCAGCGGCGCCAGCCCGACGCTGGCCACCGCCTGCGTACGCAGCCCGCGCCGCAGCGCCCGCCAGGCCTGCGCGAGCCGGCCCGCCGGCTTGGCGCCGCCTGCGGCGTCCGCCGGTTCGGACACCATCAGCAGGGCGACCGCGGCGAAGGACAACCAGAAGCCCGGCTGCATCAGCGCCCACGGATCGAGCAGCGTCACCACCACCGCCGTCGCCAGCAGCACCAGCAGCGGCGGCCAGCGCAGGCCCAGGCTGCGCAGCAGCGCCACCGTGGCCAGCATCCACAGCGTGCGCTGCGCCGGCACGCCCCAGCCGGCGAGCAGCGCATAGCTTGCCGCCGCCGCCACGCCGCCCCAGCGCGCGGCCAGCGGCGCGGGCCAGGCCAGCAGCAGCCGCGGCGACAGCCGCCACAGCGCGCCGATGCCCGCGGCGGCGAGCCAGGCGAACATCGTCACGTGCAGCCCGCTGATGCTCATCAGGTGCGCGACGCCGGTCTGGCGGAACAGCTCCCAGTCGTCGCGCTCGATCGCCGCCTGGTCGCCGACGGCCAGCGCCGCCAGCACGCCGGCCGCCTGCGCGTCGGCCACGCGCAGCAGGATCCGGTCGCGCAGCGCCTGGCGCAGGCGTTCCACGCGGTGGCCGGCGTGCTCGTCGAGCAGCCGGTTCACGCCATCCGCGCGCACCGTGCCGCTGGCGCCGATGCGCTGCTCGAACAGCCACAGCTCGAGGTCGAAGCCGTGCGGATTCAGCGTGCCGTGCGGCGCGCGCAGCCGCGCCGTCAGCTGCCAGCGCTGGCCGGCGCGCAGCTCGGGCGGCGGCGCGCCCGAGAGCGCATCGCCGTCGAAGCCGCGATACCAGCCCAGCGACAGCCGGCGCGGCACGCGTACCGGCGCGCCGTCGTGCCAGGCCTGCTCGGGCTCGAACACGAAGCGCGTGCCTTGCGGCCCCGGCTGCGGCAGTTGCGCGACCACGCCGGCGAGCTGCAGGTCGCGGCCTTCCAGCGCCGCCGGCAGCGCGTCGGCCAGACGTTCGCTGGCGCGCCAGCCGGGCACGGCAAAACCGGCCAGCAGCAGCGCCAGGCAAAGGCAGCCCAGCGTGCCGCGCCGGCCACGCCACCAGAACCACGGCAGCGACAGGAAGAGCGCCGCGAGCAGCGCCGCCTGGTAATGCCACAGCGGCCACAGCCGCGGCTGCTGCATCTGCAGCGCGGCGCCGAGCAGCCAGGCCAGCGCGGCTGCGGCAATGCTCACACCGGGGTCCAAGGTGCCTGCGGCGCCGGCCCCCCGAGGGCGCGCGAGCCATCTTGGGGCGGCCCGGCGATGTCTCATCCACGCCAGTGTAGGATGCCCACCCCGCGCCGACGCTGACTGTTCACGCCATGTCGATCCAAGCCCGACTCGATGCCCTGGGCATCACGCTGCCGCCGCTGGCCGTGCCGGCCGCCGCCTACGTGCCCTTCGTGCGCAGCGGCCCACTGGTGTTCCTGTCCGGCCACATCGCGCGCAAGGACGGCAAGTCCTGGGTCGGCCAGCTCGGGCTGACGATGAGCACCGACGAAGGCAAGGCCGCGGCGCGCGCCGTCGCCATTGACCTGCTGGCCACGCTGCAGGCCGGCGCCGGCGGCCTGGACCAGGTGGCGCGCATCGTCAAGGTGCTGAGCCTGGTCAACAGCACCGCCACCTTCACCGAGCACCACCTGGTGACCAACGGCTGCTCGGAACTGCTGGGCGAGGTCTTCGGGCCGGAGATCGGCGCGCACGCGCGCAGCGCCTTCGGCGTGGCGCAGCTGCCGCTGGGCGCCTGCGTCGAGATCGAACTGATCGCCGAGCTGAAGTGAGCGCCGCGCCGCAGCGCAAGGCGCTGCTGTGGATCATCGCTGCCCTGAGCCTGGGGGCGGTCGGCCTCGCGCTGGCGACGCAACACGGGCTGGGCATGGAGCCCTGCCCGTGGTGCGTGCTGCAGCGGCTGATCTTCGTCGTCATCGCGCTGGCCGCGCTGCTCGGGCTGCTGCTCGGCCGCGTGTTCGCCGGCGTGCTGGTGCTGGTCTTCAGCCTGGCCGGCATCGCCGCCGCGCTGTGGCAGCACTTCGTGGCCGCGGCCTCGGATTCGTGCAACCTGACGCTGGCCGAGAAGATCATCAGCGGCCTGGGCCTGGACGGCAGCCTGCCGGAGATCTTCCAGCCGCGCGCCAGCTGCGCCGACGCGGCGGTCAAGCTGCTCGGCGTGCCCTACGAGTTCTGGAGCCTCGGGCTGTTCGTGCTGCTCGGCCTGCTGGCGCTGCGGCTGCTGCGCGCCTGAGAGCGCCCCCAGGCCGGCCTTACCGGCCGCCCCCCGCGGGGGGTTGAGCAAAGTGGCGGAGCCACATTTGCTCATGAGAGCCCCCAGGCCGGCCTTACCGGCCGCCCCCCGCGGGGGGTTGAGCAAAGTGGCGGAGCCACATTTGCTCATGCGCCCTGCTTCTTCGGCAACTGCCCGGCGCTCGGGCGGCGCGGCTGCTGTTCGGCCGCGACGGCGGCGGCAGCCTGCGCTGCCGCGGCTGGCCGGCGACATCGCCAGCACGATCTTCCACCCGGTGGGCACGATGCGCATCGGCGGCGACGACGATCCGATGGCGGTGCTCGATGCCCGCGGCTGCGTGCGTGGTCTGCGCGTGGTCGATGCCGGCGCGATGCCGCAGACCACCAGCGGCATCGCCAACTCGCCGATGCTGATGCTCGCCGAGCGCGCTGCCGAACGGATTGCCACCGATGCGCGCGGCCGTCGAGGGCGGAGCCGGCGCTACTGCAGCGGTCCGTCGCGGCCGGCGGCGGCGAAGCAGGTCGAGCCGGGCTGGTCCGGGCAGATGACCACGTAGGTGGCGCGCTTGCCGCAGCCGCTGGCGCCGATGGTGTATTCGGCGCGTTCGATGCCGAAGCGGAACGACACCGGCTGCAGCGTCTCGCGCGACAGCAGCTGCATGCTCACCGGCGGGCAGTTCAGCTCGAAGGCGGCGCGGCGCTGCGCGACCGCCATCGCCTCGGGCTGGGCCTGGTCGATGAACGGCGGGCCGGAAGCGCAACCGGCCAGCAGCGCGGCCGCGGCCAAGGGCAGGCAGAGGGGTCTTGCATTCATCGTGCAGCTTTCGCAGTACGGGGGCCGATCTTAGGAGATGCGCTGCGCTCGGCCAGCGCCGCGTCCAGGTCGTTCAGCACTTCGTCCAGCCGCTTCAGCGTGCGCGCGGCGCGCGTGCGCAGCTGCCGCTTGCGCCCGACCAGCGTGCGCTGCAGGTCGTCGAGCACGGCGTCGTCGAGCCGGATGCCATGGCGCGCCAGCGTCTGCGCCAGCGTGCTGCGCCGCGAGCGCAGGTCGGCGCGCGTGCGCTGGTAGGCATGCTCGGCCAGCGCGCGGCGCTGCGCGTAGCCGAAGGTGTTGGCCAGGAACATCTCCGGGTCGCGGTGGTCGGGCTCGAACAGCTCGATGTCGGTCTGCGGATGGCTGCCTTCGTAGCGCTTGATGCCGAGCTCGAGCCGCGAATGGATCAGGCTGCGGAAGGTCTGGCTCAGCACCACCGGCAGCCCGCCGGCCACCAGCTGCGGAATGCGCGGGTCGCCGCTGCCGAGCACGCGGTGGCGGTCGTGCCGGGCGTCGAAGGGCACCAGCGGGTTCAGGCAGAACAGCAGATCCAGCCCCATGTCGAGCAGCACGCTGGCGTGCAGCGTCTTCTTCAGCGCGCCGTCGACGTACCAGCGCCCGTCGATGGCCACCGGCGGAAACAGTCCCGGCAGCGCGGCGCTGGCGGCCGCGGCCTGCGAGATCGGCACGTGGTCCCATCCGGGCTGGCCGAAGGGCGCGGCCTCGCCGCTGTCCAGGTCGGTGGCCACCAGCACCAGCTTGCGCTTCAGCGTGCGGAAGTCGTTGCTGCGGCCCGGCGCGCTGAGCACGCGGCGGATCTGCGCTTCCAGCGGCGCAGGGCTGAACAAGCCCGTGGGCAGCGCGCGGCCGAGCATCTCGAAGGCCGACAGCAGCGCGCGCCGCTTGAACAGGAAGCGCAGGCTGGCCTGCACGAACAGCCCCGGCAGCGCCGCGCCGCGGCGCGCGAATTCGCCCCACGCCGGGCGGATGAACAGCTGCGGCCGGATCAGGTCCTGGCTGGGGCTGTCGTTTTCGATGAAGGCGCTGCACAGCTGGCGCGGCGTCATGCCGTTGGCCAGCCCCGCGGCGATGAAGCCGCCGGCCGACACGCCCACGTAGCCCGACAGATCGTTGAAGTCGACGCCGTCCAGCGATTCCTGCAGCGCGCACAGCGCGCCGATCTCGTAGATCGCACCCAACGGGCCGCCGCCGGCCAGCGCCAGGCCGATGCGAGGTGCCCGGTCCGAGGCGGCGGGCCGTTCCAGATTCCGCCCCTCGGGCGACGGCTTCGAAGCAGCCGCTCGACCGCCGCCGGCCAGCGGCAGGCCGATGCGAGGCGCGGCCTTGCCCGAGCCGGCGACCGTCATGCGCCGCCCTTGCGCGCTGCGGCGCGGCGCGTGCTCGGCGTACTCTTCTTGGCCGCTGCTGTCTTCGCGGGGGCTTTCGCTGCGGCCTTGGCCGCAGTCTTCACTGGCGCCTGCTTCGACAGCCGCGCCACCGCGGCAGCGAGTTGGTCGACGCGCTCGATCAGCGCGTCGACGTCCTTGGCGGTGGGCACGCCGAGCTTGTTCATCGCCTTGGCGGTGCGCTGCTCGAAGATCGATTCGAGCTTGTCCCAATGCTGGCCGGCCTTGCTGGTGACGTCGCCGGCCATCGCGCTCATGCGGTCGGTGACCTCGCCGATCTTCTCCTCGGCCGCCGATTGCGTCTTGCGCTGCAAACTGGTGCCTTCCTTGATCAGCGCCTCGAAGACCTTGTTGCGGCCTTCCTGCGCCTTGGCGAACGCGCCCATGCCGGCGAGCCAGATCTGCTGCGCCGACTCCTTCACCAACTGCGCCAGCTGGTTGTCGAGCAGGTTCGGCAGCTCGCGCCGCAGGCCGGAGCTCTTGTCCGTCTTCTTGACCATGTTGTCTCCTTGTCGCGCGGGTCGCGCCCGGGCTCCTACTGTAAGTGGGAGCATGCGCGAGCGGCACGGCATTCTCTAGGGCGGCGGCTCTACGCCGCCGGGCGGTCGGAGCTTGCCCGCACGTTGCCAGGACAATAGGCGCCCGAACCCTACGAGAGGATGACCATGAGCGAGGCTTCCGCCGCCGAGGCCGCGCCGGTGCTGGCGCCGCGCCGGCGACAGCGTGCGCTGCTCGGCGTGGGCGCGCTGGTGCTGCTGGCCGCCGCCGGCTTCGGCGCGTACTGGGCGCTGGTGCTGCGCCACCGCGAGAGCACCGACAACGCCTACGTGCAGGCGCCGCTGGTGCAGATCACGCCGCGCATCGACGGCACCGTGGTCGAAGTGCTGGTCGACGACACCGACCAGGTCGCCGCCGGTCAGCTGCTGGTGCGGCTGGACGCGACCGACGCCCGGCTCGCGCTGCAGCGTGCCGGCGCCGCGTTGGCGCAGGCGGTGCGCGAGGTGCGCGTGCTGCGCGCACAGGACGGCAGCTACGACGCGCAGGTGATGGCGCGGCGCGCCGACGTGCAGCGGCTGCGCGCTGAAGCAGCGCGCGCCGAGGATGATGCCGCGCGCCGTGCGTCGCTGCAGGACACCGGTGCGATCAGCGCCGAGGACATCGACCATGCCGAGGCGGCGCGCAACGCCGCGCGCAGCGCGCTGGCCGCGGCCGTATCGGCGCAGGCGGCGGCCGAGAAGCAGGCGGCGGCCAACCTGGCCTTGAGCGACGGCACGCGCGTCGACGACCATCCCACCGTGCGCCGCGCCGCGGCGGCGCTGCGCGAGGCTTTCCTGACGCTGCGCCGCACCGAACTGCACGCACCGCAGGACGGCCAGATCGCGCGGCGCACGGTGCAGCTCGGCCAGCGCGTGGCGGCCGGCTCGGCGCTGATGGCGCTGATCCCGCTCGACCAGGTCTGGGTCGAGGCCAACTTCAAGGAAGCGCAGCTGCGCCGCATGCACGTCGGCCAGCCGGTGCGGCTGAGCGCCGACGCCTACGGCAGCCAGGTCAAATACCAAGGGCGCATCGCCGGCATCGGTGCCGGCACCGGTGCGGCCTTCGCGCTGCTGCCGGCGCAGAACGCCACCGGCAACTGGATCAAGGTGGTGCAGCGCGTGCCGGTGCGC
>OEIU01000441.1_pt1 | contig 39023 bp, 39 predicted proteins | sample 1539221 | NCBI WGS metagenome assembly OEIU01 (sample SAMN03792071, study PRJEB22550) | activated sludge metagenome | feature: wastewater treatment plant; material: activated sludge; isolation source: Wastewater treatment plant of a petroleum refinery complex | place: Argentina: Zarate | collected...
GCTCGCAGGACATGCACATGGCCAACCTGCTGGGCATCGACACCAACCGCGTGATTTCGTTCACCTTCATCCTCGGTGCGGTGCTGGCTGCCGTGGGCGGCGTGCTGATCGCGCTGGCCGTGGGCAAGCTGAACCCGTTCATCGGCTTCATTGCCGGCATCAAGGCCTTCACGGCCGCGGTGCTCGGCGGCATCGGCAGCATTCCGGGAGCGATGCTCGGCGGCGTGATCCTGGGCGTGGCCGAGACCCTGGCCGCCGCCTACATCGGCTCCGAGTACAAGGACATCGTGGCCTTCGCGCTGCTGGTGTCGATTCTGATGTTCCGCCCGAGCGGCCTGCTCGGCAAGCCCGAAGTGGAGAAGGTGTGATGCGGGGCGCACGCGGCTTTTCGCTTCCGCTGCGCGACGCGCTGACCGCCACCGCGCTGGCCGCCATCGTCCTGCTGCCGGTCTTCACGCTGCACCTGGAGCGCGCCGGCACGCGCACCATCATCGTCCCCGAATGGCGCACGCTGCTCTGGGGCTGCCTGGCGGTGTTCGTGGTGCAGATGCTGCGTCCGCTGCTGGCCCGGCGGCCTCGCCTGGCGCTGCCCAGCCTGCCGCAGACGTCGGCGGCGCAGCGCAAGGCGATGCTCATCGCGGCGCTGCTGCTGGCCGTCGTCTGGCCGTTCTTTGCCGGGCGCAGCGCAGTCGACATCGCCACGCTGACCTTGATCTACGTGATGCTGGCCCTGGGGCTGAACGTGGTCGTCGGCTTCGCCGGCCTGCTCGACCTGGGCTTCGTCGGCTTCTATGCCGTGGGGGCCTACACCTACGCCATGCTGTATCACTGGGCCGGCTGGAGCTTCTGGCACGCGCTGCCGCTGGCGGGCGCGGCCTCGGCGCTGTTCGGTTTCGTGCTCGGCATCCCGGTGCTGCGGCTGCGCGGCGACTATCTGGCCATCGTCACGTTGGGCTTCGGCGAGATGATCCGGCTGCTGCTGGTCAACCTGACCGGCTTGACCGGCGGGCCCGACGGCATCTCCGGCATCCCCAAGCCCACCGTCTTCGGCCTGGAGATGGCGCGCAACCCCAGCGTCGAGGGCGGCACCACCTTCCACCAGTTCTTCGGACTCGAATTCAACTCGATCCACATGGTGATCTTCCTGTACCTGATGGCACTGGTGCTGGCCATCGTGACGCTGTACATCAGCAACCGCCTGATCCGCATGCCGATCGGTCGCGCCTGGGAGGCGCTGCGCGAGGACGAGATCGCCTGCCGTTCGCTGGGCCTGAACCCGATGACGGTCAAGCTCTCGGCCTTCACCCTCGGCGCCATGTTCGCCGGCTTCGGCGGCGCGTTCTTCGCGGCGCGCCAGGGCATCGTCAACCCCGAGTCCTTCACCTTCATCGAGTCCGCGCTGATCCTGGCCATCGTGGTGCTGGGCGGCATGGGCTCGCAGCTCGGCGTGATCCTGGCGGCGATCGTGCTCACCGTGCTGCCCGAGCTGGCGCGCGAATTCTCCGAATACCGCATGCTCGTCTTCGGCCTGGTGCTGGTGCTGATGATGATGTGGCGTCCGCAGGGCCTGCTGCCGATGAAGCGCCATCATGTGGAGGTGCCCGCATGAGCGCGCGTGGCCGCTCCAAAGCGCTCACACCGCAGCGCGATCAGCGCGGAGGTTGCCTTATGAGCGCGCATGGCCGCTCCAAAGCGCGCGCACCGGAGCGCTCGAGCGCGAGGGTTGCGTTATGAGCAGCACCTTGCTGGAGGTCAAGGGCCTGTGCATGCGCTTCGGCGGCCTGCTCGCCGTCGACGGCGTGGCTTTCGACGTGAAGGCGCAGGAGGTGTTCGCGATCATCGGCCCCAACGGCGCGGGCAAGACCACGGTCTTCAACTGCATCAGCGGCTTCTATAGGCCCAGCGGCGGCGAGATCTCGCTGGGCGGCCACAGCATCACCGGCCAGAGCAGCCACCAGGTGGCCAATCACGGCGCGGTGCGCACCTTCCAGAACGTGCGCCTGTTCAAGGCCATGACGGTGCTGGAGAACCTGCTGGTGGCGCAGCACCGCCAGGCGCGCGCCAACGTGCTCGCGGGGCTGTTCAACACCCCGGCCTACCGCCGCAGCGAACAGGAGAAGATCGACAACGCGCTTCGCTGGCTGGACGTGATGGGCCTGCGCCCGTTCATCAACCGCGAGGCCGGCAACCTGGCCTACGGCCACCAGCGGCGCCTGGAGATCGCGCGCTGCATGATCACCAAGCCGCGCCTGCTGATGCTCGACGAGCCGGCCGCCGGCCTGAACCCGCAGGAGAAGAAGGATCTGCAGGCGCTGATCGACGAGCTGCGCCGCCAGTACGGCGTGACCGTGCTGCTGATCGAGCACGACATGGGCCTCGTGATGGGCGTGTCCGAGCGCATCCTGGTCATGGAACACGGCAAGCCGATCGCCCTTGGAACGCCGGACGCGATCCGCAGCGACGAACGCGTGATCAAGGCCTACCTGGGAGAAGCCTGATGTCGGCGCCCATGCTGCAAGTCGACTCGATCTCCACGCACTACGGCGCCATCTGCGCGGTCGACAAGGTCAGTCTGGTGGTCAACCAGGGCGAGATCGTCTCGCTGATCGGCGCCAACGGCGCAGGCAAGACCTCGCTGCTGATGACGATCTGCGGCGCGCCGCGCGCCAGCGGCGGCACCGTACGCTTCGAAGGCAAGGACATCACGCAGCAGGCGACGCATCTGATCATGCGCAGCGGCATCGCCGTCTCGCCCGAGGGGCGGCGCATCTTCTCGAACCTGACGGTGGTCGAGAACCTGAAGATGGGCGGCTTCTTCCTGGACAAGAGCGAGACCGATGCCGGCATCGCGCACGTGTTCGAGCTGTTCGCGCGCCTGCGCGACCGCGCGGACCAGCGCGCGGGCACCATGTCCGGCGGCGAGCAGCAGATGCTGGCCATCGGCCGCGCGCTGATGGCCAAGCCGCGCCTGCTCCTGCTCGACGAGCCGACGCTGGGCCTGGCGCCGCTGATCATCGGGCAGATCTTCGAGATCATCCAGACGATCCGCGCTGCCGGGATGACGGTGTTCCTGGTCGAGCAGAACGCCAACCGCGCGCTGCAGATCGCCGACCGCGGCTACGTGCTCGAAAACGGCCGCGTGGTCCTCGAAGACACCGGCGCGAACCTGCTGGCCAATGACGATGTGCGCAAGGCCTATCTCGGCGCCTGATCGCGGGCGAAAGCCCCCCCCCCGCTGCCGGCGTTTGCGTTGCCGGCGCGAAGGGCAGATCGTTGCACCGGACCGCCGCCGGCAGCCGTCCGGCCAGCTCGAGTCCAAGGAGTGTTGCACGCATGAGCGAACCCGAGCCGCTGCGGTTGCATGTTCCCGAGCCCACCGGACGACCGGGCGTCGAGACCGACTTCTCCTACCTGCGCGTGCCCCCCGCCGGCGCCGTACGCCGGCCGCCGATCGACACCAGCCGCTTCGACACGCAGGACCTGGCGTACGCGATGAGCTGTCGTTCTACATGCAGTGTCTGGGCGAGGAAGCGATCGCGGTGGCGCACTCGATGGCGCTCGAGCCCGGCGGCATGTGCTTCCCGACCTATCGCCAGCAGGGCCTGCTGCTCGCGCACCGTGCGATGGCCCAGGGCGAACTCGTCGCCGAGTTGATCGCCGGCCACGAGCGGCGCTGGATGCCTTCGGCCGTGCCGGCCATCTGCTTCACCGACCCGGAGGTCGTGGTCGTCGGCACCACCGCGCAACAGGCCGAACAGGCCGAACAGGCCGGCCTCGACGTGGTCAGCGCGCACTTCCCCTTTGCCGCCAACGGCCGTGCGATGACATTGCAGGCCACCGAAGGCTTCGTGCGCGTGCTCGCGCGCCGCGACAACCATCTGGTGCTCGGCTGGCAGGCGGTGCGCCGCGGCGTCAGCGAGCTCGCCGCGGCCTTCAGCCAGTCGATCGAGATGGGCGCGCGGCTCGAGGACATCGGCGGCACGATCCCATGCGCATCCGACGCTGGGCGAGGCGGTGCAGGAAACGGCGCTGCGCGCGCTCGGGCGCGCACTGCAGGTCTGAGCTCGACCTGGGTCCGGCTGTCCCCGCCCCGCTCACGCCGGCGCGGGCGAAGACTCCGCCCGGCCGGGCCCGTTCAGCGCAGCGGGATCTTCGTCGCCGCATCCACCGCCACCACGCCGACGCTGTTCTGCGGCGAACCTTCGATCACCCGGTCGGAGTAGGTCAGGTAGACCAGCGCATTGCGCTTGGCGTCGACCATGCGCACCACGCGCAGCTTCTTGAACACCAGCGAGATGCGCTCGGTGAACATGTCCTCCTGCTTCGGCAGCGGCTTGTCGATGCGGATCGGCGCCACCTGCACGCAGGCGATCGACGCTTCGGCCTTGTCCTCGGCCAGCCCCAGCCCGCCCTTGATGCCGCCGGTCTTGGCGCGCGACACGTAGCAGGTGACGCCCGCTACCCTGGGGTCGTCGTAGGCGTCGACGACGATCTTGTGGTCCGGCCCGATCCACTGGAACACCGTGTCGACCTCGCCGATCGGATCGGCGTGCGCCGCGGCGGCGGCCATCAGGACGGCGGCGATCAGTGGCTGCTTCATGAGTCGACTCCTCATGGCGCGAAGGCTAACAGCCGCTTGCATCATCACGCTTGAATGCGGCTGAGGCTGGAAGGCCGCGTCCTGCTTCTCGGCATGGCTCGGGTTGCCGGCTCTTCACCCTGAGCAACGAGCCGACCAGAGCGCGAAGCCGACGCGCTGAGTTCGAGCGCAATGGGAGACGCCGCCATCCCATGCCCGGCATGCCACTGGCCCGCCGCGACGAGCCGCGGATCGCGGTCTCCGCCCTCGACAAAGCTCGGCTCGCGCCGGTCGCGTCGTTGAGCAAGTCGACGGGCCTATCGAGCGGGCGACGCCTTGCGCTGCCTGCCGGTCACGGCGCTACGCGTCATCGCGCCATGCTGCGCATCACTCTTGAGCTGCTGTCGCCTTTGCTGCGCGGCAGAATCGACGATGCCGTTCTTGTTGGTCGGCCAACGCGACTCACTGCATTTCCACCGTGCGAGGAGCGGGCGATGCTGATTCTCGATGAAGCTGCCGTTCGAGGGCTGATCGGCCTGCGGGCTCTGATCCCGGCCATGGAACGGGCTCTGAGTGCACTTTCGGCGGGCAAAGTCGTGCAACCGGTGCGCGTCATGGTGCCGGTCGCCGAGCAAGGCGGCTTCCTCGGGAGCATGCCCGCCTACGCCGGAGCGCAACTGGGTGCAAAGCTGGTGACCTTCTTTCCCAACAACCAGGATGTTCCTACGCATCACGCCCTGGTCATCCTCTTTCGCCCCGAGACGGGGCAACCCCTGGTCGTGATGGATGGGCGACTGATCACCGAGATGAGGACCGCAGCGGTCTCGGCCGCGGCAACCAGATTGCTCGCGCGCCCGGACTCGCCAGTGCTGGCCATCCTCGGATCCGGCGTACAGGCTCGGAGCCACCTCGAGGCGTTGCGCTTGGTGCGGGAGTTTCGCGAGGTCCGAGTTTGGAGCCCGCGCAACGCGGGCGCATTCGCGCACCGCCATCAGCTTCGTCTCGCACCGTCGGCAGAAGACGCTGTCCGCGGCGCCGATGTCATCGTCGTCGCCACGACCTCGCGAACCCCCGTTCTGCGAGGTGAATGGCTGTCGCCCGGCGTGCACATCAATGCGGTCGGCGCGCCCCGCCCGGATTGGCGTGAGCTCGACGATCAAGTGCTGCGCAAAGCGAAGCTGTATGTGGAATCGCGCGAGGCGGCTGCTCGCGAATCCGGCGACGTCATTGCGGCCGGCGCCATCTTCGCCGAGATTGGCGAAGTCATTGGCGGAACCAAGCCCGGCCGCCAGTCTGCGGAGGAAGTGACTCTCTTCAAGTCCGTCGGCGTCGCTGCTGAAGATCTCGCGAGTGCCGAACTGGTGTACCGGGAGGCGTTGGCCGCCCACCCCCCCGCAAAGGAATCCTGATGCATCACCTTATCTCCGCGATGCTGGTGATTGTCGGCATCATTCATCTCCTGCCGCTTTCTGGCGTACTTGGAGGCGAGCGTCTGAGTGCGCTTTATGGCATTCCGTTCAACGAACCAAATCTGGCGATTCTCATGCGTCACCGAGCGGTTCTGTTCGGGTTGCTCGGGGCGTTCTTTCTATATGCCGCGTTTCGCCCAGCCTTCCAGCTTGTCGCGTTTATCGCCGGCTTCGTGAGTGTTCTGTCGTTTCTATATCTGGCCTGGTCCGTGGGGGCCTATAACGCTCGAGTTGGCCGTGTGTTCACCGTTGATGTCGTCGCCCTCGTGTGTCTCATTGTTGGAGTTGCGGCCTATGCGTATCTGCCACGCGAGAGCTGACTATTCATCCGAGCTGACGCCACGTTGCGGCCCAGCTGAATTCAGACGTTCGGCACGCCCATCCCATGACATCACGAATAGCTGAATGATGCGAATGGAGAAGGAGAAAATGCTGGCCGGCGAGCTGTACCACGCGGGCGCCCGTGAAATCCAAGCCGATCAAGCCGCGGCGCAGGAGTGGATGCTTCGCTATAACACTTCGTCCGATAAACCACACACGGAGCGGCGCAAACTATTGGTGGAACGCTTTGCCGAAGTGGGGGATGGCGTCGTTATCCGACCACCATTCCATTGCGACTACGGTTTCAACATCAAGATCGGCGCAGGTGCCTTCCTGAACTTCAATTGCGTGATTCTTGATGTCGTAGAAGTCGTGATCGGGAGCATGACGCAAATCGGGCCCGGCGTGCAGATACTGACTGCCGACCATCCTCGTGATCCGACACAAAGGGCTGCGGGCTTGGAGTTTGGCCGCCCAGTGCGCATCGGACGCAATGCATGGATCGGGGCTGGCGCAATCATCTTGCCAGGCGTTTCCATCGGCGACGATGCGCTGATCGGTGCCGGCAGTGTCGTTACACGTGATGTGCCGGCAGGTGCGACTGCGTTCGGGAATCCAGCCCGGTCAAGATTGACGGTAAAAAGATGAACAAGCTGCGGCGACCGGGCTGCCGAAGACGCGGCGGTGACAAGCAATCACGGCATGCCAAGTAAAACCGACCCCACTCACCGGCCACTGCAAGGACGACCATGCCGCAAGACACCACCACCCGCTGTGACTGGCCCGCGCTGGTCGACGAGCTGAACCGCCTGCTGCGCCTGAAGACGACGCCGATCGGCATGAAGCTGTTCGAGCGCGTCGAGGACATGCAGGCCATCCCCAAGATCCGCCGGCCCGGCGCCATTCACACCGCCGACCAGATCGTCGCGCAGGCCGCGCGCCTGGGCTTCACCGTCGGCATCACGCGCGACGACCTGGTCGGCCCGCAGTGCGGCGCGGTGCTCGGCCTGCATCCACAGGACGAGGAATGGCTGTCGGGCAAGGCGATGGCCGGCGTCTGGTTCGCCACGCTCGAGGACTCGGCCGCGCACCAGCGCGCGATGCCGGTCGTGCCGCACGGCCGCTACCGCGCGATGGCGGTGTCGCCGCTGGCCAGCGGCCGGCTCGACCCGCCGGACATCTGCCTGGTCTACGCCACGCCGGGGCAGATGATCCTGCTCATCAACGGCCTGCAGTGGTCGGGCTACGAACGCTTCGACTGGAGCGTGGTCGGCGAATCGTCTTGTGCCGACAGCTGGGGCCGCGCGCTGGCCACCGGCAAGGCCAGCCTGTCGATCCCGTGCTTTGCCGAGCGCCGCTACGGCGGCGTGTCCGACGACGAGCTGCTGATGGCGCTGCCGCCGGCCGATCTGCCCAAGGCCATCGCCGGCATGCAGGCGCTGGCGAAGAACGGCCTGCGCTATCCGATCCCGCCCTACGGCATCCAGGCCGATGCGCGCGCGGGCCTGGGCGCCAGCTATCCAACGCGCACGGCGGGCTGACACAAGGACAAAGGCCAACGCGCGCAGCGTTGCCGTCTGGCCGGCTTTGACCGGGCTGTTCCGGGCAACGCCCCGGCACCCGCCCGCTACGCTTGGACACCATGCTGAGTGCCCTGCTGAGCCGCTTTCGCGCCAAGCCGCCACCGCCCGCGCCGCGTGCGGCGCCCACCATCGCGCGAGCCACGCTGCCGCAGGCGGCAGCCGCCGCGCCCGACGCCCACGCCGCCACGGGCGCCGGCGCACGCCGGCCGCTGGTGTCGGCGCAAGGCCGGCTGGCGGGCTTCGAATTCCAGATCGGTCCGGCCATGTTCGCGCGGCCCGCCGGACCGGCAGTGGCGGCATGCACCGCCAACCTGCTGGGGGCCATGCGGCTGTGCTGCAGCCAGGGTCTGGGCGCGCTGGCCGAGCTGCCGGCGAGCTGGCTGGCGCGCGTGCCGGACAAGGATCTGGCGCACGGCATGCACCTGTTGCTGCGCCCCGACGCGCTGTGCGCAGACGCCGATGCGGTCTGCGCGCTGATCTCGCGCCTGCGCCGCGCCGGCGTGCGCGCCGGCTGGAATCCGCTGTCCGCGTCGGCCGCGCCGGCCATGCCGAAGGCCGCGGGGCGGCCGGATTTCATGCCCGTGACGGCACCCGCCGAAGCCGACACCGCCGCCTGGCAGCAGGCGGTGCGGCAGGCCGGCGAACGCTGGCCGGGCGTGCCGCTGCTGTTGCTGGAACTGCCCTCGGTCGAGGCGCTGGAAGAACTGCTCGCGCCAGATGTGCTGTGGGCCGCCTGCAGCCTGGGCGCCTGCCGCGAAGCGCCACGGGCACAGGCGCTGCCGCCTCAGGCACAGCGTACGTTACGGCTGCTGAACCGGCTGCTGCACGACGAGGACCATGCCGCCGTCGTCGACGACATCAAGGCCGACGCGGCGCTGAGCCTGCGCCTGCTGCAGTACCTGAACAGCGCCGGCGCCCTGCCGGAGCGCGAGCTCGACTCCATCGAGCAGGCGGTGCTGCTGCTCGGCCGCGACGCGCTGTACCGCTGGGTGGCGCAGATGCTGGTGCGCATGTCGCCGCCGCGCCCGGCGGCGCACGCACTGCAGGCCACCGCACTGGCACGCGCACGGCTGTTCGAGCTGCTGGCCCGCGCCAGCGCGGCGCCGAACCCCGGCGCGCTGTACCTGCTGGGGCTGGCGACGATGCTGCCGACGCTGCTGCACTGCAGCATCGACGATGCCGCCAGCGCGCTGCACCTGCCCGCGCACGCGGTGCAGGCGTTGCGCCAACAGGGCGGGCCGTGGCAGCCTTATCTGGTGTTGCTGCAGGCGCTGGAAGCCGCGGACATGCCGGCGATCGAAGCCGCGTCGGCGCCGTTCGGCGGACCCGGGCGCACGCTCGCCTGTTGGACCGAGGCCTGGCACGCCCACTGAAGGCGCGATCGGCGCACTTACACTGCGCCGGCTTCTGCAGCTTCGGTGAGGCACTTTCTCATGCGCGTGATCGTCGTCGGTGCCGGCATCGCCGGCCTGGGTGCCGCCTTCAGGCTGCGCGAGCTGGGCCACGAGGTCGTGCTGCTCGAGAAGGACGGCGAACCCGGCGGGCGCTGCCGCTCGGTGCTGTGGCACGGCATCTGGGCGGTCACCGGCGCCTTCGCCTTCCTCGGCAGCGAGACCGGGCTGATCGAGCAGGCCACCAAGCTCGGCCTGTACACGCCCGACCAGCTCAGCGACCTGACCGCGGCGCACCGCTGGAACGTGCTGGTCAAGCGCCAGCAGGCGCTGGACTTCGGTGCCTTCGACATGCTTGCCGCCGCCCGGCATCCGTACATCCCGCTGGGCGAGAAGGCCCGGCTGCTGGCCACGCTGCCCAAGCTCGCCAAGCAGATGCTCGAGGCCGACGCGCACGACATCACCAGCACCGTGGCGCTGGACGACGTCAACGCCTGCGAGTACTTCCGCCGCTATTCGCCGACCTTCGTCGACTACTTCCTCGAGCCCTGCATGGGCATGTTCTGCGGCTACGGCGAGGACGACTTCTCGCTCGCCTGGGCGGCGTGGAGCTCGGCCGGGCGACTGTCGTGGTCGGGCAGCACGATGTGGAGCTTCAAGGAGCGCGGCGCCGGCAAGCTCACCTGGGCGCTGGGCCGGCACCTGGCCGCCGATCCGGGCACCGACTACCGCCTCGGCCAGGCGGTCGAGCGTGTCGAATTCGATAGCGACGGCGTGCGCGTGCACACCGCCGCCGAACGCATCGCCGGCGACGCCGTGGTCATGGCCGTGCCCGGCCACCAGGTGGCGCCGCTGCTGCCCGGTCTGGACGCCGCACGGCGCGGCTTCTTCGAACAGGTCGACTACGCCGGCCACCACATCGTCTACTACCTGCTCGACCGGCCCAAGGGCGAGTTGCTCGACACCTACGTGCTGCCGGCGGCCGATGGCTTCCGCCGCACCGGCAACCTGCGCTTCACCGATCTGGGCGACGGCCGCACGTTCGCGCATTCGCAGTGGAAGGATTGGGGCTGCCGCGAGCATGCCGGCGCCGCCACTGAAGAGCTGCTGGCCATCGCCTGGGCCGACGTGGTCGACGCGGTGCCGGCGTTGCAGGGCACGCGCGTCATCGACAGCTTCATCTGCAGGCAGCCGGCCGCGATCTGCAAACGGCCGAAGGGCTACATCGGGCGGCTCGAGCGCTGGCGCGATCTGGGCCCGCTGCCGCGCGTGGCCTTCTGCGGCGACTACCTGAGCAACAGCACCGTCGGGCAGGCGCACTGGACCGGGCTCGAGGCCGTGCGGGAACTGACGGCAAGCTGAGCGGATCACTCAGGATCCTCCGCCGCCGCGGCGGCTGCGTCGATCGATGAGAATCGCGCACCGCCCGAATTCCCACAGGCTTGCCGCCCACCGTGCCGAAACCCACTCCGCTCAGGCAGCGCCGCAGCGCACGACGGGCTGCCAGCGTGCCGCCAGGCCACGGCCCCGCTGCGGCAGCCTCCGCGGCGGCCCGCAGCCGCCCGCGCCGCAGCAAGACCGTGCTGCGCGGCGCCAGCGGCCTGGCGCTGCAGGCTGCGGCGCAGCTGCCGCAATCGAGCGCGCGCGTGCTGGCCGCGGTGCTGCCGCTGACGCGGATGCTGGCGCGGCCGCAGCATCTGGACGCGGCCGAGTTCGGCCGCGAGCTGGACCGCATCTTCGACGCGCTGTACCAGCACCCGCTGACCGAGCAGACGCGGCGCTTCACCCGCTACCTGCGCGAGCACGACATGCTGCCCAACGAAGGCAGCACCGAGAACCTGATCCGCTGGGTGGTCAACGAGGCGGTGGCGCGTTCGCCGATCGCCGTGCCGCAGCAGATCGTCGACGAGTTCTGGGGCTTCTTCCACGAGCTGATGGCCGAGCCCGAGCTGCGCGGCCTGGCCGACCTGGGGCTGGACATCGTGCGGCTGCTGCTGCGCACCTACGAGCCGCTGCTGGTCGAGGTGATCAACGAGCTGAAGGACATCTTCTATACCAACCAGCAGCGCACCGACGCGCTGTTCGAGCGCGTCAAGGTGGTGCGGCGCGACCTGCAAATCATCCGCCGGCAGATCAAGGCGCTGCGCTATATCCGCCCCTTCCTGCAGACCGACGCCAAGGACTTCCGCAGCCAGGCGCAGATCGTCGCCCGGATGGTGGGCGAGTTCGGCCCCTTCTTCATCAAGCTGGCGCAGGTGGCCGCAGCCACCGCCGACTTCCTGCCCGAGGAGATGGCGCGCGAGCTGACGGTGTTCCAGGAGGACGTGCCACCGATGTCGGCCGAGGAAGCGCGCGCCGCCATCCTCGCCAGCTTCGGCCGCCCGCCCGAGGAGATCTACTTCGGCTTCGACGCGGCGCAGCCGCTGAAGTCGGGCTCGATCGGCTCGGTCTATCTGGCGAAGAAGCCGCTGCTCGAAGGCGGCGTCGAGCGGCTGGTGCCGGTAGTCATCAAGATCGGCCGCCACAACCTGGACCGCGAGTTCCTGATGGGCAAGGCCGCCATCGGGCTGATGCTGCTGTCCAGCCAGTATTGGGCGCCGCACGGCAAGCTGACGCCGTTCCTGAAGGCGATGACGGCGCAGATCGACGGCTTCGTCGAAGGCTTCCGCAGCGAGCTGCAGTTCGAGCGCGAGGCCGCGATCCAGGCACGCTTCGCGCAGCGCACGCGGCACGGCACGGTGTGGCGCGTACCGCGCGTCTACGCCTGCAGCGAGCGCGTGATCGAGATGGAATACGTCGACAATGCAGTGAACATCGCGCGAGCGGCCGCACACTTCCAGCCGCGTGACGCACTGGCCTACCGGCGCGCGCTGGCGCGCAAGTTTCTCGTCTCCATCCTCAGCCAGGTGTTCATGCACCAGGAGCTGCACGGCGACCTGCACCCGGGCAACGTGATGGTCGACGCCGCCGGCACGCTGCACCTGATCGACTGGGGCAATACCGTGCAGCTGGCGGGCAAGGTGGCGCCGGTGGGGCGCTACCTGCGCGGCGCATTGGCGGGCGACGCCGGCGCGGTGGCCGACGCGCTGATCGCCGTCTGCACCGACCCGGCTGCGGCGCAGGCACGGCGCGCGCAGATCCACGACGCGCTGGCGCGCACGCTGGGCAAGCGCAGCGTGCGCCCGCTGGGCCGCTGGTTCGTCTGGACGCTGGCGCTCGAAGGCCCGGACGGCTGGATGCAGCGCGCGCAGCTGCTCGGCCAGCTGATGTCGAACACCCAGCACCTGGGGCTGGTGGTGCGCGGCGAATACCTGCACCTGTCGCGCTCGGCCGGCGCGATGCTCGGCACGCTCGGCAGCCTGTACAAGGGAGTGCCGTCGGCGCGCATCGCCGCCGACCTGCTGTGGGCGCTGAACAGCTTCCCGGCACGCGCGCTGCACGAGCTGCTGCGCAGCAGGAAGAGCGAGTGGCAACGCGGCGCAGTGGCGCTGGCGCGGCGCATGGCCTTCGCCGAAGCACCGGCCGCCGAGGCGGCGGCATAGTCTCAGGCCGCCTGCGGCGGCGCGGCACGGCTGCCGAGCCAGGCGTAGCCGGCCTGCACCATCCCGGCGGCCAGGCCCAGCGCCACGCCGGCCTGCCAGGCCAGCGTGTACGAGCCGGCCAGGTCGAACACCAGCCCGCCGCCCAAAGCGCCGACGAAGCTGCCGATCTGGTGGCCGACGAAGGCCACGCCGCCGAGCATGGCCTGCCACTTCAGGCCGAAGGTCTCGGCGATCCAGCCGGCGACCAGCGGCGCCACGCCCAGCCACAGGAAACCCATCACCGCGGCGAAAACCAGCGTGCCGGCCGGCGTCGGCGGTGCCACGAAGTACCAGGCCAGCGCCAGCGAACGCAGCGTGTAGATGCCGCCCAGCAGCACCAGCTTGTTTTAGCGCCCGCCCGCCCAGCCGAAGAACAGGCTGCCGAGCACGTTGAAGCCGGCGATCACGCCCAGCGCCTGCGCGCTGAGCATCGGGTCCATGCCGCAGACGCCCAGGTACGACGGCAGGTGCGTGGTCAGGAATACGAGCTGCATGCCGCAGACGAAGTAAGTGACCGCCATCACCACGAACAGCGGGTTGCGCAGCGCCACGCCCAGCGCCTCGCGGGCGTTGTCACCCTCGCCGCTGTGGCGCGGCAGCGGCAGTGCATCCACGCGCCCCGCCGCCCAGGCCGCCGGCAGCATCAGCAGCGCCAGCGCGGCGAACCCCCAGACGCCGATGCGCCAGCCGGCCGCTTGGGTCAAGGCCTGGCCCAGCGGCGCCGCCAGCATCGCGCCCAGCGAGCCGGCCGCCGAGACGATGCCCAGCACCGTGCTGCGCGGCGCCACCGGCACCGGCCGCGAGGCCGCCGCCAGCGCCAGCGCGCTGCCGTTGCAGGCCAGCGCCGCGCCGATGGCCACACCGGCGCCGATGATCACCGCCAGCAGCCCCTGCGCCAGGGCCAGCAGCACCAGTCCGGCGATGTACAGCAGCGCGCCGCCGACCATCAGCCGGTGCATGCCCAGGCGCGTGGCCCAGGCGCCGGCCAGCGGCTGCAGCAGGCCCCAGGCCAGGTTCTGCACGGCAATGGCCCGCGTGAAGTCGGATACCGAGATGCCGATCTCGCGCGTCAGCGGCGGCATGAACAGCCCCAGGCTCTGGCCGCAGGCCCATGGCCAAGCTCAGCATCACCGAGGCGCCGATCAGGACCGGCAGCGCGGGGCGCAAAGCGCCCGGCGTGGAAGAACCGGAAGACATGGCGCGGTATAGCCGCCGCGCGCGGCGGCGTCTATCGCTGCCGGGACAACCCGCGGGTGGTCAGTCGGCGGCGCTGGCAGCCCGCGCCGCGCCGGCGTCGAGCGCGCTGCCGAGCTTGTCCAGTACCTGCGCCTGCTGCGCACGTGCCTGCTGCGCCTGCGTGGCCGCCAGGCCGCCGGCCGCGACCGCGCTGCCCGCCACTTCGGCGCCGCAGCCGGCCAGCACGGCCAGCGCCGCCAGGCACGGCAGCAGCCTGGAGATCTGCGACATGGTTTGCATGGGCAGATTCTGGCCCGGCTGCGCCCAGGCCGGGTGCGGCACAACTCACGCGCCGCGGCTTTGCGCAAGCTCAACGGCCACGCGGCAGCCATGCGCGCGGGGCCGGGCGCCCAATGCAAGAATCGCCGACTTCAAGAGGAGCAAAAGGAGACGCCCATGCCCGCCGCCCAAGCTGCTGCAGACACCCTGGCGCTGCAGCGCCTGTACCACTGGGAGAAGACGGCTCCCGAGCGCATCGCCTTCACGCAGCCGCAAGGCGGCGGCGTGCTGCGCGACTACACCTGGCGCGAAGCGCTCGACCAGGCGCGGCGCATGGCCGCGCACCTGAAGGCGCAAGGCATCGCGCCGGGCGACCGCGTCGCCCTGCTGTCGAAGAACACCGTGCACTGGATGCTCAGCGACTACGCGATCATGATCGCCGGCGGCGTGTCGGTGCCGCTGTACCCGACGCTGGCGCCGACCACCATCCGCCAGATCCTCGAGCACTCGGGCTCGAAGATGCTGTTCGTCGGCAAGCTCGACGGCTGGGCGGGCATGAAGCCGGGCATTCCCGCCGACATGCCGTGCATCGCGCATCCGCTGGCGCCCGACGACGCGAAGAAGAGCTATGCGTCGTGGGACGACATCATCGCCAAGACCGCGCCGCTGAGCGGCGAGCCGGTGCGCCCGGCCGACGAGCTGGCGACGATCATCTACACCTCGGGCACCACCGGCATGCCCAAGGGCGTGATGCACACCTTCCAGAGCCTGGCCTTCGCGGTGCAGACCGGGTTGACGCGCATCCCCATCAACCCCGACGCGCGGCTGCTGAGCTACCTGCCGCTGTCGCACGTGGTCGAGCGCGCGCTGGTCGAACACGGCCAGATCGGCTCGGGTTTTCGCGTCTACTTCGCCGACAGCCTGGACACCTTCACCGCCGACATGCAGCGCGCGCGGCCGACGGTCTTCTTCAGCGTGCCGCGGCTGTGGGTCAAGTTCCAGCACGGCATCCTGTACAAGATGCCGCAGAAGAAGCTCGACCTGCTCCTGAAGCTGCCGATCATCAGCGGCATCGTCAAGAAGAAGATCCAGACCACGCTCGGCCTGGACCAGTGCCAGATGGCCATCAGCGGCGCCGCGCCGATCCCGCCCGACCTGCTGCGCTGGTATGCGCGCATCGGCGTGCTCATCGCCGAGGGCTACGGCCTGACCGAGAACTGCGCGCTCAGCCACCTCACCGTGCCCGGCCAGGACATCGGCACCGTCGGCCAGACCTACAAGGGCGTCGACTGCCGCATCGACCCGGCCAGCGGCGAGATCCTCGTCAAGAGCGCGGCGACGATGACCGGCTACTACCTGCAGCCCGAGGCCACCAAGGCGACCTTCACCAGCGACGGCTTCCTGCGCACCGGCGACCAGGGCACCATCGACGCGCGCGGCACGCTGAAGATCACCGGCCGCGTCAAGGACCTGTTCAAGACCAGCAAGGGCAAGTACGTCGCGCCCTCGCCGATCGAGGACAAGCTGGTCATGCACGAGGCGCTGGAGGCGGTGTGCGTGTCGGGCGCCAGCCTGCCGCAGCCGCTGGCGCTGGTGATGCTCAACGCCGAGTCCGCGGCCAAGGCGGGCACCGACGCGGGCCGCAGCGAGCTGGAAGCCTCGCTGAGCGAACACCTGAGTCGGGTCAACGCCACGCTCGACCCGCACGAGCAGCTGGAATGCCTGGTGGTCACGCGCGAGGCCTGGACCGTCGACAACGACCTGATCACGCCGACCTTCAAGGTCAAGCGCAACAAGCTCGACGAGCGCTTCGCCCGGCTGTACGAGCAATGGGAGGCGTCGCGGCGCAAGGTGATCTGGCACAACGGCTGAACGCCGCGGCGGGCGGGCCGGCGGCGAATGCGGCAAAGAACTTCACGGCGGCGCCGCGGTTGACGCGCACGCGGCCGACAGGGCGCGCAAGAATGGCAGCGTGAAGCAGCCACCGCACGACATCGCCGCCACCGAACGCCGCACCGGCCGCGATCGCCGCCAGACCGAAGGCACACCGCCCAGCGGCTGGGAACGGCGGCGGCGCATGGAGCCGCGCAGGCCGGAAGTCGTCGAGCTGGAGATGACACCGTCGCAGTGGGACGCGCTGCACGGCGACGTGAGGGTGCCTCTGGCCGGCGTGCCGAACGGCAAGCCCTGAGCGCGCTGCCGCGAGTGGGGCGAGCGCCTCGGCGGCCGCCACACGCGCCGCGCCCGGGGCCTGGACTGCGACGCCTGCCCGGCGTGCGGGGGGCGAGCGCAGCACTAGTGCAGTGTTCCACGCTGTGCGGCACTTAAGAAAACCGATGGATTTGTCGTCCTGGCTAGGCGCAAACCGCAGTGATACCCGTAGGTATCACGAGGATTTGCAACGACGCCAGGGCGGCAAAGACGCGGTTTTATGTGCTGCATAGCGTGGAACACTGCACTAGCGCCTTCAGCGCCGCGGGCGCGCGCTGAACGGCGGCTTCAGTCCACCAGACGGATCTCGACGCGGCGCGCCTCTTCCGGCGGGCCGCCCAGCGCGGTCTGCTCGGGCTTGCGCAGCAGCACGTGCGTGCCGTCGGTGCCGAGCGCGATCAGCGCCAGACGCACCGCGATGGCGCGGCGCTTGGCCAGATCGGCGTTGTGCGCGGCATCACCGCTGGGGTCGTGGAAGCCGGCGATGATCAGCTTCTTGGACGGCGCCTCGGCCAACGCCCGGACCGCCGGGGCCAGCGCCGTCGGTGCGTCGGGCTGCAGCTCGGCCTTGTCGAGGTCGAAGAACACGCGCACGACGACCACGCCGCTCAGCGGCACGTCGACCAGTTCCTCGCCGCCGATCAGCGCGCCGCCCCCAGCCAGCGCCGCCGGAGCCGGCGCGGCAGCCACCGCCGCCGCCCTGGCCTGCTTGGCGTGCATGCTGCGCAGCACCAGCCCGCCGATCAGCCCGAACAGCAGCAGCGTGATGATGCCCAGCACCACCCAAAGCCCGACCCGTGCGCCTTCGTCTTGTTCGTCCATCGAGTTCGACGGGCCGCGGCCCGCTCCCCATTTGTTGCATCAACCGGCGATTTTGCCAGCCGCGGCGCGCGTGGAGCTTACGCACCTGCCGCGCGACGGCCCTCGCCGCCCCCGGCTGCTGCTTCTCAAACGTCGATATTCCCCGCCCGCAGCGCGTTGCTCTCGATGAAGTCGCGCCGCGGCTCGACTTCGTCGCCCATCAGCATCGTGAACACGCGGTCGGCTTCGATGGCGTCGTCGATCTGCACGCGCAGCAGGCGGCGCACGGCCGGGTCCATCGTCGTTTCCCACAGCTGGCTGGGGTTCATTTCGCCCAGGCCCTTGTAGCGCTGGCGGCTGACGACGTTTTCGGCCTGGCCCATCAGCCAGGCCATCGCGCTGCGGAAGTCGGCCACCTTCTGCTCCTTCTGGCGTTCGCCTTCACCGCGCCTGACCAGCGCATCGCTGCCGAGCAGGCCGCTGAAGGTGAGGCCGGCCTTGGCCAGCGCCTCGTAGTCGGCGCCGTGCACGAAGTCCTGCGTGATGACGCTGCTCTTGATGTTGCCGTGGTGGCGGCGGCTGATGCGCAGCAGCTGCTTGTCGGTGCGCGCGTCGAACTCGGCCGCCACCTCGGCGTCGTGCAGCGCGTTCTGCAGCGCCGCCGCGCTGGCCTCGGCGGCACTCGCGCTGTCCAGGTCGAGCACCAGGCCGTCGGCGATGGCGCGCAAGGCTTCCACGTCCATCCAGTTGCTCAGGCGCTCGCTGACGCTGTTGGCCACCAGGACCTGGCGCGCCAGCTCTTCGAGCGCCGTGCCGCTGATGGCCGGCTTGCCCGCGCCGGGCTCGACGCTGGCGCCGTCCAGCGCCACGCGCAGCAGGTAGGCGTCGAGCTCGCTGCCGTCCTTCAGGTACTGCTCCTGCTTGCCGTGCTTGACCTTGTACAGCGGCGGCTGCGCGATGTAGACGTGGCCGCGCTCCACCAACTCGGGCATCTGCCGGAACAGGAAGGTCAGCAGCAGCGTGCGGATGTGCGCGCCGTCGACGTCGGCGTCGGTCATGATGATGACGCGGTGGTAGCGCAGCTTGTCGACGTTGAAGTCGTCGCCGCCCATGCCCTTGCCGATGCCGGTGCCCAGCGCGGTGATCAGCGTCAGGATCTCGTTGCTGGTCAAGAGCTTCTCGTAGCGCGCCTTCTCGACGTTGAGGATCTTGCCGCGCAGCGGCAGGATCGCCTGGAACTTGCGGTCGCGGCCCTGCTTGGCCGAGCCGCCGGCCGAGTCGCCCTCGACGATGTAGATCTCGCACAGCGCCGGGTCCTTCTCCTGGCAGTCGGCCAGCTTGCCGGGCAGGCCCATGCCGTCGAGCACGCCCTTGCGGCGCGTCATCTCGCGCGCCTTGCGTGCGGCTTCGCGCGCCCGCGCGGCGTCGACGATCTTGCCGCAGATGATCTTGGCGTCGCCCGGGTTCTCCAGCAGGTAGTCGGTGAGCGTGCGCCCGACCACGTCCTCCACCGGGCCGCGCACTTCGCTGCTGACCAGCTTGTCCTTGGTCTGGCTGCTGAACTTGGGCTCGGGCACCTTGACTGAGAGGACACAGCACAGGCCTTCGCGCATGTCGTCGCCGCTGACCTCGACCTTGGCCTTCTTGGCCAGCTCGTTGTCCTCGATGTACTTGTTGATCACGCGCGTCATCGCCGCGCGCAGCCCGGTCAGGTGCGTGCCGCCGTCGCGCTGCGGGATGTTGTTGGTGAAGCACAGCACGTTCTCGCTGTAGCTGTCGTTCCACTGCATCGCCACCTCGACGGCGATGGTCGTGCCCTGCTCGCTGGCCTTGTCCCCCAGCGCGTGGAAGACGTTCGGATGCAGCGTCTTCTTGCCGGTGTTGATGAATTCGACGAAGCCCTTGACGCCGCCGGCAAAAGCGAAGTCGTCGCTCTTGTTGTTGCGCTCGTCGACCAGGCGGATGCGCACGCCGTTGTTCAGGAAGCTCAGCTCGCGCAGCCTCTTCGCCAGCACGTCGTAGTGGAAGTCGATGTTGCTGAAGATTTCCAGGTCCGGCAGGAAGTGCACCTCGGTGCCGCGCTTCTCGGTGTCGCCGGCGATCTTCATCGGGCTGATGTCGACGCCGTCGCGCCGCTCGATCTGCCTGTCCTGCGGCACGCCCTGCTTGAACTCCATGAAGTGCGCCTTGCCGTCGCGGCGCACCGTCAGTCGCAGCCATTTGCTCAGGCCGTTGACGCAGGACACGCCGACGCCGTGCAGCCCGCCCGAGACCTTGTAGCTGTTCTGATTGAACTTGCCGCCGGCGTGCAGCTCGGTCAGCGCGATCTCGGCCGCACTGCGCTTCGGCTCGTGCTTGTCGTCCATCTTCACGCCGGTGGGAATGCCGCGGCCGTTGTCGATGACGCTGATCGAGTTGTCGCTGTGGATCGTGACGACGATGTCGTCGCAGTGCCCGGCGAGCGCCTCGTCGATGGAGTTGTCCACCACCTCGAACACCAGGTGGTGCAGTCCGGTGCCGTCGCTGGTGTCGCCGATGTACATGCCGGGACGCTTGCGCACCGCCTCCAGCCCTTCGAGGATCTGGATGCTGCCTTCGCCATAGGCATCGGAAGGCTTGGGGTCGGGGAGAGATTCGCTCATGGGACAAAGGCCGCGAAAGCGGCCGCCTCGTCAATCAAACCAGAACCCCCCGCTCGGCGGGGGGCAGGGGGGTGCCGAACGTTCGGCATCTCGATGCCGAGGAGGTCTAGGCCGCAAAGCGGCCTAGATCCTCATCGGCATCACCACGTACTTGAATCCCGGCTGGTCGGGCACGGTGAACAGCGCGCTGGCCGCGGTGTCCTGCAGTTCGAGCTTGACCATCTCGCAGCTCATGTTGGCCAGCGCGTCCATCAGGTAGGTGACGTTGAAGCCGATCTCGATGGCGTCGCCGCCGTAGTCGATCTCCAGCTCTTCCTTGGCCTCTTCCTGCTCGGCGTTGCTGGACGCGATGCGCAACGAACCCGGCTCGATGTTGATGCGCACGCCCTTGAACTTCTCGCTGGTCAGGATCGCGGCGCGCTGCAGGCTGGCCAGCAGCGGCGCGCGTCCCAGCAGCACCGAGTTCTTGTGGTTCTTCGGGATCACGCGGTTGTAGTCGGGGAACTTGCCTTCGACCAGCTTGGTGACGAACTCCATGCCCGAGAACGCGAAGCGCGCCTGGTTGCCGGCAAAGCGCATCTCGATCGGCGTGTCTTCGTCGCGCAGCAGGCGCTGCAGCTCGAGCACCGTCTTGCGCGGCAGGATCACTTCCTGCTTCGGCACCTCGTTGTCCAGCATGGCCTGTGCCAGAGCCAGCCGGTGGCCGTCGGTGGCCACCAGCGTCAGCTGCTTGCCTTCGGCGATGAACAGGATGCCGTTCAGGTAGTAGCGGATGTCGTGCACCGCCATCGCGAAGTGCACCTGGTTGACCAGATCGCGCAGCACCTTCTGCGGCACCGTGAAGGCCGGGCCGAAATCCGCCGCCTCGTTGACCAGCGGGAAGTCCTCGGCCGGCAGCGTCTGCAGCGTGAAGCGGCTTTTGCCCGCCTGCAGCATCAGCTTGTTCTGCGCGGCGCTCAGGCTCACCATCTGGTCCGACGGCAGCGAGCGCAGGATGTCGATCAGCTTGCGCGCGCCGACGGTGGTGTTGAAGTTGGCGTCGTCGCCGCCCAGCTCCTGCACGGTGCGCACCTGGATCTCCAGATCGCTGCTGGTGAACTCCAGCTGCTTGCCGGTCTTGCGCAGCAGCACGTTGGCCAGGATGGGAAGCGTGTGCCGCCGCTCGACGATGCCGCTGACGGACTGCAATGCACTCAGTATCTTTTCTTGTGCTGCCTTCAAGACAATCATATTTAGCTTCTCTTTAGCCTGGTAGTCGTGGTAGGTCGCTGCACGGTCTGTGGAGAACGCTATTTTCGCCTGATCCATCAATGGCTTAGAAAGGGATGAACCCTGTGGGCCAGTATGTGGCCGGCGCCGGGAGCCGGCGATAACAACTCGGCTGCGTCGCGAGCGCCTGTGGATGACGGGCCGGTTGCCGGAAAGTTGTCCCCAGTGTTGTGCGTTGACGGCTGCGGCGGGTGCCGCCAGCCCTCTAATCAGCCCTTCAGCGTCTGCTCGAGCACGTGCAATTGCTGGTTCAGTTCGCTGTTCTTGCCGCGCTCGCCGCCGATCTTGCGCACCGCGTGCAGCACCGTCGTGTGGTCGCGTCCGCCGAACAGCTCGCCGATCTCGGGCAGGCTCTTCTGCGTCATCTCCTTGGCCAGGTACATGGCGATCTGCCGTGGCCGCGCGATGCTCGCCGGGCGCTTCTTGCTGTACATGTCGGCGGTCCTGATCTTGTAGAAGTCGGCCACGGTCTTCTGGATGTTCTCCACCGACACCTGCCGGTTCTGGATCGACAGCAGATCCTTCAGCGCCTCGCGCGCCAGCCCGATGTTGATCTCCTTCTGGCTGAAGCGGCTGTAGGCCAGCACCTTGCGCAGCGCGCCTTCGAGCTCGCGCACGTTGGCGCGCACGTTCTTGGCGATGAAGAAGGCCACTTCTTCCGGCATGGTCGCGCCTTCGGCCTCGGCCTTGCGGATCAGGATGGCCACGCGCATCTCCAGCTCCGGCGGCTCGATGGCCACCGTCAGCCCGGCGTCGAAGCGGCTGGTCAGGCGCTCGTCGATGTCGGCCAGCCCCTTGGGGTAGGTGTCGCTGGTCATGATGATGTGCGCGCGCTTGGCCAGCAGCGCCTCGAAGGCGTTGAAGAACTCCTCCTGCGTGCGCTCCTTGCCGGCGAAGAACTGCACGTCGTCGATCAGCAGCAGATCGAGGTTGTGGTACTTGGCCTTCAACTCGTCGAAGGTCTTGCGCTGGTAGTTCTTGACCACGTCGCTGATGAATTGCTCGGCGTGCAGGTACAGCACGCGTGCATCCGGGTTGTCCTCGAGCAGTGCGTTGCCCACCGCGTGCACCAGATGCGTCTTGCCCAGGCCGACGCCGCCGTAGATGAACAGCGGGTTGTACATCTGCCCTGGCGCGCCGGCGACGTGCAGCGCGGCGGTACGCGCCATCTGATTCGCGCGGCCGGGCACCAGCGTATCGAAGGTCAGCGCCGGGTTCAGCTTGTGCCGCGACGCGGCGGGCGCGGCTGCGGCGGCCGGCACCGCGCGTTCGCGCCACTCGGCAGCCGCCGGCTCACCGCCCTGCGGCGGCAGCCCCAGCGCCGCCAGCGCATGCGCGGCACCGTTGGCCGGCTGGCGCTGCAGCGCCATCGCCGACGTGCGCGCCGCGCCGTCGCGTGCGGCCAAGCCCAGTTCCAGCCGCACCGGCTCGGCAGCGATCTCGCTGAGCACCGATTCGATCAGGCTCGCGTACTGCGCGCGGATCCAGTCCAGCTTGAAGCGGTTGGGCACGCGCACGCTGACCACGGCCGGCGCACCCTCAGCCGTGGGCAGTTCGGCTGGGGCGAGCGGACGGATCCAGGTATTGAATTGGTGTTCCGGCAGTTGTTCGGCCAAGCGTTCGCAGGCCAGCTGCCACAGGTCGGGCGTCATTGTGGAGAACTTGCCTCTTGTGGGCTTGTATTGTAGGCGCCGCGGCGCCGCGGATCCGTGGTTATCCACAGTTTCGAGACCCGCGTCAAGAGCGCGCCGCAGCTTGTGCGCTCGGTGCAAGTGTTTGACGGAAAAGGAGTTTTTTGTTGTAATCGCGGGTTTCCCGATGCGCGGCATTCGTCTGCGCTTTTTTGTTGCCTGTGTTGCGGCGCCCACATCTGACGCGCCGCCGGGTTCGGGATCCCTCACTCCTCAGGAACCAGCATGAAACGCACATATCAACCGTCCAAAGTCCGCCGCGCCCGTACGCATGGCTTCCTGGTGCGCATGAAAACGCGTGGCGGCCGTGCCGTGATCGCCGCACGCCGCGCCAAGGGGCGCAAGCGCCTGGGCCTCTGAGACCGCTGCTGCGGCGCCGGTGATGATCGGCCGCCTGTTGCGCAAGTCCGACTTCGAACGCCTGCTCGCCGTGCCGCCTTGTTCGCGAAGCGCTCACTTCGCCGTGCACTACCTGCACGCTTGCCCTGGCGCCGCCACGGGTCCGGGGGCCAACGAGTTATGCACAAGCGATGCACCGGATTCGGCGCCATCTGTGGATAACTTGTGGCTCGGCACGGTCGTGCCTAAAAGGCACGCACCCCGTGCCGTGACGCGCAACGTGTTGCGCCGCCAGGTGCGCGCGGCGATGCAGCGCCAGCAGCCGCGGCTGCGGCCCGGCATGTGGCTGGTACGGCTGCGCCAGCCCTTTGCGCGCAGCAGCTTCGTGTCGGCCGACTCGATCGCGTTGCGCCGCGCCGCGGCGAGCGAACTCGACCGCCTGCTGCAGCGGGCCGGCACATGAACCGCCTCTGGCGCCGCGCCGGCGAGGCGCTGTGGCACGCGCCGCAGCGGCTGTTGCTGCTGCTGGTGCACGGCTACCGCTTGCTGTTCAAGCCCTGGCTGGGCAATGCCTGCCGCTTCGAGCCGACTTGCTCTGCCTACGCGCTGCAGGCGCTGCAGCAGCACGGCGCGCTGGCTGGGGCGACGCTGAGCGCCGGCCGGCTGCTGCGCTGCCACCCCTGGTGCGACGGCGGCTGCGACCCGGTGCCGTCACAGCCGCCCAAGCTCTTCACGCGCCTCGGCCTGTCGGCCGGCGCTCCTCCTTCGACCAGCGAACAGAAGAAGTTCAGATGACGGATATGCGCCGCACCCTGCTGTGGGTGGTCTTCACGATGTCGCTGGTACTGCTGTGGGACCGCTGGACCGTGCACAACGGCCAGCCGTCGATGTTCGGCGGCAGCCCGCGGCCTGCAGCCACCAGTCCGGCGAGCCCGGCCCACGCCGACAGTGCCGCCGTCCCCAGCGCACAACCCGGCACGCCGGCGGCGGCCCCCGCCGCGGGCGTGCCCGTACCCGCCACGGCGGCCGCGCCGGGTGCCGCCACGGCCGCTGCGGCGCCGGCACTGCCCGCACCCCCCGCGGCGGCGCCGGGCAGCGAGAAGATCACGCTGACCACCGATGTGGTCAAGGCCACCTTCGACACCCAGGGCGGCACGCTGGTGCGGCTGGAACTGCTGGGCTACAAGGACTCGGTGCACCGCCGCTGGTACCAGCCCTTCCTGGAGCTGTTCGGCACGCGGCCGGCGGCGCAGGACGTGCCCAACGTCGTGCTCTTCGACCAGACGGGCAAGCGCGTGTACCTGGCGCAGACCGGCCTGATCACCGCGCAGCCGGGCGTCACGCTGCCGACCCACCTGACGCAGATGACGCCGGTGGCCGGCGAGCGCACGCTGGCCGACGGCAGCCATGAGCTGCAGATCCGCTTCGAGTCGCCGGCGGTCGACGGCCTGCGGCTGGTGAAGACCTATACGCTCGAGCGCGGCGAATACACGATCGGCGTCAAGCACGAGTTCATCAACGACGGCCACCAGCCGGTATCGCCGCAGCTGTACCTGCAGCTGGCGCGCGACGGCAACCCGCCCGAGGGTGAGTCATCGTTCTATTTCACCTTCACCGGCCCGGCGATGTACACCGACGCCGGCAAGTTCCACAAGATCGACTTCAAGGACATCGAGAAGGGCAAGGCCGAGATCCCCAAGAGCGCCAGCGACGGCTGGGTGGCGATGGTGCAGCACTACTTCGCGTCGGCCTGGCTGCTGGCCGGCAACGAGCCGCGCGAGTTCCGCGTGCAGAAGGTGGCGGACAACCTGTACTCGATCGCCATGGTCGTGCCGCTGGGCGAGGTGGCGCCCGGCGGGCGCAAGGTGCTGCAGACGACGCTGTTCTCCGGCCCGCAGGAGGAAAACAAGCTCGCCGCGCTGGCGCCGGGGCTGGACCTGGTCAAGGACTACGGCTGGTTCACGATCCTGGCCAAGCCGCTGTTCTGGCTGCTGACCCAACTGCATGCGGTGCTCGGCAACTGGGGCTGGTCGATCGTTGCGCTGGTGGTGCTGCTGAAGATCGCCTTCTACTGGCTCAACGCCAGCGCCTACCGCTCGATGGCCAAGATGAAGGCGGTGGCGCCGCGCGTCACCGAACTGCGCGAGCGCTACAAGGACAAGCCGCAGCAGATGCAGCAGGAGATGATGCGCATCTACCGCGAGGAGAAGGTCAACCCGCTCGGCGGCTGCCTGCCGATCGTCGCGCAGATGCCCTTTTTCATCGCGCTGTACTGGGTGCTGCTGTCCAGCGTGGAGATGCGCGGCGCGCCGTGGATCCTGTGGATCCACGACCTGTCGCAGCCCGACCCGTATTTCATCCTGCCGCTGCTGATGACCGGCTCGACGCTGTTCCAGACCTGGCTCAACCCGACGCCGCCCGATCCGGTGCAGGCGCGCATGATGTGGATCATGCCGCTGGTGTTCTCGGTGATGTTCTTCTTCTTCCCGGCCGGCCTGGTGCTGTACTGGCTGACGAACAACATCCTGTCGATCGCCCAGCAGTGGTTCATCAACAAGAAGCTGGGCGTGCTGGGCAAGAAGTAGCCGCCGCGTACCCCCGCATCCGCGGGATGACAAGCGGCGCCCGCGTGCCGAGCATGTGCGCAAAGGCACATCGCGCGCAGGCGGCCGGCTCAAAGGCCGCGGCGCCGCGCCGATGAAGCCGGGTGGCCGGCGGCACAGTGCGCCGGCCCGCCGATCATGCGGGGCTGACCCGATCGGCCGCACGCCCCGCCGGGCCACCAAGCGCCCGGCGGACAAGCGTTCAGGGCCATCGGCTCGCGGAGCGTGAACCAGGGTCGCCCGAGCGGGCGGCACGACGCTCCTCCCCGCGCCACCTTGCTGCGGTTGCGCTTGCGCCTGCACCGCGTCCCGGCGCGGCAACGCAGGCTACGATGCCCGCGTGCTTGCCCGCCGCGCCCTGCCCATTGCCGCCATCGCCACCGCGCCGGGACGCGGCGCGGTGGGCATCGTGCGGCTGTCCGGCAGCGGCTTGGCGCCGTTGGTACGAACGCTGTGTGGCCGCAGCTTGCTCCCGCGCGCGGCCACGCTGCTGCCGTTGCGCGATGCCGAAGGCGGCGTCATCGACCAGGTGCTGGCCTTGTGGTTCCCGGCCCCGCATTCCTACACCGGCGAGGACGTGCTCGAGCTGCAGGCGCACGGCGGGCCGGTGCTGCTGCAGATGTTGCTGGCGCGCTGCCTGCAGGCCGGCGCCGAACTGGGATTGCGGCTGGCCGAACCCGGCGAGTTCACGCAGCGCGCCTTCCTCAACGGCAAGCTCGACCTGGCGCAGGCCGAGGCCGTCGCCGACCTGATCGATGCCGGCACCGAAGCCGCGGCGCGCTCGGCCGGCCGTTCACTGGCCGGTGCGTTGTCGCAGCAGGTGCAGGACCTGAGCGAACGCATCGTGCGCCTGCGCATGCTGGTCGAGGCGACGCTGGACTTTCCCGAAGAGGACATCGACTTCCTGCAGCAGGCCGGCGCGCGCGCGCAGCTGCACGACATCGGCGCCGCGCTCGATGCGCTGCTCGACGGCGCACAGCAGGGAGCGCTGCTGCGCGACGGCATCCGCGTGGTGCTGGCTGGGCAGCCCAACGTGGGCAAGAGCTCGCTGCTCAACGCGCTGGCGGGTACCGAACTGGCCATCGTCACGCCGCTCCCCGGCACCACGCGCGACCGGGTCAGCCAGACGATACAGATCGAAGGCGTGCCGCTGCACGTCATCGACACCGCCGGGCTGCGCAACGACAGCGGCGGTGAGCTCGACCAGGTCGAGCGCATCGGCATCGCGCGCAGCTGGGAGTCGATCGCCGACGCCGACAGCGTGCTGTTCCTGCACGACCTGACGCGCATCGGCCAGCCGGACTACGACGCCGCCGAGGCGCAGATCGCCGCGCGGCTGCCGGCCGGCGCCAAGCTGCTGCACGTGTACACCAAGTGCGATCTGGTGCCCGGCGCGCCGGCCGGCGGCATCCGCCTGTCGGCGCGCAGCGGCGCGGGGCTGCAGGCGCTGCGCCAGGCCCTGCTGCAGCGCGTGGGCTGGCATGCCGCGCCCGAAGGCCTGTTCATCGCGCGCGCGCGCCACGTGCATGCGCTGCAGCGCACGCGCAGCCACCTGCAGCAGGCGCAGGCGCTGTGCGCTGCGCCGGACACGGCGCTGGAGCTGCTGGCCGAGGAGTTGCGCCTGGCGCACGACGCACTGGCCGAAATCACCGGCGCCTTCTCCGCCGACGACCTGCTGGGCGAGATCTTCAGCCGCTTCTGCATCGGGAAATAGGGTCGGTTCCCAGCCCTGCCCTTGTCCCGCAAAAAAAGCAGTCCTTCCATCGTGATGCTCCTCCAACTAAAGTGCCAGGCGGCACGCGGGGCATCAATGGGCTGGAAGACTCTTCGGGCCGAAAAAGGCCCGGGCCTCTTTGCCGTTCGTGCTGCAACGCCCGCGGCGCCGCGCGACAGCCGGGGGTGCAAGCCGGCTCAGCTTGCGGTCCGATTTGACGCCGGGGTCGGGCCCTCATTCGTATTGCGGCCTTCGCCCCGCGTGCCACCGCGCATCTTCGCGCGCCGCCGGAGCTTTCATGCTCGGCGGCGAGCCGGCCCGATCATGATGGTTTTTACCGGGCGGGGCGGGCGGTGTCCGGCCTTTCAGGCCAACGCGTCGTCACGGCACAAATATCGGCTGGGCGCGGGTTCACTCTGGCGGACCCCCAGAAATCACTGTACAAACATCCAGCGCGCACCCATAATCGCCGGCCACGAAGGAGAACACAGATGGACGCACCCGTGAAGGCACTCAACACCGAAAAAGCCAAGGCGCTGCAGGCTGCGCTGTCGCAGATCGAAAAGCAGTTCGGCAAGGGCTCGATCATGCGCCTGGGCGACGGCGAGGTGGCGCACGACATCCAGGTCGTGTCCACCGGCTCGCTGGGCCTGGACATCGCGCTCGGCGTCGGCGGCCTGCCGCGCGGCCGCGTGGTCGAGATCTACGGCCCGGAATCGTCGGGCAAGACCACGCTCACGCTGCAGGTCATCGCCGAGATGCAGAAGCTGGCCGGCGTCTGCGCCTTCATCGACGCCGAACATGCGCTGGACACCCAATATGCGCAAAAGCTGGGCGTCAATCTGCAGGATCTGCTGATCTCCCAGCCCGACACCGGCGAGCAGGCGCTGGAGATCGTCGACGCGCTGGTGCGCTCCGGCTCGGTGGACCTGATCGTCGTCGACTCGGTGGCCGCGCTGACGCCCAAGGCCGAACTCGAGGGCGAAATGGGCGATTCGCTGCCGGGCCTGCAGGCGCGGCTGATGAGCCAGGCGCTGCGCAAGCTCACCGCGACCATCAACAAGACCAACACCATGGTCATCTTCATCAACCAGATCCGCATGAAGATCGGCGTGATGTTCGGCAACCCCGAAACCACCACCGGCGGCAACGCGCTGAAGTTCTACGCCTCGGTGCGGCTGGACATCCGCCGCACCGGCAGCATCAAGAGGGGCGACGAGGTCATCGGCAGCGAGACCAAAGTCAAGATCGTCAAGAACAAGGTCGCGCCGCCGTTCAAGACGGCGGAATTCGACATCCTCTACGGCGAGGGCATCAGCCGCGAGGGCGAGATCATCGACATGGGCGTCGAGGCGCGCATCCTCGACAAGTCCGGCGCCTGGTACGCCTACAAGGGCGAGAAGATCGGCCAGGGCAAGGACAACTCGCGCGAGTTCCTGCGCGAGAACCCGGACTTGGCCGTGGAAATAGAGAACAAGGTGCGCGAAGCCATGGGTGTGCCGCTGCTCGGGGTCGAAAAGCCCGCGGAATGACGCCGCGCCGGCCATGAAGCGGCCCGCGCCCGACCTGCAGGCACGGGCGCTGGGCTGGCTGGCGCAGCGCGAGCACAGCCGCAGCGAGCTGCGGCGCAAGCTGCTGCAGCTGGCGCGCCGCAGCGCTGCCGACGGCAACACCGCCGGCACGGCCGAGGCCGCCGATGACGCCGACGACGCCGAACTGGCGGCGCAGGTCGAGCAACTGCTCGACCGGCTGCAGGCCCGCGGCCTGCTCAGCGAAGAACGCTTCGTCGAAAGCCGCGTCCGCGTGCGTGCGCCGGTCTTCGGCACGCGGCGCATCGAGCGCGAGCTGGCCCAGCACGGGCTGGAGCTGCCCCCGTCGCAGCGCAGGCAGTTGCGCGACAGCGAACTGCAGCGCGCCCTGCAGCTGTGGCAGCGCCGCTTCGGCGCGCAAGCGCCGGGCGACGCGCGCGAGCGTGCGCGGCAGATGCGCTTCCTGGCCGCGCGCGGCTTTTCCGGCGACGTGATCCGCCGCGTGCTGGCGGCCGGCGGGCTGTCTTTGCCGGACGAGGCGCCGGACCGCTGAGCCGCCGCTTCCATCGAAGGATCGAGCGCCGGAACGCCGCCGGGCCCGCCGAGACTGCGTGCTAAAGTGCGCCCGCCCCGAGCGGGCAGCCGCCCGCGGCGGCGCGTCGTCCAGAGCCGACGACGCCCGCACCGGGCGCTGCCGATTCAGCATGCTGCAAGGCGGGGGACCGATCATCGTCCGCACCGCCAGCGATACCGTCACTTCCAGCGCGAGTCCCGTCCATGAAGATTCACGAGTACCAGGGCAAGGAAATCCTCCGCAACTTCGGTGTGCCGGTGCCGCGCGGCTACCCGGCCTTCACCGTGCTCGAAGCCACCGAAGCGGCGCAGAAGCTGGGCGGCTCGGTGTGGGTGGTCAAGGCGCAGATCCACGCCGGCGGCCGCGGCAAGGGCGGCGGCGTGAAGCTGGCGCGCTCGCTCGACGAGGTCAAGAAGCTGTCCGGCGAGATCCTCGGCATGCAGCTGAAGACGCACCAGACCGGGCCCGAAGGCCAGAAGGTGCGCCGGCTGCTGATCGAGGAAGGCGCCGACATCCGGCACGAGTACTACGCCGCCGCGCTCACCGACCGCGCCACGCAGAAGGTCGCGATGATGGCCAGCAGCGAAGGCGGCATGGACATCGAGGAAGTGGCGCACAAGACGCCCGAGAAGATCGTCAAGGTCTTCGTCGAGCCGGCCACCGGCCTCACCGACGCGCAGGCCGGCGAGCTGGCCGACGGCATCGGCGTGCCGGCCGCGAGCCGCGCGCAGGCGATCGACGTGTTCAAGAAGCTCTACCAGACCTACATGGACACCGACGCCAGTCTGGCCGAGATCAACCCGCTGATCCTCGAAGGCAACGGCAAGATCAAGGCGCTGGACGCCAAGTTCAACTTTGACGCCAACGCGCTGTACCGCCACCCCGACATCGTTGCCTACCGCGACCTGGACGAAGAGGACGCGGCCGAAGTCGAGGCCAGCAAGTTCGACTTGAGCTACATCAGCCTGGACGGCAACATCGGCTGTCTGGTCAACGGCGCCGGCCTGGCGATGGCCACGATGGACACCATCAAGCTGTTCGGCGGCGAGCCGGCCAACTTCCTGGACGTGGGCGGCGGCGCCACCCCCGAGAAGGTCACCGAGGCCTTCAAGATCATGCTGGCCAACAAGTCGGTCAAGGGCATTTTGGTGAACATCTTCGGCGGCATCATGAAGTGCGACACCATCGCCGAGGGCGTGATCGCCGCCTGCAAGGCCGTCAACCTGCAGGTGCCGCTGGTGGTGCGCATGAAGGGCACCAACGAGGACCTGGGCAAGAAGATGCTCGAGGAGAGCGGGCTGCCGATCATCTCGGCGGACACCATGGCCGAGGCGGCCGCCAAGATCGTCGCGGCGGTGAAGTGAGGAACCCATGAGCATCCTGATCAACAAGGACACCAAGGTCATCACGCAGGGCATCACCGGCAAGACCGGCCAGTTCCACACGCGCATGTGCGTGGCCTATGCCAACGGCAAGAACTGCTTCGTCGCCGGCGTCAACCCGAAGAAGGCCGGCGAGGACTTCGAGGGCATCCCGATCTACGCCAGCGTCAAGGACGCCAAGGCGCAGACCGGCGCGACGGTGAGCGTGATCTACGTGCCGCCGGCCGGCGCCGCTGCAGCCATCTGGGAGGCGGTCGAGGCCGACCTGGACCTGGCGATCTGCATCACCGAAGGCATCCCCATCCGCGACATGCTCGAAGTGCGCAACAAGATGAAGGCCAAGGAAGCGGCCGGCGGCAAGACGACGCTGCTGCTCGGCCCCAACTGCCCGGGCACGATCACGCCCGACGAGATCAAGATCGGCATCATGCCCGGCCACATCCATAAAAAGGGCCGCGTCGGCGTGGTCAGCCGCTCCGGCACGCTCACCTACGAAGCGGTGGCGCAGCTCACCGAACTGGGCATCGGCCAGAGCAGCGCGGTGGGCATCGGCGGCGACCCGATCAACGGGCTGAAGCACATCGACATCATGCGTTTGTTCAACGACGATCCGGACACCGACGCGGTGATCATGATCGGCGAGATCGGCGGCCCCGACGAGGCCGATGCCGCGCGCTGGTGCAAGGCCCACATGAAGAAGCCGGTGGTCGGCTTCATCGCCGGCGTCACCGCGCCGCCGGGCAAGCGCATGGGCCATGCCGGCGCACTGATCAGCGGCGGCGCCGACACCGCCGACGCCAAGCTGGCCATCATGGAAGAGTGCGGCTTCATCATCACGCGCAACCCTTCCGAGATGGGCAAGCTGCTGAAAAAAGCCATCGGGGCGTGAGCTGGACGCGAGGGCGTGCCTGCGCACGCCCGAACGCCTGCTCACGGGCGAGCGCATGCAAGCGCGAGCGCGGCCTGCAACGGCTGAGCTGGACGCGAGGGCGTGCCTGCGCACGCCCGAACGCCTGCTCACGGGCGAGCGCATGCAAGCGCGAGCGCGGCCTGCAACGGCTGAGCTGGACGCGAGGGCGTGCCTGCGCACGCCCGAACGCCTGCTCACGGGCGAGCGCAGGCGCCAAGCGCGATCGTCGCTTGCCGGCCGCGGCAACGCAGCTCGTCACCGCGACCAGAGACCGCCTTCACGACGGTCCTTTTGTGCCGGTGAAGCAGCGAGCGCGCACCGAGCTCCGGTGCGCACCTAAACTCGCGCCAGCCCACCGAACCGCCGCCAGCCCGACGGGCGCACAGGAGACGCGCGATGCAGGAGTTCTTGACCGCCGATTTCTGGCTCGCCGTCGGCCAGATCATCATGATCGACATCCTGCTCGGCGGCGACAACGCGGTGGTGATCGCGCTCGCCTGCCGCAAGCTGCCGCCGGCGCAGCGCAAGCTCGGCATCCTGTGGGGCACGGCCGGCGCGATCGGGTTGCGCGTGATCCTGATCTTCTTCGCGTTGCAGCTGCTGGCGATACCGTTCCTGAAGATCGTCGGCGCGATCCTGCTGGTGTGGATCGGCATCAAGCTGCTGCTGCCCGAGCACGACGAGGAGCACGGCAACATCCAGGCGAGCGACAAGCTCTGGGGTGCGGTCAAGACGGTCATCATCGCCGACTTCGTGATGAGCCTGGACAACGTCATCGCCATCGCCGGCGCGGCGCAGGGGGCGCATGCCGACCACCAGCTCGCGCTCGTCGTCTTCGGCCTGGTGGTCAGCATTCCGATCATCGTCTGGGGCAGCCAGCTGGTGATCAAGCTGATGGACCGCTTCCCGGTCATCATCACGCTCGGCGGCATGCTGCTCGGCTGGATTGCCGGCGGCATGGTCGTCGGCGATCGGGTGCTGAAGGACTGGGCGGACGCGCGCGGCGACTGGCTGCAGTACGCCGCGCCGGTGGCGGGGGCGCTGTTCGTGCTGCTGCTGGGCAAGTGGCTGGCACGGCGTGCGCAGGCCAGGCGCCTGCCGGCCGCGCGGGGCGCCGAAGCGGCGGCCCTGCCGAGCCAGGTGCGCCGCGTGCTGCTGCCGGTGGACGGCTCCGCCAGCTCCGAGCGTGCGGTGCGCTACCTGATCGGCTTGCGCGGCTCGCTGCGCCAGCCCGAGCTGGAGCTGCATCTGATGAACGTGCAGCGGCCGCTGTCGGTCGACGTCGCGCGCCGCGTGCCCAGCGAGAACCTGAAGGACTATCACGCCGAGCGCGCCGAAAAGGCGCTGGCCTCGGCGCGCGCGCAGCTCGGCCAGGCGGGCATTGCCTTCACGGAGCACCAGCGCGTCGGCGACCCGCCGGCGGCCATCGCCGAAGTCGCGCAGGCGCAGGACTGCGACCTGATCGTCATGGGCACGCGCGGGCTGGGCACGCACACCGCGGGGCTGATCGGCTCGGTGGCGCAGGGCACCGTGGCCGCGGCACCGGTGCCGGTGCTGCTCGTGCGCTAGTGCAGTGTTCCACGCTATGCAGCACATAAAACCGCGTCTTTGCCGCCCCGGCGTTGTTGCAGATCCTCGCGATACCTGCGGGTATCGCTGCGGTTTGCGCCTAGCCGGGACGACGAATCCATCGGTTTTCTCGAGTGCCGCACAGCGTGGAACACTGCACTAGCAGGCCGTCGGCGGCGGCTTGCATGAGCGGCGCGATCGGTCCCTACCGGCTGCTGCGCGTCCTCGGCCGCGGCTCGATGGGGGTCGTGCACCTGGCCGTCGACAGCCGCACGCAGCAGCCGCTGGCGCTGAAGCTGCTGAGCCTCGGCCAGGGGCTGTCGGCGGACGAATACGCACAAGCGCGCGAACGCTTTCTGGCCGAGGCCGACACCGCGCGGCGGTTGTCGCACGCCGACATCGTCAGCGTGCACGGCGCCGGCGAACAAGACGGCCGGGCCTGGCTGGCGATGGAACTGCTGAGCGGCTGCGAGCTCGGGCGCTACACGCACATGTCGCGGCTGCTGCCCGAACCGCTGGTGCTGCGGCTGGTGGAGCGCCTGGCGCGCGCCCTGGCGCATGCGCACGCGATGGGCGTCGTGCACCGCGACATCAAGCCGGCCAACGTCATGCTCGACTTACCGGCGGGCCGGCTCAAGCTCACCGACTTCGGCGTCGCCGGCCTGGCCGACCCGAGCCGCACGCGCACCGGTGTCGTGCTCGGCACGCCGTACTACATGGCGCCCGAACAACTGGCCGGCGCCGCCGCGGACGCGCGCAGCGACCTGTACGCGCTGGGCGTGCTGCTGTTCCAGCTGCTCAGCGGCCGGCTGCCGCACGAGCATGCCTCGCTCGGCGAGCTGCTGCGCGCCGTGGCCACCGAGCCCGCGCCGGACGTGCGCATGCTGCGCCCGGGCGTGGCGCCGGCACTGGCCGAAGTCGTCGCCTGGGCGCTGCAAAAGCGCCCCGGGCAGCGCCCGGCCAGCGCCCTGGATCTTGCCGGCGCGCTGGCCGCGCTGGCGCCGGCGCACGGCCTCGCCGCAGCCGCCGGCGGCGCGTGATGCTGCACGCCCGCGGCTGAATGCCGCGCCGGCCGGCGCGGCATTCGGATGCAAAATCACCGCCCAGCCGAACCGCTTGCCCTGCAGCCCGCGCGAGCCCATGACCTTAGAGTTCTTCGACGCCGTCGACACCGGCCGCGCACGCACCAACAACGAGGACTCGGTCAGCCTCGACGAAGCCGTCGCGCTGGCCGTGCTGGCAGACGGCATGGGCGGCTACAACGCCGGCGAGGTGGCCAGCAACATGGCCACCAGCTTCATCCGCAGCGAGCTCGGCCGCTGGCTGCGCGAAGCCGGCGCCGGCGCCACCGACACCGAAGTGCGGCGCGCGATGGACATCTGCGTGGACAACGCCAACCGCGCCATCTTCAACGCGGCCAATTCCAACCCGCAGTACGCCGGCATGGGCACCACGCTGGTGGTGGCGGTGTTCCGCGCTCAGCGGCTGCTGGTCGGCCATGTCGGCGACTCGCGCGCCTACCGGCTGCGCGCCGGCCGGCTGCAGCAGATCACGCGCGACCACTCGCTGCTGCAGGAGCAGATCGACGCCGGCCTGATCACGCCGGAGCAGGCCGCCTTCTCGGCCAACAAGAACCTGGTCACGCGCGCCGTCGGCGTCGAGGACACGGTGCTGCTGGAAACCCGCCTGCACGAAGTGCAGCCCGGCGACGTATTGCTGATGTGCTCCGACGGCCTGTCGGACATGCTCGACGACGCCAGCATCGCGCAAGTGTTGCAGATGCACGATTCGCTGGCCGCCGCGGGCGCGGCGCTGATCGAGGCGGCGAACGACGCGGGGGGAAAGGATAATATCTCGCTGATTCTGGTGCGGGCCGGCGGGGGGACGACGGCGGCCCCGCGATCGTGGTGGCCCTTCCGCCGCTGACGGCCAGCGGCTCGCGACAAGACGCCGGGCAGTCAGGCCGGCACACAAGAGGACAGGCATGGGCAAGCTGGTCGTATCGCTCGACGGTGTGGTCATCAAGGAAGTGCAGATCACCAAGGACAAGACCACGCTCGGCCGCCGGCCGTACAACGACATGGTCATCGACAACCTCGCCGTCAGCGGCGAGCACGCGGTGCTGCAGATGGTCGGCAACGACGTCTTCATCGAAGACCTGAACAGCACCAACGGCACCTACATCAACGGCAAGGCCGTCAAGAAGCAGCTGCTCGCGCACAACGACACCGTCGAGATCGGCAAGTACAAGATCAAGTACCTGACCGACGACGGCGTCGACTACGAAAAGACCATGATCATGCGGCCCGGCGCCGCCGCGCAGGCGCCCGCCTTCAGCCCGACGCGCCCGCCGGGTTCCGACTTCGGCGCGCTGTCCGGCCACCCGGCGTCGATCAAGGTGCTCAGCGGCGCCGCCTCGGGCCGCGAAGTCACGCTGACCAAGGTCGTCACCACCGTCGGCAAGCCCGGCGTGCAGGTGGCGTCGATCACGCGCCGGCCCTCGGGCTACGTCTTCGCGCACGTCGAAGGCAGCGCGCGCCCGGTGGTCAACGGCATGCCGCTGGCCGGCGATTCGGTGCCGCTGCACCATGGGGACGTGATCGAGCTCGCCGGCACGCAGATGCAGTTCATCCAGCCCTGAGGGGCGCCCGGCCGGCCTGGTCGGCGGCTGAATGCAGCCGCCGCGGCGCGGCTGATCGAGCAAAGTGTCGCGCCCTGCGTGAAGACGCATGCGCTGGCCGGCAAGGACATGCTTGGGGCCCTGGCCGAATGCGAAGCGCGAGGCGTGCGTGGCGGCGCCATCTACGACTGGCTGCAACTGGCGGCAGCCGGAAAGGCCGGAGCGGAACTCCTGCTCACGCTGGACTTGCGCGACTTCCGGTCGCTGGCGCGTCGCGGTGATCCGCGCATCGAGATGCCTTGATCTGCCGTCCGCGCCGGCGTGGCGGAAGTCACGCGCGCTGCGGTTGTCGCACGCCGACCGCCGTGGCCGGCCGGATTGACCGGCATTCCTGGCTTGCGCGGCCACGCGGTGCCGGTCACCATCGCCGCAGCGCGGCCCCCGGTCGCCGCCGACCCGCCCCAATACATGCAGATCCGCGTTCTGGGTTGCTCAGGATCCATTGCCGCCGGCAACCGGACCACCTCCTTCCTGCTCGACGACGACATCCTCATCGATGCCGGCACCGGCGTGGGCGACCTGACGCTCGACGAGCTGGCGCGCATCGACCACATCCTCGTCAGCCATTCGCACCTGGACCACGTGCTGGCCATCGGCCTGCTGGCCGACAGCGTGGTGCGCCGCCGCATGGCCGCCGCGCGCGCGCCGATCGCCGTGCACGCGCTGCCAGAGACCATCGCGGCGCTGCGCGCGCATGTGTTCAACAACGTCATCTGGCCCGACTTCAGCTGCCTGCCCGACGCCGCGCGGCCGGTGCTGCGCTTCGTGCCCGCCGCCGTCGGCCAGGTGCTGAGCTTCGGTGCGCGGCGCATCGAAGTGCTGCCCGCGTCGCACACCGTGCCGGCAGTGGGCTTCGCCGTCAGCGCCGCGGCGGCCACGCCGCAGCCGGCCTGGGTGTTCAGCGGCGACACCGGCCCGAACCCGGCGCTGTGGGCGCGCCTGGCGCATTTGCCGGTGGCTGCGCTGGTCATCGAAACCGCCTTCGGCAACGACGATCTCGCGCTCGCGCGCATCAGTGGCCACCTGTGCCCGGCGCTGCTGGGCGACGAACTGGCGCGCCTGGAGCAGCCGGCCGAGGTCTACATCACCCACATCAAGCCGGGCGAGCTGGATGCGGTGATGTCCGAGATCGGTGCGCAGGCCAGCCGCCACCGCATTCGCGCGCTGGTGGCCGGGCAGGTGATGAAGCTCGGGCATGAGAACCCCGCTGACGTCTTTGCTTCGTCATCGCTAAAATGACCATGGTAAATGACCATGGAGCCGTGCCTATGAAGAATGCCACCATTCCCGCGGGCGAGTTCAAGGCCCGTTGCCTGCAGCTGCTGGATGCGGTGGCGGCCCATGGCGAGCCGTTGACGATTACCAAGCGCGGCCGGCCAGTCGCGCGCCTGGTGCCGCTGCCGCCAGCGGGCGCGCTGTTCGGCGCCCTGGCCGGCAGCGTGCGCGAACAGCGGGACCTGGTCGCCGGCATCGATGAAGCCTGGGAGGCCGACGCTTGAACCCATCGGGGCGCCCTACCGCGGACGATCCCCCTCAGGCAAAGGCCGGCAGCGCGGCCCCGGCGAACGCGGTGCTGCTGGATACCCATGCGCTGATCTGGCTGGTGGCGGGCGATGAGCGGCTGCGGCCCGCCGTGCGCCGGCGCATCGAAGCCGCTGCCCAGGCGCGGCAGTTGTGGGTCAGCGCCATCACGCCATGGGAAATCGGCATGCTCGTGGCCAAGGGACGGCTTGCTCTGGACCGGGACGTCATGGACTGGCTGCACGCCGCGCTGGCGCTGCCTGGTGTTCGCCTGGCGCCGCTGGAGCTGGCGCTGGCCGTGGCCAGCACCCGTCTGCCCGGTGAGCCGCATGGCGATCCGGCTGACCGCCTGATCGTCGCGACGGCCCGCCATCTGGGCGCCACGCTGGTCACTGCGGATCACGCCTTGTTGGCCTATGGCAGGCTCGGGCACGTGGGCGTGCTGTCGGCTGGGTGACAACAATGCGTGCCGATCAACGCCCCGGCACCGCAGCGCCTCGTCCGGCGCACGCCCTGCCGGTCCCTGGGGTGCATGCCGACGGCGCCACGGTCCATCCCGCGTGGGGTTCTCGAGCCGGGGCGCGCAAGCGCCCCCGGAGCATCAGCGCCCGGCGGCCGGCTTTGCCGACAGCGCTATACCCAGCGCCTTCATCACGGCCAGCGTCGTGCGCAGCGTCGGATTGCCATCGGCGCTGAACGAGCGATAGAGCTGCTCGCCCGACAGGCCGGTCTGGCTGGCGATCTGCGTCATGCCTTTGACGCCGGCCACGCAGGCGTCATCGGCGAGGCGCAGCGCAGCCTGGATGCCCCGCGCCTGCGATGCTTTGCCGCCGCCACACCGCCAGAACGATGATCGTCGCGGCTCAGCGGCAGGCCGTGGACGGCGAAGCCGACTTTGGGCCGCCGCCTTTGTTCACCCTGTCGCGCGCGAGCATCTGGTCCGTCAGTTCCGGAAGTTCCTCATATTCCTCCGGCTGGATGACGTGAGCGGCGACGCGCTGCAGATCAGAGCCCAAGGAGCGGCGCGATGCGTGCTTGCTCTCGGTCATTGGCTTTCCTCATGCTGAACACGTGGCGATCCGCGCCAAGCGGCATGCAGCCGACCACGGCGCCGCAGCGCCGTGAATTCAGCCTCTGCGCCGCGTCGTACCGCGTCTCATCGGGCGATCGGGCGCGGCGTGCACCCGCAGGTCCGGCGAGCCGATAGCA